>ERZ1026858.209-NODE-209-length-32568-cov-148.091194_pt1 | contig 32568 bp, 28 predicted proteins | sample MGYA00380159_ERZ1026858 | MGnify/ENA primary metagenome ERZ1026858 (study PRJEB33269, sample SAMEA4719795) | human gut metagenome | biome: human-associated habitat; feature: organic feature; material: feces | place: Cameroon | collected 2013-10 ...
ACTGGTACGTCTAACCCGCTGATAAATAGTGGGGACGCTGTATTGGTGGTTTACAATGAATATAATCAAAACAAATATAGAAGGCGTTCTCATTATAGAGCCACGTCTCTTCCGTGATGCTCGTGGCTACTTCTTCGAGAGCTTCAGCGAGCGAGAGTTTGAAGAGAAGGTCTCCCCTATCCTGGGACACAGTGTTCACTTCTGCCAAGACAACGAGTCTATGAGTAGCTATGGCGTGATGCGAGGCCTGCACTTCCAACGCCCACCTTATACTCAGAGTAAGTTAGTACGTTGCGTAAAAGGTAGAGTGCTCGATGTAGCAGTGGATATTCGTAAAGGCTCCCCTACTTACGGCAAGCATGTGGCAGTAGAACTGACAGAAGACAATCATCGCCAGTTCTTCATCCCTAAGGGATTCGCACATGGCTTCGCTGTCCTCTCAGAGACAGCCGTTTTCCAATACAAGTGTGATAATTTCTATCACCCAGAAGCAGATGAAGGTATCAGCATCCTCGATGATACCCTCGGCATCGATTGGAAAATCCCGACAGAACATGCCAATCTCTCAGAGAAAGATACAAAGCATGCAATGCTGAAAGACTTCGATTCTCCATTCGATATCCATGTAGATTTGTATGGACATGAATAACAGATAATATATGATAGTTTTACCAGATACAAAAACTTTTGATTCCAGCATACGCTTGGTGCAACTCGTAGGAGGTGTCACCAAAGTAAATATGCTAAAGGTGTGCGACAAACTCGACCTGTATGTTAGTCCGAACTTGAAGAAGGACGAGACAGCACGCCGAGTAGCGCAGGAACTGCTTGATAGTCCTATTGAGATATTGAGCAACCTCAACAAGCAAGAGTTGCAAATTATCGATGAGTTTGTCAAGGGCGGTGCCAATACCTATGTCGTTCGCAAGATGCGCAAGACTCAGTACAAGCTTCAGAAACTATATTTGGTTGCCACCTATTGTGATGAGGAAAAGCAGGAATGGCACATGCTCATGCCAGATGAACTCCGTGAAGTCTTGACTAAAGATTACAAGTTCTACCTCGACTTGGCTGAAAAAGGTCAGAAAGGGCCGACTGCAAAACAGCTCCGCATGATGGCGGCAATGAAGAGAATAATGGGAGAATGAATTTATGGATTTATTGAATATAGATGCAGAACAGGAGGAGCTTCTTGTCAAGAATGCAACTATCGTATTCGACACAAGCTCTATTGGTCAGTTGTATTATCTTACTGAGGAATCCAAGAAAACAATGGTTGATATATTGTGCTGTCTAAAAGATAGGCTTTGGATGCCAGCCCAAGTATTTTTGGAATATAGCAAGAATCGTGAAAAGTTGTTGAGAAATCCGGCAGACGAACAATATTCTACGCCTAAGTTCTCGCAAAATCAGCTTGTTGATGATTTGCAGGTGTTTGTCAAGAAGCATCGTGATAATCCTTACTTCCATCCACATTTTGACGATACACAACTTGCAGATATAGAAACAGAAACCAATAAGATAAAGGAATCTTACAAGCAAATTAAAGCCATTGTTAAAGAGCAAAACAAGAAGCGGAGAGAAGAAATAGAATCCATGATACATGACTATAGCCGTGATGTATTATGGCAAGTCTTTTCCTCTGTAACCAAAGGTATTCCATTTACTTATCCAGAGGTGATGGAGATAGTAAGTGAAGGAAGATTTCGATACGAAAATTCTATTCCTCCAGGATATAAGGACGGAGAGAATGACAAGAAAAAAGGCTTTCAAGTATATGGAGATTTGATTGTATGGAAAGAGATTCTACGATATGCCAAGAAAGAAAAGAAACCAGTCCTCTTCATTTGTGACGATATGAAAGAGGATTTGTACAGGGATGCAAAGAAATTTCTTCCAAGGTATGAGCTGATAAAGGAATTTACAGACATTACCCAACAGCAATGTTGGATTATCCCTTTGGGACGTTTCCTCGCATTGCTGGAACTTTATATAAAAGATAATACAATTCTACCATTTTATAATGGCTTAGAAGCCGTGAAGGATGCTTTAAATACAAAAGAACGGCTCAAACAAATTCATCAGAATCCCACGACAGAAGTCATTATAGTCAAATGTGCTCATTGTGGAGAGGTGTTTACGGTTGAGGGTGAAGATTTTTTCTATGACTGGGAAGTTGAAGGTTTCTCTGAACGAGAGATGGGAACGGAGATAGAACATACCAGTTATGAACTCGTATCATGTCCTCAATGTGATAGCGACATTGAGGTTGAACTGAAAGTTTGGGAATATCCTGAAGGACAATACGAAGCTGAGGACATTGAATGTGAAGAAGGTAAAATCTTGGAAAATCATTTAAGTCTTCGAGATCATATCACATTAATTGAGGAAAAAGAACAATGCCAACGTTGCGGTGCTTGGACAAAAGTTGGAGAAGACGGACTTTGTGAGTCATGCAGTAATTATTATGCTTATTGCGTAGATTAATATTTATTGTCATAGAGTTTGCTTACAACGCATATAATGAAAGAAACATTTATTCAGAATAATAATAAGCGAATAGCAAAGAATATGTAGCTTCTGTATTTCCGAATGTTCTTTATTGTGGTGTAAAATTTTAGATATGTCTTATGCATAATTACAACGACATTCAAATCATAATCATGGCCGGCGGCGTAGGCAGCCGCTTCTGGCCTATGTCAACCCCCGATTACCCAAAGCAGTTCATTGATGTGATGGGTGTCGGCCGCTCCCTCATCCAATTGACAGTAGATAGATTGAAGCCAATCTGTCCTGTTGAAAACATGTGGGTAGTGACAAACGAGAAATACATTCGCATTGTCAAGGAGCAAATCCCTGATATGCCAGTAGATAACATATTAGCAGAGCCGGAAGCTCGCAATACCGCTCCATGTATTGCTTATGCCTGCTGGAAAATCCAGAAGAAGCATCCTGATGCCAACATCGTAGTGACACCATCCGATGCCCTCGTCATTAATACCTCGGAGTATCAGCGAGTGCTCAGCAAGGCATTGAGCTATACATCCGATAAGAACGCCATCGTTACCATCGGTATTAAGCCAAGCCGCCCGGAAACAGGCTATGGCTATATCGCCGCAGCAGAGCCAACATCCGTAGATGAAATCTACAAGGTTGAGGCTTTCAAGGAAAAGCCAAGCCTGGAGACTGCCGAGCAATACCTTGCCGCTGGCAACTACTATTGGAATGCCGGAATCTTCGTATGGAACATTGATACCATCAGCAAGGCAATCCGAACCTTCCAACCAAACCTTGCCAGCATCATGGATGAGATGGCACCTTCTTTCTATACCGAACAGGAGAAAGAGGTAGTCGGCAAACTCTTCCCTACCTGCGAGAAGATCAGCATCGACTATGCCGTGATGGAGAAGTCGAAGGAAATCTATACCTTGCCAGCCGAGTTCGGCTGGAGCGACTTAGGTAGCTGGGGCAGCCTCCGTACCTTGCTTCCACAAGATGAGGATTACAATGCTAAGATAGGCAAGGACATCCGCTTGTATGAATGCAAGAACTGCGTGGTTCATGCAGCCGATGAAAGCAAGGTGGTAGTTCAAGGCTTGGATGGTTATATCGTAGCTGAGAAGCACGGACAATTGCTTGTCTGTTCATTGAAAGAGGAACAGAGAATCAAGGAATTCGGAAAGTAATTCAACTTTTCCCAAACTGTTTATACCAATAGGTATTAAAATCAACACATATATTTATTAATTTCTATCAAAATTTTCATGGATAATAGAAAAGTAGCCCTTATTACAGGTATTACAGGTCAGGATGGATCATACTTGGCTGAATTATTGTTGGAAAAAGGTTATGATGTTCACGGAACTATCCGTCGTTCATCTACTGATTTCCGTGAGCGTATCGCTCACTTGGAAGGTCAGCCAAACTTCCATCTTCATTATGCCGACCTCGGTGACTCCATGAGTATCATCCAGGTGATGAACAAGGTGAAACCTACAGAGGTTTACAACCTTGCGGCTCAGAGCCACGTACAGGTGAGCTTTGACTCTCCTGAGTTTACAGCCGACGTAGATGCCACAGGTGTACTCCGTATCCTGGAGGCTATCCGCCAGTGTGGTTTGGAGAAGACCTGCCGCATGTATCAGGCTTCAACTTCTGAGCTTTACGGTAAGGTAGAAGAGGTTCCTCAGAACGAGAACACTCCATTCCATCCTTATTCTCCATACGCTGTTGCCAAGCAGTATGGCTTCTGGATTGTCAAGGAGTATCGTGAGGCATACGATATGTTCTGCTGCTCTGGTATCCTCTTCAATCACGAGAGTGAACGCCGTGGTGAGACATTCGTTACCCGTAAGATTACATTGGCTGCGGCACGCATCAAGCAGGGCAAGCAGAGCAAGCTCTATCTCGGTAACCTGGATTCACTCCGCGACTGGGGTTATGCCAAGGATTACGTAGAGTGCATGTGGTTGATTCTCCAGGCAGAGAAGCCAGAGGATTTCGTTATTGCAACAGGTAAGCAGCACTCTGTTCGTGAGTTCGCTCAGTTGGCTTTCCACTATGTAGGCATCGAGCTGAAGTGGGAAGGCAAGGAAGAGAACGAGAAGGGTATCTGCGTTGAGGGTCCTGAGGAACTCATCGGCAAGACACTCGTTGAGGTTTCTCCTGATTTCTACCGTCCTACCGACGTGGTGAACCTCTGGGGTGACCCAACAAAGGCTAAGGCTAAGCTCAACTGGAATCCTAACACCACCTCTTTCGAGGATCTCGTAAAGATCATGGTTGAGAGTGATATGGCTAAGGTGGCTGCTGAGGATGCTGGCGAGAAGGTTCGCTGCAACCTCGTAGAATACTTGGAAAAGGGTATTGTTAAGTAAGAGTTTACAGTTTATAGTTTACAGCGTGCTATTAACTATAAACTATTAACTGTTCATAAAGTTTATGGCTAAGAAAGTTTTTGTAAGTGGTTGTTACGACCTTTTACATTCTGGTCATGTGGAGTTTTTCCAGCAGGCATCACGTTATGGTGACCTGTATGTAGGCATTGGCTCAGATGCTACTTATCTAGAGTATAAGCATCGCAAGCCTATGTTCCCTCAGGAAGAACGACTCTTCATGGTCAAGAATATCAAGGCGGTAAAGAATGCGTATATCAATGAAGGAAGTGGAGTTATCGATTTTCTCCCAACACTTGATAAAGTAAAGCCTGATGTGTTTGTTGTAAATGCAGAAGGCGGTTCTGATGAGAAGCGCAGGATATGTGCTGAGCGAGGCATCGAGTATATTGAACTTCAGCGCACACCTCATGAAGGTTTGAAGGCACGTTCCTCATCCGATTTGAAGAAGGCTTTATCGACTGCTTCTGATAATACGGCACAAGAAGCGGGAATTCCTACCCGTCTGGATTTGGCAGGTACATGGATAGACCAGCCATATGTGAGTCAATATCATCCGGGATGGGCAATTACCATCTCATTGGAGCCTACTTTTGATGTGCGAGACAGATGCGGACTCTCTACATCTACCCGTAATATGATCAAGAAGATATGGCCGGTGAAGCTCCCTAAAATGAATCCGGAAATGCTCGCCCGATTGGTATTCTGTTTTGAGAACAACCCGGAGCGACACGATGGCATCATTTCCGGTGCCCAGGATTCCATAGGAATTTGTATTCCTGGTTTGGTGCGTCATTATTACAATAATAACTTCTGGCCAGAGAAGATAGAAAGTACGCAGGACGAGATGACCCTCCGTTTCCTCGAAGACCACTTGGTTATGATTCCGATGGAACCAAGACGCCCTGGTTGCAGTGTTGTAGAAGGCAAGGATATTACTCCAGTAAAGGTAAAGGCTTTAGCAGATGCTGCAGATGCATGCTGGAGTGCTATTTTGGCGCACAACCTCGATGCCTTCGTTACAGCATACAAGGCATCTTTCGAAGCCCAGATAGCCATGTTCCCTGGTATGGTGAATCCAAGTGTCAATGGCGTGATAGAGCCGGAGGCGAGTGTGCAGCCGATGATCAATCATTACAGTGCTCTGGATGATGTTCTGGCATGGAAAATGCCTGGAGCTGGTGGCGGCGGATATCTTGCCCTGGTTGTAAAGGATAGTAAGGAATTTGCAAAGAAACATGATGAAGCAATCCATCTTCAGATACGAAGGTCATAACTATCTGGTTCCCTTCCTCATTATCAGCAGCCTCTTCTTTATGTGGGGCTTTGCCCATGGCATCCTGGAGGTGTTGAATCCTCATTTTCAGGAATCGTTCCATATCAGCAAGACGATGTCTGCTCTTACGCAGGCAGCTGTTTATGGAGCCTACTTCCTGATGGCTCTGCCTGCCGGATGGATTATCCGGAAGTGGGGATACCGCAGGGGAGTGATAACCGGATTGGTTCTGTTTGGCATCGGTTCCCTGATGTTCATACCGGGAAGTGAAATCAACAGCTTCTACTTCTTCGTATTGTCTTTATTCGTGATAGGGTGCGGCTTAACGTGTCTGGAAACAAGTGCCAATCCTTATACCACGGTATTGGGACATCCCGATAAGGCAGAGAGTAGAATCAACCTGTCACAATCACTCAATGGCATAGGTTGGATAGTGGGACCACTGGTTGGCGGTCAACTGCTGTTCTCTGGTGTCAACATCGCCATTCCTTATGCCCTGGTGGGTATCTTTGTGCTTTCTGTGGCATTGATTCTGTCAAAAATTACATTGCCCGACCCAAAGAGAGCCCATGAGGCAGATACGAATGAGAAGATTGAGGAGAAGCCGATGCAAGTGATGGCGTTTGGTTTTGGTATGCTTGCCTTATTCCTCTATGTGGCAGCCCAAACGGGTGTGAACAGTTTCTTCATCAACTATGCCGAGGAGAGCATTCATATAGAGAAGCAGACCGCCAGTCTTTATCTCGCTTTTGGTGGAATGGGATTATTTTTTATCGGAAGACTGGCTGGTGGTGTAATCATGAATTATATCCAGCCGAAGCTGGTACTTCTAGCCTGTGCCATCCTTACATTTATCGCCACATTGATAGTGGTGGTATGTAATGGAACCATATCACTCATAGCGTTCTTCGCCTTGTATTTGGGAGAGAGCGTCATGTTCCCCACCATCTTCTCATTGGCATTGAGAGATGCAGGAACCCAGACCAAGCTTGCCTCCTCATTGCTCATCATGACGATAGTGGGAGGTGCGATAGCTCCGGTATTAATGGGATATATAGCTGATACCACAGGCAGCATGGCTGTTGCTTTCCTTATCCCACTGTTATGTTATGCCGTGATTGGCGGTTATGCCGCAACACGGAGAAGATGAATTAAAACAAGAGTAAAAAAATGAGTTTAGATAAAAACGCAAAGATTTTATATAGCAGGACACCACGGACTCGTGGGTTCTGCTATCTGAAATACCCTCAAGAAGAGAGGCTATAACAATCTGGTAGGTCGTTCTCACAAAGAACTCGACTTGACCGGTCTGTATGCAGTAGAGAAGTTCTTTCAAGAGGAGAAATCAGATACAATGAATTTAAGTGTTTATATGAATAGATTTAATATATTTATAATGGAAATAAAAAGCAAGTTGTTGATTTGGTATAGTAAACGAAGTGGTAGAAGCAAAGATATTGCAAAAAATATTAGTGTTTCTTTATTAATGCGAGCAGCAAGTATATTAGCTTCTTTGTTGTTAGTTCCCTTAACTATTAATTATGTAAATCCAACTCAATATGGTATTTGGTTGGCTTTGTCTTCAATAATAGGATGGGTTACATTTTTTGATTTAGGCTTAGGTAATGGTTTTAGAAATAAGTTTACTGAAGCAAAAGCTCATGGGAATGATCTTTTAGCGAAAAAATTAGTTAGTACAACATACATAACTATTTCTATTATAGTCTTTATAGTTTTTTTTGCTGCTTATTTAGTAAATGAATTTTTGAATTGGTCTGATATATTAAAAGTTTCACAATCTTATAAAGACGAATTATCACGTGTATTCATAATCGTTATATTATTTACGTGTGTAAATATGGTTGCAAATGTTTTTGCGACTTTATTGCAAGCAGATCAAAAACCAGGAATAGCTTCTGTTATTACTGCTATTGGTCAATATGTGTCTTTAATTGTAATCTTCTTATTAAGTAAGTTTACTGAAGGTAGCTTGTACAATTTAGCTGTTTTTTATTCAGGAATACCATGCTGTGTTATGCTAACAGCTTCCCTGTTTTTTTTTATATTATCTCCATACAAAAAATATTCGCCTTCATTCAGCACTTTTGATAAGAAACTTATAAGACAAATTATGGGTTTAGGGTATCAGTTTTTTATAATATATGTATGTCTGATAGCCATATTTCAAATTATCAATTTAGTTATAACTAGAGAAATAGGTCCTTTAGGGGTTACACAATATAATATTGTAAATAGGTATTTTAATATTATTTATATGTTGATAAATATCTTAGTTACTCCATTTTGGTCTGCCTTTACAGATGCATATGCAAAAAAAGATTTTGTTTGGATGAAATCTATGGTTAAAAAATTGCAGCTATGCTGGTATTCCTTTATAATCTTAGGTTTTGTCATGTTATTATTCTCTTCATTTTTTTATAGAATCTGGATTGGTGATAGAGTTAATATACCATTTTACTTATCTTTAGCTATGTTTTTTTTCTCAATAACACAATCATTAGGTACAATTTATATGTATTTGATAAATGGAATAGGTACAATACGTATACAATTAATAACATACGTTATATTTGCTATGTTGTCATGGCCATTGTTAACTTATTCTGCTCGCTATCTAGGATTAGGTGGAATTATTATCATTCCAGCTATTGTTTATCTCGTTCAAGGGCTACTTGCTAAAAAGCAGGTTGAGAAAATTTTAAATAATGAAGCATTTGGTATTTGGATTAAATAAAAAACTAATGTTATGCAAATAATACAACTTTCTGTCGTTATACCGACAATGAATAGGCCAAAATCATTGAAAGATACAATTATCTCATTTTTGTCAGGAAGTAAAGTTCCTGATGAAATAGTCATTGTAGACCAGAGTTTAAGTGATGACACTGAAAAAATGCTTCATATACTCAAGCAAGATTTTCAAGAAATTAATTTCCTTTATTTAAAGTTGGAAAAGCCATCATTAACGAAGGCCAGAAACATGGGGCTTGACTTCTGTACTAATGATATCATTATATGTTCAGATGATGATATTGAGATTTATGAAGATACTATTAATAATATTCATATGCTGATGAAGCAAGATAATGTTGCTATAGTAGGTGCTTTAGATGATAATAGTAATTATAAATCATCAATTATAGGGTATTTTGCTGGTATCAATAGTTTTCAAAAACGCCATATTGGATATGTTTCTAAAAGTTGTTTTGGCAAATATCCAACAAGTTTTAATGAATGTACAAAAACCGAATGGTGTATGGGGTATTTTTTTTCAATAAAAAAGAGCCTATCTGATAAATGGAAGATAAAATGGGATGAAAATTTGGTTAGTTATGCATATGCCGAAGATTTAGATTTTACCTATTCATATTGCAGAATGTCTAAAAAAAACGGATTAGATTGCTTGTTAACAAAGATGGTCCATGTGAAGCATAATGTCTCAAAGGAATATAGAATACCCAATCGTAAACAAACTTTTATGTTAGTTTTACATAGATATTATTTAATTCAAAAGCTACATATGGGATTTTTTTCTTTTATCCAAGCATCATATGCTAATATTGCTATTTTTTTCGAACGCTGTATAAAGAAAGAAAAACCATATGATGTAATAGAGGCGATATTTACATATTTAAAGAATAAAAAAAATATAGATAATGGTAATATTGAGCCATTTTTAAGTTAAGAGCTACTTTATGGACTTTTTGATGTAAAATGAGTAGCAAGTAGTTTGTAAATTCAAAAAGTTGAATAAAACGTTTTTTATGGAGCAATGCCATGGTTAGAAACGATTATCTTAAGGACTCAATTTTGAATTTGCAACTGTGGTAAAGTTTTAATGTTAATTATGTTCCTAGTGATATGAATCAAATAGATATTGTAATTCCTATAGCGCCTCAGGATTTTCATTCGTTAGAATTCACGTATCCTTTTATAAAAAAAGCTTATCCTGAAGGACGAATCGTTGTTATTGCAAATGCTCAGATTGAAAAGCAGGTTAGGACACTTAATAATGTTCTATTTCTTGATGAAAATTCTTTAGTTGATGGGTTAAGTTTTGAGATAATTCGTAAAATTATAAATGAGCGTTATCCAAAAGCTGTTAGAAGAACTGGGTGGTATTTCCAACAGTTTCTCAAGTTTGCATATGCTTTTATTTGCAAAGATGAATATTATCTTACTTGGGATAGTGATACCATTCCTTTGCGTCATATACCTCTTTTTTCTGATGAAGGAACACCTTTTCTGGATTATTTACCGAAAGCTAAAGGTGACGAAGCGTATTTTGATTTATTGAATAACCTTTCGTCTTGTAATTTTCAAAATTATGTTTCTGATAAGTCTTTTATAACCGAGCATATGGTATTTAAAGTTACCATGGTGAAAGCAATGTTTAATGATGTTGAAAGTTGCTTATCATTAGAGGGAAAAAATTTCTATGAAAAAATTCTGTATGCAATTGATTTGAATTATTTGAATCTCTCAGGGTTTAGTGAATTCGAGACTTACGCAGCTTACATACAAAAAAACGATGGAGAATATGTGTTGCGCAAATGGAATAATTTAAGAAATGGGTTATTTTATTTAGGTCGTTATCCGTCTATTCAACAATTGAAGTGGGTTTCGAAATCTTTTGATGTGGTATCGTTAGAAGATTTTGATACCCAAATCTTCTTGAATAAATTGTTTTGTAGCTCTAATTATATTCTGAATAAAATTCCTTTTAAATTTTATTATACTCTTATAAATCCGATTTATAAAGTCTATTATAAAATTAGATTGAAAATAAGATGTTTTATTAAACGATAAATATTGAATATGAGAATATTACAGATTACAGTTGCTTCCTTAGGCGGTATTGGACGTTTGACACGTGATATCGATTCCGTACTTATAAAGGAGGGTTTTGAATCTCGAATTGCATATGGCCGTGGAGAAATCATTGACCCAAGAAGGGACTACATGTTTGGTAGTAAAGTTGAAATATACTTACATGCCTTTTGGGGAAGATTGGATGATTCTGTTGGTTTCCATTCTAAGCATGGGACAAGAGAATTGTTAACTTTTATGGATGAATTCAAACCTGACTTAGTTCATTTGCATAATTTGCATGGGTATTATATAAATATTGAAATACTCTTTTCTTATCTAAAAAGACATAATATCCCTACCGTATGGACTTTGCACGATTGCTGGAGTTTTACTGGGCATTGTGCTAATTTTGAATTTTCAAATTGTTATAAATGGAAAACCCAATGTAATAATTGTCCGATATCAAATAGTTATCCAAAAACTTATATTGATCGAAGTCGAAGAAATTATAATAAGAAAAATGTATGCTTTAATTCGATTCATAACTTAACATTGATAACTCCAAGTGAATGGCTGCGAAGTTATGTTAAACAATCATTTCTAAATAAACATAATGTCGTGACCATAAATAATGGTATCGATTTAAACGTTTTTCATGTAACAGGTGTTTATAAAGAGCGAGCTAAAAAAATAGTACTTGGACTAGCTTCCTCATGGTCAGAACGTAAAGGATTGAATGATTTTATTAGATTGGCTCAGATTCTTCCTGATAATTTTCAGATTGTGTTAGTTGGTATTTCAGATAAAATAGCAAAAATATTACCTCTAAATATTAAGACTATTTCACATACTGAATCTGTAAATGAATTGGTTGATGTTTATAACAAAGCTTTTATTTTTGTAAACCCAACTTATGAGGATAATTTCCCTACAACAAATCTAGAAGCTTTGGCTTGTGGAACTTCAGTCTTGACCTATCAAACTGGCGGTAGTGTGGAGTCTGTAACAAGTGAAACTGGATATATTGTGCCACAAGGTGATGTGTTGGCTCTTGCAGAGAAGATTAAAGCTCATATAAAAAATGAGTATACTATTTCTGCATGTAGAAACCATTCTTTGCTTTATGATAAAAATATAGCTTATAACAAATATGTAGAACTTTATAAAAAAATTCTTAATCATGAATAAACGTTTGAAAGTACTATTCACAACAAATATTCCTGTACCATATCGAATCGATTTTTTTAACGAGTTAGGTAAACTCGTTGATTTGACTGTTGTTTTTGAACGTTCGTCAGCAAAAACTAGAGATTCACAATGGCTCAATTCCAAGTTTGTTAATTTTAAGGGATTGTTCTTGAAAGGTATTTCTATCGGTGACGATCTTGCAATTTGCCCTGGAATCATAAATGTAGTTAGAAAGGGTAAATTTGATAGAATAATTGTTGGAATTTATTATTCATTTACAGGAATATTGCTTACTCAGTATTTAAGAATGATGCATATACCTTTCATAATGACAGGTGATGGAGGCCAAATACAGCATGAATCTAAGTTGAAATTTTGGATCAAGCGTTATTTAAATAGTGGTGCCTATAAATATTTAACGACTAGTGATGTAAGCAAAAAGGTTTTGATGCGATATGGTATAAAGGAAAATATTATATTTAAATATCCTTTTACTTCTTTAAATAAAGAGGATATTGCGGAGAAGCCTATTCCAGATACAGAAAAGAAACAAATTCGTAAGAGTTTAGGGATAAATGAGCAATATATGGTGTTAGCAGTTGGGCGTTTGGTTTTTTTTAAAAATTGGCATGACTTAATTCGTATATCATCAGAATTGGTTGGAAACGTAGGGGTCTATCTTGTAGGTGGCAATCCCAAAGGTACTCCTTATGAAGAGTTTCTTGCAACTCTTCCTTCAAATTTCCACTTTGTGGAATTTGTTCAAAAGGAAGAGTTAAAACAGTTTTATAAGGCTGCAGACTTATTTGTTATGACTTCTAGAAATGATGTTTGGGGACTTGTTGTAAATGAGGCTATGTCGATGGGGCTTCCAATAATTACTTCAAGAACAACTGTTTCTGGATCAGAATTGATTAAAGAAGGTGAAAATGGCTATTTATATGATTGTGAAGATACTGAAAAATTGCAAAAATACATACGTAATATATTAACTAATAGCGAGTTGAGATATTCTATGGGTCAGAATAGTCTTAAAAAAATACAAAACTATACTATAGAGAAAATGGCTAAAGAATATTTTAATTTACTTGATTAAGTTATATGAAAAAGATCGTAATTATTAGTGAAATTCAAGCTGGTGGTGTTGAAAAAGTTAACACAATGCTAGCTACTTATTTAGATAGGGACAAGTTTGATGTGACACTTCTATCAATAACAGATAAGGCAGCAACATATAAAGATACCGTTTTTCCTTATAAAGTTATTTTCCTTGAAGGTCGTTCTATTAAAAGAAGCTTTTTCAAGATTGTAACGCAGTTACGAAAAATTTCGCCAGATGTAATTTTGACGTCAATATTAGATGAAACATTTTATTCTTTGACTTATAAATATATGTTTAGTAGAACTACTAAAGTAATTTATGTTCAACATACAGTGTGGTCAAGAGTATGTTCTTTATCTAAAAAAGCTGTTTTTTTTAATATTTTTCTTCCAAGAATAACGGGCTTGTTTAAGAGAATTGATGCTATTGTCTATGTGTCGAATGGAGTAAAACATGACATGAATAAACATGTAAGAGGAATCAAAACTAAAGAATATGTTATTTATAATCCTATAACTTATACTGATAAATACTATAGATTTAGAGAAATTAATAAGGATAATATTTCTTTAGTTACGGTTGGTAGATTGGAGCAAGAAAAGCGTCAGGATATTCTTGTTAAGGCTACAGGCTTGTTAAAGGATAAAGGATATAATGTTAATCTTTTCATCTATGGTAAAGGCTCCTTGCAACATAATTTGGAATCTCTTGCAGAAAAACTTGGATTGAAAGAAAGAGTTCATTTTATGGGATTTTCAAATCATATCCAACAGGACTTAGCTCAATATGATATATTCCTTCTCTCATCTATATATGAGTCTTTTGGTAATGTTATAGTTGAGGCAATGAATGTAGGTCTTCCGGTTGTTTCTACAAATTGTCCTGTTGGACCATCAGAATTGTTAGATGATGGAAGATATGGACAGCTTGTTCCTTTAAATGATGAAAAAGAAATGGCATTGGCTATAGAACGTGTAGTTGATAATATGGATGGAAGGTTCATAGAAAGTGCTTTTCTTCGCAGCAAAAGTTTTTCTTTAGAAAACTCAATACATCAATATCAAGAATTATTTATGCAATTAAAGTAGAAAATCGTGGCTTTAGTACTAAGTGTTGATTTCCTATGTAAACTTCGAATAAATATTTGTGAGTTATAGAAAATAAACATTGGCTTCTTGTTTTTTCTTTAACATACTTTCAAAAATAATATTAATGTATAATAAGTCTTACAACAGAAAAGTTTGACTAGTAAATTTAATGAATAAGATGAAAATATCAGTAATAACAGTTTGCTATAATAGTGATAAAACTATAGGCAGAACATTTGAGTTTATACTCAAACAAACTTTGCCATCTTTTGAATACATTGTAATTGATGGTGCTTCAAGTGATAATACCGTTAATATAATAAAGGAATATGCCCCTAAGTTTGCTGAACGTAATATTGAATTCTATTGGATAAGTGAAAAGGATAAAGGTATTTACGACGCCATGAATAAAGGTATAGCAATGGCCAAAGGTGATTATATTGGTATAATTAACAGTGATGACCATTATATGCCATGGACACTGGAAATGGTTGCGAACGAATGTGGTAAGCATCCTAATGTAGATGTTTTTCATGGTTTACTTCGTCATACGACTAATGGATTGTTATCAAGAATAACTGGTCTGCCTAGTTCTCAGTTAAAAAATAGTATGTTTGAGCATCCTACATGTTTTGTAAGTAGTCTAACATATAAAAAATATGGCTTGTTTAATTTGGAGTATAAATATGTTGCTGATTATGAATTGATGTTGAGATTACATAATAAAGGCTGCTCTTTTTATTTAATAGAGGAAGTTTTAGCGGATTTTGATGAAAATGGTGAAGGCAACTCATGGACATCTATAAAAGAGTCTTTAGTCTTACGAAAATCTGAAGGATTAATCAATTACAAGCAATATATATATTTATTACTCAAAAACTATTTATATAGAGTTCTCAAATCTTAATTATGTCAAAACGTGTTTATTTATTCCTTTTGTTCTTGCTTTTGTTTATAGACGAAAAATTCTTATTCATAACGCAAGGCTTAGATTGGCGATATTCTATGATTTTTTTATCGGCGTTTTTTTTCGTTTCTGTTAAAAAAACAAGGAAAGTGAATTATTCTTTTAAGCCATTTATAAATTTATATGTGCTAATGTTGATAATATCGGCTTTTATGGTATTCTATAGGGGAGTTTCTTCTGTTGAAACTATTATTAGAAGCTATATGTTATTGTTGCCAATATTACTGTATGTTCCTATGACAAATATAGGTGTTCGGTTTGGCACTAATTCGTTACTTAATTTGATGGTCTCCTTTTCAAAATTGGTTTCTTTAATTCTGTTATTTCAATCTCTAGGAATCATAAATGTTATAAATAGCGATGTTTTGTCAACTAGAAATGACTCCATGCGTTCTTTTATCGGAACCTATGCTATGATGCTGGGAGCTATAATATTATTTTATAGCGTCCTTTTTGAAAAGCAGAAAAAAAAGTGGCAACTTTTTATATGGATTGCGTTAAACATAATTTGTATTTTTTATGTAAATCAATCGAGAAGTACAATTTTTGCTTTAATTGGTGCATTTGCTTTATTGCTTTATTTTAAATATTCTCAACTCATAAAAAAAACAGGTGTCATAGGGAATGCATTAAAAATTCTTGCGATTGTATTTGTGGTTTATTATTCTTATAGCCTGGTGAACAATATAGTTAATTTAAGTATTTCTTCTGGTGAAGCTTCCAGTTTAATTCGTTTGGAAGCTTATAGATATTATTTTTCAAAATTTTTATCTTATCCTATATTAGGCGTTGGATTGTCAAATGTTAATAGTTTGATAAACGATGGTATAGTTAATAAATTATATGTTGATGATATTGGCATCGTTGGTTATATAGCTCAGACAGGTTTAATGGGCATTTTGGTTGTTGTCGTTTTTGTAAAACAATATTTAGCTGGAATAAAGCAACTGTCTAGTAATCATCATAAGTTGTTCTCTTCAATAGGATTAATGATAGTTCTATTACTTCCTTTCAATTCATTGTTGTCAACAGATAGTTCAATCATATATGTTGTATTTATTCTTTCATCTTTAACTGCTAGTATCCATAATGAACGAATCTATTCCTCATATTAATAGACAATCCAATTTTGAATTGTTGAGAATTTTAGCGATTGCTTCTGTCGTAGTGTCGCATGTCTCATGGCATGGGTTTTCGACACCTTCGCATGCGTATTCTTACATCGATGGAATTGTCAATCGGGTTATTCTCCAGTGTTTAAATATTGGTTCTTTGGGAGTTGATATCTTTATAATGATATCGGGATATTTTCTCATAAAATCATCAAAAGGTATTGATTTAAAGAAAATCATGAATTTAATCGCTATTGTTTGGTTTTATAGTGTTATGATTTATTTAATTTTAGGACCAGGAATATCAGGAGGATGGAGTAATATATTACATGCAATATTGCCTATTACTTATGGTAGTAATTGGTTTATTACCGTTTATTTAATAACGTATCTTTTGAGTCCGTATATAAATAAAAGTTTGATGTTCTGTGATGAAAAAGTAAAAAGAAAAAAAATATTTCTTATTTTAATAGGTACAATGTTGTTTTTTTGGTCATTTACTCATACTTTTTTTATGACAGAATGTTTTGCAAGTGACGTCCCTATATTTTTAATGCTTTATGTTATTGGTGGTTATTTGAGGCTGTATGGACAAGAATATTCTACTCGGAGACTTATCACTTGTTTTACTGTACTATGTTTAATATGGATTTTACTCCCTATATTGGCGAATCTGTCAGGTATATTGTATGCTCAAGAGCATATTACATATTTTTATGCAAAAAATAGTTTGCTAACTATTTCTATAAGTGCAGTGTGTGTATTGTTGTTTTCAAAATTGCGGATTACGTCTGCTTGGATAAACAGAGTCGCAAAATATGCATTTCCAATATACCTTATTTCTGATAATTATTGGGTCAGGATTTGGATTTATAGTAATGTTTTAAAGTGTAGAGATTTTTCGAATTCTCAGATATTGTTATTCATAATATTAGTAGATTCTCTAATCATAGTATTGTCCTGCATTGTTATTGATTGTATGAGGACAAAAATTCTAGCGCATTATGGAGTTAAGTTTACATTGGTAAAAAAAACATACATATACTTAGATGAATTGTCGATAAAGATAAATAAATTATTTTAGTAATTGATATTAGTATTGTCTGAAGTGAGTGTTGGTTTATTGTTAAAGCCTTTGTAGATGATTCTTATAGGAATTTGTAATAATGTTAGAAAAGTACTAATATTCTTTTTGGGATAAACTGTTGGAAAATAGACGAATGAAAGTTTCGATTATAACTAGTTGTTACAACCGTGAGAAGACGATTCGCGGTGCTGTGGAGAGTGTGTTGGCGCAGGATTATCCTGACATCGAGTATGTCATCGTGGATGGTGCTTCTAAGGATAAGTCTGCTCAGATTATCCGTGAGGCTATCGCCGGTCATGAGGACAAGGTGAAGTTTATTTCTGAGCCTGACCATGGTATGTATGAGGCAATCAACAAGGGTATTCGTATGGCGACGGGTGATGTGATAGCTCTTTGCCATTCTGATGACTTTATGTTTGCCAAGGATACGGTATCACACGTTGTGAAGAAGATGGAAAAGACGGATTGCGATATTCTCTATGCCGATGGTATCTTTGTGAATGAACAGAATACAAATAAGGTGGTGAGAAAATGGATTGGAGGCAAGTATGCTCGCTGGAAGGTAAGATGTGGCTGGCTGCCATTGCATCCTACTTGCTATATCAAGCGTGAGGTGATGATGAAATGCGGTCTTTATGATGAAAGCTACAAAATTGCTGCTGATACCAACCTCCTGGTGAACTATCTGTATAACTGCCATCTGAAGGTTGCGTATCTCCCTGAGTTTGTAACGAGAATGCGCATGGGTGGTATGAGTACCGATTCTGCCAAGCGAAAGAAAATGTGGGATGAGGACATCCGAGTTTATTCTGGCTATGGCTTCAAACCTGTGGCATTGACAAAGCTGATGAAAATGGCTTGGAAGGTGCCACAATTCATTAAGGCAAAGTTTATGTAAAACTTTGTCTTGGATGTGGATTAGGGTCGATGGTCGCCTGGTCCTGGTTCGAGCTTGCGGTCTATGGCATCGAGGATTCGCCAAAGAAGGAGGCGAAATAGTTTATTAAACTATGTATATGTCGTAATCTCATGTTTCTACTTTTTTATATTATAGAAACGTGGAAGATGTTAGTTTATTGCATATCTGAATAAATGATATGATTTTTGATTTTCTAAAATATTGTCTTGATAGAAAGGATAATATGAGTAATGTTGTTGCTGATATAGACTGGCAGCAACTGTATTCCTTTGCTTCTAAGCAGGCGATACTGGGGCTTTGCTTTGATGGCATTGAACGACTAGGAAAGGAGTATCCTGAGGAGTTGAAGCAGAATGCGATTGGAAGGGAACTGCTGATGACTTGGATGGGTAAGGCGCAACAGATACGCCGACAGAACGTAAAGGTGAATGGAGTTGCTGCTAAACTCTATTCAAAGTTTAGAAAAGATGGATTGCGATGCTGCATCCTGAAAGGACAAGGCAATGCCTTGATGTATCCGAATCCATATTCCCGTACTCCTGGGGATATTGATGTTTGGGTGAATGCTAGCAGAGAATATCTAACAGAATATGCTAAGCGTCATTTTAACCTAGAGGATGATATAAGGGTTCATCATCTTGAAACAACAATGGATGGTGTGCCTGTGGAACTACATTTCTTCCCTTGCACAATGAATAATCCTATCTATAATGCACGTTTGCAGAAATGGTTCAAACGGAATGCAGATTTGCAATGCTCAAATGTTGTTAGCCTGCCAGATGGTATTGGAGAAATAGCTATACCAACGACGGCATTCAATGTGGTTTATCAGCTGACGCATCTGTATCACCATTTCTTTGATGAAGGGATTGGAATGAGGCAAATCATTGACTACTACTTTGTTTTAGTGAAGAATGAAGAACGAAGAGTGAAGAATCTGACGGCATTGCAGCGAGAGCTGAAACATCTTGGATTGTGGAAGTTTGCTGGGGCGGTGATGTTTGTACTCCATGAGGTGTTGGGGCTATCAGAGGAGAAGATGATTGCTCCAATGGATGAGAAGCGTGGAAAATTGCTGCTATCCGAGATCATAGATGGTGGTAACTTCGGTAGGCATTTTGCCAAGTATGGTAGGTTTACGCATCAGAGTATGGCGAAGAAGTACTTCCTAAAGATTTGGAGGAATATGCACTTCGTGAGATATTATCCCACTGAGGCTTTGAGTGAGCCTTTCTTTAGAACTTGGCACTACTTCTGGAGAATGAAGAATAAGAAATAACGTAAGATATTCGGTGAAAGCCGTATTGTGTGCCTAGATAAAGTTTTGTACCTTTTCATCGTGTTACAATGAAAAGTATATCATATTTAATGTAAATTTATGAACAAAGAGAGTAAAAGTAAGTTCAACCTTTGGTTGTCTGAACATCCGGAATCGTTTCATCCTAGTGATGAGGCACGAATGTTCGACTTGGTCAATACCCTTTATGAAACGGAGGGGAATATTTGTATTGATGAAATATTCAGTGGCTTCACCAAAAGTCATCCTGCTTACAACAAAGAGGAGGCGATGAGATTGAGTGATAAGTGGGAGGACCAGATTACGCTCATCCTAAGATTCCTGGATTGGAAGAAACAAATAAAAAAATAATTTAGTAAGAAAGTAAACTATGTGTGGAATTGTTGGATATATTGGACAGAATGATGCTTATCCTGTTCTTATTGAGGGGTTGAAGAAACTGGAGTATCGTGGATATGACAGTGCTGGTGTGGCATTGATTAATGGTCAGGACCAGCTGAATGTGTATAAGACAAAGGGTAAGGTGAGTAACCTGGAGGCGATGGCTGCCGAGAAGGATTGCAGTGGTCATATGGGTATCGCCCATACCCGCTGGGCTACCCATGGAGAGCCTTCTGCTACCAATGCGCATCCTCATGTGAGCATGAGTGGTGACTTGGCGCTGGTGCATAATGGCATCATCGAGAACTATCAGGTTTTGAAGGAACAGCTTATTGAGAAGGGCTATGAGTTCAAGAGTACTACTGATACTGAGGTGCTGGTGCAGCTGATTGATTTCTACTACCAGCAGAATGGCAAGGACTTGGTTTCTGCCGTTTGCCAGGCTTTGAACGATGCCATCGGTGCGTATGCCATTGCTGTTGTCGAGAAGAATAACCCTAGCCATCTGGTAGCAGCACGCCAGTCTAGTCCGCTGGTAGTTGGCGTGGGTAAGGATAATCTGAACTTCTATATCGCCAGTGATGCTACGCCTATCGTGGAGCATACGGATAAAGTGGTGTATTTGGAAGATGGTCAGATTGCCGACATCAGGGTAGGTGAGGAGTTGAATATCATCAACCTGGAGCATTCGGCATGTCATTACGATATCAAGACCGTGGATCTGGACATCAGCAAACTGAGCAAGGGTGGTTTTGATCACTTTATGCTGAAGGAGATTTATGACCAGCCTAACTGTCTGAAGGATTGTATGAGTGGTCGCCTCTTTGCTGACAAGGAACATCCTGAGAACAACCGCATCGTTCTTTCTGCGCTTCGTGATTATCGTGACCGACTGGTTCAGGCGAAGCATATCATCATCGTGGCGTGTGGTACCAGTTGGCATGCCGGACTGATCGGTAAGCAGCTGATTGAGAAGATGTGCCGCAAGAGAGTGGAGGTAGCGTATGCCAGTGAGTTCCGCTATGGCGACCCTGTGATTGAGCCGGAGGATGTGGTGATTGCAATCAGTCAGAGTGGTGAGACGGCTGATACCTTGGCTGCGATTAAGCTGGCGAAGGAGAAGGGTGCGCTGATTTTCGGTATCGTGAACGGCGTGGGGTCTTCCATCGCCCGTGAAACGGATACGGGTATCTATATCCATGTGGGTCCGGAGATTGGTGTGGCAAGTACGAAGGCATTCACCGGGCAGGTGACGGTTCTTACGCTTCTTGCTTTGGCTTTGGGGCATGAGTTGGGAACCCTAAACAATGCTGACTACTATCAGATGATAGAGGAGCTTTCTGAGATTCCGCAGAAGATGGAGAAGGTGTTGGAGCAGGCTCCGATGATCAAGGATATCTCCAGAATGTTTACCTATGCGCACAACTTCCTGTACTTGGGACGTGGCGTAAACTATCCTGTGGCTATGGAAGGTGCGTTGAAGCTGAAGGAAATCAGCTATATCCATGCTGAGGGTTATCCTGCTGCTGAGATGAAACATGGTCCTATCGCTCTGGTAGATCAGGATATGCCGATCGTGTTCCTCGCAACCCATCATCAGTTGTATGAGAAGATTATCTCAAACATGCAGGAGGTGAAGTCGAGAAACGGTCGCATCCTTGCCGTGGTGACTGAGGGTGACCAGCAGGTGAAGAAGATTGCGGACAATGTACTGGAGATTCCAAGAACCCTGAATGCGCTGGTTCCACTGCTGAGCGTAGTTCCGCTGCAGCTGCTTGCTTACTATGTGGCTGTGGATAAAGGACTGGATGTGGATATGCCGAGAAACTTGGCGAAGAGTGTGACGGTGGAATAAGTTTTTTGCAAAGCATCTATCACCCATCACGATTTTCTGGAAGAAATCGGATAAGCAGTTGGTAATCAAAGGAACAATATGCGTGACTGATACCTAAAAACGGGAATTTATCCCTCACGATTTTGGCTTTATCCCTCACGATTTTGCTTATGCTGTAAAGCAAAAAGGCTTTTTTGCGATTGAAACTGGCTTCATTTGCCTTTGAAGTAAGCTTTATTTCAAATTGGATTGGGGCTCAGATAAAGTTTACGTGGGGCTCTATTAAGGTTTACGTGAGATTCACTTCGGATTCAAATGAGGCTCAGTTCGATTTCTTTTATGTTCTTCTAATGAAGAGAAAACGGATTCGTATTTATACCTCGTATAAATCAAAAAAGCAGTGTAGTGTTAGTGCAGTGTTTGAAGTGACATTACACTCAGCTAAATAGCTACAAGACAACCTATTGCGGATGCATTGTGTAGTGTGAAGTAGAATGGGCATTTATCGAACTTGGCACTTCTTCTGACGGTTACGACACAAATAAGATAAACAAATCACATATTTACAACACAAACTATTGCTAATGGAAAAAAGAAAAGAAAGAATAAACCACTTAGAGGAGACTCCTAATTCACCTCTCCACTATTCCGATTACGGAGACTCTATGATTAGTGATAAACAACAAATGAAGAAGAAAAAAGTTTTTGTGAGCGGGTGTTATGACCTGCTGCATTCCGGTCATGTGGAGTTTTTCCAGCAGGCATCACGGTATGGTGACCTGTATGTGGGTATCGGATCGGATGCTACTTATCTGGAGTATAAACATCGCAAGCCTATGTTTCCGCAGGAGGAAAGGCTATTCATGGTCAAGAATATCAAGGCGGTGAAGGATGCGTATATCAATGAGGGAAGCGGAGTCATCGACTTTCTGCCGACTCTTGATAAGGTGAAACCGGATGTGTTTGTGGTGAACGCTGAAGGTGGGTCTGATGAGAAACGAAGGATCTGTGCGGAGAGGGGCATCGAATATGTCGAACTCCAGCGCACTCCTCATGCGGGTTTGAAGGCGCGTTCTTCTTCTGACTTGAAGAAGACGTTATCGAATGTATCGGATAATTCGGCACAGGAGGCAGGGATTCCTACACGTCTGGACCTGGCTGGTACATGGATTGACCAGCCTTATGTGAGCCACTATCATCCGGGATGGGCGATTACCATCTCGCTGGAACCGACCTTCGAGGTGCGCGACCGCTGCGGTCTGTCTACCTCTACCCGTAAGATGATTCAGAAGATATGGCCGGTGAAGTTGCCGAAGATGGATCCGGAGATGCTTGCCAGACTGGTATTCTGCTTCGAGAACAATCCGGAGCGTCATGATGGTATCATCTCGGGTGCCCAGGATTCTATCGGTATCTGTGTTCCCGGTCTGGTGCGTCATTATTATGACAACAACTTCTGGCCGGAGAAGATAGAGAGTACGCAGGACGAGATGACTCTCCGTTTCCAGGAAGACCATCTGGTGATGATTCCGATGAAACCGAGAAGACCGGGATGCAGTGTGGTGGAAGGTAAGGATATCACGCCTGAGAAGGTGAAGGCGCTGGCTGATGCAGCTGATGCTTGCTGGAAGGCGATTCTGGCGCACGACCTCGATGCCTTTGCGGCAGCATACAGGGCATCTTTCGAGGCCCAGATTGCGATGTTCCCGGGTATGGTGAATCCGTCTATCAACGGTGTGATAGAACCGGAGGCGAGTGTGCAGCCAATGATTGACCGCTATAGCAACATGGAGGAGGTTCTGGCATGGAAGATGCCGGGAGCCGGTGGCGGAGGTTATCTGGCTCTGGTAGTAAAGGACAGTCTTAAATTTGCAGAGAATCATGATGAAGCCATCCATCTTCAGATACGAAGGGCATAACTATCTGGTGCCCTTCCTCATTATCAGCAGCCTCTTCTTTATGTGGGGCTTTGCCCATGGCATCCTGGAGGTGCTGAATCCGCATTTCCAGGAGTCGTTCCATATCAGCAAGGCGATGTCGGCCTTGACGCAGGCTGCTGTCTATGGTGCCTACTTTCTGATGGCGCTGCCTGCCGGATGGATTATCCGGAAGTGGGGCTACAGGAGGGGTGTGATAACCGGACTGGTTCTCTTCGGCATCGGTGCCCTGATGTTTATACCGGGAAGCAGGATTAACAGTTTCTACTTCTTCGTTATGTCGCTGTTTGTAATAGGATGCGGACTGACCTGTCTGGAAACGAGTGCGAATCCTTATACTACGGTATTGGGACATCCTGACAAGGCAGAGAGCAGAATCAACCTGTCGCAGTCGCTCAATGGTATCGGATGGATTGTAGGACCGCTGGTTGGCGGTCAGCTGTTGTTCTCGGGTGTCAACATTGCTATTCCTTATGCCCTGGTGGGTATCTTCGTGCTTGCTGTGGCACTGGTTCTGTCAAGAATCAAGTTGCCTGACCCAAGGAGAGCGCATGAGGCGGATACGAACGAGAAGGTGGAGGAGAAGCCGATGCGAGTGATGGCATTCGGTTTCGGTATGCTGACCTTGTTTCTTTATGTGGCTGCCCAGACGGGTGTGAACAGTTTCTTCATCAACTATGCTGAGGAGAGTATTCATATAGAGAAGCAGACTGCCAGTCTGTATCTCGCCTTTGGCGGAATGGGTCTGTTCTTTATCGGCAGGTTGGCTGGTGGTGTCATCATGAATTATATCCAGCCAAGGCTGGTGCTGCTGGCCTGTGCCATCCTCACCTTTGTTGCCACATTGATTGTGGTGGTATGTAGCGGTACTTTATCTCTCATTGCGTTCTTCGCTTTGTATCTGGGAGAGAGCATCATGTTTCCGACTATCTTCTCGCTGGCATTGAGGGATGCGGGTACAAAGACCAAGCTTGCTTCTTCGTTGCTTATCATGACGATAGTGGGTGGAGCGGTTGCTCCGGTAATCATGGGGTATATAGCGGATACTACGGGCAGTATGGCGATTGCCTTTCTCATACCGCTGGTATGTTATGGGGTGATTGGAACGTATGCGTTATCGAAACGCCACGTTCCTCTTTAAATAAGATTAGCTGCACTCGGCAATTTGAAAGCAAACTTTTATTGCGCTCATTTGCAAAATCTTTAGCCAAAAGGAGTTTTTCGAAAACCTACCCGTCCTTCCTTACCCTTAAGGAAGGCTCCACCTTTCTCACCAAGCCTCTCTTCCCTCAGGGACGAGAGGATGTAACCGCCCTACTCGGTGCTCGGAACCGCTACGCTTTAAGGTTGGCGGACCATCAAAGGTCTTCGCCATATTGTGCGGGATGGGACCGCCTGGAGTAGGGAAGTTTAAAGTTAATAGTTTATAGTTTACAGTTGATCTTGTGGTAATTTGCTGATGAGTTGCAGATTTCTTTCGATTTTTTTGGTGGTTTCGAGGAAAAAGTGTACTTTTGCGGTTAGATATTAATAAAATGAATTATTATGGCACAGGTAGCAACAATGAATCAAGCTCAATTGCAAATCCTCGATATGCTGTCATTTATCAAGACTCCTGAGGCTTTGCGAGATTTGAATAAGGTAATCTCCGATTATTTCGTTCAGATGGCTGATGCTGAATTAGATAGGATGTGGAATGAAGGAACCCTGAATGAAGAACGTATCGAGAGTTTCCGGCATCTCCATGAACGTACTCCATACAATAAACCAATATTATAATCTTTAGGTTATGAATATTGTATTGGATACAAATAGTTTGATTATGTCAATCGCCCCTAGAAGTCCGTATCGCAAGGTGTGGAATGCTTTTCTTAGAGGCGATTATAACCTTTGTGTGTCCAATGAAATAATAGAGGAGTATTCTGAGGTTTTATCTCGTAATATATCTCCTCAAGTTTCTGAGGCCATAGTTTATGCTATATTGACTAGACCCAATGTAATTCGCAAAGATCCTCATTATACTTTTGCTTTAATTGAGGCAGATAAAGATGACAATAAGTTTGTAGATTGTGCCATTGCTGCAAATGCAAAGTGTATTGTTACAGAAGACAAGCACTTTAAGGTCCTGGAAAATATTCCTTTTCCTAAAGTGGAGGTTATAGGTATAGAGGATTTTAAATGTTATTTGGATAAGTGGATATAGGTTTATGTACTGGTTTTGGTATATCCCCATTACATGTAAGGTGCTAGATAAAAATCCTGAGCGTTGGCTTTGTTATGTGTTGAAGCACATAGATTCTACGCCTGAGGATAAGTATTATACTCTTCTTCCTGAGTTCTGGGAAGATTAGGAACAATAAAAAATGAATTTCAAATTTAGTCAAATTAAGGTATAACCTCCATTAGCTGGTGCTGATGGAGGGCTAAACTTTGTATTCTTGTCTCAAAATTAGAGAAATGATGCCGCCGTGCAAAGGTACAACATTTTTTTTTGAGATATGCAATACGGCGTTGAGCGTATACTTACGTTACAGCGTTTGGTGTTTAAAACGCATTAAGTATTTTATTTATCGCATAGCCCAATCAATGGGCTATGCTGATGAGTTTACTTCCTAAAGCTGTTTCTATACGAGCAATGGTTTGAGTCGTGAAGTTATGTCTGCCTGTTAGCCATTTCGAGATTTCTGAGTCTCGCTTGTTGAGCAATCGGGCGAAATCCTTTTGGGTGAGACCCTTGGCTTTCAGAATCTCACTAATGCGCTCGGCAATACCGAAAGACAAATCGAACTCTGCCTTTTGCTCGGCAGGTATCGCAGCGAGGCAATCACGGAATAATTTGTTCTGTATCATAACGCTTAAATTTCAAAGGTTGCACTTTCAATGTCTGTTATCATATTCTTTTCAATGGTAATGATGCCATTCTCGATGTAGCAAAAGTAATACTTTTATTGATAGCTTGTTCACTTTTAAGTGAATATTTAGTATGAATTAACTTAGAAAGTAAAATAATGATATTATCCTACGCAAAATACAAACAATTCAAGTCCTTGGTAGATGCCAAGGAGAATGGGAAAGCCGTTCGAAACGGCTTGGACTTTCTATGCTTCGTGGCAGAGGAATACTGCCGCTTGGAAGTGTATAACAACCAAGAATGTGATGGAGATGATTTCTTCACTTATCAAGTGGAGAAAGAACTAGCACAAGTACTGAGAGACGAGGCAACTCCTATTGAATCTGTTACTGTGGCTCAGAAAGAGATGGCTGAGATTGAGAAAATGGAGGCATACGATGACTATTGCCTGTGCTTTTTTGACCATATCCGTGAGGCTATCAACTTCCGATTGGCGGATGCGGATACATACCTTGCAGACCTTGACAAGCAGATAAAGCATCATACCTACGAATACAAGAGATTGGTGAATGACGAGAACTTTGACCAGTTGAGTTCGCTATTCAGATTCGAAGAGTTGGGCAAGTTGCTCATCAAGAAGATAGAGTATCTGCGGACTCATGGTAGAGAGAATGAAGTGGATGGCATTATGGAAGAGTATAAGTATGTGCCGGATGTCTGTTCCTTCAAAATCAATGAACTTCTTGAAAAGGGATTGAAGAATGATGCCTTGAAAGAGATAGAAAAAATGATTGCTGTGTATGGTGATGATGGATACAATACCACTGAACCTTGGCATCTGCAAAAGATTGAAATTTTGGAAAAGCGTAATGACAAGGCTAGTGTTATTGAAGAATACCGCAGATTGTTCCGTCAGTTCTTGGTGGACAAGCGACCTTACTTCGAGAAGTTGAAAGAGTTGGTAGCCAAGGAGGATTGGGATGAGTTTGTTGTGAAACTCTTCGGGGATATTCCACATATCACGGATGATGATTGCATCGAAGTGTGCGACATGATTGTGGAGGAAAAGAAGTATAAGTGCCTCTTGAAGATTCTGATGGACAACAGAATGTCGTTCAGCCGAGTGGCACTCTTCAAAAAGTATGCGCATTATATGAGCGAGGAAGACCAAGCTATTTATACCAAACATGTTATTGATGATTTGCGTAAGCATTTGAGTTATGCAAAATCGAAGAGCTATGGCTATATCGTGGATGACATCAAGGGTATGTACACTTGTTGTGAAGTTTCCAAGAAGCTTATCTTGGATTTTGTGGAGGAGGTAGAATACAATTACGGCAATCGTCCTGCTTTGATGCGATTGCTGAGAAACTGATTATTTTGATTTAGAACATATACTATGGTTATACTGAAGAATTTACCATTTAGAGATAAGCTCAACTTGGCAATGATGATTGAATATGACACGAAGAAAGTGATTCAAGAACATGCAAGGTTGATAAATGTAAGTTTGCCATCATCCTATCGTAAAGGAGAAATGGCGGAAGGACTTGCTACATTGTTTCAGCATGATCCTTTCTATACGGTCAACCAATTGCCGATGGATGAGCAGAAATTAATTGCTCAACTCATCAATCTGAAATTTGACGAGTGTGTTGAAGTGCCAAGAAATAACGAGAAGCATCTTATGATGCAAAAAGTTCATTTGGTGGTGACATACGAAGATGGCAATACCTGGAAGTTATTTATGCCTGATTGCATAAGGACAATACTAAGAGATACTACGGAAAGTCAGATTGGTGATATTCCTGGCATGATGGAATATCGCAAAGTATTGGAGAGTTTGACGGAATGTAACATCAAGTTGCAGGAAGTGATGGACAGAGAGGCAGGCAAAGTTCCTTTGTCACAAGCTTCCAAGCTGATTCTGAATCAACTGGAGAAGCAATATATAGAGAAACGTGAGGAACTTCGCAAAATTCAAGCGAAATATTCATGGGCTTCGGACAAGAAAAATCCAGTACAGCAAAGCATCGCTGATGCCTTGATGTATATCGGATTTATGAAATTGGTATAACATCATTATTGGTTCTTTGAAATTGTTAATGAAGGAAATCAAGCTATTTGATTACCAAGAGGATATGAAGGAACGGATTGAGAAGGCGTTGCGCCTTCATCGGTCCGTGATGGCACAAATGCCAACTGGAACAGGTAAGACATACCTGTTAACAGCAGTCATAGACTCTTTTGTGAGCAACAATCCCAAGGAGAAAGTATGGATTGTAGCCCATAGAAGAGAGCTGGTGTCGCAGATAGACGAAACTGTAAGAAAGTTCTATTCCTATTCCGCATCAAACACCTCTTCCCTATTGTCTTCCGTCAAGGCGGTGTCGATACAATGGTTGTCGAAACACTATGACGAGATAGAGGAAGAACCGGGAATGATAGTGATTGACGAGGCGCATCATGCCCTTGCCAAGACCTATAAGGAGATGTGGGAGAGATTCCCGAAAGCTAAGTTCTTGGGACTGACGGCTACACCTTGCCGATTGAATGGTAAGGGTTTTACTGATCTGTTTGACGTATTGGTGCAGTCCTGGAGTGTTCCTGACTTTATCAGCAAGGGAAGATTGGCGACATACGATTTCGTGAGCATCAAATCGGATGGTGTGACGCAACGGCTCATCGACTCCTTGCAGAAGCGAGGGGCAGATGGTGACTACCAGAACAAGGAAATGGACATATTGCTGAATAAGAAACCGAGCATCGAAAGGCTCTATCAGAATTTGGAAGAATATGGTAAAGACAGAAAGGGCATCGTGTATGCTATCAATATCAGTCATGCCCAGAAGATCACAAAACTGTATCAGGAACACGGCGTGAAAGCCATAGCCATAGACTCAAAGACACCTGCAACGGAAAGACAACAAGACATTGAAGCCTTCAAGAAAGGTGACATCCAAGTACTAGTGAATGTGGATATCTTCTCGGAGGGATTTGACTGTCCGGATGTGGAGTTTGTGCAGTTGGCACGACCAACGCTGTCGCTTGCCAAGTACCTACAGATGGTGGGGCGAGGATTGCGAGTGGCTAAGGGGAAGAAGAACTGCGTGATTATAGATAATGTGGGACTGTATCGGGTGTTTGGATTGCCTTCGCAAGTATGGAACTGGAAGGCTACATTTGAAGGAAAATTGAAATATGGCAGGAAAAAGGAAACGTCACAGGAAGAAGCATTCTTCCTGATGAACGGAAAGCAAGAAACCGTGCCTGTTGGTCAAGACTCTGAAATGATGATGGTGATGAGTCATGAGGAACTGATGCAGTCGCTAAAGTATCGGGAGTTTGTGGATTGCAATGATGATTTTGCCATCGTCAAGTTACCTGACGGAAAGATGACAGTGGTAAACCGGCAAGGCGAACAGGTGATAGAACCAGGCAACTATTATGACATGAAGTTCTTGCAAGGTAATATCTTATCCTATCGACCTCGCAGAAAGACGGTATGTTACTACGACCTCTTGGCGAGAGTTGTCATAGACGAGGACATTCATGCGAAAGATGCTCCCGAGGTAATCACCATCAATAAATGGGAGTTCGTCGAATATAATGGTCTCTTCAAGTCTCGTACCTATGAGTACTTTGCTTTACCTTTTCGCCCTTCCCAATATGACCTATGGAATTATGGATATTATTTGATCTACAACTTTCAACGCTCTACAGCCAGTGGTTGTCAGGAATGGATATATAAAGAGGAGGATGGCGGCTCTATGCATATGTATAAAGAAAATAGTGAAAAGGTTTGTTTTTTACGTGGCGACCATACTCATGTATATTGGCTGTGCGCCGACCTGTACGATAGTGGCATAGTGGTCATGGACAGTCATGAGGATTATTACTTCGTTGACTCCAGCTTGAAAAAGACCTATATAGGTTGCAATCAACCTAAAACAGAAAGCGAAAATTTGATGGTTGCGATGCCTCGGCTTGGCAAAGTGGTCTATGAGCGAGAAATGAAGCGCAGGAAAAAGCAAGAGGAACAGGAGTTGGAGCTTATGCACGAGAAGTCGGAGGCAGGACATGTGGAATTGTATCAAGCAGGAAAGAAATGGGGCGTGAAGGTAGATGGTAAAGTTATCGTGCCACCCCTCTACCACAGTATAGCGCAACCTGTCGGTGCCTATTGCGCCTTTGAACAGATTCCCCAACATTGGGGTGTTATGACATTGAAAGGAAAAGTGATTGTTGATGCCAAATATGAGAAGGTGGAGATTCGTGACAATGGAATCGCCGTGGTAACAGGCATCACGGGTAAAACACAGACAATCAATCTGAAATGACGAAGGATATTCAGCTTTTTGATTATCAGGAGGACATGGTGAAGAGAGTGCAAGAGGCATTCAAGCATCATGATTCTGTCATGGTCCAAATGCCGACTGGTACGGGAAAGACGTATCTGCTTGCCGCCCTCGTAGGTTTGTTCTTGAAAGAGGAAGTGTGGGTGGTTGCCCATCGTCGTGAACTCGTTTCACAAATCAAGGACACCTTGGAAAGATTCTTCTCTTCCCTAAAATCCACCTCCATCAAAGTGACATCGATACAATGGTTGTCGAGACACTATGGAGAGATGGAAGAGAAGCCGGGGTTGATAGTGATAGACGAGGCACATCATGCTTTGGCGGAGACTTACGCAGAGGTGATGAATGCCTATCCGAAGGCGAAGAAGTTGGGACTGACGGCTACACCCTATCGCTTGAACGGAAAGGGATTCACGGATTTGTTTGATACCTTGCTGTGCTCATGGAGTATGGAGAAGTTTATTGCCGAAGGACGATTGAGCCTGTATGACTACTACTCCATCAAGCCTGATAGTGCAGCCCAGCTGCTGATAGACTCGTTGCAGAAGCGAGGAGTCGATGGTGACTATCAGCAGAAGGAACTGAACGAGGTGATGGATGTGAAGCCATCACTCGAAAGACTATGCCTTACCATCAAGGAGTATGTGCCAGGAAAGAAAGGTATCGTATATGCTATCAGTATTCAGCATGCAGAGCATATTGCGGAGTTCTATCGGGAGAATGGCATCAAGGCTGTGGCGATTTCGAGCAAGACACCGCTTGCTGAGCGACAAGAGCTTATTGAAAGATTCAAATCTTCCTCGCTCTCCCCTTCACAAAATTCCACTTCTGATGATATAGAAGTGTTGGTGAGTGTGGATTTGTTCTCGGAGGGCTTCGATTGTCCTGATGTGGAGTTCATACAATTGGCAAGACCTACGCTGTCATTGGCTAAGTATATGCAGATGGTGGGGCGTGGACTGCGAGTGGCAGAAGGTAAGGAATACTGCGTGATACTGGACAATGTAGGACTGTATAAGCGGTTTGGATTGCCATCTGTGGACAGAGATTGGCAGAGTATGTTTGAAGGACGTACTTCTCTTGAAGACATTCTGCAAGAGACGTGTATGCAAGTCAATAGTCACAACTGTAGGATGGACTTGATGATGGATGGTGATGAGGAGATGATGAAAATCATCAACCATGAGCGCCAGCAGCAGATGATTATGGACACCTATGGCTATCAGATTGTGGAAGACGAAAAAGGTCTGAAGGGCATCAAGGATAAGGACGACAAGATGATATTGGAATGCCAATACAAGAAGATAGAAGTGACCAACGATGGCTTTGCCTATTGCTATATAAGAAAGAAGGTTGGTCGGAAAGAATGGATGGACTTGCGGAACAGATTGTGGTTTGCCAATAAGCCACAAAGTGTGAAGCTGATGGGCATCGACTTCTGTA
>ERZ1026858.210-NODE-210-length-32562-cov-8.993909_pt1 | contig 32562 bp, 29 predicted proteins | sample MGYA00380159_ERZ1026858 | MGnify/ENA primary metagenome ERZ1026858 (study PRJEB33269, sample SAMEA4719795) | human gut metagenome | biome: human-associated habitat; feature: organic feature; material: feces | place: Cameroon | collected 2013-10 ...
TGGACGGCGTGTTCAACCATGTGGGCCGCGATTTCTTCGCCTTCCAGGACCTGAAAGCAAACCGCGAGAACGCCCGCTATAAGGACTGGTTCTGCGATGTGAACTTCTGGGGCAACAACGAGTATAACGATGGCTTTTCCTACGGCAACTGGGGCGGCTACAACCTGCTGGTCAAGCTGAACCAGCGCAACCCGGAGGTGCAGCAGTACCATTATGATACCGTCCGCTTCTGGGTGGAGCAGTTCGACATCGACGGCATCCGTCTGGACGCAGCCGACGTGCTGGACTTCGACTTCATGCGCGGGCTGCGCCGTCTGGCAAACGAGGTAAAACCGGAGTTCTGGCTGATGGGCGAGGTCATCCACGGCGATTACAGCCGCTGGGCAAACCCGGAAATGCTGCACTCCGTTACCAACTACGAGCTGCACAAGGGTCTGTGGAGCGGACACAACGACCATAACTATTTTGAAATTGCCCACACCATGCGCCGGCTGCAGGGGCTGTGCCACGACACCCGGCTGTATCTCTTCTCGGATAACCACGATGTGGAGCGTCTGCCCAACAAGCTGCGCAACCGGGAGCATATCCGGCACATTGCCATTCTGGTGTACAGCCTGTGGGGCATCCCGTCCATCTACTACGGCTCGGAGTTCGGCATCGAGGGCAAAAAGGAGTGGGGCAGCGACTGGCCGCTGCGCCCCTGTCTGGAGCTCAGTGATTACGCTGATGCAGAACGCACAAATCCTGTTACCAGTGTATACAAAGTTCTGGGGAAATGCAAGGCTGAATTGCCGGAAATGACCTACGGCGAGGTAAAAGAGCTGCAGCTCACCACCCAGTGCTATGCTTTTGCCCGGGTGCTGGACGGCAAGGCGGTGGTAGCGGTGCTGAATAACGGCGATACTTCCGCACAGCTGGAGTTCCAGCTGCCGGTGGAAGCTGCCAAGGTCACCGATCTGATGGCGGACACCGTAGGCGCACAGGAAGTGCTGGTCTCTACCGAGTGGAACCGCATGAAGGTGCAGCTGCCCTCCAATTACGCCACCCTGCTGCGGGTAGAATAAAGCAACGCTTGAGGCTTGCCCCGGAGCAAAAGCTTTCACCCTTTGGGGAAAGACTTCCCCCTTCCGGGGGAAGCCTTTTTTCGGAAGTCTGCTGTTGGAATAACCTTGCACATTGCGCCGCGTTTTGCTACAATAAGGAGAGAAAAGTTGTTTTACGGAAAGGAAGCCTGAACCCCTATGAATGCAGCACAGCGCAGAGAACGCATCCTGACCCGGCTGAACAGCGCCGGTGCTCCTTTAAGCGCCAGCACGCTGGCGGCAGAGCTGGGGGTGTCGCGGCAGATCGTGGTAGGAGATGTGGCACTGCTGCGCGCCGGCGGGGCGCAGATCGATGCCACCCCCCGGGGCTATCAGCTGCACCCGGCGGAAAAGGGCTATACCGGCATTCTGGCCTGTGTGCACCGCACGCAGGAGGAGATGCGCCGGGAGCTGTACACTGTGGTGGATCAGGGCGGCACAGTGGTGGATGTGGCGGTGGAAAACAGCCTGTACGGCGAGATCCGCGCCACGCTGAACCTGTGCAACCGGTACGACGTGGACAACTTTATCCGTCAGGCGGCGGATGCGCCCGAGAGCCTTTTGAGCCGCATGACCGGCGGCGTGCACCTGCACACTTTGCGCTGCCCGGATAAGGACACCTTTGCCCGCATCCGCGCAGCTTTGGAGCAGCAGGGGCTTTTGTACCGCAAGGAGTAACGCTGCGGCGCTTATACCCAGTATAAAAAGGGCTGCGGGGCTTGTCTATCCGCAAAACCGGAAAAACGTTGGAAAATCAACAAAAAAGCAAAAGAGGTGGGTTTTCTGGATATCCGCATTGAAAAGACCGAGCGCGCTATCAAACAGGCCTTTATGGAGCTGCGCCGCGAAAAACCGGTGGAGAAGATCCGTGTCAAGGAGCTGTGCGACCGCGCCTGCATCAATAAATCCACATTTTACGCCCATTATCAGGATATCTATGCGCTGGCCAACGCCATGGAGGACGAGATGGTGCAGGCGGTGGTGGAAAGCCTGCCCCGCCTGACCGCCAGCGATGTGAGCGAGCGCACCGAGTGGCTTGCGCGGGAGATGTTCCGCGCCTTTGCCGAGCATCGGGAGGAGATCACCGTGCTCTTCTCCGGCTCCCGGCAGGGGCTGTTCATCAACCGGGTGGAGCAGGCCATGTGCCAGTGCATCGCCCAGACCGACCCCACCTTTGAGACGGACGTAGTGCGCAAGGTGGTGCTGTCCTTCTGCGTGCAGGGGTGCTACTACACCTTTACCAGCTACTGCGGTCAGATGGACGAAAAACGCCTTGTGACGCTGCTGGCCTCCATCGCCCGCGCCGCGCAGCGGATACGGATGTAATGTAAGAAAAATAAAGAAAACAGAATGCCGGACAACCCGCAGGTTGTCCGGCATTCTGTTTAAAAACTCTTTACAGCATCTTGGAGAGGAAGGCTTTCAGGCGGGGGTGCTTGGGGTTGGTGAACAGCTCCTGCGGCGGCTCATCCTCCTGAATTTTGCCACCGTCAATGAAGATGACCCGGTTGGACACCTCGCGGGCAAAGCCCATTTCGTGGGTGACCACCAGCATGGTGATGCCGGTGTGTGCCAGCTCCTTCATCAGTTCCAGCACCTCGCCCACCATCTCGGGGTCAAGGGCGCTGGTGGGCTCGTCGAACAGGATCACGTCCGGGTCCATGGCCAGCGCACGGGCAATGGCGATGCGCTGCTGCTGACCGCCGGAGAGACTCTTGGGGTAGGCGTTGGCCTTGTCGGCCAGACCTACGCGGGCCAGCAGCTCGTCTGCACGGGCAGAGATGGCTTCTTTGTCCTTCAGCTTCAGCAGACTGGGTGCCAGCTCAAGGTTCTTTTTCACGGTCAGGTGGGGGAACAGGTTGAAGTGCTGGAACACCATGCCCATCTTCTGGCGCACGGCATCGATGTGTGTCTCGTTTACCTCCACACCCTCAAACTTGATGGAACCGGAGGTGGGAGTCTCCAGCCGGTTCAGGCAGCGCAGAAAGGTGGACTTGCCGCAGCCGGAAGGGCCGATCAGGCACACCACATCGCCGCGGTAGATATCAAGGTCGATGCCTTTCAGCACATCCAGCGTGGGGTCGGCTTTTTTTGCGCCGCGCTTCTTTACGCCGCCATAGGTCTTGGTCAGGCCGCGTACTTCCAAAATCTTATCGGTCACTTTGTGCCAGCCTCCTCTCAAACTTGCTCAGCAGCCATGTAAACAGCATAACAAGGATCAGGTAGATCAGTGCAACGCCCAGCAGGGGGAACATGGCTTCATAGGTACGGTTCATAATGCCCTGTGCAGCATACAGCAGCTCCTTGCCGCCGATGGTGGTGATCAGGGAAGTATCCTTGAGCAGGACGATGAACTCGTTGCCCAGTGCAGGCAGCACCGCACGGATGGCCTGCGGGATGATGATGACCACCATGGTGGTCATGTAGTTCAGGCCAAGGCTGCGCCCGGCTTCCATCTGGCCGGGGTCCACAGCCATCAGGCCGCCGCGGATGATCTCGGATACATACGCGCCGGAGTTGATGCCCAAGGTCAGTGCACCAACCATAGTAAAGTTGCGGCTGTTGGAAAAAATGACCATGCTCATGATCAGCAGCTGCACCATCATGGGCGTGCCGCGGATGATGGTGGTGTACAGCTGACACACCGCGTTAAAAAAGCCCAGTACCGCGTTTTTGTGGCCGGGGCGCTGCTGGTCGTGGGTCACGCGCACCAGTGCCACCACGCTGCCCAGCACCACGCCCAGCGCCAGCGCCAGTGCGGTGACCAGCAGGGTGGTGCCCACACCGTTGATGTACTGCATCCAGCGGTCCTTCAGCAGAAAGGCCTGATAAAACTTAAAAAAGAAATCCTGTCCAAAGCTTAGCTTTGTGCCGCTGTTGAGCAGCTCTTTGAGCAGTTCGTATTGCGCAGCCATTCACATCCTCACTTTCTGTTTGTCAATAAATTGTAACCACTTTTTTCTAAAAAAAGAGGTGCCCCGGAGCGGGGCGCCTCCTTGGGTACAGGAATGGTACAGGGCACGCAGTTTAGTTTGCGTTGATGTACTTGTCCACGATGGACTGCAGGGTGCCGTCAGCCTTCAGCTCCTCCAGAGCCTTGTTGACAGCGTCCTCCAGAGCAGAACCCTTTGCCATGCCGATGGCGTAATCTTCCTCGGCGTAGCTGGTATCCAGCACCTTCAGGCCGGGGTTGGCAGCCACGAACTCCTGTGCGGGAGCGTTGTCGATGACCACAGCGTCCACCTGACCATTGTTCAGGGCCTGCACAGCGGTCAGACCGTCATCGTAAGCAACCACGTTCTCATCGCCGAAGTCATCGGAGCAGTAGATGTAGCCGGTGGTGCCGCGCTGGGTGCCGATCGTCTTACCGGCCAGATCATCGGGAGAAGCAATGTCGGAGCCCTCGGGCACGATGATGGACTGGATGCCGGTGGCGTAGCTGTCGGAGAAGTCCATCACAGCCTTGCGCTCGTCGGTCACGGTAACGCCTGCCATCACGATGTCGGCCTTGCCCTGCTGCACGCTGAGCAGTGCGGCGTCAAAGTCCATGTCATCGATCTGCAGCTCCAGACCCAGCTTCTCAGCAATGGCCTTGGCGGTGTCCACATCGATGCCCTCAAACTCGCCGGCATCGGTAGTCATCTCGTACGGAGGAAAGGCAGCGTTGGTAGCCATGGTCAGCTTGCCGGCTTCCACGGTGGTCAGTTCAGCAGCAGCGGCAGAAGAAGCAGCCTCGGAGGAAGCGGCAGAGCTTGCCACAGAAGAAGCAGCAGAGCTTGCGGATCCACCGCAGGCGGTCAGAGCCAGAGCAGCAACGGAAACAGCAGCGGCAGCCATGAAGCTGCGGCGAGAGATCTTTTTCATATTCAAACACTCCTCAATCTATGCAATATAGTTTGCTTTGCCCCGATGGGATGCGATTCATCGCGCTTTCGGGGAACGCACTTAGTATAGTTTGTACAAAACAAAAAGTCAATACTTGTGCATAATAATCCGTGAAATTGAAACGATTTTGCAAACATTTATGCAATAACGGAAAAAATGTGTGAATATATGCAGTATAAACCGGCTTTTACAGACTTCTTGCAATCTCCTCCGCGCTGCGCTTGGGTACGCAGTAGTCGCGGTTTTCGTCCAGATAGTACTTTACGCCGGTCTGTTCGGTCATGGGTACGATGCTGGCTTTGTGGGTGGGGTAGCCGAAAGCCACCATAAAGGCCAGCTTCTGCGGCTCTTCGATGCCCAGCAGCGCGGTCAGGGCGGGCTTGTTGATCGCGCCCATAATGCAGCTGCCCACGCCCTTGTCCCATGCGGCAAGGGTCATGTTTGCCAGCGCAATGCCGGTGTCGGTGGCAAGGTCGCCGGGGATGGCGGTATCCTGCACCACAGCTGCATAAAAGGTGGGCAGCTCGTCCGCCTTGGGCGTGCCCTGCTCCGGCGGCAGATAGCCAGCCCATTTGACCAGCGGCTGCACCTTGGCCACCATCTCCGGGCTTTGCACCAGCACCAGACGCACCGCCTGCCGGTTTGCCCCGCAGGAGGACAGCCGCACGGCCTGTACGATATCGTCCACCACATCCTGCGGCACGGCCTTTTGCGCAAACCGGCGGTAGGTGCGGCGGGTAGTCAGAAGTTCCATTGCATTCATAGAGATCACTCCTTTATATAAATAGCTTGGAAAACAACAGATTATTTCCGCTTCTTCGGCAGCGGCACGCACAGCACCAGACTGATGCCGATGGCCAGCGCCACCGCAATTTTAAAGGTGCTGATGCCCTTGGCAAGCGCCATGGCGTTTTCATTCTGGATAAAATAGTAGGCGGTGTAGTAGATGCCCGCGCCCGGCACAAGCGGGAAAATGCCGGTCAGCAAAAACACCGTGACCGGCGTTTTTTGGGTAATGGCAAACACGCGGGTAAGGATGGTAAGCGGAATGACCGCCAGCAGGGAGGCCGTGGCGGCGTCGGCGCCCAGCAGGGTCAGCAGTTCGTACCATAGCCAGCCCACAGCGCCCACCAGTGCGCAGTAAGGCAGGCAGCGCCGGGGGCACGCAAACAGAATGGCAAAACTCAGCGTGCCCGCCGCGGCCAGAAAAAACTGCGCGGTCAGCTCGCTGATCTGTACAGCAGTAAGGGACATCATACCACGACCACCCCCGTGAGTACCGTGTACAGCCGCAGTACAAGGCCGGTGCCTATGGCAATGCTGGCGGCAATAAGCAAGGCGTCGATCATGCGGATGGTGCCGGAAAGGTAATCGCCCTGCACAAAGTCCCGGATACCCATGGTAAAGGCGATGCCCGGGGTCAGGATCATCAGCGTACCGATGATGGCGTGGCTGGCAGAAGTGTGCAGCAGATTGCACAGCAGGATGCACACCAGCGTGATCAGCGCGGCGGTGCTGATCTTCTGGAAGCCGCCGGGCACTTCATGCCGCCCGCACCACAGCAGATACCAGCTGGCCACCAGTCCCGCCCCGGCAGCTGCCAGTGCGCTGCGCAGGTTGCCGCCGAACATCATGGCAAAGCAGAACGCTCCGCACAGCCCGGACAGCAGCTGCACATGATCTTTGGGGAAGGGCAGCTGCCGCGCCAGCACCAGACGGCTCTCGGCCTCGTCCAGGGTCATACCGGTCTGGGCGATCTGGCGGGAAAGCTCGTTCACCGCCGCCACCCGCCCCAGATGGGTGGTGCGCACCGGTACGTTGCGCACTTCGCTGATCTCGGCAGTGCCGGCGCTGGCAAAAATGCCGTTGGTCAGCACATAAACGTGAAATTCCCGCAGGTGGAAGCTGCGCGCCATGATCTCCATGGTTTGCTCCACCCGGAACACCTCCGCGCCGTTTTCCAGCAGGGTCTGCCCTGCGGCCATGATAAAATCCATAATGCGGCGGCGCAGCTCTTCATCGGGAAAAGGGTCTCTGCTGTTCATTGCCTGCTCTCCTTGCAAAAGATGATACCCTATTTTATCATGTGCACCAGCCGCATACAAGGGCGTATCATAAAAAACGGATGCGGCAGCAGACCGGAAGCAATATTCCTACCAAAAAACTTCGTTAGGGGTGTTGACAAATGCCGCCGATGGGGTTATTATAGTGTCAATATCACAAAAATGGCTGTGAAGAGAAGAGTAGGCCTTCGCATTGATCCTTACCAGAGAGCCCGGGCGGTGAAAAAGGGCAGGAAACAGGAAGCTGAAAATGGTCTCGGAGCCGTGCGGACGAGGCGCAGGAGTGCTAAGCCCGCAACGGGATGCGCCCGTTACAGCGTCCGGCTGTAAGCAGCATACGCTGCCGCAGCATCGAGGCTGCACCCGTAAGGATGCAGTGAACCAAGGTGGTACCACGGAAGTATGTTCATGCCTCCGTCCTTGCAGAGCCTAAGGCTTGTAAGGACGGGGGCATTTTTCATGCACCCGTTCAAGGCTGCGCGCGGAAAGGTGCCGTGCGGGCCGCAGTACATAATAGAGAACAATAGAGAGGGAACAAAACTATGATTACTCGTCGCGATTTTCTGAAAGTTACCGGTGTAGCAGCCGCAGCCGCTGCCCTGACTGCCTGCGGTGGTTCTTCTTCCACTGCTTCTTCCGCCGCTGCATCCGGCAGCGTGGCATCCTCTGCCGCAGCTAAGCTGGATAAGATCAAGGTGGCTGTGCCCAACGATACCACCAACGAGGCCCGCGCCCTGACCCTGCTGGAGAAGAACGGCTTCTTCAAGCTGAAGGCAGATGCCGGCCTGACCGCCACCAAGAACGACATCGAGGAGAACCCCCTGAACGTCACCGTGGACGAGGTGGAGGCCGCTCAGGTGCCCAACGTCCTGCAGGACGAGGACTACGCCGTCATCAACTCCAACTACGCCATCTCTGCCGGTCTGAACCCCATGACCGATGCACTGGCCATGGAGGACGGCTCTTCTGCTTACGTCAACATTCTGGTGTGCAAGGACGGCAATCAGGAGGAGCCCAAGATCAAGGCTCTGGCTGCTGCCCTGCAGAGCCAGAAGGTGAAGGACTTCATGGACGAGACCTACAAGGGCTCCGTGGTGTCCGTTGTGGAGAACCCCACCGACGGCTATGATTCCACTGTGGACTATGACGCTCTGAACGGTCAGACCGTCAGCTGCGCCGCTACTCCCGCTCCCCACTGCGAGGTGCTGGAGGTGTGCAAGGAGATCCTTGCCGCCAAGGGCATCACGCTGGATATCCAGGAGTACGACGACTATGTGATCCCCAACCAGGTCGTCGAGGACGGTCAGGTAGACACCAACTACTTCCAGCATCAGCCGTATCTGGACAACTTCAACGCCGAAAAGGGTACCCATCTGGTAACTGTTGCCGGCATTCACGTAGAGCCCATGGGCATCTACGGCGGCAAGCAGGACAGTCTGGCACCCATCGAGGGATAATCTACCATCGAGGGATAAGCTAAAGGAGCAATTTCTGTGATCGAACTCAAGTACCTTTCCAAGACCTTCCAGATGAAGGATGGCGCGGTGAAAGCGCTGCAAAACATCAACCTCACCATTCCCGATGGCTCCATCTATGGCATCATCGGTATGTCTGGTGCGGGCAAATCCACGCTGGTGCGCTGCATCAACCTGTTGGAGCGCCCCACCGGCGGCAGCGTGGTGATCGACGGCGTGGCAATGGAGACCTTGTCTCCCGTCTCGCTGCGCAAGCGCCGCCGGGAGATCACCATGATCTTCCAGCAGTTCAACCTGCTCATGCAGCGCACCTGCCTGAAGAATGTCTGCTTCCCCATGGAGCTGGCAGGCGTAAAAAAGGCCGAGGCGGAAAAGCGCGCCATGGAGCTGCTGGAGATGGTGGGTCTGCCGGATAAGGCCAACGCCTACCCGGCACAGCTGTCCGGCGGTCAGAAGCAGCGCATCGCCATTGCCCGCGCACTGGCAACCAACCCCAAGGTGCTGCTGTGCGACGAGGCCACCAGTGCGCTGGACCCCAACACCACCCACTCCATCCTGACCCTGATCAAGGATATCAACCGTAAGCTGGGCATCACCGTGGTGGTCATCACCCACCAGATGAGCGTGGTGGAGGAGATCTGCGACAGTGTGGCTATTCTGGACGGCGGTGTGGTCGTGGAACAGGGCTCGGTACAGGAAATTTTTGCAAACCCCAAAACGGCAGCTGCCAAGCGTCTGGTAGCCCCCAACGGCGGCAGCGCAGCGCGGGATCTTTCCTGCTTTGCGCCGGATGACCATGTGGTGCGCGTTACCTTTAACGGTTCCTCCACTGCAAAGCCGCTGGTGGCAAGCCTTGCCGCCGAAAAGGGCATTCTGGTGTCGGTGCTCAGCGCCGATACCCGTGATCTGAGCGGCCAGTGCTACGGCTCCATGCTGCTCAAGCTGCCCACAGAGCTTGCGCTTGCACAGCAGGCTATGGAATATATGCGCAGCCAGTCCGGCGTAACGGTAGAGGAGGTGACCGGTATATGAATATCGCAGATTACGGTTTTGCCATTTGGGAGACCTTTTATGTAACGGTGCTCTCCACCGCCTTTGCGCTGGTGCTGGGTCTGCCGCTGGGTGTGCTGCTGGTAGCCGGTGACAAGGACGGCATCCTGCCCCTGCCCGGCTGGCTGATGCACCTGATCAACATCGTCATCAACATTCTGCGCAGTGTGCCCTTCCTGATTTTGATGATCTGCGTGTTCCCGCTTACCCGCGCCATCGTGGGCACTACGGTGGGCACCAAGGCCACCGTAGTGCCGCTGGTGGTCGCCGCCTTCCCCTTTGTGGCACGTCTGGTGGAGACCAGCCTGCGGGAGCTGGATGAAGGCGTAGTGGAAGCTGCCCAGAGCATGGGCGCTACTCCCTTCCAGATCATCACCAAGGTCATGATCCCGGAGTGCCTACCCGGCCTGATCTCCAGCATGACCACCGCACTGACCACCATTCTGGGCTATTCCGCCATGTCCGGCGTTATCGGCGGCGGCGGTCTGGGCAAGATCGCCTTGTCCTACGGCTACTACCGCTACCAGACCAACATCATGATCGTCTGTGTGGTGCTGCTGGTGCTGATGGTGCAGGCGTTCCAGTCTGTGGGTACTTTGTGGGCCACCAAGAGCGATAAGCGCCTGCGGAAATAAAAAACTTTGAATTTTCGATTCCCCGCCGGAGACAGCTCTCCTGCGGGGAATCGTCCTTCCCGACCAAAAAACCAGCAAAGGAGTATGTTGTATGAACCGTGATACCATCTGTGTGCAGGGCGGCTACACCCCCGGTAATGGCGAGCCCCGTCAGATCCCCATCATCCAGTCCACCACCTTCAAGTACGCCACCAGCGAGGACATGGGCAAGCTGTTCGATCTGGAAGCAGACGGCTATTTCTATTCCCGTCTGCAGAACCCCACCTGCGACATGGTAGCCAAAAAGATCTGCGAGCTGGAGGGCGGCACTGCCGCCATGCTTACCTCCAGCGGACAGGCCGCAAACTTCTTTGCGCTGTTCAATATCTGCGAAGCAGGGGACCACATCGTGGCCTCCAGCACCATCTACGGCGGCACCTTCAACCTCATCTCGGTCACCATGGCAAAGATGGGCATCACTGCCACCTTTGTAGACCCCCTGTGCACCGAGGAGGAGCTGAACGCTGCCTTCCAGCCCAACACCAAGGTGGTGTTCGGTGAGACCATCGCAAACCCCGCCCTGACCGTGCTGGACATTGAAAAGTTTGCTAAGGCTGCCCACGCCCACGGCGTGCCGCTGATGGTGGACAACACCTTCCCCACGCCGGTCAACTGCCGCCCCTTTGAGTGGGGCGCGGACATCGTAACCCACTCCACCACCAAGTACATGGACGGCCACGGCGCAGTGCTGGGCGGTGCCATCGTGGACGGCGGCAAGTTCGACTGGATGGCGCACGCCGAGAAGTTCCCGGGTCTGTGCACCCCGGATGACAGCTACCACGGCATCACCTACGCCGAGCGCTTCGGTAAGGAGGGGGCTTTCATCACCAAGGCTACCGCGCAGCTCATGCGGGATTTCGGCTCCATGCAGTCCCCCATGAACGCCTATATGCTGAATCTTGGTCTGGAAAGCCTGCACGTTCGGATGCAGCGCCACTGCGCCAACGGCATGGCGGTGGCACAGTTCCTGGAGAACCACCCCAAGGTGGCCTATGTGAACTACTGCGGGCTGGAAAGCAGCCCCTACCACGCACTGGCGCAGAAGTACCTGCCAAACGGCAGCTGCGGCGTGGTAAGCTTTGGTCTGGCCGGCGGACGTCAAGCTGCCAGCACCTTTATGAAGGAGCTGAAGCTTGCCGCCATCGAGACCCATGTGGCCGATGCCCGTACCTGCTGCCTGAATCCCGCTTCCAGCACCCACCGCCAGATGAACGACGAGCAGCTGGCTGCCGCCGGGGTGCCCGCCGAGCTGGTGCGCATGAGCTGCGGTCTGGAGTCTGCCGAGGATCTCATCGCCGATATCACGCAGGCGCTGGATAAGGTATGATTCCCTCCCGTGAAAATACATTTGTCGCGGCCAACAGGCAGCGACAAATGTGAAATCAAAAATCATGATTCCTCTGAAGATGGCAAAGCGAACGCGGAGCCATTTTTGGATCATCTAGCAAAGGAGCAACCATCCTATGCCGCTGATCATCCCCAAGACCTTACCCGCCTTTGATGCCCTGTATGAGGAAAACGTCTTTGTCATGCACCGGGAGCGGGCGCTGGCGCAGCATATCCGCCCGCTGGAAATTCTGATCCTGAACCTGATGCCCACCAAGATCGCCACCGAGACCCAGATCGCCCGGCTGCTGGCAAACACCCCGCTGCAGGTGCACATGACCCTGCTGCAGACCGCCAGCCACTCTGCCACCCATGTGTCGGCTGCCCACCTTGAGGCTTTTTACAAGACCTTTGACGAGGTGAAGAACAACCGCTACGACGGCATGATCATCACCGGTGCGCCGGTGGAGACCATGGATTTTGAGCAGGTGGACTATTGGAACGAACTGTGCGAGATCATGGACTTCAGCGAAACGAACGTCTACTCCACCCTTCATGTCTGCTGGGGCGCACAGGCCGGGCTGTACTACCACTACGGCGTGCGCAAGCAGCTGCTGCCGGAAAAGATGTTCGGCGTGTTCGAGCACCGGGTCACCCGCCCGGCAAACCCGCTGGTGCGCGGCTTTGATGAGGTGTTCTACGCCCCCCACAGCCGCCATACCGGCATCTGCCGGGAGGATGTGGACAACTGCGCCGCCCTGCGCATTCTGGCCGAGAGCGACGCCGCCGGGCCCTTCCTGATGAGCACCGAGAACGGACGGCAGATCTTTGTCACCGGCCACCCGGAGTACGATAAGTACACGCTGGATGCCGAGTATAAGCGGGACGTAGCCAAGGGTCTGCCCATCCATGTGCCTGCCAACTACTACCCGGACGATGACCCCGCAAAGCCGCCGCTGTTCCGCTGGCGCGCCCACGCCCACCTGCTGTATGAAAACTGGCTGAACTATTATGTTTACCAGAACACTCCCTACGACCTTGGGGATATCCAGCGGGTAAAACACGAGAAGTAAATAACAAAAAGGCGATGCCGTGCGGCATCGCCTTTTTGTTATTTCTTACGTTTTGCGGGCTTTTTCTTCCGCACACTGTAGCCGAAGGTGCCAAGCTTTCTGCCAAGGGCCAGATACTCGCCGTGGCTGTACACAATGAGGTTTGCCTTGTCCAGACACAGCTTGCCTTTTTCGTCCAGCAGGCTCTCGTCCACATCGCAGGCCACCACCTCGGCCAAAAACAGGTCGTGGCTGCCCAGCGGGATGCGCTGGGTGATGCGGCACTCCAAGTTGACCGGGCTTTCCTCCAGCACCGGGCAGTCGGTCAGCACGCTGCCCGGTGCGGCGTGCAGGCCGCAGGCGGCAAATTTGTCCACATCGCGGCCACTCTTCACACCGCACCAGTCAATGGCGCGCACCAGCTTTTCGGTGGGCAGGTTGATGGCGAACTGCCCGCTCTCGCACAGCAGCTGATGGCTGTACCGCTCCGGGCGCACGCTGATGGATACCATGCTGGGCTGGGTGCAGATGGTGCCTGTCCAGCCGATGGTGATAAGGTTGGGCTTATCCAGCCCGCCGCAGGATACCAGTACCGGCGGCTCCGGGTTCAGAAGGGTGCTGCCCTTCCAGCTTTGCTTGCTCATCCGTGATATTTCCTTTCGTAGGGAGCCCATGTGCGCTCCGAGATGATATAGCGCGGGCGGGCTTTGGTTTCCATATAGATCTTGCCGATATACTCGCCGATCACGCCCAGACACACCAGCTGTACACCGCCCATAAAGCAGACGATGCACACGGTGGACGCCCAGCCTGCCACGCTGCTGCCCATGGCGGCGCACACAATGGCCCAGATGACCCCGATAAAGCTGACAAGGCTCACCACGATGCCCGCCCCGGTGATGATGCGGATGGGCTTGTTGGAAAGGCTGGTAATGCCGTCAAAGGCCAGCGCCAGCATCTTGCTCAGGGGGTAGTGGCTCTCACCGGCCAGACGTTCGTGGCGCTCGTAGGTGACCACATCGTGGGCAAAGCCCACCAGCGGCACCATGCCCCGCAAAAAGATGTTGACCTCCTTGTAATCCGCAAAGCTTTCCAGCACGCGGGTGCTGATCAGGCGGTAGTCTGCGTGGTTAAACACGATATCCGCGCCCAGAGCGTTCATCACATGATAAAAGCCCTCGGCGGTGAACCGCTTGAAGAAGGTATCGGTGTCCCGGCGGCTGCGCACGCCGTACACCACCTCGGCACCGTCCAGATACTTTTTCACCATCTCGTCCATGGCGTTGATATCGTCCTGACCGTCGCAGTCGATGGAGATGGTGATATCGCAGCTGTCGCTGTGCAGTGCCTCCATCAGCCCCGCCAGCACGGCGTTCTGGTGGCCGCGGTTGCGGCTTTGGGAGATGCCGATATAGTGCTCGTCCTGTGCGGCAAAGCCTTGGATCAGCTCCCACGTTTTGTCGCGGGAGCCATCGTTGACAAAGAGCACCCGGCTTTTATCGCTGACCAGCCCCTGTGCGGTCAGACTGTGGATCTTTTCCAGAAACATGGGTGCTGTAATGGGCAGCACCTGCTCCTCGTTGTAGCAGGGGATCACGATCCAGAGAACAGGTTTGGACATTGCTTGATTGCTCCTTAAATATAAGATAGTTGGCAAAAGGCTACTGCACCATCTGCTGCAAAGCATCCGGCTCCAGCAGCTTGAAACTGCTGCGGTAGGTATCGATGAGCCCTTCCCTCTGCATGGTGCTCAGCTCCCGGGAAAGGGCGCTGCGGTCGCAGTTGAGGTAATCCGCCAGCTGGATGCGGGAGAAGGGGATGCTGAAGGTCAGGCTGTGGGCGCGGGCGGCTTCGCTGAGCAGATAAGCCGCCACCTTGGCGCGCAGGCTCTTCATCACCAGCAGGTCGATGCGGCGGGAGAGGGAAAAATATTTATCGCTGATGGTGCGCACAAGGTTCTGCACCACACGCTGGTGGGCGGGGCTGCCGTCCGAGAGCAGCAGCCGCTCGTAGGGCAGCAGCAACACCTCACAGGGGGCAGCAGCCAGCACGGTGACCGGGCTGGACAGACTGGAACCGCCCAGCACGTCCCCGAACACCCCGCCCGGCTCTACCCGGGCAATGGGGATGCGTGCCCCGCCCGGTGCCGGGCGGTAGGCTTCCAGCTCGCCGGACAGCACGATGCCTACCCGGCGGCTGGGTTCCCCCGCCAACACAAGGGCTTCGCCCTTGCCGTAGCTGCGCACGCTTGCCCCCAGCCGGGACAGCAGCGTGCTGAGCTCCGCAGCGGAAAGACCTGCGAACAGCGTGGTGTTTTGTAACAGCGGCAGATAATTATTCATCGCAACTCCGCAGAGAAAACAACGTTCTCTGCAGCCTCCTGCAATTGCGTTGCACACGCAACGGTATTTTTACCCCTATTATAGTAAACTGGAACGCGCAAAGCAAATGATTTTGCAAAATTTTTCAAAAAAGACCGGTTTCCGCTTCCCGTACCGGGGTGTGCCGGGTGTGAAAAGGAGTATATCATGAAAAAGATCCTGTCCTTACTGCTGGCGTTCAGCCTTGCACTGAGCCTTGCAGCCTGCGGCGGCAGCGCAAGCTCTGCCGTTTCCAGCACGGCGGTGTCCGAAGCTGCTTCCTCTGCGGCTGCTTCTGAGGAAGAAACTGCTGCGCCGCTGTCTGCCACCGAGCCACTGCGCATCGCCGGGCTGAAGGGTCCCACCACCATGGGGCTGGTCAACCTGCTGTCGATGGAGCAGGCCAGTACCGCTGCCATGGATTACGACTTGCAGCTTTACGGCGCTGCGGATGAGATCGTGCCGCTGCTCATCAAGGGCGAGCTGGACATGGCCGCTATCCCGGCCAATCTGGCAGCGACCCTGTACCAGAAAACCAACGGCGGCATTCAGGCTGTGGCAGTGAACACCTTGGGCGTTCTGTATGTGGTGGAGCAGGGCGACACCGTCCACAGCATGGCAGACCTCAAGGGCCGCACCATCCTGTCCACCGGCAAGGGCACTACCCCGGAGTATGTGCTGCGCTATCTGCTTACCTCCAACGGCCTTGACCCGGACAAGGATGTGGACATCCAGTATTACAGCGAAGCCACCGAGGTGACCGCCCAGATGGCCAGCACGCAGGATGCCATTGCAGTGCTGCCCCAGCCCTATGTGACTGCCGCCGGGCTGAAGGACGACACCCTGCGGGTAGCCCTTGACCTGACCGCCGAGTGGGACAAGGTAGCAGACACCCAGCTGATCACCGGTGTGACCGTGGTGCGCAAGGCCTACGCCGAGGAGCACCCGGACGTGGTAGCTGCTTTTCTGGCAGATTACGCCCAAAGCGTGAACGCCGCCAATACCGATCTGGACGGCACCGCCGCTCTGTGCGAGGAGCAGGGCGTGGTGGCAAAAGCCGCCATCGCCAAAAAGGCACTGCCCAACTGCAACATCGTCTGCCTGACCGGCGAGGAACTGAAGGCGGACGTCTCCGGTTACCTGCAGGTGCTCTACGATGCCGACCCTGCCGCTGTGGGCGGTACGCTGCCCGGCGAGGACTTCTACTGGACAGCCCAGTAACAGCCTGAAAAAAGCATTCCATCTCCCGCCGCTCTGCCGTGGTACGCAGCGCGGCGGTTTTTGTTTCCCGGTTGCAATTCCGCCGCAAAAGTTCTACAATAGAGGCACATTATAGAATATGGAGGGAAAACCTATGGCTTGCACTACCATTCTGGTCGGCAAGGCAGCATCGTACGATGGCTCTACCATGATCGCCCGCAACGATGACTCCGGCTCCGGCCATTTCACCGCTAAAAAATTCACCGTGATCCACCCGGAGGAGCTTCCCAAGACCTACCGCAGCGTTCTCTCCCATGTGGAGATCCCCCTGCCGGAGGGCGCACTGCGGTTTACCGCCATGCCCAATGCCGTGGAGGGCAAGGGCATCTGGGCAGCTTCCGGCGTCAACGCCGCCAACGTGGGCATGACCGCCACCGAGACCATCACCTCCAACCCCCGCGTGCTGGGCGCAGACCCGCTGGTGGAGTATCAGCCCGCCAAGGGTGAAAAGCCCGAGGTGCCCGGCGGCATCGGCGAGGAAGATATCGTCTATCTGGTGCTGCCCTACATCCGCTCTGCCCGCGAGGGCGTGCTGCGTCTGGGAAGTCTGCTGGAGCAGTACGGTACTTACGAGATGAACGGCATCGCTTTTCAGGACGTAAACGAGATCTGGTGGCTGGAGACCATCGGCGGTCACCACTGGATCGCCCGCCGCGTGCCGGACGATGTGTATGTGGTCATGCCCAACCAGCTGGGCATCGACACCTTTGATTTGGAAGATGCCTTTGGCGCACAGGAAAACTACCTCTGCTCCGCCGACCTGCGGGAGTTTATTGCCAAAAACCACCTCGACCTCTCGCTGGACGGCGCACTGAACCCCCGGGACGCCTTTGGCAGCCACGATGACGCCGACCACGTTTACAACACCCCCCGCGCATGGTATATGCTGCGCTACCTCAACCCCCGCACATGGGTGTGGGAGGGTGCTGACGCCGACTACACTCCCATGTCCGACGACCTGCCGTGGTGCATGGTGCCGGAGCGCAAGGTGACCCCGGAGGACATCAAGTATATGCTGTCCAGCCACTATCAGGGCACCCCCTACGACCCCTACCTGAGCTACGGCGACAAGTCCGCAAAGGGCGCATACCGTTCTATCGGCATCAACCGCAACGACTTTATGGCGCTGCTGCAGATGCGCCCCGACCAGCCGGAGGAGTCCCGCGCAGTGGAGTGGGTGGCCTATGCATCCAACGCTTTCAACACCATGGTGCCCTTCTACGCCAACGTGGAGCGCACCCCGGAGTATCTGGCAAACACCACCGGCACTGTGTCCACCGATAACTTCTACTGGACCAGCCGCCTGATTGCTGCCATGGCAGATGCTTCCTATAACAAGTCCCTGTTCCACCTCGAGCGCTACGAGGAAGCCGTGCTCTCTGCCGGCCGCGCACTGGTGAACCAGTACGATGCAAAGCTTGCCGCCGAGCCGGACGCTGCCGGCCGCGCCGCCCTGCGGGAGGAAGCCAACACCGCCATTGCCGCCATGCTGCAGGAGAAGGCCGCCGACACGCTGGACAAGGTCCTGTTTGAGCTGAGCAGCCAGATGAAGAACGCCTACTCCCGCTCGGACGCCTGATTGAAACCAGCCTGAGCACTAAAACCGGTCACGACCGGTCACATAAACGCAAAAAAGACCACCGCATACCCAAGTGCGGTGGTCTTTTTTTGGCGTAAAGACACTCTTGTATCCTAGATGTTAGCAACCATGCACAAAAATTGAAGATATTTTTTGTGCACGAAAATGACTGAAACTGATTGATTTTGACAGCATTTTTGCTATAATAAAGATGTAAACAACCAAAACACGCCAAGACCGTGCAAAACCGGTCAGACGTGGGAAGGAAAGAAGGGGAAAGACACCATGCTGGCAGAGGAACGTTTTGCACTGATCTTAGAACAGCTGAACGAAAAGCGCACCGTGACGGTGCAGCAGCTGTGCGAAGCGCTGCACACCAGCGAATCCACCATCCGGCGCGATCTGACCGAGCTGGATCGGCAGGGCAGGCTGACCAAGGTGCACGGAGGGGCTACCCTGCCGGACAGCCGCTTTCTGGCAGACGAGCCCACCATGGAAGCCAAGGAGACGCTGGCAGTGGCAGAAAAGCGCAGCATTGCTGCAGCCGCCGCAGCGCTCATCACCGCCGAAGATTTTGTGTTCATCGATGCAGGCACTACCACGCTGGAGCTGGTGCGGGCGCTGACGGGTGCGGCGCTCAAGGCTACCTATGTGACCAACGGCGTGGCGCACGCCCGGCTGCTGGCACAAAAGGGCTGCCGGGTGTATCTGCCCGGCGGGCTGCTGCGCCCCCAGACCGAAGCCATCGTGGGGGCCCCGGCGGTCAGCAGCATCCAGCAATATAACTTCACCAAGGCATTTATGGGAGCCAACGGCGTGGCGCTGGAAGCGGGCTTTACCACCCCGGACCCCGAGGAAGCAGCCGTAAAGGCCGCAGCTGTCCGCCGCGCAAGGGAAAGCTGGTTCCTTGTGGACGACGCCAAGTTTGCCAAAATTTATCCGGCGGTCATCACGGATCTGCACGGCGGTGCTATCCTGACCAACCGCTGCCCGAACCCCGAGTATAAGCAGCAAACATTTGTAAAGGAGACAGAAGTATGATCTATACCGTTACCTTTAACCCGGCCATTGACTACGTTGTGCGTCTGGACGCACCGCTGGAGGTGGGCGAAGTGAACCGCGCCAAAGGCGAGGACTGTGTGCTGGGCGGCAAGGGCATCAACGTGTCCGGCGTGCTGGCGCAGCTGGGCTGCGAGAGCGTGGCGCTGGGCTTTGTGGCCGGCGAGACCGGCGCATGGCTGGAGCGCGGTCTGGCGGCGCAGGGACTGAAAACCGATTTTGTGCATCTGGAAAACGGCATGACCCGCATCAACGTCAAGATCAAGGCCGGGCAGGAGACCGAGCTGAACGGCGCAGGCCCGGCCATTCCGGAAAGTGCGTTGCAGCAGCTGGAAACCCAGCTGGACAAGCTGGCCGAGGGGGATATCCTCATTCTGGCAGGCAGCATCCCGGCAAGCCTGCCGCAAAGCGTCTACGAGCGGCTGCTGGCGCGGCTGCAGGGCAGGGGCGTGCGCGCAGTGGTGGATGCCACCCGCGACCTGCTGGTGAACGTGCTGCCCTACCACCCCTTCCTCATCAAGCCCAACAACCATGAGCTGGGCGAGATCGTGGGCAAGGTGCTGACCACTGATGCCGAGATCGTGGCCGCTGCCCGCACTCTGCAGGAAAAGGGCGCCCGCAACGTGCTGGTGAGCATGGCAGGGGACGGTGCGCTGCTGCTGGACGAGCAGGGACAGGTGCACCGCATCGGCTGCCCCAAGGGCAAGGTGGTCAACAGCGTGGGCGCGGGCGACAGCATGGTGGCCGGTTTTGTGGCCGGATATCTGCAAAGCCGCAGCTACGCGCAGGCGCTGCGTCTGGGCACCGCCTGCGGCAGCGCAACGGCTTTCAGCCTTGGGCTTGCCACAAAGGAAAAGATCGACGAGCTGCTGGCGCAGCTTTGATACACCCTAAGATAAAAGGAACAAAGGAGGAACGTTTATGCGCATTACCGAGTTATTTACCGCACAGTCCATTGCGCTGGACGAAGCGCTGCAGACGCAGGAGCAGATCCTGAGCCGTCTGGTGGAACTGCAGGCTACCCACGGCAACATCACCGATAAGGAGGCCTACAAAAAGGCACTCTACGCCCGCGAGGCCGAGGGCTCTACCTATGTGGACAACGGTATCACCGTGCCCCACGCCAAGACCAATGTGGTCACCCGCCCCAGTCTGGCTGCCCTGCGGCTGACCACCCCGGTGCAGTACAACGCCGAGGATGACGGCACCACCGACCTGCTGTTTGCCATTGCTGCCCCGGAAAACGGCAGCCTGCACGTGGATATGCTGGCCCGTATGATGCAGATGCTGATGAACGAGGACTTTGTGGAAAAGCTTAAAGCTGCAAAGAGCCCCAAGGAGTTCTTGGAGTGCATCGACGCGCAGGAGGAAGCGCAGTTCGGTACAGAAAGCTTTACCCAGCAGGCCATCCCGCAGGACGGCTACCGCATTTTGGCTGTGACCGCCTGTGTCAACGGCATTGCCCATACCTACATGGCGGCAGAAGCACTGACCAAGGCCGGAGACAAGCTGGGCCTGCCCACCAAGGTGGAGACCAATGGTTCGGACGGCGCAAAGAATATCCTGACCCGCGCCGAGATCGCCGCCTGTGACGGTATTATCGTAGCAGCGGAGAAAAAGGTGGATACTGCCCGCTTCGACGGCAAGCCGGTGCTGTTCACCCGCGTGGATGACGGCATCCACAAGCCGGAGGAGCTCATTAAGAAAATCGCCCACGGCGAGGTGCCTGTGTACCACGCCGAGGGCGGCGCAGCAGCCGAGGATGACGCTTCCGGCAAGGACAGCTTCGGCCGCAGCCTGTACAAGAACCTGATGAACGGCGTTTCCCACATGTTGCCCTTTGTGGTGGGCGGCGGCATTATGATCGCGCTGGCCTTCCTGCTGGATGATTACAGCATCAACCCCGCAAACTTCGGCATGAACACCCCTGTTGCCGCCTTCTTCAAGACGGTGGGCGGCGCAGCCTTCGGCTATATGCTGCCCATTCTGGCAGGCTTCATCGCCATGTCCATCGCCGACCGTCCGGGTCTTGCCGTAGGCTTTGCCGGCGGCGTGCTGGCTATGAACGGCACCAACTTCACCGACCTTGCCGCAGGCAGCACCACCGGCATCTCCGGCGGATTCCTTGCAGCGCTGCTGGCAGGCTTTGCAGCGGGCTACATCGTGCAGTTCCTCAAAAAGATCACCGAAAAGCTGCCCGCCAGCCTGAACGGTATCCGCCCGATGCTCATCTACCCGCTGGGCGGCATTCTTATCGTAGGTGCGATGATGTGCGCCGTGAACCCGGTGATGGGTATGATCAACACCGCCATGACCGACTGGCTGAACGCACTGGGCGGCAGCTCCAAGGTGCTGCTGGGCGCTATCGTGGCCGGTATGATGAGCGTGGATATGGGCGGCCCGGTCAACAAGGCAGCCTACGTCTTTGGCACCGCAGCCCTTGCTTCCGGCAACTACGAGGTGATGGCTGCCGTCATGGTGGGCGGCATGGTTCCTCCCATCGCCATCGCCCTGTCCACTACCTTCTGCCCCCGCAAGTGGACGCCGGAAGAGCGCCGCAACGGCATCGTGAACTACGTCATGGGTCTGTGCTTCGTGTCTGAGGGTGCCATCCCCTACGCAGCAGCCGACCCGCTGCGCGTCCTGCCCAGCTGCGTTGTCGGCTCTGCGGTCGCCGGTGCGCTCTCCATGACCTTTGGCTGCGCACTGCGCGCACCCCACGGCGGCATCTTCGTATTCCCGGTGGTGGATCACGCTGTGCTGTACTGCGTGGCGCTGGCTGTGGGCAGTGTGCTGGGTGCAGTGATCCTGAGCCTTATCAAAAAGACCCAGCCTGCTGAGGCAAAGTAACAAGCCATTTTCTTTCTCCATACGGATAGTTCTTCATAAGAGCAAAGGGGACTGCCGCACACCGCGGCGGCCCCTTTTGCGTTTGCACAAGCGCCATTTTCACAAAAAACAGGACAATATACCGCCCAAAACGGCCTATCCTGCCGGAATTGCATTCTGCGCGTTGTTTTGCATTGCACCCCATCCCGGGCTGTGGTATACTTATGCTTGTGATTTAACGCCCGGGTATGGTGTGCCGGGCCACCAGAGAGGAAACGAACGATGAAAATAGGATTTGACAACGACAAATATCTTTCCATGCAGTCTGAGCATATCCGCGAGCGCATCAAGAAGTTTGACAATAAACTGTATCTGGAATTCGGCGGCAAGCTGTTCGATGATTACCACGCCTCCCGCGTGCTGCCCGGCTTTCAGCCGGACTCCAAGCTGCAGATGCTGCTGCAGCTCAAGGAGCAGGCCGAGATCGTCATCGTCATCAGCGCCGAGGACATCATCAGCAGCAAGGTGCGCGGCGACTACGGCATCACCTACGATCTGGACGTGCTGCGACTGATCGACGCTTTTCAGGAGGTGGGGCTGTATGTGGGCAGCGTGTGCGTGACCAAGTACACCGCCGCCGCCGAGGTGGAAGCCTTTGAAAAGCGGCTGAACAGTCTGGGCATCCGCACCTTCCGCCACTACAAGATCCCCGGCTACCCCAACGACGTGGCACGCATCGTCAGCGACGAGGGCTACGGCCGCAACGAGTACATTGAGACCGAGCGCCCGCTGGTGGTCATCACCGCGCCCGGCCCCGGCAGCGGAAAAATGGCGGTCTGCCTGTCCCAGCTGTACCATGAATATAAGCGCGGCGTCAAGGCCGGTTACGCCAAGTTCGAGACCTTCCCCATCTGGAACATTCCCCTGAAGCACCCGGTCAATCTGGCTTACGAGGCCGCCACCGCCGACCTGAACGATGTGAACATGATCGACCCCTTCCATCTGGAAGCCTACGGCGTGACCACCGTGAACTACAACCGCGACATTGAGATCTTCCCGGTGGTGAACGCCATGTTCGAACTGATCGCAGGCCAGAGCCCCTATAAGTCCCCCACGGACATGGGCGTGAACATGGCCGGCAACTGCATCGTGGACGATGCAGTCTGCTGCGAAGCTTCCCGCAAGGAGATCGTGCGTCGGTACTACAAGTGCCTGTGCCAGCAGAAGATCACTGGCACCGCCAAGGAGAGCGAGCGCTATAAGCTGGAGCTGCTGATGAATCAGGCCGGGCTGACCATGGGTGCACGAGAGGTGGAAAAGCAGGCCCACGCCCGCAGCGAAGCCACCGGCGGCGCACCGGCTGCTGCCATTGAGCTGAGCGACGGCACCGTGATCACCGGCAAGACCGGCCCGCTGCTGGGTGCTACCGCAAGCGCCCTGATCAATGCGCTCAAGTATCTGGCGGGCATCCCGCAGGAGACAGATTTGGTCAGCGCCACTGCCATTGAGCCCATCCAGACCCTCAAGACCAACTATCTGGGCGGCAAGAACCCCCGCCTGCACACCGACGAGATCCTGATCGCCCTGTCCAGCTCTGCTGCTTCCAGCGAGCTTGCCGCAGCAGCCATGCACCAGCTGCCCAACCTCAAGGGCTGTGATGTACACTCCACCGTGCTGCTTTCCAGCGTGGACAGCAGCACCCTGAACCGTCTGGGGATGTACCTGACCTGCGACCCCGTCTACGAGGAAGAGGACCGCAAGTACCATAAGCTGTAAGGATACAGCCGGACGATTTAGAATGGCCGCCGCGTGCGCTTTGGCCATTGTTTAAGGAAATAAGCTTTGTTTGATTTGTGGCTCAGAAACGCCTGCGGGCGTTTCTGAGCCACTTTTTCACAGCTGGGGGTCGTGATTGGAAACTGCATTTTGCCTTTATAACCTTTTTTTGTGAAAATGCGTTTGGAGCGCTCCGCAGAGCGCGACAAACGCGAAATAAAAATAATCATTCCGCTGAAAATATCCAGAGCGTAAGCGGAGGATATTTCCAATCGTCCTACGTTCCCAAAGGCCGCTGTGCAAGCGGCATTTCGTACTGTTGCTTGCTACTTGTCCGCAGATGTGGTACACTTGTTTTGCTTAATTTTTATAGCAGATAGGAAAAGAGGATTTAAAACATGGAACAACAACACAAGCGCAGCGCGTTCTCCGGTAAGATCGGGTTCGTGCTGTCGGCCGCAGGCGCTTCGGTGGGTCTGGGCAACATCTGGCGCTTCCCGTATCTGGCAGCCAAATACGGCGGCGGCATTTTCCTGCTGGTATACATTCTGCTGGCAGTTACCTTTGGTTATACCATGATCGTGGCCGAGACTGCACTGGGCCGTATGACCCACAAAAGCCCGGTCAGCGCCTACGCCCACTTCGGCAAGGGCAGGGGCATCCGGTTCGGCGGCTGGATCAACGCCATTATCCCCATTTTGATCGTGCCGTATTATTCGGTCATCGGCGGCTGGGTCATCCACTATCTGGCCGAGTATCTGTGCGGACGCGGCGGCAATCTGGCAGCGGACGGCTACTTCTCTGCCTTTATCACCAACGGCTTGCAGGCCGAACTGGCCTTTTTGCTGTTCAGCCTGTTCACGCTGGGCATTATCTTTGCCGGTGTGCGCAACGGCGTGGAGCGGGTCTCCAAGGTGATGATGCCGGTGCTGGTGGTGCTGTCGCTGATCATTGCGGGGTACTCTGTCACCCGTCCCGGCGCACTGGCGGGTGTGAAGTACTTTCTGGTGCCCAACCCCAAAAACTTTTCGTGGATGACTGTAGTCACCGCCATGGGGCAGATGTTCTATTCTTTGTCCATCGCCATGGGCATTCTGGTCACCTTTGGTTCTTATATGAAGAAGGACGTCTCCATCGAGGAGTCCACCGAGAATGTGGAGGTGTTCGATACCGCCATTGCCATCATGGCAGGTCTGATGATCATCCCGGCGGTGTTCGCCTTCTCCGGCGGCGACCCGGACACCCTGCAGGCCGGCCCTGCACTGATGTTCATTACCATCCCCAAGGTGTTTGCCAGCATGGGTCTGGGTACCGTGGTGGGCGTGCTGTTCTTTGTGCTGGTGCTGTTTGCAGCCATTACCAGCTCCATCGCCCTGACCGAGAGCGCCGTCTCCACCTTTGAGGACGAGCTGGGCTGGGATCGCACCCGCTCCACCGTGCTCATCGGCGCCATCATGGTGGCGCTGGGCAGCCTGTCGGCACTGGGCTACGGCCCGCTGGCCGGGGTGACCGTGTTCGGGATGCAGTTCCTGGACTTCTTCGACTTTTTGACCAACTCGGTCATGATGCCCATTGCAGCCATTGCCACCTGCCTGCTGGTGTCCCGCGTCATCGGCGTGGAGCAGATCGCGCAGGAGGTGGAGCAGGACGGTCAGCGGTTCCGCCGCAAGCCGGTGTTCAATTTTATGATCCGCTGGCTGTGCCCCATTTTTGCAGCTATCATTCTGGCAAGCTCGGTGGCAAACGCCTTGGGCTGGATCGCCATGTAAACGGTACGATTTCGTGGATGCAGCTCACGACGATCCACTTTTGCAGCTTGCCCCAGAGCAAAAGCCTTCCCCCTTGGGGGAAGGTGGCATTGCGTCAGCAATGACGGATGAGGGGGAATTACCCGTAAGCTGCTGCTTACCTGCGCCCTCATCAGTCACCTTCGGTGACAGCTTCCCCCGACCGGGGGAAGCCTTCATATAGAAGCTTTTTACAGGAAAACAGGACAAGGGGGCCCTTATGAAAATGGAAACCTTGAAGCAGCAGATCCTGACAGCAAAGGGTGACGTGCGGGCAGAGCTGGTGCTGAAAAACGCCCGGGTCATCAACGTGTTCACAAACGAGATCGAGCAGGCCGACGTAGCCATCTGTCAGGGCATCATCCTTGGCGTGGGGCACTATACCGGCGAGACCGAGCTGGACTTGCAGGGCAAGTATGTCTGCCCGGGGCTTGTGGATGGGCACATCCACATTGAAAGCTCTATGCTCTGCGGTCCGGCCTTTGAACAGGCGGTGCTGCCCCACGGCACAACGGCGGTGGTCACCGACCCGCACGAGATCTCCAATGTGGCCGGTACGGCGGGGCTGGACTTTATGCTGGAGACTACAAAAGATCTGGCGCTTTCGGTCTACTTTATGCTGCCCTCCTGCGTGCCTGCCACCGGGCTGGACGAGTCCGGCGCGGTGCTGGAAGCGGAGCAGCTGCGCCCCTACTATCAGCAGCCCCGGGTGCTGGGGCTGGCGGAGCTGATGAACTCCTACGGCACGGTGCGCGCGGACGAAAAGATCCTGCAGAAGATACGCGACTGCACCGCTGCGGGCAAAAAGATCGATGGGCACGCACCCTTCCTCAGCGGGGAGGAGCTGAACGCCTATGTCGCCGCCGGGGTGCAGTCTGACCATGAGTGCTCGGACATCCATGAAGCCATGGAAAAGCTGCGGCGCGGCCAGTACATCATGGTGCGGGAGGGCACAGCAGCCCAGAATATGGACAGCCTGCTGCCCCTGTTTCGGGAGCCTTATTGCAGCCGCTGTATGCTGGTGACCGACGACAAGCACCCCGGAGACCTGTTGCAGGGCGGGCACATCGATTATATCATCCGCAAGGCCATTGCCGCCGGGGTAGACCCGGTGGTGGCAGTGCACATGGGCACGCTTGTTCCGTGCCAGTATTTCGGTCTTGCGCACAGCGGCGCGGTAGCTCCCGGCTATACCGCCGACCTGATCGTGCTGTCCGATCTGGAAAAGTTCACGGTGGAGCAGGTGTACAAAAAGGGCAAGCTGGTGGCGCAGCAGGGCAAAATGCTGCACCCCGCCGCCCTTGCGGTGGACAAAGCACGGTTTGCGCGGGTGTTCGATTCCTTCAATATGGACGAGATCACCCCGGAGCAGTTGCAGCTGAAACAGACCGGCACCCGACAGCGGGTGATCTGCCTGACCCCGCATTCCCTGCTGACCACGGAAAAAATCGTTCCGTTCTGCCAGCACCCGGGCACAGCGCCCGGCGTGGACGTGGCACAGCAGATCGTCAAGCTGGCGGTGTTCGAGCGGCATCACCGCTCCGGTCATGTGGGCTTGGGCTTTTTGGGCAACTACGGCCTGCAATGCGGCGCAGTGGCTTCCAGCATTGCTCACGACTCCCACAACCTCATCGTGGCGGGCACCAACGATGCCGACATGGTGCTGGCGGGCAACACGGTGCGCAAAAATAAAGGCGGCCTTGCCTTTGCGTTGAACGGACAGGTAGTGGGCGAGCTGCCGCTGCCGGTGGCAGGACTTATGAGCACCGAGAGCGCCGAAGCCGTGGAGGAAAAGCTGCAAGCGCTCAAGGCGGCGCTGAAAGCCCACGGCATCTCGGAGGACATCGACGCCTTTATGACCCTTGCTTTCGTCAGCCTGCCGGTCATCCCGAAGCTGCGGCTGAACACCTACGGCATCGTGGATGTGGATGCCCAGCAGATCGTCCCGGCGGTGTTCTGAAAAAAGTAGAAGAATAAAATTCAATGCGCCAGACCTGCGGGTCTGGCGCATTGAATTTTAGATAAATATTTTTCAGCCTTTCAGCGGCATGATGCTCTCCGGCGCGGCACACAGGTACTGCGGCGCGGCGGGCGCTGCCGAGCAAAGGCTTTTTTTGCTTACCTTCCACCACAGCTGCGCCGTGCCCTCCGGCGGCGTGCAGATGAGATTCCAGTCAAAGGGATTCTCGCTGGTGGAAACGGCCTTTACCGGGATGGCGTTGGGCGCGTCCGCAGCGCAGCGCGTAAAGTCGTGGGCACGGATGCCCACAGCGGTGCAGCCTGCCGGGACAGGCAGCGCCAGCCGCAGGGTGGTGTTCCAGCCGTCCAGCCGGACGGTGTGGCTGTCCAGCGGGGTGCAGGGCAGAATGTTCTTGCAGCCGGTCAGCCGCGCGGCGGCAATGCTCTGCGGGTCGGCAAAAACGGCCTTGGTGCTGCCGGTGCGTAGCACCTGTCCTTCGTTCAGAACGATCATCTCTTTGCACAGGCGGTAGGCCTCGTCCCGGTTGTGGGTCACCAGCAGGGCAGTGCCCGCAAAGTTTGCCAGCAGGCTGCCTACCTCGCCCTCTACCTCCTCCCGCAGGTAGCTGTCCAGCGCGCTGAAGGGCTCGTCCAGCATCAGAATGCGGGGCTTGCCCACCAGAATGCGCGCCAGCGCGGCGCGCTGCTGCTGTCCGCCGGAAAGCTGGGCAGGGTAGCGTTTTGCCAGCTCTTCCAGCCGCATGGTGCGCAGCATTTCGGCGCAAGCGGCGCGGCGGGCGGCGGGGTCTTTTTCTGTCTTCAGGCCGCAGAGGATATTCTGTTCTACGGTCATATTTGGGAACAGGGCGTAGTTCTGGAACAGCAGTCCCACGCCCCGCTGCTGCGGCGGCAGGTCGATGTGCTGTGCACTGTCGAACAGCACCCGCCCGTCCAGCACGATGCGTCCGCGGTCCGGCTTTACGATGCCTGCAATGCACCGCAATGTCATGCTTTTGCCGCAGCCGGAAGCTCCCAGCAAAGCGGTGGAGGTGTTGCCGGCAGTAAAGGCAGCACGCAGGGTGAAGCCGTCCAGCTTTTTTTCAATGTTGATTTCAAGGCTCATTTCCGGGCACCCGCTTTCTGTTTTTTCTCCAGCAGGTTCACCGCCAGCAGCACCACCGCCGAAATGGCGATATCCACCAGCACCCACCGCATAGCGCCCAGTTCATCGTTGGTGCGCCACAGCTGGTAGACCGTGGTGGCAATGGTGGCGGTCTTTCCGGGGGTGTAGCCCGCGATCATGCTGGTAGCGCCGTATTCGCCCAGTGCCCGGGCAAAGGCCAGCACTGTGCCCGCCAGAATGCCCTGACGGCAGGCGGGCATCCGCACCCGCCAGAAGATCCATGTATCGGACTGTCCCAGCGTCTGCGCCGACCACGCCAACGTTTCGTCAAAGCTTTCAAACGCGCCGCGCGCGGTGCGGTACATCAGCGGAAAAGCCACCACGATGGAGGCAAAGATGGCGCTGTACCAGTTCATGACCAGCTTTACCCCGAACTGCTGCATGAAAAAGATGCCCAGAGGCCGCTTTGCGCCGAAGAGCAGCAGCAGAAAGTAGCCCACCACCGTGGGCGGCAGCACCATAGGCAGGGTGAGCAGCACATCCAGCACCCCCTTGACCACCCGGGGCAGACGAGCGATATAATAGGCCGCAAAAATGCCAAGAAAGAACACCGCCGCGCAGCTGATCAAAGCAATGCGCAGGCTGTTCCACAACGGATACCAGTCCATGTCTGCTCCTTTATACGGCGCTAAAGCCCACGCCCTCGAATACGGTCATGGCCTTGTCGGTCTGTAAGTAAGCCAAAAACTCCTTGGCAGCCTCAGCGTTGGGGGCAGCTTTCAGCACAGCGGCAGGATAGATGACCTGACCGCACATCTCCTTGGTGGCCTCGTCCACGGGGGTCAGACCGGCGCTGTAGGCATCAGTGCAGTAAACGACACCGGCATCCACGCTGCCCTCGGTGACCTGCGTGGTCACCTCCTTGACGTTGGAGCCGTAGGTGATCACGCCCGCAGCAGCCAGCGCGGCTTCGTCCAGCTGGTAGTAGGCAAGGATCTTCTGGGTGTACTGACCCACTGGCACATCGCTGTTGCCCATGCAGAACAGGATATCCTGTGCCTTCAGGTGCTCAGCCAGTGCGTCAAAGCTGTCAATGCCCTTGTCGCTACCCTCCGGCACGCAGAGCACTACCTTGTTTTCCAGCAGGTCCACGCGGCTGTCGGCATCCACAAAGTCCAGACCGTCCTTGTTCACCTCGGCAGAAGCGGTGATGTCCAGCTGGTTCATCTGCTTCTGACCGGCAGAGATGAACAGATCGCAATCCGCGCCCTCCTGGATCTGGGTCTTGAGGGTGCCGGAGGAGTCGAAGTTAAAGCGGAAGGTCACCTCCGGGTGCTCTGCCGTGTAGCTCTCGCCGAGAGCGTTCAGCGTCTCGGTGAGGGAGGCTGCGGCAAACACGATCAGCTCCACGCTCTGGGCTGCTTCCGAGGAAGCGGCGGCAGAGGAAGCCACGGACGATGCTGCGCTGGAAGCAGCGCCGCCGCAGGCGGTGAGGGCAGCGGCTGCACCGGCCATACCGGCTGCGGCCAGAAAACTCCGACGGGAAATGCGATGGTTGTTCATATCTGTTTCTCCTTACTTCAAGTAAAAAATATTCTATTTCTACGCCCTGTAAATGAAAACAGGGCGGGAAACCTTACTTGCGGGCGCACTCGCCGTCCAGACCCGCGGCGATGCGTACCCCGTGCTCCAGGCTGGGCAGGATGTACTCCAGATTCTCCTGCACTGCCTTGGGGCTGCCCGGCAGATTGACGATCAGGGTCTTGCCGCGCAGCACGCTGACGCCGCGGCTCAGCATCCCGCGCGGGGTGATGCTCAGGCTGTGGTAGCGCATGGCCTCGGCAATGCCGGGGGCGTTGCGGTCTGCCACGGCGCAGGTGGCCTCCGGGGTGATGTCCCGGGGGGAGAAGCCTGTGCCGCCGGTGGTGAGCACAAGGTTCACCTGACGGCCGTCTGCCATGCGGATGAGCTGCGCTTTCAGCGCCTTGGCTTCGTCCGGTAGGATCATCGTCTCCTCCACCACATAGCCTGCGGCAGTGAGCATTTCCACGATCAGCGGGCCGCTTTTATCCTCCCGCTCGCCGCGGCTGCCCTTATCCGAAAGGGTGATGACGGCAGCGCGCAGGGGCGGGTTTTCCGGTGCAGGCAGCAATGTCACCTCGTCCCCTACATGGATCTCGCCGCCGGTGAGCACCCGGGCGAACACGCCCTCGTGGGGCATGATGCACTCGCCGGTCTGCTGCTTGATAACACAATCGTTGTGGCACTCCTTGCCGATCTGGGTCATTTCCAGCACCACGTCCCCGATGGCGAACCGGCTGGTCACCGGCAGGTTGCGGAAATCGAAGCCCTCGATGACCAGATTTTCGCCAAACGCGCCGTAGTCCACCCAGAGCTTTTTGCGGAAGGCTTCGATTTTTTCGGCGCTGAGCATACTGACCTGACGGTGCCAGTTGCCGCCGTGGGCGTCCTCCACGATACCCCATTCCGGGGTCAGGACGGCGCTGGGCACCTCGGTTTTTACGGTGCCCCGCTTTGGACTGGTGCAGATTGCCAGAAGCTTACCCATAGTTATTTATCCTCCAATGCGATACATCCCGCGGGTAGCGGGCATGGAACTGTCGTTAAAATGGTGTTCCCGGGGCTTTGCCCAGATGGTCTCCCGGATGGCGGCCAGCAGCTGCGCATCGTCCGCGCCGCTGCGCAGCAGTGCGCGCAGGTCGCAGCCGGTCTCGCTGGCAAGGCAGGGGCGCAAAAAGCCCTGACTGGTCAGCCGCACCCGGTTGCAGGAAGCGCAGAACTTGCCGTGCACCGCTGCAATAAAGCCGATGCTGCCCTGCCAGCCCGGCACGGTGTAGTACACCGCCGGGCCGTCGCCCAAGGCGTGCTCCTGCGCGGGGGAAAGGGGCGCAAGTTCCGGCCAGCGCCGGGCAAACTGCGCCCGCAGCTCCGGGCCGGAGATGCAGGGCATGGCAGCGCCGTAGCCGATGGGCATCATCTCAATGAATCGCACCTGCATGGCATTGTCCTTTGCCAGCGCAGCAAGCGCTTCCAGCTCACCCTCGTTGACGCCCGCCTGCGGCACGCAGTTCAGCTTGACGGGCAGACCGCTTTGCAGCGCCGCCTGCAAGCCCGCCTGCACGGCGGCAAAATCGTCCCGGGCAGTGATCTGCCGGAACACCTCCGGGCGCAGAGTGTCCAGACTGATGTTCACACTGTCCAGCCCGGCGTCCAGCAGGGCGGGCAGCTGCTCTGCCAGCAGCACTGCGTTGGTGGTCAGGGTGACCCGGCGGATGCCCGGAGTCTCTTTAAGCCCTGCAACCAGCTGCGCCACATTCTTGCGTACCAGCGGCTCGCCGCCGGTCACTCGCACGGTGTCAATGCCGCACCGGGCAAACAGCGCGGCCAAGCGCAGAAATTCCTCGTAGGTCAGCACGGCTTCCCGCTCCAGCTTTTCCACGCCGTCCGGCATACAGTAGCGGCAGCGCAGGTTGCACAGGTCGGTCACCGACAGGCGCAGATAATGGATCTCGCGCTGGTAACGATCAAACATAGCCGCCCTCCGCCCGGATATAGTGGCCGCTTTTGCCGCCGGTCTTTTCCACCAGATGGATCTCGCCCAGCTCCATGCCCTTGTCCACGGCCTTGCACATATCGTAGATGGTCAGCAGCGCGGTGGAAACGCCGGTCAGCGCTTCCATCTCCACGCCGGTCACGCCGCTGGTTTTTACGGTGCAAAGGGCTTCCACGGCCTGCCGCTCGGGCAGCAGACGGAACTCAATGCCTACCTTGGTCAGGGGCAGCGGATGGCACAGGGGGATCAGCTCGCTGGTGCGCTTGGTGGCCATAATGCCCGCAATGCGCGCCACGCCCAGCACATCGCCTTTTTTCACAGTGCCGCTCTGCACTGCGGCAAAGGCTTCGGCGTTCATGGTAATAATGCCGTGGGCAGTAGCTTCCCGGGTGGTGACGGGCTTTGCGCTCACGTCCACCATCACGGCATTCCCGGCGGCATCAAAATGTGTCAGATTATTATCATTCATAAAGATCGTATCTTTCTTATTTTAAAATGAATCAAATTTGCAAACGTCCTCGCCCTCTCAGGCTCATTTCATTCGCCAGCTCCCCCAAAGTGGGAGCCCTTGGCAGTCCACGCAAACTTCATCTCTTTGCCAAGGCCTCTCCCTTTGGGAGAGGTGGCACGGCGTAAGCCGTGACGGAGA
>ERZ1026858.211-NODE-211-length-32547-cov-89.976271_pt1 | contig 32547 bp, 27 predicted proteins | sample MGYA00380159_ERZ1026858 | MGnify/ENA primary metagenome ERZ1026858 (study PRJEB33269, sample SAMEA4719795) | human gut metagenome | biome: human-associated habitat; feature: organic feature; material: feces | place: Cameroon | collected 2013-10 ...
GCAAGGCACAAAAGGCTGTTCTTTCGATTGCCGGTGCAAAGATACAACATTTTCGAGCAGAATGCAAGCTTTTACCCCAACTTTCTATGCGAGAAAAGCTATAAGTGGCTGTAACACAATAAGTTCTATCGATTTTCTATCTGAACTTTATTGCAGAGATACTATGAAATCAAGAAAACTGGTTAGAAGGTAGCTGGAGAAACGGAAAAAGCGGTCATTAAGGTCAAGGTCATTAAGGTCATTAAGAAAATGGGAATCGGTCATTTTGAGCTATAGTATATATAAATAATTATTTATATATATACTATAGGAAAATATTTTCCCCCGAAACCTTAATGACCTTAATGACCTTGACCTTAATGACCGGATTGAATATTTCTGTTTTAAAGAGCTGTAGTAAATAGGGTTGTGTATTGTAATCTGTTGTTTATTATGTATTTATACCAGTACGCTAAAGTTACTGTTAATATTTTTATGTATAAGTATAATCTACATTCTCTTGTGCCGGAAATGAGTTCTTGCATTGCTTTTTCTCCTCTCTTTACCTCATTCTACCCCTCATTCACCCCTCATATTTGTCAAAATACGTCAAGTCAGAGACAGATTTATGTCTGAGGAGGGGCATTTTTCACTCCTAGTAGAGGGGGTAAAACTCCTTCCTAACCCTCTATTTTTTGCTTCTTATCTTCTAAAACTCCAAAAACTGCTGATTTTCATTTCCTACATATAAAAGTAAGGAAGATTTACATTTTTCAGATTACAAAGCTTTTGCCCTTGCAGGGCGCTTTTTCAGACTGCTACTATAACCAGGGCGATGCCATGGGCTAGGAGTCTTTGTGACCTTCAGCCCTGTAGTATGGTAACCATTATTTACATAATCAGCTTTTCGCCCTTCTTACTGTCTAGCGGTTTAAAATCACTTTTTACTGGGTTTTCTGCTATTTTGTGTTAATATTTACAATAAAATATAGATGTTTTCGCAATTATTTTGTAATTTTGGGGCAATTTTGCATTTAATATGCATGTGTTAGTTATCGTCAAGGCTGGTTGTCAGCCAAGACATTTGTTTAATTTGAGTCGAAGTCACTTTAAAAAGCAGACTCGAGTCTTTAAAATAGAATAATAAGAAACAGATAGTAAAATAGAATATAACATATAGAATATAGACGCTGATTATCTGACACTTCTACAGTATTCAGAACCTGCAATTTAGAAATTCGGTAAGAAGACGGTGACAGCAAGGCGTCCACTCCTCTACGGCGTGGGCAGTACTTGTTTGTATCTTACCGAAGGTTCATGCAGGTACCTGAATATTGGTACTTACAGGGAATCCCATGCCGCTTATTTAAACAACATACAAACCAACCTAGAAAGAAAAATATGATAGAGGAACAAGAAGAAAAAATGGTATTGTTGGAAGACAAAGTCCACCTTTTTAAATACCTCTTTACCCTTCAGGGCAAAGAAGTAAAAACAAACAAAGAAGATGTTACTACTGCTTGGGAACTGATCTTGCGTAATTCTGTGAGTGAAATTCTTGATTTACTCAATTTGTTGAAGGAAGAGATTGCATGGTCATTGCTGGATGATAAGAGAGAGCGTTTCCATCAGATTAAGATAGAATTGGAACCGATGCTTAGCACCTATGAAGACTGTGTAGGTGAAGAAATGCGCAAAATGGTCAAAGACATCATCCGCATGCTTGATGAGGGATTTCATGGATTCAGGCAATCCTTCATCAGTGAAACCTATTACGAAGACCTGTTCCGAAAGGTTATGAATCGTTATCGTGAGGAAAATGAGGAGAGACTGGAACTAGTCTATATGCAGGACAGTCAGGAAGAAGCACTTATCTATCCTGATGCCACCCAGCTGAAGAACAACATTATCGTAGAACGGGCTAATATCCTTTTCAGTTCCCGATTCGGACAGGTATTTCACAACAATGGCAGGAATATCAAACTGATTGTAGCTTATATTCTGGAACAGAAAGAACAGACCTACAACGATATTTACGATTTTCTCGATAAGTATCTTTCTTATCAGATTGCCAAGGAGCATAGCAGAATGAAGGTTGAAGCCGTATTCAAGAACATCGCATTCAAGGAGAATGTGGATGTAGATAAGCTGATGCTTAAACTTAAAGACTTAATCGAAGACAAAACACTCAACGCCCAGAAACATTGGTTTATTGTTTATAAGGTTTTCTTCAACAAGAATTGGCTGAAGAAGTCAACTCAGCGCCTTTTTATTGACCAGATCAATTCTGCATTCAGCACCTTACTGAAATGCTCTGCGGCCGATTTTCATGAGATAAATTCTTATTTCAAGCAAAATGATTATAATGAATGGACGCTTGCAGATTGTGATGCGCCACAATGTTGTGACCTTTACAGAGAGATTGCAGATAAGTTGGATGATGAATTTCAAGATGCCAAGTATGCTAAGCCGGGAACGGTGATAAATACAAAAAGAGTGGAAAAGTTCAGATAGTATCCCCTAATCATATCCCCTAAAAATATAAACTATATCCCCCACATCCCCCAAACGGATTCGTGGAGGATTTTTTTTGCCTTTACGTTTGGAAATCATTATATCTTTGCAGCGTCGAAGAAACAAGACAACGCTGAAATGGTTTGGTGCTCTTGAAACCTCTTCGTACCTTTATATTATATGTATACTCAGATTATGAGAGTGGTGCAGCAGGGCGAGGCCTTTGCTGTGCAGAGTCAGAAAAGTGAGAACGGACAGATGATGAAATGCAACATCGTTCTCCAGGAGATGGGCGGCAAGTATGAGAACCAGTATGCTGCTGCAATGCTCGGCAACATTGCCCAGTGCAAGTTTGCTCCGGGAACATTGGTGGCGGTTACGCTCCGATTTACGACTCGTGAGTATAATGGTCAGGTTTATCAGGATATCCTCGTTACGGACATCGTGAAACTTGGCTAGTAACTAATCTTGAATTGAAATAGGTGGCGTGAGAATTGTCCCGGGATAATTTGCGCAAACTGAAACTTACGACACTTCTTTCGTTCAACCTAATTTTTTAATTCAAGAAGATTATGAAAAAGACGGTTAATGTACAGAATAATCAGATGAACGGCTGCCAGCACGTGCAGCTCGGTGGTGTGGCTTTCTATGACGAAGGCAAGTGTTTCATGTTTTCACCTGAAGAAGAAGGGGTGAGAAACAAGGTGGAGGGATTCCGCTCGCAGGGCATTGCCCAGCAGTTGACGGATGGTACTTTCGACTTCGTAGCGAAACCAAGAACCCGTTCACAGGCTCAACTGATTAAAAAACTTGCTCATGGTCGTGTTAGTAAGACCAAGGACGGAGCTATTCAGCTCACCTTGAAGGTCTTTTGCGACGAAGGTGTCAATATCGGCAATACGCTGAAAAAAGAGTCGAAAGAGGCTGCTGATGCAGTTGTGGATTATCAATTAAAACGATAAGTAAAGACAGATGAGTTGTTATTTAATTAAGGTGGAGAATGGGCACAAGGTTGCCCGCTCCATCACCTCGGAAGAGGAGTATAAGCAGTTGCGTGGAAGCAATGAGCAGAAGGCGAATCTGCGACTGGCTCGTGCCGGAAACGATGCTGCGAAAAGGAGACTGGTACAGTTTAATTATTCCGGGCATTATCCGCAAGGCGTGGTGAAGGGAATGAAACTGCCAAGCTGTGCTTTCGGGTTTGATATGGACGAGCCGGAGGCTTTCGCCAAGGCTGCCAAGCTGCTGCTGAAAGAACCGGACAAGTACGGACTGCTGATGCTGGAGCGAAGCGCACGACAAGGTGGACATGCGGTGTTTGAACGTGAGAAGGGCAAGACTATCTTGGAAAACCAAGTTAGGATTGCTACGATGCTCAAGTGCGAGATGGATACTTCGGCTCACGACATTAACCGGGTTTATTTCACTACTACATCGGATGGTGAAGATCTGCTCTTCCTTTCACCACGACTCTTCAAGGATACTTATGATGAGGCTGCCGTTGCAGCTGAGGGGAAAGTTCTGGAAGAGCGTGAACGGTACGGACAAGAGGAACTGCCGGAAGGGGCGCACAAGGCAAACAAGCATTATGAGCCTTGGAAGGAAGAATTCAAGAAGAATCCTCAGGGGAGTTTTAAGGGTCAAGAATTAGAGAATTCGAGAATTTCCTCTCAGAAAGGTTCTCAAGGGGTTTTAAAAGGTCAAGAATTTAAGAATTCGAGAATTTCTTCTTCTGCAGCTGCTTCATCTGCTTCATCTTCTGCTGCTTCCTCAGCTTCGACTCCCTCCGTCTCTCAAGACAATTATCTCGGGATTCCTTATGAGGAAATCATTAAGAAGTGGTGGCAACTGTATAATGACGGGCAGGAACCGATGCGCTCTAACCGCAATACGCTGACCTTCGAGCTGGCTGTGAACCTGCGCCATATCTGTGGCTTCGACCGCAATCTTCTGGCTCAGATTATCCCCTGCTACGATGGGTTCCCAGAACAGGAAAAGATGGCTTGCATCAACTCGGCATTGAACGAGAAAATCACGCAAATGCCTAAGCGCCTGAAGGATGTGTTGGCTATCATCCGTCAGGAGCGATTGAAACAGGGCGCTGCTGCAGGCAATGAGGCACAGGAGAACGCAACGGAAGAAGCTAACGTGAAGGACGAAATGTTTTATTACAACTCCCTGCCAAAAATGCCGCAGGGAGTCAAGGAATCGGTTGACGCAGTAGGCCCAGCTCTGGCAATGCCAGTGATTTCTGCCATCTGTCCTGCCATCGGAATGCTTGCCACTGGAGTCAAGGTGGCTGTTCACGGCAAGATGAACTCCTTGAATCTCATCTCCTACATCGCTGGTGATTTCGCATCAGGCAAGGGAAGTATTGACCCCGTGATTGGCGCATGGACTTCGGAAGTGAAGGAAATGGACAAAATGTATCAGCAGAAGGAGGATGAATGGCGAGCCAAGAAACGTGCGGCCAAGAACAAGAAGGAGCAGCCCGAAGAACCTAAACTGCCCGTAAGATGCTTGACATTGAACAATACGGTGGCTAACCTTGCTGAGCGCTTGGCTAATACGGAAGGCAAGCACGCCTTCTCGTTCACGCCGGAAGCTGACACCGTGGCGCAGAAATGGAAATCGGCGATGAGCGACTTTTCCGTGATGCTACGTCAGGCTTACGACGGTACGAGCTACGAACGTGAGGCTCGAAGTGCAGATGCGGTAAACGTCCATATCGAACGCCTGTTGTGGAATGTGGTAATGTGCGGGACGCCCGATGCACTCTATCGAGTGGTAAGCAATTATACGGACGGTTTTCAGAGCCGTATCGTTGTGGCTCGCACACCGGACAATACCTTCACTCCGCTATCAGAGAATCTCTATATTCTTACCGAGCGCCAGCGTGACCGCATCATTCAGATAGCTCATCTGCTGCCGCTGATGTCGGGTGAGGTAGTGCTGCCAAAGCTGGAGGAGAAGGGTAGAAAATGGCTGGAACAGATCAGACTGGAGACAATGAAAAATGACGACAAGGTTAGAGCTCGCCAGCGTTTCCGTATCTGTCCAACCACGATGAGAATGATGACCTGCATCATGCTCTGCAAGGTGGCAGAATCGCTGATTCAGAAGCATGGGTTCCAGGGCGCTGAGACACAGTTAAAGCAGAATCCGCAGTTGTGGAAGGAACTGATAGTGAAGATGCAGACGCCTACCATGCTTGCTGTTTTCGACACCCTGGCAGATTATCAGCTTGAGAATGCTCTCTACTTCTTCCGCAGTCGCATAGAGGATGCTTTTTCATCGAAAAACTATTCAGGGCAGTCGCCATACGATCGTTCACGACGTGGCAGAAACGATTCTATTTTTGAATGCTTAGACGTAACCTTCACCTTCGAACAGGCTCAGCAACAGAGTGTTGCCATCAAGGGCGCTAACGTTACGCACGAGGCTGTAAGACAGATGCTGAAGAACTGGAAACGCCAGGGGCTTATCAATATTCTGCCCGATTCGCGTTATCAGAAAGTAGCATCTACGGTTTAAATCCGGTCAATTCCGGTCATTAAGGTCAAGGTCATTAAGGTCATTAAGGTTTTCGGTTCTGAAAACCAGCCTTAATGGCCACCCTTAAGCCTTGTATTCAATTATTCATTATCAATTGTAAATTATAAATTATCATGAACATTAATATATTCCGTCGTCGTTTCACCCCTTGGAGTGTGGATGGCACAATGGTTATAGGTGGCAAGATTTTCTGCGACACCTTAGAACGTCCAAACCATCATTTGCCAGCAGGACGTTATAAGATTTCTCTCATTCCTACCAAGCAAAAGAAGGTGTCGGAGACAAAGAAGAAAAATAAGTATGAAAGAGGAAAATATGAAATCGTTATCAAGCCTGTTATTCTGTTAAGATCCAATTACGTGCCTCGTACTGTTGGGCGCAGAGCTCGCTTCGTGCCTGGCAACGGTCCGCTACGTCTGAGAAACAAGAGTATCATTCTGGGCAGGTCTCATTATACAGGAATCGTTACGCAATCAGAAGAATGCTACAATGAGTTTTGCCAGTTGTTGGATGAGGAATTCAAGAGGATGAAGAAAAAGCATCTATCGTGCAGAATCAATCTGTTTATCAGGGATTCGGGTGTTGACGAAATCCCCTTCAATTATCTGCTTATTTTTCAATAATCAATATTCTGTATCATGCGTAAGATAAAAGAAATCATCATTCATTGCAGTGCGACCAAGGAAGGCAGAAACTTCACCGTAGCGGATATTGACCGCTGGCACCGGGAGCGCGGACTGCGCTGCATAGGTTATCATTTCGTGATTTATCGTGACGGCAGCATCCATGTAGGCCGTGCGACAGAGGAGGTTGGCGCCCATTGCAAGGGCCATAATTCCATCAGCATCGGCGTCTGCTACATCGGCGGCTTATCGAAGAAAGGTAAGCCGAAGGACACAAGAACCCGAGACCAGAAGGCGGCGATGCAATCGCTCATCGAGCAGCTGAAGGAAGAGTTCCCATTAGCCACGATTCATGGTCATAATGAGTTTGCCAATAAAGCCTGCCCCTGCTTTAATGTTAAGAAGGAGTGGGGGAAGTAATGTATAAAAGCAAATAGGGAACGCATTGCGTTCCCTATTTATACTTACTTCCCGATGCAAAAGTGCTTGAAGATATTGTTTAGCGTTTCCTGGCTACTGATCTGTCCGCCAGTGATTTCGCCCAATTCTTCTAACACCATCTTCAGGTCTTCGGCGATGATGTCGCCGCTCATGCCGGCTTCCATTGACTCCAGTACTCGGGAGAGGGAAGATTGGGCACGGAGAAGTGCATCGTAGTGGCGGGCACTCGTAATGATGACGTCGTTCTCGGTAATCTCCGGAATATCAGCGGCTTTTACTAATGCCTGCTCCAGGGATGAAACGTTCTCGCCTGTGCGGGCACTGATGAAGAGAGGGGATTCCGATTCGCAGGAATCTGAGCCGAAGGAATGGGTGAACTTATCGAACGCAAGTTTATCATCCTCCAGCTTATCCATCTTATTAAATACCACCAGCAGCTTCTTGCCCTGGTTCTTCTGCTTCATCTCTTCGATTTCTGAGGCTGACGGCTGATCATCCAACAGCCAGATTACTATCTTTGCCTCTTCCATCTTCTGGAAGGTGCGCTCTATTCCGATGTTCTCTACCACATCATCCGTCTTGCGGATTCCTGCCGTATCTATGAAGCGGAAGGTGATTCCGTCGATGAGGGTGGTGTCTTCGATTACGTCTCGGGTGGTTCCGTGAATGTCGCTCACGATGGCTTTTTCCTCGTGAAGCAGACGGTTGAGCAGGGTGCTCTTGCCCACATTCGTCTTGCCTACGATGGCTACGGCTACTCCTTGCTTCAGGGCGTTGCCGGTTTCGAAGGAATGGGCGAGGGTGGTAATCTTATGATTGATTTCTTCGGCAAGTGCCTGGAGATCGTTGCGGTCGGCAAACTCCAACTCTTCGTGGTCGCTGAAGTCCAGTTCCAGTTCCAGGAGTGAAGTCATCTTTAATAATTTTTCGCGAAGGAGGGAGAGCTCATTGCTGAAATGACCCTTCAGTTGGCTGAGCGCCATCTTGTGGGTTGCCTTGTTGGTAGAGGCGATGAGGTCGGCAACGGCTTCTGCTTGGGAGAGGTCCATCTTGCCGTTGAGATAGGCACGACGGGTGTATTCGCCCGGTTCTGCCTGGCGACATCCTACCTCGGTAAAGCGATGGAGAACCTGCTGAAGAATGTACCGGCTGCCGTGACAGGAAATTTCGGTGGAATTCTCGCCTGTATAACTGTGGGGTGCACGGAACACGCTCACCAGTACATCATCGATGGTGTTGCCATCCTTATCCTTGATTTCGCCATAATGCAGGGTGTAGGGTTTGGCTTCTTCCAGGGATTTGCCGTTGGCAGAGTGGAAGATTTTGTCGGTGATGGTTATGGCGTTGGAGCCGCTGAGTCGGATGATTCCGATAGCACCGCCGGCTGGGGTTGCCAGGGCGCAGATACATTCTTCTTGATTCATTTTTTTTATTGTTTAAATTCTATCTAAAACAACCTTGATGAGGTTGTCAATGGTGCTCTTGTAGCCGGTGTTGGCACTGAGGGCACGGCGGTTGGCGATGACCATGCAGCAGGTGAGGGCTTTATGACCGAGGAGGAGGGAAAGGCCGGCGAGGGCTGAGCTCTCCATCTCGAAGTTGTTGACACGCAGACCGTTATACTCAAATGCTTCAATCTTCTGATTAAGTTCCGGGTCGGCAAGTGGGGCACGGAGTTCGCGGCCCTGAGGACCGTAGAAACCGCCACAGGCTATGGTGATTCCACGAACCATATCATCGCCGGCAATCTGCTCCAGCAACTCCGGGTCGTTGTTTACGCAGTATGGATTGCCTATCTGGTCGTTCCATTTTACCTGGCGCTTGAATTCAGCCTCTGTTTCGAGGTCGCAGATTTCGTTGCGGCGGGCATAGAAGTTGATGAGTCCGTCGAAGCCGATGCTCTTCTGCGAGGCTACGAAGGTTCCGGCTGGGCAGTTGAGCTGCAGGCCGCCGCAGGTTCCGATGCGCACGAGGGTGAGCGTGGTGTGCTCGGGTTTCTCGGTGCGGGTCTTGAAATCGATGTTCTTCAGCGCATCGAGCTCGTTGACCACGATATCGATATTATCGCATCCTATTCCGGTGCTCTGCACGGTGATGCGTTTGCCTTTATATGTGCCGGTGATGGCGTGGAATTCCCGACTTGAAACCTCGCACTCTTGGGTCTCGAAATGAGAGGCTACGAGGGCTACGCGACCTGGGTCGCCAACGAGGATTACTTTATCTGCCACCTGTTCCGGGCGAAGATGAAGGTGGAAGCAGCTTCCGTCTTCATTGATAATCAATTCTGATTCTGCAAAATATTTGCTCATGGTTCTTTTGATTTTAAGTTATACATTATTTATATTAAGGGCTTTTCGCCTTTCTGTTTTTTAAGAAAACAAAGATACGAATAAAAAATGAAACGCGATATTTTTTTAATGATTTTAAACAGTAAAAAGCACGAAGGACAAGTTCCGGAATTGGAACTTGCCCTTCTCTTTCAAATCTCTCTTCTTTTATATTCTGAGTTTTGCCCCACACGCCCTGAAAGGGCGTACTGCTTCTAGGAGCTTTTGGGCCTTCAGCCCGTACTTAAAAACTTGGGTTATGAATTCATAGAGAGCAGGAACTCGTCGTTGTTGCGAGTATGCTGCATATTCTTGTGGATGGTGCTCATCGCCTCGATAGCGTTCATATCTGACAGATACTTGCGCAGAATCCACATGCGGTCGAGCGTAGTCTTGTCCTGCAGCAAATCGTCGCGACGGGTTGACGAAGAAATGAGGTTGACAGCAGGGAAGATGCGCTTGTTGCTGAGTGAGCGGTCGAGCTGCAACTCCATGTTACCAGTACCCTTGAACTCCTCGAAGATGACTTCATCCATCTTACTACCTGTATCGATGAGGGCAGTAGCGATGATGGTAAGCGAACCGCCGCCTTCGATGTTACGCGCAGCACCGAAGAAACGCTTAGGCTTCTGGAGGGCGTTTGCATCCACACCACCGGTGAGCACCTTACCTGATGCTGGAGCAGTGGTGTTGTAAGCACGGGCGAGACGGGTGATAGAATCGAGGAAGATGACAACATCGTGTCCGCATTCTACCATTCTCTTCGCCTTCTCGAGCACGATTCCGGCAATCTTGACATGGCGCTCTGCTGGCTCGTCGAAGGTAGAGGCGATAACCTCTGCATTCACGGTGCGTGCCATGTCGGTAACCTCCTCAGGACGCTCGTCGATGAGCAGCATCATGAGGTAAGCCTCAGGATGGTTGGCTGCGATGGCGTTGGCAATATCCTTCATGAGGATGGTTTTACCGGTCTTAGGCTGAGCCACGATGAGCGCACGCTGACCCTTACCGATTGGCGAGAAGAGGTCTACGATGCGGGTGCTGAGATTGGTGGTTCGACGGTCGCCACAGAGATTGAACTTCTCGTCAGGGAAGAGTGGTGTGAGGTGCTCGAAAGGAACGCGGTCACGAACCTCTGATGGGTCACGGCCATTGATCTTGATGATGCTGGTGAGCGGGAAGTATTTCTCGCCCTCGTGAGGCGGACGCACCTTGCACTCGATGACATCGCCAGTCTTCAGACCGAACTTCTTGACGAAGCTGGATGCTACATAAACATCGTCAGGAGAAGAAAGGTAGTTGTAATCGCTGCTGCGCAGGAATCCGTAGCCTTCTGAAATCACTTCGAGCACACCGTTTGATTTTACGAGATTGCTGAAATCGTAAGCTGGTGCTTCCTGCTTGTTCTTGGCAGCAGGGGCAGCAGCAGGGGTGTGCTGGTGAGAAGACTGTGGAGTGGTAGGACGGTCGAAGATGTCGACAGTAGGAATGGCAGCCTGGTCTTCGATAGGAATGTCGACTACCGGGATGAAATCGGTTCCATCGCCCGGATCACCCTTCCAGGTTCCGTCTGCATCGAGTTCTACCTTCATTCCTTCAGTATAGTGGATAGGAGCTGACTCCTGTTTCTTATCGGTTGCAGTTTTTTCAGTAGCTTCTTCCTTTGCCTCCTCAGCTGGAGCCGGAGCGGCTGCCGGAGCTGGAGCTGCTGCTGCGTTCTGTGCATTCATCTTAGCCTGGAGCATCGCCTGCAAATCGCCGCTGATGTTAGCGCTCTCAGCGTTTCCTGCAGAGAACTGCTCTTCAGGAACGGCAGCTTGCTCAGGTGCTGCCTGCTCAGGAGCAGTCTGCTGGTTATCGGCTGTTGCCTCTTCCGGCTGTTCTGCCTCAGTAGCAGCCTGCTGTTTAGCCTTCTCCTGTGCATCTTTCGCCATCTGCGCTTCTATCTCGGCTTTTACCGCCTGATGCTTTCTGATGGCAGCTGCTCTGGCTTCTGCAATGGCTTCGAGTTCTGCCTTGCTTCTTCTGCCGCGGTGTTTCGGGAAGTTGGCAAGTACCTGAGCCTCGATGTCTTCGCCTGATTGGTTTAGAGTCTGCTTTTGGGCAGATGATTGTAAACTCTGCTCTGCCGGGCTGAACTGGATTTCTTCCTCAACCGCTGGGGCTGGGGCAGTTTCGTTCATAGCCTGAGGAGCAGTCTCGCCGCCGTTAGGACCCAATACCTGGTTCTTCTGCACGTCGAAATTCTCTCCTTCATTACCGTGTACGGAATAAACACGGTCTTCTTTCTTGGTTGCAATGCGGGTGCGCTTGCGCTTAGGGGCTGCTTCAGGAGCTGGCTGTTCTGCCTGGGCGTCGAGAATGGCGTAGACGATTGTTCCCTTGTTATCGCTCTTCTTTACCTTGGCTCCAAGTTCCTTGGCAATGTCCTTCAACTGAACGACACTCTTTGCTTGTAATTCTTCTTTGCTATACATATATTATATATTGTATATTAATGATTTTCTTTCTGAAATGTCGCGTTTCTGAATGGAAACACGGTATTGATTGATAAATTCGTGTGCAAAGATAATTAAAAAATTTGTTTCTGCCAAATATTTTGCCTATCTTTGCACAAAAAAAATAAAAATGGCTAGTCAAATACCCTATTTAGACGTTCAAAACCTCACCAAACGCTTTGGTGCACAGGTTCTTTTTGATAATATTTCCTTCTCTATCGCTGAAGGACAGAAAGTGGGACTCGTGGCGAGAAACGGCACGGGAAAGTCTACGCTCATGTCGGTGCTGATGGATAAAGAGGGACACGAGAGCGGAGACATCATCTACCGACGCGACTTGAAGGTGGGCTATCTGGAGCAGTCGCCGCAGTTTGATCCGGAGGAAAGTGTGCTGCAGGCGTGCTTCAATCATGAGGATGATCCGGAGAAGGTGCTGAAGGCGAAACAGATTCTCACACAGCTGCACATTACCAACCTGGAACAGCCGATGGGACAGCTCAGCGGCGGACAGCAGAAGCGAGTGGCGCTGGCGAATGTGCTGATTACGGAACCCGACTTCCTGATGCTGGACGAGCCGACCAACCACCTGGACCTGGAGATGATAGAGTGGCTGGAGGGTTATCTGAACCGCGGCAACAAGACCATCTTCATGGTTACGCACGACCGATTCTTCCTGGACAAGGTGTGCAATACGATTCTGGAACTCGACGACCGCACCATCTACACCTACCGCGGCAATTATGCCTATTATCTGGAGAAGAGGCAGGAGAGAATGGACAATCTGAGAGCCGAAATACAGCACTCGAAGAATCTCTACCGCAGGGAACTCGACTGGATGCGCCGTCAGCCTCAGGCTCGCGGACACAAGGCGAAATACCGCGAGGATGCTTTCTACGAGCTGGAGAAGGTGGCGAAGCAGCGCATAGAAGACCGACAGGTAAGGCTGAAGGCTTCTACCGTTTATATAGGTTCGAAGATTTTTGAATGCCAGTATGTGAGCAAGGCTTTCGACGACAGGGGACAGAAGAAGGTGATTCTCGACAACTTCTACTACAACTTTGCCCGCTTTGAGAAGATGGGTATTGTGGGTAATAACGGAACGGGAAAATCTACCTTCATCAAGATGCTGCTGGGCGAGGTTCAGCCCGACAGCGGCAAGTTTGACATCGGCGAGACGGTTCGCTTCGGCTATTTCTCGCAGGAGGGACTGAAATTCCGTGAAGACCAGAAGGTGATTGACGTGATTACGGAGATTGCCGATTACATAGATCTGGGCGGCGGCAAGCACATGACGGCTTCGCAGTTTCTGCAGTTCTTCCTCTTTACGCCCGAGGAGCAGCACAACTACGTTTACAAGCTGAGCGGCGGCGAGAAGCGCAAGCTTTACCTCTGTACGGTGCTGATGAGGAATCCGAACTTCCTGGTGCTGGACGAGCCGACCAACGACCTCGACATCCAGACGCTGCAGGTACTGGAAGAATATCTTCAGGATTTTGCGGGTTGCGTAATCGTAGTGAGCCACGACCGCTATTTCATGGACAAGGTAGTAGACCATCTGCTGGTTTTCAAGGGCGAAGGCGAAATACAGGATTTCCCAGGCAACTATACGCAGTACAGGGAATGGAGCCGGATGCAGGCGAAGGACGAGGCGGAACAGGCGAAACCGGCAAAGAGCGGAAATGCAACGGCAGAAAGCGACGGAGCAGGCACGGCAAAGCGCGACGCCAATTTTGAGAATAAGCGCAAGATGAGCTATAAGGAGAAGCGCGAATATGAGCAGCTGACCCAGGAAATAGATGCGCTGACCGAGGAACAGAAGAAGCTGGAAGAGGAACTCTGCAGCGGAAATCTATCGGTTGAGGAACTGACGGAGAAAAGCAAGCGCCTGCCTGAAATCAAGGATGAACTTGATGAGAAGGAAATGAGATGGCTGGAACTGGCTGAAATGCTCTAGACTTAGAAGTACGGGCTGAAGGCACAAAAGTTCTAACGCCTCTCGCCCTGTTCTAACTCCTCTCGCCCTGAAAGGGCAGAAGCCCCTAGCCCAGGGCAACGCCCTGGGTATAATGGCAATCAACAAGGCGCCCTGTAAGGGCAAAAGCTTTGTTTATTGCCCGGTATTTGAAAGCTTTTGCCCTTTCAGGGCGACAGGTTTGCGTCCGAAATTACCCAGGGCGTTGCCCTGGGCTAGGGGCTTCTGCCCTTTCAGGGCGTGTGGAGCTCACTTGCGAAACTTGAAAATAATAAAAATAATAAAGAAAATAGAAAGAATGGAAATTAAGAAATCAGAATTTACAATATCGGCTCCACGAGTGAGCATGTGTCCGAAAGACACGAAGGCTGAATATGCTTTCATCGGCAGAAGTAATGTGGGAAAATCGAGCCTCATCAATATGCTCTGCAACCACAAGGGTTTGGCTAAGACTTCAGCCACACCGGGTAAGACGCTGCTTATCAACCACTTCATCATCAACAACGAATGGTATCTGGTTGACCTTCCTGGCTATGGTTTCGCCAAGCGTTCGAAGACCGTACAGAAGCAGCTGGAACAAATGATAAGCAGTTATATTCTGCAGCGCCAGCAGTTGGCTAATGTCTTTGTGCTCATCGACGTGCGCCACGACCAGCAGAAGATAGACCGCGAGTTTGTAGACTGGCTGGGCGAGAGCGGCGTTCCTTTCTGCATCGTCTTTACCAAGGCCGACAAGTTGGGTCCGGTCAAGGCGCGCATGAATGCGGAGAAATGGATGCATGCGCTGGAAGACCGCTGGGAAGCACTTCCACCTTATTTCATTACCAGTAGTGAAAAGAAGATGGGACGCGACGAGGTGCTCGACTATATTGACGAAATCAACAAATCGCTCGCCGGAGAATAATCTTTCGGGAGAGAATAAACCAACAGAGAATGAAACAGATTAATTGGGGATTTATCGGCTGCGGAGAAGTAACCGAAAAGAAAAGCGGACCGGCTTTCAACGAAGTGGAGGGTTCGCAGGTGGTGGCTGTGATGAGCCGAAGCGAGAACAAGGCACGCAGCTATGCTGAGCGCCATCATGTGCGCAAATGGTACACGGATGCATCGGAATTGATAGAAGACCCCGATGTGAATGCTGTTTACATCGCCACGCCACCTTCTTCTCACGCCACCTTCGCCATCATGGCGATGCGTGCGGGCAAACCCTGCTACATAGAGAAACCGCTGGCAGCGAGCTACAACGACTGCATCCGCATCAACCGCATCAGCGAGCAGACGGGTGTTCCCTGCTTCGTAGCTTACTATCGCCGTTATCTTCCTTATTTCCAGAAGGTAAAGGAGATTATCGAGAGCGGAACCATCGGTAACGTGGTAAATGTTCAGGTGCGCTTCTCGGTTCCTCCGCGCGATCTCGACTTTCAGAGCGGCAAGGAAATGCCTTGGCGACTGCAGCCGGATATTGCTGGCGGCGGCTATTTCTACGACCTGGCTCCTCATCAGATAGATTTGCTCCAGAATCTGTTTGGTGTGATTACCCGTGCGCACGGCTATCCTGCCAACAGAGCGCATCTTTATCAGGCTGAAGATACGCTCTCGGCGTGCTTCTTCTTTGAGAGCGGAATTCCGGGCAGCGGAAGCTGGTGCTTCGTGGGACATGAGAGTGCGAAGGAAGACTGCATCGAGGTGATTGGCGAGAAAGGTTCGCTCTCATTCTCGGTGTTCACTTACCAGCCGATAGAAGTGATTACGAGCGAAGGAAAGAACTTGATTACGGTTCCGAATCCGCCTTATGTGCAGCTGCCGCTCATCAAGAGTGTGATTCAGCATCTGCAGGGAATAGGAAAATGCGACTGCACCAGCGTTTCGGCTACGGCTGTCAACTGGGTGCTGGACCGAGTATTGTGGAAGAACTGATTTTTTACAAAATCATCATCTGGATTAGAACGTAAGTTATGAAGAGATGTTTCTGTATAGTAGGATTTATCTGTTCTCTTGCCTGCACTTCGGCAAGGGCAGGGGAGCCCGTGGATTCTACCATGCTGGGAACGCTCTTCAACAAGACGATGTTCATGTCCAATTCCCAGGACAGCCTCGTGAAAGAGCGCCATCGCAAAACCTTCTTCCATCAGGTGGGAGATGTGTTCACCCGGTTCTTCAGAGAATTCAACAGTACGGATTCGGCTTATATAGAAGACCAGCATTACAATTATACGGTGATGCTGCAGAACACCAATACCTACGAGGAATATACGCTCAGAAACAGCGAAGGACAGAGCATTTCCTTCTCGCCTGATCCTTCTTACCGCCTGGGGCCTTATCTGGGCTGGCGATGGGTGTTTCTGGGTTATACGTTCGACCTGAAGCACATTAATTTCAGGAATAACCACACTAATAAAAAGGAGTTTGACCTGAGCCTCTACAGCAGTCTGCTGGGAATAGACCTGTTCTGGCGACAGACGGGAAATGACTATCATGTTCTGCGGATGAATCTGGGTGAGCACATCGATTGTGACCCTATCCGCAAGGCTCCTTTCGATGGTTTCAAATCGAGCATCAAGGGATTCAATCTTTATTACATCTTCAACCATCGTCGCTTCTCTTATCCTGCCGCCTATTCGCAGAGTACGGTGCAGCGGAGAAGTGCCGGTTCCATGCTTCTGGGAGTCGGTTACACGGAGCACGAACTGGAGGTGAACTGGGATAAACTGACAAATCTTGTAGATGAACGGCTGAACAAAAATCTGACAAACGGGGGGACTCCGGAAGCCAAGATAGACAGTTCGCTGATGTTCAGCAAGGTGAAATACAGCGATGTGAACGTAACCTGCGGCTATGCTTACAACTGGGTTTTCGCCAAGAACTGGCTCTTCAATGCTTCGCTCTCGGTAGGTGTGGCTTACAACAGCTCGAAATCGGATAATGAAAGGGAACATCTGGACATTACCAACTTCAGTTTCAAGAATGTGAACCTGGATGGAATAGGCCGCTTCGGTATTGTGTGGAACAACACGCATTGGTACGCGGGCGCCAGCACCATCATCCATTCCTACAACTATAAGAAAAAACAGTTTTCTACCAACAATTCGTTTGGCTCACTCAATATATATGTGGGTGTGAACTTCGGCAGGAAACGTCATCATTAACATATAAAAAGAGAAGAGATGAAAATATTTACGAAAATGGCAGCTGTCGTGCTGGCTTGCATGCTGGCTGTTCCGGGAGAAGCCAGGGTGAATGTGGTTTATCAGCGGCAGGACAGTCTGCGGATTGTAGGACTGCTGCAGCAGGCAAGGGCTATGAAGAAGAAACCAGCCAGTTGGATGCTCTGGTTTGGCAAGCAGATGGCGGGCGTTCCTTATGTGGGCGGCACGTTGGACCGGACGAAGGAAGAGGTGCTCATCGTGAACACCCGTGAGCTGGACTGCACCACATACGTAGAGATGGTTACGGCGCTCACCCTGTGCGCCAAGAAGAACGAGACTTCTTTCTCGGCTTTCTGTGAACATCTCCGAAATGTGCGTTATGTGGGCGGAGAGATTTCCTATGTGAAGCGCCAGCATTATTTCACGATTTGGATGGATGCAAACGAGCGCGAGGGAATCGTGAAGAATATTGCGCCCAATCCTCCTTTCTCGGCCGTTCAGACTGTGAACATCAACTGGATGAGTACGCATGTTTCGAGCTATAAGATGCTTAAGGCTCATCCGGAATGGAAATCGGGAATCAGAAAACTGGAACAGAGTGTAAACGGCAAGCGTTACCGTTATGTTCCGAAGGGTAAGATTGCCAACACGGCAGTTTTCCGCAACGCTATTCACGATGGTGACATTATCGCCATCATTACCAACAAGAAGGGGCTCGACACGACCCACATCGGTATTGCTTCCTGGCACAAAGACGGATTGCATCTGCTCAACGCCAGCAGCATTCACAAGAAGGTGATTGATGAACCGATGACGCTTTATACTTACATGCACAAACATCCGGTGCAGATAGGAATCAGGGTTTGCAGAGTTCAGTAATTGACACCTCTCGCCCTGAAAGGGAAAATTCTGACGCCTCTCGCCCTGAAAGGGCAGAAGCTCCTAGCCCAGGGTAACACCCTGGGTATAATAGTAAATCAGCAACACGCCCTGTAAGGGCAAAAGCTTTATATAAATAATATTCGAAAAAAAATAAATGGAAGAGAAAAAGAATTTTGAAGCGATCTTCAAGGAAGATCTTTATCAATATCTGCTGAGTATTGATAAGGTAGATGCTCATTTGCCGGAAGCTCCGGATTTGGAAGAGCTGTGGCAGAAAGTAGGCGAGAGTTATCTGCCTGATGCGATTCGCGAGTTTGCCAAATATCCTACGGTTTCATTGGGTTGGATCATGTATGTAGGAATGGCGCTTGCCAAGTATTGGGATGAGGATTGGGAACTCTACAGCAAGGTAGAGAATCATTATGAATATCTTCGTGACAGAATAGATTTCGACCACATGGATGATTACATCTGCGAAAAGGTTCTGCTGCTGAATGAGGAAGCGCATAAGGCTGTTACGAATGTAGTGGCAGAATGTGCTTCGCGCTCTTACAGCAAGCTGATTCATCTGAATCTGCAGCCTGGAAGCGAGGAAGCCTTCCGTGGTTTCGTTGCCGCCCTTCACCAGATGTTCCTCATGGGAATAGCCGTAGAGCTAAAAATGCTGGGTTACCACATGACTAAAATGTAAAAGAAAGTCCGTAGGCGTTCTGTTAAAATGCCTACGGACTTTCTTACTTATTACTAAAATAATTACTTCATTTTCTTGAGATATTCTCCAGCGCGGGAATCGCCGAGTTCCTGAGCTTTCTTCAGGTTCTTGATGGCCTCTTCCTTATTTCCTTTCTCCTTCTGGAGCAGACCTAAGAGAAGGTAGCCGTCAGCATATTCAGGAGCCAACTCTATGCAATGGGTGGCTGCGCTGATTCCTTCATCATAACGCTTTACACGCAAGTCGAGACTTGCCCATTCTGCAAAATATGTAGGCTCTTTAGGAGCCAGGTAACAGGTGCGGGCAATATCAAGCAGGGCTGGCTGCCACATGCGTAACTTGGTTTCGCATTGGTAACGGGTGTAGAAGAAGGCTGGCGAAACAGGACGGGCAATGGAATCGTACATATTATAATCCTGAATAGCGCGGCGGAATTCACCCTGCTCCTTCAGAAATTCTCCACGTGCCAGATAATAATTCGCAACCATTCCGGTCTTGTTTCCAACGCTTACCGCACTATCGAGCAAAACCTCAATCTCCTTGGCTGGAGCCTTGAGATTCTTCTTAGCCTGGGCAGCCTCAAAATAGAGTTCGCCGCTGAGAAGTGAAGTATTGGTCAAATCCATGAAAGTATCGTAAGCTTTCTGATACTCACCCTTTACAAAATTAATCTGCGCTTCCTGATGGCGGTAAATAGGCTGAGCCTTGATTTCGTATGCCTTCTGAGCCTCAGCTATGGCCTTATCAAGCGTCCAGTCCTTATAAACAGAATCGCCCTTGTAAATAATCTTCTGATAAATCAGGTCGGCATAGTTGGAATGAGCCTCATCCTTGGCAGCCGATTTCTTAATGCCTTCTTCCATCAGTTTGGCAGCTGCATCATATTCTGCCTTATCCGTCAGATAAGCGGCTTTCTCCTTGTAACCGAATGCAGAAGTAGGGAATTTGCTGATAAATTCGTCGCTATATTTCGCATACTCATCTACTGTAGTCTGTCCCTTCTTCAGCGTCATCATGGTCATCGCTTCATTCTCCGTATCAGGCAAAGCCGTGCGGATGGTGGTTTCGCGAAGAGCTGCATCAAGACTCGAAAGACCGGTTACCGTCAGCTGCTTGGCGTAGTTGGCGTCGATGGCCGTAACCTGACCGTTGCTGTGCATCAGACCGATTACCTGTCCGTTCTTGTTGGCAAACGGACAACCTACCGCATTCTCAGGCACACTATTCGAGAAGATGTAATAGTTGTACGTAGTCTTGAACTTCTCCACGCTGCTGATGTCCTCCTGCTGGTAAGCCGGCTTCTTGATAGAATAAGGAACCAGCCAGACCTTGTCGCCAGCAGCCGATTCCTTGGTTGCGATAGGAGCGGCAACGGTAGAGGCGTTGATGCGGAATTTAGCCACATCGTATAGTTCGTCGGCTCCCATGATAGCCTCAACAGGAACCGATTTTCCGGAAGCGTCAACAACGCTTGCCTTTACAGCTCCGACAAATGGTTTGAAGGTGCTGATAGCCGTTCCCTTGTTATCGATAAAAACACCTTGGGTAGAGGCAATAATGTCGCCTTTTTGATTGAAAGTAGTCAAGGTGAAAACGCTCTTAGCCAGTTTCTGAACCGAACCCGGCTGAGCATAGAGGGACGATGCTCCGAGCATCAGTCCCATCATGATCATATTTATTCTTTTCATAATCTTATTTGTGTTGCTTGTGTTTGTTGAGCAACTCCTTAGCATTTGCCAGGGCAGCAGGAGTAATGTCGCTTCCGCTGAGCATCTGGGCAATTTCTTCTATGCGCTGCTGCCGGTCGAGTTCCTTCATGTGAGAAAGAGTTCCCTCCTCGGTTTCTTCTTTCAGAACCTTGTAATGGTGGGTTCCCATGGAAGCAATCTGCGGCAGGTGGGTGATGGAAATAACCTGGCGGTTCAGGTTGCCCATCTCAGTCATGATTTCAGCCATCTTTTCGGCAATCTTACCGCTCACTCCCGTGTCGATTTCATCAAAAATGATGGTTGGCAGTTTTACGGCTCCGCTGATCATGGCCTTCAGAGAAAGCATGACGCGGGCGATTTCTCCACCCGAAGCAACCTGACTGACCGGCTGGAGGAGCGTGCTCTTGTTGGCGCTGAACAGGAAATTTACCTTGTCAACTCCATCTGAACTGAGCGGCTTGGCGGAGAATGAAATTTCGAAGCGGACGTTCGGAATTCCCAGAGGAATGAGACGTTTCTTCATTTCTTCTTCTATCTTCTTTGCCGATTCCTTTCGGATGGCAGTCAGCTCGCCAGCTTGTTTCTCTGCCTTGGCAAGGAGTAGGGCGACCTGTTTTTCCAGTTCTTCTATGTCTTCATCGCCATTATCGATGTGCTGCAACTGTTCGTTAATCCGCTCGCGTGTGGCGATGAGTTCTTCTACATTTTCTACATGAAATTTCTGCTGGAGCGAGTAGAGCTGGTCTAGACGGGAATTGATGTTTTCAAGCCGGTTCGGGTCAAACTCAATATTGTCAACGCTTCCGCTTATTTCCTGAGCAATATCCTTGAGTTCTATGTAGCTGCTCTGCATTCGCTCAGCCACTTCTTTCACATCCGGATAAACCTCCTTGATATTGTCAATTTGCTGGGCTGCATTCTTCAGTTTGTCGAGAATGCTGCCGTCTTCGCCCGAGAGAGCATTATCTGCCTCATAGAGCGCAGTCTTGATGTCTTCAGAATGGCTCAGGGTTTCAGCTTCCTGTTCCAGTTGCTCAAGTTCGCCTTCCTGCAGGTTTGCATCATCCAGTTCCTTGAATTGGAAGCGCATGAATTCCTCGTTCTCCCTGTTCTTCGCAATTTCCGCTTTCAGGTCTTCCAGCTGCTGCTTAGCCTTTTTATAGTTCTTGTATTCGGCAAGATAAGCCTTCTTCTGCTTTTCGTCGTGGGCAATAATATCGACCACGCTGAGCTGGAAGTCTTCCTTCTGCAGCAGGAGATTCTGATGCTGCGAATGAATGTCGACGAGCTGTTCGCCCAGTTCTCTCATCTTGCTCAACGGAACGGGCGTGTCGTTGATGAAGGCACGACTCTTTCCGGCAGCAGTCAGTTCGCGGCGGATGATGGTGTCTTCTGCATCATAATCAATATCATTTGCATCGAAGAAATCCTGCATTCCGTATTTTGACAGGTCGAAGTGGGCTTCTATCACGCAACGGTCTCTTCCAGCCTTGATGGCTTTGCTGTCTGCACGGTTGCCCAGAAGCAGTCCGATGGCTCCGAGAATGATGCTCTTTCCGGCACCCGTCTCGCCCGTGATGACTGAGAATCCTGGATAAAGAGGAATGTCCAACTCGTCAATCAACGTGAAATTCTTGATGTATAATTGCTTGAGCATAATTTATTATCTTATTGTTTTAAAGGAACTTAACCTATCTAGGAAGAATCTTTGCTTTATCATCCGAGAAGTTGCCTCGAATCATTCTGCATGTAGCCTTATTCCTTGATTTTGTCCCAATATGAGTTTTGAGAAGGATTGATGGAGAAGAGCAGCTCATAAATGCTTTCTTTCTCTTTCTGAGTGCCATGTTTCTGATAGATGTTAGCAAGCTCGTCCTTCTTATAGTCGGTCCAGATTTGTGGCAGCAGACTGAGCGGTCTGTCCGTACGTGCCTTCTTCAGATCCTGGAGCAGGGTGTTGGTGATTTCAGTTCTGCCTCGTTCCACATTATTCGCCATTTCATCGAGCCCTTTTCTGTAATAGTTGTATTGCAGCATTCTGAAAGGTTCCATGGCTCCGTCGAGATAATCGGAAATGATGGCGAACCGGTTTCTGTTGTCGCTAAACGCTTTCCAGCCCGGAAAATCAAGATTCTGGGCGTTGTTGGTGAGGTTCATGCAACGTTGCAGAATGTCTTCACCACCTTTAGGCGCAAAACTGTCAAGATCTAAACCGATGATGAGGTAAGCATAGTAGGCGAGCAGAGCCGTTAGCTGGTTGTCAATCCGCTCTTCGGTAAACTCCAGCTGATCGAACTCGGCAAACTTGAACGTGAAGTTTTCATCCACATTATTATATAAGGTGGACGTATAGGCTGAATTGTAGACGGGACGGTTGGCCTGGATGAGCGCCTTGCAGGTAAAGATATTCTGGTCTTTATCATACTTGCTTACCGTGATATTGAAGTTGCACACGATGCGCTCGTTCTTCCTGAATTGAAGATTCGTCCATTGCCTGTCGTTCACAAACTGCTCAAGAGTTTGCTGCAGATTATCGAATACCCGGTTTTCCGTGCCCTGAATCTGGGCATGGTTGATGGTAATCTTAGCCTGCAACTCCTGAGCGGCTGATGTGATGGGACTACAAGAGATGAGCCAGCTCGTTGATAATGTCGCGAGCCACTTCAGTTTTCGGTTTCTTCTCATATTCTTTCTTACCCTCTTCAGAAATAATCGTTATCTGGTTGTCATCCGTACGGAATGTGGTTCCCGGATTGCGAGTAGAGTTAAGCACGATGAAATCGGCATTTTTCTTTTTGCGTTTTTTCTGTGCATTAGCCTCTTCGTCGTTGGTTTCCAGGGCGAAAGCCACAATTCGCTGATGTTTTTGTTTCATTTTACCAAGGGCTGCGGCAATATCGTGAGTAGGGACGAGGCGGAGTTCCAGATCATCTTTCTCGCGCTTGATTTTCCTGTCAGCAATCTCGCTTGGCTTGAAATCAGCAACAGCAGCACAGAGAATGGCAGCATCGGTAGAGGCAAAAGCTTTAGTGGCTGCCTGATACATTTCCTCGCAACTTTCTACATCGATGCGATGAATGGCTTCGGAACAGCTGAGCGAAACCGGACCTGCAACCAGCGTAACCTCCGCACCACGACGGCAGCACTCTTCAGCAAGGGCAAAGCCCATTTTGCCGGAAGAATAATTGCCGATGAAACGTACCGGGTCAATCTTTTCGTAAGTTGGTCCGGCTGTAATCATGATCTTCTTGCCTTTCAAATCGAGCTTATCGCTTTCTTTTTCCTTGCAGTTTTCTGATGCAGCTTCATCGGTCTCTGTGTTCTGCTGAGCCTGTTCATCGAAGAATCTGTCGAGGCATTCTACGATAATATCAGGTTCTTCCATGCGTCCCTTTCCTTCCAGTCCGCTTGCCAGGAATCCCACTTCGGGTTCTATGATGTGATTTCCATAGCCCAGAAGTGTTTTCATGTTGGCTTGGGTAGAAGGATGCTTATACATGTCGAGGTCCATGGCTGGAGCGATGAAAACAGGCGCTTTCATCGACAGATAGGTTGTGATGAGCATGTTGTCAGCAATTCCGTGAGCCATCTTTCCCATGGTAGAGGCTGTGCAAGGAGCGATGAGCATGGCGTCGGCCCACAGACCTAAGTCTACGTGCGAATTCCAGGTTCCATCGCGCTGCGAGAAGAATTCGCTTACCACAGGCTTATGCGTAAGAGCCGAAAGGGTGATGGGAGTGATGAACTCCTTTCCTGCAGGCGTAATGACCACCTGAACTTCGGCTCCGCGCTTGATGAGACCTCGTATGATGAGGCAAGACTTGTAGGCTGCAATAGAGCCCGTAATGCCCAATACGATTTTCTTTCCTTTTAACATGAATTTTTCTAACTGTTAAGAAATAAATCCGAGTTTCGCAAGTCTGTTATTCTGCGCCTTGCGAAAGCCCGGTAACAATTATTTTCCCATTCTCTTGTTGAATTCACGAAGGCGGATGCGGGTAAGTACCTGCTTGGTATTGTTGGTGAAATCGCTTCCCAAGACCCATGTAAAATAACCCGGGTCTTTGGTCAGAATCTCAGCCACATCCCATCCTTTGTATTTGCCGAAGTTGAATACTTCGTGCTTCAAAGGATTTCCGTTCTCATCGTTTACAACGTTGCCCTGGGCGTCTTTTACCTCTTCCCATACGATGCGTCCGGCGAAGTCTACATTATCCTTCTGCTTAGAGAATTCGGCAAGTTCATCCATATTGTTGTTGAGCACGCGCTCAGGTTCATCCTGTACGCCTGGAGCATACTTGTCGAGCTCGCCCATGAGCACGCGGTAAGTAGCCTCAGTATCCTGATCAGCACGATGAGCTTCGAAATCTTCCTCCATCTTTCTGCCGCAATAGAACTTGTAGGCAGCAGCCAGGTTTCGGCGCTCCATCTTCATGAAGATGGTCTGCGCATCGATGAGACGGCACTTATTGAAATCGAAGTCAATTCCGGCACGCAGGAATTCTTCTGCGAGCATAGGAACATCGAAGTGGTTGGAATTGTAGCCTGCGAAATCGCAGCCTGTAAATTCCTTCTCCAATGTGGCAGCCAGCTGCTTGAAAGTTGGCGCATCTTTTACATCTTCGTTGCTGATGCCTGTAAGGGCAACTACTTCGGCAGGAATCTCCTTGCAAGGATTTATGAAGAGGTTCTTGCGGTCTTCAGTTCCATCAGGCATTACCTTGATGTAAGAAATCTGTATAATACGATCCTTGATCATGTCAAGACCGGTTGTCTCCAGGTCGAACACAATCAGAGGCTTTGTCAAATTGAGTTTCATTTTTGTAGAAATACTTTTCTTTTTGTTGTTTCAGAGAAAGCCCGTGCTTCTTTAGTCGTTAAGGAGCATAGGCATGATGAGCATCAGAATATCTTCGTTCTCAGGCTGTTCTGCAGGAACGATGATTCCGGCACGGCTTGGGTCTGCCAGCTGGATGATGATGTTGTCGCTGGTGAGATTGCTCAGGATTTCCATCAGACTGCTTCCCTTGAAGCCGATGCTCATAGGAGAGCCGTTGTATTCGCAAGACAACTGTTCCTTTGCAGATGTTGAGAAGTCAATATCCTCAGAAGAAACCTCGAAACGGCCTGACTCGATGTGGAAACGGATGAGCTGGCTGCTCTCGCTTGCAAATGGCAATACGCGGCGCAAAGCACTCTGCAAGCCTCTGCGGTCTACTGTAACCTCGTTAGGGTTGTTTGGAATGACAGAGTTGTAGTTAGGGTAGCGGCCATCAATCAGTCTGCATCTCATAACGCCGTCAGTAAACCGGATTTCTGCGCTTCGGTCATCAAACTTGATGATAGCGTCGTCACCGTCCTTGCTCAGAATGTTCTTCAGCAGAGAAGCTGGCTTCTTAGGCAAGTTGAATGCTGAAGGAGATTCGCTCTTGATAGTGAAGTTCTTGCTGCGAACCAGCTTGTGACCATCGCTTGCTACGATAGCGAGAGCATCTGCTGTCAGGTCGAAGTAAATACCGTTCATGACAGGGCGCAACTCATCGTTGGCTGTAGCGAAGAGCGAGCGTGAAATGTTGTTGATCAGCATTTCTGTAGGCAAAGAAACGGTGGTGCAAGCATCGTTCATGCTCTGTGTGCGAGGATATTCCTCTGCGCTCTGACCTGTGAAGTTGTAAAGACCGTTTTGGTAAACAATCTTGATGGCAACGGCTTCTCCGGCAGCATCCACATCGAAGTGAAGAGGCTGCTCAGGCAGTTCCTTCAACGCATCGAGGATTACGCGGTTAGGCACACAAAACTCACCTTCTCCATCGTGGTCGGTAAGAGCGAGTGTACTCTTGATGACATTATCACTATCGCTAGCTGTGATGCTCATTTCACCGTTAGCAACTTGGAAAAGGAAACAATCGAGGATTGGCAACGAATTCTTGCTTCCAATCACTTTTGCGAGCATGTTGAGCTTGCTGCTCAATGCAGAACTTGATACTGTAAATCTCATGAGTATTTTATTTAAATTTTATTTTGTTTTCTGTTTCACCTTAATTTAATTAGGCAATATCACCTAATTGAGCACAAAAATACAAAAAATATCGCTGATAAGCAAAAATAATTGGAGAAAAGTTCTAGTTTTTGAACTATTTTTAGTAATTTCGCAGTCAGAAAGAAAAAAACACCCTTTAAACAAAGGAAAAACTTTAAATATTATCATATGGAATTACAAGGAAAGGTTATTGCCGTTTTGCCTGAAAGAAGCGGCGTCTCTGCAAGAGGAGAGTGGAAAGCTCAGTCGTTCGTAATTGAAACCCACGAGCAGTATCCAAAGAAATTGTGCTTTGATGTTTTCGGAGCAGACCGTCTGGCTCAGTTCAACATTCAGAGTGGTGAGGAACTCCTGGTTTCTTTCGATATTGATGCTCACGAGTATCAGGGCCGTTGGTTCAACAGCATCCGTGCCTGGAACATCCAGCGTGTTGACCCTAACGCCGTTGCTGGTGCTATGGGCGGAATGCAGCCAGGTGCGTTTCCTCCAGTAGGTGCTCCTGTAGCTCCTGCTCAGCCAGCAGCTCCTGCTAATGGCGCAACTGCAGCATTCCCTCCAGTTCAGCCTGCAGCTCCTGCAGCAGAGGGTGGTAGCGCAGATGATCTTCCTTTCTAAAAACAGAAAAGTAAGATAAAAATAAGAGCACTTCGCCTGAGACTTTCTTCTGTCTCGGATGAAGTGCTCTTTTTTTATTCATAATCTTATATTTCTCTTTATCAACTGTTTTCTATTCTCTGCGTCTCTTCTCAAAGAATTGTTTCGAAGCGGCAAAGAAGAGGAGAACGGAAGCTGCATTTTCTATCGCAACCATCCAGAATGTTCCGCTGTAACCGAAATGTTCTGCCACAACTCCACCTAGCAGACAGCCGATTCCGAAGCCCAAATCCCAACCGGTAAGAATGCTGCTGTTAGCTGTTCCGCGCTGGTCGTGACGAGCCACATTTATGAACATGTTGAGGAAGGCTGGGTAAAGATGACCGTTGCCCAGACCGATGAGACAGGCAGAAAGATAATAGGCTACCGGATGCTTGACGGCAACAAAGATGATGAAACCAACAAGCGAAAGCAGCATTCCTTCGGCCGCATTCTGGGTGAGTTTGCCCTGGCTCAAGGCTTTTCTGCCTTGCAGTCTTGAGAGGAACAGACCCATGGAAAGAAGGGCAAAATAAGTGCCCGTTCCACCCGTAATTCCGAGTTCCTCCTTGCTGTAAATTGCAAGATAATTGCTCAGAACGCCCCAGCAGAAACCGAACATGGCGATGTTGATGGCAAGGAGCCAGGCACGCGTCAGGAAGAAGCGGTCGAGAGAAAGCTTCTCCTTGTTCTTAACGATTTCCTTTTCGGGGAGGCGGATGGTTCCTGCAATTACAACTGAGGCAATCGCCACGATGAAAGCTATCCAGAAGAGAATCATATAACTGTCTACCGCATTATGCAGATAGATTCCGATGGATGGAGCTATCGCCATGGCAAAGTTGTTGCTCAGTCCGTACAGTCCGATTCCTTCATTTCTGCGACTTGCCGGAAGAACGTCGATGGCGCAGGTGCTGTTGGCAACTGTTACGGCTCCGAACGGACCTCCGTGCAGGGTTCTGCAGATGGCGAACATCAGGATGGTGCTGGCTGCAATATAGCCGGCAAAGAAGATGGCGAAGGCTGAGAGACAGACCATCAGTACCTTCTTGCGCGAAAAGCTGTCAACTACATATCCGCTGAACGGACGGATGATGAGGGCAGCAACCGTATAACCGCTCAGCACAATTCCAATCACATCTTTCGTGGCTCCAAAATTTTCGCTCAGATAGAGAGGGAGCAAAGGTGTGAGCAGATAGAAGGCGAAATACAACAGAAAGTTGGTAGTCATCACCTTGATGTAGTTTGCATTCCAAAGTTTCTCTTTCATCATTTTTTAGAGTTTGTCCTCATTATTAGAGTTTGTCCTCATTATTAGAGTTTGTCCGCCAGCCAGACGTCGATGAGTTTTCGGGCAATGGAAAGTTTCTCTGGGAGAATAGGGAGATTCTCTTTCGTGAACCATTTACCACGAGAGAGTTCTTCTTTCTGTAGATGAATTTCTCCATCTACATATTCTGCCGAGAAGCCAATCATCAGACCGCTCGGATAAGGCCAAGGCTGGGAACCGAAATATTTCAAGTTCTTGATAGTCAGACCGGTTTCTTCCATTACTTCACGATGAACCGCCTCTTCCAGATTCTCGCCAGTCTCTACGAAACCAGCCACGAGACTGTCGAAATTTCCCTTGAAATTGCGAGCGTGTACCAGCAATACCTGATCATCTTTCTTAATCAGAACGATGATGGCTGTGGCAAGCGAAGGCCAGACCTGTTTGCCGCATTCTGTACATTTCTTACTGATGTCGGTTGCCATTTTCATCGGAGCTCCGCAAACGCCGCAGAATTGGGTATTCATGTCCCAATAGTTGAGTTCCTGACACTTTCCTGCTTTCTGGTAAAGGGCAGGAGAGAGTTTGTAGAAACTAGGGCGCAAGCCGCACATTTCGTACTTCGGATTGCCGGTAACGGGCTCAGGAATGGTGAAGGTCTTCACCTCTGTTCCGTCTTCCATCGGGGTAATATTGAGAATGTGAGTCCAAGGCTTTGTTGGGATTGGACTCTCTTCTGAACAAGGAATCGTATAGGTTCCGTCTTCTTTCTTTTCGAGCAAGAGATCAGTCTTGCAAAATATAAACCAATACTTCATTCTTTATTTTGAACTTATTTGCTTTTTTACTTTGAGCTTTATAATATGCTTTTCCAGAATCGTTTCGAGGAACTATTTCTTCTTACCGAACAGCAATTCGAAATCGCGCTGGGCAGCTGGCTTGGTCCATGCTTCCGGCACAAATTTCCAGTTGTTGTTTGGTTTTGCATCAACCGTTCCCATCTTTTCAATTTCTTCCATCAGATAGTATCGCTGGTCGAGCTTGCTGCGGTAGATGATTCGGCTGTCAAGACTGTCTTTCGGGATTCCGGCACCCTTGGTAAGGAGTTCGCCGCCGCCATTTCCACGATAGCTGTTAACGGCCACCTTGTACCATTTCTTCTCATCGAAAGGTTCGCCGTTGCTCATGCGCAGAATCTTCACCTTCTCGCCATCTGGCTTGGTTACGTCAACTTCGTAATCGATTCCGGCAGCACTATCAAAGTTGAACGAGAGATTCTTGAAACCGAGGCGTTGCTGGTCGCCAACGGTCTTCTCATCGAGCAGCAGGAGATGGTCGTCCGGGCTCTTCATGGTGTTCACCCAGAGGTCGTAACTCATTTCCAGATGCTTTCTGATTTCTTCGCCCGTCATGCGCATTACGTAGAGCTGATTCTCATATTTATAGAGATTGAACATGTCGCTCACGTAGATTGGGCCGGCTTTCAGAACCGCGTTGAACTGAAGAGGAGCGTTGAACGAAATGTCGGCTTTTGTAATCTGCAACTGGAGGTTGAGGATGAAATCGTTGAAGGCAGAACTGCCGAAGAACTGGTCGCGGCTGTAGATGGTCGTCTTGAAGTTGCCAATCTGCTTGCCCACATATTTCTTTACTTCTGCAATCTGAGGTTCGAAAGTCTTCATGAAATCCTCGTCGATAGGACAATCTGTCACATCCACAATCTTGCCTGTCACCTTTTTGTCAGTTACCACCAGCTGCTTCTTTCCGTTCACCTTTTTCTTGTTGAGGGTGAGGGTTATTTCAGCATCAGCCACGCTAATGGCGTTGTTGGCAGGATCCAGGCAAACCACCTGCTTTCCATCAGTATTGGTAACGGTTTCGTTGTCGCGCGTATGGTCGTGGCCGAAGAGAATGAGGTCGAAGCCCGGCACTTCTTTTGCCACCTTGATAGAGGCGTCTTCATCATATTCGGCAGTCTGAATGCCTCCGTCTTTTCCGCTGTGGAAGAGGCCGATGATAACATCCGGTTTCTCATTCTCCTGAAGATACTTCACCCATTTGCGGGCGTTTGTTACCATATTTTCAAATTTCAGTCCGCTCCAGAGATTCTCCGTGAGCCAGTTTGGAATGGCAGGAGTAATCATTCCCAAGACAGCCACCTTCACGCCCTCGCGGTTCAGGATGAGATAAGGCTTAACGTATGGCTCGCCTGTAGAAGTGCTGATGATGTTGGAACCAAGAACTGGGCAATTGAGTTCTTTTATCCATTTGTCATAAACCGGATGACCCGTTTCAACATCATGATTGCCAAATACTTGCGCATCATACTTCATGTAGTTTACCACATCGGCAGCCACGTTTCTAGCCTCTGTGTTTACATAATTGTAATAATAGCAGGTAGGCTGTCCCTGCAGAATATCGCCATTCTCCAAGAGAATGAGGTTATCCTTGTAGTCTTTTCGCAAATTATTGACGTAGGAAGAAACGCGCGCCAAGGTTCCTGCTTTTGGCTTACGGTTGATGAAATCGTAAGGGAAGAAAGAGCCGTGCACATCGCTTGTCTCTATCACTCTCAGTTTTACGGTACGTTGTTGTGCCATCGCTTGTGAATTGAAAGTTAGCGCCAGAAGAAGCGCAGCAAATAATTGTTTCATATTAATTAATGTATATCTTTTGAGTAATGAAAGCCCATCAGTTGAGCTCTGTTTCTTATTTTCTCTGCAAAAGTACAAAAAAGAACTTAAATAGGCATACTTTTTGTTGGATATTTTTTAAAAACTAAAAAATAGGAGGTTTTATAATATGGCATTTGTTGATTATTACAAGATTCTCGGCGTAGACAAGAACATTCCGCAGAAGGATGTGAGAGCTGCGTATCGTAAACGTGCAAAACAGTTTCACCCAGATTTGCACCCTAACGACCCGAAGGCGAAGGCTAAGTTCCAGGCGCTGAACGAGGCGTATGAGGTGATTTCTGACCCAGATAAGCGTGCTAAATACGACCAGTATGGCGAACAATGGAAGAATGCTGATGCATTCGGCGGTTTCGGCGGAGCTGGTGGTGCAGGCGGTTCCGGAAGCTATGGTGGAGCAGGTGGAAATCCATTCGAGGGTTTCGACTTCAGCCAGTTTGGCGGAGGCGGAGGTTTCTCCAGCTTCTTCGAAAATCTCTTCGGAGGTCGTGGCAGAAGCCAGCAGTCTGCTGAAGGATTCGGCTCCGGCAATTTTGGCGGTTTTAATGGTTCTGCCGGTTATGGTAGCGGCTTTAATGGGGCTGGCTACGGAGCTGGTGCTGATTTCGGTACTGGTGGTTGTGGCGGAGGTTGCGGTCAGAATGGTCGTGCCAATAACGGCGAAATGAACATGAATGTGAATATCGACCTTTATACGGCTCTGCTGGGCGGTGAAGGAATCATTAAATTGAGTAATGGTTCTAAAATCAAACTGAAGATTAAGCCGGAAACGCAGAATGGCACGAAGGTTCGTGTTCGCGGAAAAGGATACGACCGAGGTGATGGAACCTTTGGCGACCTGATGATTACTTACAACGTGAAGTTGCCAACCGGGTTGAATGATAAGCAGAAAGATTTGCTCCGTCAGATGAAGGATGCAAAGTAATTTCTAAAAGAAGGGAACGGGTTCTCGGACATGAGAACTTTCCCGAAACATGAAGGTAAAAAGAAACGCCCTGCAAGAAAGGAACATTCAGAAATGAAGTTCCTGATCTTGCAGGGCGTTTTTTTATTCTATTTAATCTTGCAGGGCGTTTTTTATTCTGCGGCATTAATCTTCGACATGTTGAACGCAGAAACCTTGCCGTCTGGTGAAACGGTTGCGTTGATTTTGAAATGGTTGGTTTTCTTAGTACCGTCGGTAAGCTGAACTTCCTCACGTGCTGAGAACTGAACTTGATATTCATAATCTTCGTCACCCACCTCGCGCTTCTTAATCTTATAATCGTTTGTGAGGAACCAGTTCAGGTTGGTCACATCTTCCTTATAAAGCTTATTCATAAAGGTAACAACATCTGCCTTGGTAGCAGAATTCTTACCCAGAAGCGAAGAGAGAATGTCCTCGCATGAAGCCTGCAAACCATCAGCATCGCGGGTATTGATGCTTTGGAAGAAATGGCGGAACAGACTGCTTACCATATCTTTCTCTTCTGGCTGCAAATCTCTGCTCTTGGCTTTCTTCATCGCATTCTCAGCCTCTTCGATATGCGAACCGTCAGCATGAGCGGCGAGAT
>ERZ1026858.212-NODE-212-length-32409-cov-10.638685_pt1 | contig 32409 bp, 40 predicted proteins | sample MGYA00380159_ERZ1026858 | MGnify/ENA primary metagenome ERZ1026858 (study PRJEB33269, sample SAMEA4719795) | human gut metagenome | biome: human-associated habitat; feature: organic feature; material: feces | place: Cameroon | collected 2013-10 ...
GCGCCATACTCATCTCCACAGCAAAGTCACCCTCGTCGAGACTTGGAATAAACTCACCTCCCAAGAACTTGAGTCCCACCACACTCACGCAACAAAGTGCCACGGCAGCGGTAATCACATCCTTGCGACGGCGCAACACCCATTCCAACACAGGACGATACCAGGTCTGAAGCCGACTGATCATCCGGTCGGAGAAAGTAGCCTTCGTGTGTACCTTTCGGCTCAGGAACAGACTGCTTGCCATGGGCACATAGGTGAGCGAAAGGATGAAAGCGCCCAAGATGGCAAAGAACACGGTGAACGCCATGGGACGGAACATCTTTCCTTCAATACCGACAAGCGTCATCAGGGGGATGTACACGATCATGATAATGATCTCACCAAAGGCTGCACTTTGTCGGATACGCGAGGCGGAATAATGCACCTCTGCATCCATCTCTGCCTGGGTAAGGGCGAAACCACCTCCTGCCGTATGTCGGGCTATATAGGCAGCACGCACACCAGGCTGCGAGAACTCACCTCTGTTGATATGTGTCACCACTGCCTCGACGATGATAACCGCCGAATCGACTATCATTCCGAAGTCGATGGCTCCCAGACTCATCAGGTTGCCATCCACACCGAAGGCTTTCATCAGAGCAAAGGCAAAGAGCATACTCAGCGGAATGACACTCGCCACTACCAGTCCGGCACGCCAGTTGCCTAAGAAGAGAACCAATACGAAGATGACAATGAGTCCGCCCGCTATCAGGTTGTGGGCAATGGTTCCCTCCACTCGCTCCACCAAGTTGGTGCGGTCGATAAAGGGTTCTATCACCACACCTTCGGGCAAAGACTTCTGTATCTGATTGATACGCTCCTTCACGTTCTTGATAACCTGCTGGAAGTTCTCACCCTTCAGCATGATGGCGATACCTGCCACCACTTCACCCTCGCCGTTTCTTGTCACGGCTCCGAAACGGGTGGCGTGTCCTTCCTGCACCTTTGCCACATCCTTGATTCTGACAGGAGTTCCTTCTATTGTCTTGACGGTGATGTTGGCAATATCGTCGAACGATTTTACCACACCCAGTCCACGAATGTAATACTGATTGGAGTTCTGCTCGATATAGCTTCCGCCGGTATTGGCATTGTTGCGCTGCAGGGCATCAAACAGGTCGCTGATGGTAAGGCCGTTGGCATTCAACTGGTCTGTGTCTACAGCCACCTCATACTGCTTGACGTAGCCTCCCCATCCGCTGACCTCTGCCACACCTGGCGTTCCTGCCAACTGCTTGCGTACTATCCAGTCCTGAATGGTGCGCAACTGGGTGAGAGAATAGCGGTCCTCATAACCTTTCTCGGGTCGTACAGTATAGTGGAATATCTCACCCAAACCTGTAGCTATAGGCCCTAATTCGGTATCGGCATTGGCAGGCAACTCCTTGGCAACAGCCTCGAGCACCTGACTGATTTGCGAACGCGCCCAATAGATATCGGCACCATCATCAAAGACAAGTGTCACTACCGACAAGCCGCTGCGCGAAATACTTCTGCGTTCTTCCTGACGAGGAATGTTGGCAAGCGCCATCTCTATCGGACTGGTTATATACTGTTCCACTTCCTGGGCTCCAAGCGAAGGGGCCTGCGTGATGACCTGCACCTGATTATTGGTAATATCGGGGGTAGAGTCGAAAGGCAGATGCACCAACGACAAGATGCCCCATACTGCCAAAGCCACAGTCAGGATTCCGACCACCATCTTATGGTGTATCGAATATGTGATAAGTTTATGAAACATAGTGATGTGTGTTTATTCTATCATACTTAGTGTTCATCACCATGCTCACCCGTCATCGAAGCCAGATAGAAAGCATTGTCGGTAACTATCTTCAGTCCTTCCTTGATATGCTTGCAGAGAGCTACCTCTGTATATCCATCCGTGCTGACACCTGTCGTCACCTCATGGCGCGAGAAACTGTACTCTCCGTTCTTAGGTTCATGATTGAGGGCAAAAACATACTGCTTGCCTTCTGCACTCACGATAGCTTTATTGGGCAGGGCAAAACACATCTGTCGCCCGGTGGCTATCTGTCCCGACACATACATGCTGTCAAAGAGTTTGGCGCCTGGTGCCGCATCGAGTTTTACATGCACCGCCACACTCTTCGTGCCCTTGTTGAAACTTTCGTTCATGCCGTATACCCTGCCCGTCAACTTCACTCCTGGCTGATTGGTAAGGGAAAGGTACACGCGGTTGCCATTCTTTATCTTGCCCAGGTCTTTCTCAAAAACGTTGAGGTCGCATTCCACAGCCTTGTTGTTGCTGATCTTCATCAGAGGAGTCTGCAGGTCGGCATAACTTCCCAACGAGGCTGTCAACTCGCTCACCGTACCGCTCACAGGAGCACGCAAGGGAAATACTGGCATGAAATGACCTTTGGCTACCGATGCAGCAGAGATACCTATCTGCTGCAACTGACGGGCAATACCCATCATACTGGCACGAGCCACTTGATAATCTTTCCGTGCAATCTGCATATTCTTCTTCACCCCAGCGCCATTGGAAGCCAACAACTTCTGGCGTTCCATCTCCTGTCGGGCAGACTCACACTCCTGATAAGTGATAAAGTATTCCCGCTGCAAAGAAAGAACATCAGTATTCTCTATCGCAGCAACAATCTGACCTTTAGCGACTTGCTGACCTTCCTTCACGTAAACATTCTTCACCACGCCCCCCATCAGTGAGGTAACCATTCCGATGTTTTGCGCACGAAGCACCAGGGTTCCGTTGACCTGTATCGTGGCATCAAGCTCTCGTGTTTCCACATTCCCCCACTTCAGGTCGACGGCCTTGATCTGTTTCTCGTTCAACAGGATATTTTCCACATCCACATGTTCCTCATGTTCATGCTCGTCGGCATGTGGATTCTCTACTTGCGACTTCTGCCATAGGGTGAAGCACAAGATGGCGACAGCGGTTGCTGCCACTACTATCAAAATTCTTTTTATCATTTCTCTTGAATTGCTTGTTAATTATTGAACTTTAATATGCCCTTGCATGCAGCAAAGACATCAACGCAAGCCCCTATCATACCTTTACTTCAAACAGCAAAGGGCAACATGGGTCTGTATATAAAAAACAATTAAGAGAACAAGGGAGGTCCGCGCCTGCTAAAAGCAGAACACAATTCTTCGGACAAAGGCAAGGTGAGAGCCTGCCACTCTGTTGCCACACAGGCAGAAAGACAGAAGAAACACGCTTCTGCAGGAAGAACAAAGACCTGCAGATGATGGGCATCAAGAAGCTTTTTGACGGCAGACTCCACCACCCGGTTCTTGACTATGAAATGATGCATCTGCTTCACCTGGCAGCCTTCGTGCTCAGTATCATGATGCTCAGTATGCTCATCATTCAGACTTCCGTCCTGACTACACACCTCCACAACCATACAGATACGCTCATAATGATGATGATGAAGCATCACCGTCGAGAGAAGCATACCCATCGTGGCAATCCAAATGGAGAATATGTATAGTCGTCGTTTCATAATCTTAATGCATAGATTCTGCAAAGATAAATGAAATATCCGATTTGACGAAGATAAAAACATTTTTTATGGCAAAACGAGTTCGTTTTTATTGATTTTCTACCATTTATTTGGTTATTTGGCAAGAATATTGTACTTTTGCCAGACAATTTAAACCCATTTTTAAAAAGGAATTCATTCATGAACAGAACGATTATTACAGTGGTAGGTAAGGATACAGTAGGTATCATTGCCAAAGTGTGTACTTATCTTGCAGAAAACGACATCAACATTCTCGACATCTCACAGACCATCGTGCAGGATTATTTCAACATGATGATGATTGTCGATATGACTAAAATGAAGAAATCTTTCGAAGACATTGCCGACGAACTCAAAAAGATTGGCGAAGACATGGGCGTTCAGGTGAAATGCCAGCGCGAGGAAATCTTCGACATGATGCACAGAATCTAATTGCTATCTAAGTCTGCCGATGCTAAGCGGTAAGACGACAGACTATTCTGTGAAGAAAGGACTTTTCTTCGTCAAAAGAAAATTTAATGTATCTAAGTGAAATAAGACTATAATAAGATGATCAATATTTCTGAGGTTATTGAAACCAACAAGATGATAGAGAAGGAAAATCTCGACGTGCGCACCATCACAATGGGTATCAACCTGTTGGACTGTGCTGCGACTGAGGTTGACGTACTCTGCGACAACATATACAAGAAGATTACCCGACTGGCCAAGAACTTGGTGAAGACGGGCGAGGATATTTCCAAGGAGTTTGGTGTGCCTATCGTCAACAAGCGCATCTCTGTTACTCCTATTGCCCTGGTGGGTGGCTCTGCCTGCAAGACAACAGACGACTACGTGAAGATTGCCAAGACTTTGGACAAGTGTGCCAAAGAATTGGGTGTCAACTTCCTGGGTGGTTACTCTGCCATCGTTTCCAAGGGAATGAGCAAGAGCGATGAACTCTTGATACGCTCTATTCCTCAGGCTTTGGCGCAGACCGATTTTGTATGCAGTTCTATCAATGTGGGCTCTACCAAGACCGGTATTAATATGGATGCGGTTCGCCTGATGGGTGAAATCGTAAAGGATACTGCCGAGAATACCAAGGAAAAGGGTTCTTTGGGTTGTGCCAAACTCGTTGTACTCTGCAATGCTCCAGACGACAACCCCTTTATGGCTGGTGCCTTCCACGGCGTGAGCGAGGCTGATGCTGTAGTAAGCGTGGGAGTCAGCGGACCTGGTGTAGTGAAATATGCCTTGGAGAGTGTTCGTGGTGAGAGTTTCGAGGTGCTTTGCGAAACCATCAAGCGCACTGCCTTCAAGATTACACGTGTAGGACAATTAGTAGCCAAAGAGGCTTCTCATCGACTGGGGGTTCCTTTCGGCATCATCGACCTCTCATTGGCTCCTACTCCTGCCATTGGCGACAGCGTGGCAGATATTCTGAAGGAGATTGGTCTTGAGCATCCTGGTGCTCCTGGCACTACTGCTGCTCTTGCCCTGCTCAACGACCAGGTGAAGAAGGGCGGCATCATGGCATCTTCGTACGTAGGCGGTCTGAGCGGTGCCTTTATCCCTGTCAGCGAGGATCAGGGTATGATCGATGCTGTAGAGGCTGGTGCCCTTACCATCGAGAAACTGGAGGCGATGACTTGTGTCTGCTCTGTGGGTCTTGACATGATAGCTATTCCTGGCGACACGCCTGCTACAACGATTTCAGGAATTATCGCCGACGAGGCTGCCATCGGTATGATCAACCAGAAGACTACTGCCGTACGTGTCATTCCTGTCATAGGAATGAAGGTGGGCGACTGTGTTGACTTTGGTGGTTTGTTAGGTCATGCACCTATCATGCCTGTCAACTCGTTCAGCTGTTCTGCATTCGTCAATCGTGTCGGACGCATTCCTGCACCTATCCACAGTTTCAAGAACTAAAGACAAGGAGTAATAGAAGTCAAAGGAGTTAACTCCTTTAACTCCTTTGACTTCTAAGAAATCTCCTTTAACTTTCTACTTTTACCATTACTTCACCGTATCCTAACAAGCGGTCGGTACGGTCGCCTACACCTTTATAATATACTAACACCTGATACTTGTTTCTCGTTTGATAGAAACTGCCCTCAGTGGTTACGGGTTTTGTAGTACCATCGTCATTCACCACCACATAGCGATAACTGTAGTAGCCCTGCTTCAACAGGACGGCACCCTCGTATGCCTTGGCAGCCTCGTTGTACTGCATTCGGTAAGGAGGCAGAAAACTGTCCTGAGTCCATGCTCCGTTCAGATACACATCACCCTGCTGACGAGGCGCCTGCAACAAGAAGTGCACCCAGGCGTAATCCGAAGTAAAGGTGTTGTCAATGTTGTCACTGTTGCGAATATAGAAAGCTCCGTTCGCCGATTCGTCGTATACATAGTTGGGACGCGGCAGGTCTGCCATCACATAGGCATGTGCCTCGCTTCCGTCCCAGAAGATGCTGTCAAGCCCCATGGTGGTATGACTGAGGTCCAGCATCTCGAACTTGTGATACTCGTTGCCACCGTCGAATATCAACTGTCGGCAATGCTTCCAACTCTGCCCTTCGGTATTCACATACTCCGCACGCGGTGCTGTCACTGCATTATCCCATCTGCCGTTCTGCAGTACGATGGTCTTCAGCTGTCGGGCAGGATCGGTCACTCTCACCTCACCATAGTCTATCGCCATCGCCACCTGCTGATGACTGTGATAAATATCAATATCTGTGTTTCCCGTCACCGACATGGAAACCTTCATCTGTGGGTCCACCAACATAAAGCAGGCGGTGAAGACAGGATGGCTGTCATCATCATCGGCAAAGACCGACAGCTTGTAGTTGCCGCTCATCGTCAGCCGGCAATGCTCGTTGGGAATGGTAAGACTGTAGTGCGTATAGAGATGATTGGTGTTGAGCGACTGTTCGTAGTTGTCGATTGTGAGTTCGCCATTGAATCCCTGTAGGAAATCGCTGGTAAAGATCTCACGCGACTCCGACCAGTCGGCTTCACAATGTTCTATCTTGTAGGAATAACGCTCATAGTCGTGGGTCATGTCATCGAAATCGATGTGCACAGGCTCGCCAAGCTGGGCAACGGGCATTTCCTGCCATCGCTGTCCTGCCACTACCTGCAGACTGGCAATACGCTGATTATAAATCACATGACGCTGTGCCTCGACTGGCAAGGCTATCACACCTGCCACCCATAGCCACACCATACGGCACAAGAGGCTGAAAAGATTTTTATGCTTCATAGGCGCAAAGATAAGCAAAAGTTTTCAACCAGCCATACACAAACCATAAAAACATCTGATTTTTTATGGCAAACAATGCCCGCAACTCAAAGAAAATATGTATCTTTGCAATATCTTTGCAAAGTCAACAAAAATATCTATGCAACACATCGATTATCTCAACCTCAAGGACATCAACAGTCCTTTACAACAAGACATCCTTGATGCCATCCATCAGGTGGTGGAGAGCGGATGGTATCTGCAGGGCAAAGCCAACCAGCAGTTTGCTGAGGCTTACGCCCAGTACATCGGCACGCAGTACTGCATACCGTGCGGAAACGGACTGGATGCTCTGAAACTGATGCTCAGAGGCGAAATGGAACTGGGCCGACTGCATGAGGGCGACGAGATCATCGTACCTGCCAACACCTATATCGCCACCATTCTTGCCATCACAGAATGCCGGTTGAAACCCATACTCGTAGAACCGAGATGGGAGACCTTACAGATCGACGACCGTCTGCTCCATCAAGTTCTTACACCTCGCACCAAGGCGGTAATGACAGTCCATCTGTACGGCAGATGTGCCATGACCGAGGCGATAGAGCGTTTCTGTCAGCAGCATAACCTGTTGCTCTTCGAGGACAACGCACAGGCGCATGGATGCATGTATGGCAACAGAAAGACAGGTTCTTTAGGCAATGCGGCAGCCCACAGTTTCTATCCAGGCAAGAACCTTGGTGCCTTGGGCGATGCAGGAGCTGTGACTACCGACGACCATGAGTTGGCTGAGGTTGTGAGAGCCTTGGGCAACTATGGCAGCTGCCGTAAATATGTCTTTCCGTACGTGGGCACCAACTCGCGCATGGACGAGATGCAGGCTGCCGTCCTTACGGCAAAACTTCGCCACCTCGACTTACTCAACGAGGCTCGCCGCCAACGTGCCAAAGAGTATCTCTCGCTCATCAACAATCCCAAGGTCATGGTTCCCCATCAGATGTATGACGACTGGAACCGAAACGTGGTTCACATCTTCCCCGTCTTCTGCGAGAAGCGCGACGAACTGCAGACTTACCTAAGCCAGCATGGCATAGGTACGATGATTCATTACCCCATCCCGCCCCATCAGCAAGCCTGCTACAAATCATGGAACAGGCTTTCCCTGCCCATCACCGAACGCATCCACCAACAGGAACTCAGTCTGCCCTGCCATCAGATGATGACTTCGGAAGAAACAAAGTATATAGCGGAAACTATCAACAGTTTTCAATAAAGCTACCTCTTTTTTATTATTACCGAACTGAGCCCACTTGAAAAAGTCGAAAATCGCATTTTATGTCTTTGTAACTTTTTGAGAATCAATAGCTGATTTTCGTAAAAATGACTTTTTAAAGTGGGCTCATTACTTAACTATCGTAAGTATGTTAAGTAACCAAGCAAACAAAAGAATAATTATACAGCATATTTATTCAATAATTGCCCCAAAACCATGGACTAACTGGAAAAAAGAATCTACCCAACTGAGAAAAAAAATTTCCTAACTGGGAAATATTTTTTTCACAGTTAAGTAACGCCTATAGATGAAAAATTATACAGAAGGATTCTGACTATATTTTTTGGCTTACAAGCATAGAGAAACACGGAATGATAGAAAATAGAAACAAAAACTACGCAGACCTGTGTGATTGAAAGACTCCTCTTCTCACCCGACTCACGTACATTACGTAATCGTTTTAGTAAAATAAACCTAATAATTACGTATTTTTTTGGTGGATTGCAAAAAAATAATGTATATTTGCAAGTCGAATAAGCAAATCTTAAAAAACTAAATTACAATTATGAAACAATTTATGGATGAAAACTTCCTGCTCGACACCAAAACTGCGCAGGATTTGTATCACAATCATGCGGCTAAAATGCCTATCATCGACTATCACTGTCACCTCATCCCTGAGATGGTTGCCAATGATCATCAGTTCAAGAGCATCACAGAGCTTTGGTTGGGCGGCGACCACTACAAGTGGCGTGCCATGCGTACCAATGGTGTAGATGAGCGTTTCTGCACAGGTACTGATACAAGCGACTGGGAGAAGTTTGAGAAGTGGGCAGAGACAGTACCTTATACATTCCGTAATCCTTTGTACCACTGGACACACCTTGAGCTCAAGACAGCTTTCGGTATCGACAAGCAGTTGAGCCCTAAGACAGCACGCGAAATATACGACGAGTGTAACGAGAAGTTGCAGCAGCCAGAGTATACAGCACGTGGATTTATGCGCCGCTACCATGTAGAGTGCGTATGTACTACAGACGATCCAATTGATGACTTGCGTTATCACAAGCAGACTCGCGAGAGCGGTTTCGAGATCAAGATGATTCCTGCATGGCGTCCTGACAAGGCCATGAACATCGAAAAGCCAGACTTCGCTGAGTACATGAACAAGTTGGGCGAGGTAGCAGGTGTTACCGTTACTACCTTCCAGGATATGGTTGATGCCCTGCAGAAGCGTCACGACTTCTTCACCGAGAATGGCTGCAAGTTGAGCGACCATGGTATCGAGGAGTTCTACGATGAGCCATATACAGACTCTCAGATTGAGACCATCTTCGCCAAGGCTATGCGCGGTCAGCAGCTTTCTGCTATCGAGATTCGCCAGTACAAGCACGCCTTCCTGAAGGTATGTGCCGAGATGGACTATGCTGCCGACTGGACACAGCAGTACCACTATGGTGCTATCCGCGACAACAATACATTGATGTACAACAAGCTGGGTGCTGATACAGGTTTCGACTCTATCGGTGAGTTCACTACAGCCAAGGCTATGAGCCACTTCCTCAACGAGTTGAACATGGAAGGCAAGCTCACACGTACTATCCTCTATACACTGAACCCATGTGCCAATGAGGTGATTGCCACAATGCTTGGCAACTTCCAGGACGGTTCTTGCCCAGGCAAGATTCAGTTTGGTTCAGGTTGGTGGTTCAACGATCAGCTCGATGGTATGACACGCCAGATGAACGCCCTCTCTGTTCTCGGCCTGTTGAGCCGATTCGTAGGTATGCTGACCGACTCTCGCTCTTTCCTGAGCTATCCACGTCACGAGTACTTCCGTCGTTTGCTCTGCAACCTGCTTGGCAACGATGTTGAGAAGGGCTTGCTGCCTAACGATATGGAGAGCCTCTCACGCATGGTAGAGGATATCTCTTACAACAACGCACGCAACTACTTCAAGTTCTATTAATAAGTAGTAACCCTACTAAAAAAGCATGATGCCTGCCTCGTTTGTCGAGACAGGCATCATTTTTTTATCCTCTTATGATAACAGGGTACCGCAAAGGAGGTGTTAAAGAAATTAGAGAAGTTAAAGAAGTTAAAGCCATATGCTTTACAGCTAAATATACATCCCTTAAAGGCTGTTGGCTTTAACTTCTAACGACCAAAGGGAGTGATAACTTCTTTAACTTCTCTAACTTCTCTACCTAAACAATAATTCTGGTCTTGTGATAGTTTTCGCGGAACTCAGTAGGCGAGCAGCCTTTCTTCTTCTTGAAAATACGGTTGAAATTGCTGAGATTGTTGAAACCGCAATCGAATCCAATCTCACTGATCGACTTGGCAGTATCAACCAGCATACGGGCAGCATAACCCAAACGAAGGTCGATGATATACTCGCTGATGTTACGCCCTGTATGCAGCTTGAAGAACCGACTGAAAGCGCTTGGACTCATACCAGCCAAATCGGCGAGCATCGGCAAGCGCAGGTCGTCCATATAGTTCTTGGATATATAGTTCTTTACCTTCAGGATGCGACGGCTGTCGTCCTCTACCTTGACCTTGGCATAGCTGCTGGAAGCCAACGTACGTGCATTGTCACAACGTGACAGTTCATAGAGAATGGTAAGAAACTGCTGCACGGCATAAAATCCATCCTTAATGCTGCTGAGAGTGTCGAGAAGACTGTAAACCTTCATAATAGCCTTCATGGGGAACACCAAACCCTTGCGTGCCTCCTGCATCATACGGGTAATGCTGGAGTAAGGATTGCGTCCAAAGAGGGTCTCATCGCCCATACTGAAATCGAACTGTATGGTTATCTCGCGAATATCCTCACTCTTGCATTCATTCTGCTCCCATACATGTTCCAGTTCGGCAGAGGTGATAAGACAAAGGTCGTACTCGCCTATTACCTCCTGCGAGTCGCCTACGATACGGCGCACTCCCTGAGCATTCTCCACAAAGTTGAGCTCAAAAACTGAATGATTATGAATGGGATAAGTAAACTCCATCTTGTGCCTGTCGGCAATGTAGAGGACATCCTTACCCATCAAAGGCGTGATTTCATGAATGATTCTTCTTTCTTCTGACATATTTTAAATAATAGATTTGGATTTAAGTGCGGTAAAGTAGGAAAAAGTACGAGTCTGATGTTGTGAGAAGCTCCATCATGCGGCCATTCACAACATCAGACCCGCGTTTTGAGAATATCTCATCGCTTAAATGCGAAGGTCTTTCAATATGTCACTCATCTTCTGCTTGGTAGCAATACGGGTAGGAACCAACGGCAGGCGCAGTTCGTTCTCGATAAAGCCCATATCATTGAGCAGCGCCTTTACACCGGCAGGGTTGCCATCCACAAAGAGCAGACTGTACAACTCGGTAAAGGCATGATGAATCTTGCGCGCTGGCTCATACTCGCCACGGAACTCGAGCCGTATCATACGGCTGAAGGCCTTGGGCAGCGCATTACCGATAACCGAGATAACACCTGCAGCACCGCTTGCCACCATAGAGAAGGTAAGTGCATCATCTCCACTGATGACATCAAAGTTATCGGGCTTGTTCTTGATAATCTCATCCACCTGCTCCAAACTTCCACTGGCCTCCTTGATGGCTACTACGTTGGGGAAGTCACGGGCGATGCGACAGGTTGTCTCCGGCTTCATATTGATGCCCGTGCGACCAGGCACATTATAAAGAACGATAGGCAACGGACTAACCTGCGCAATAGCCTTGAAGTGCTGATAGAGTCCTTCCTGAGAAGGCTTGTTGTAATAAGGACAAATGCTCAAGATACCATCAATACCACTCCAGTCAGTAGACTTGATTTCTTCCACCACGGCTGCAGTATTGTTGCCACCGCAATATTTCAATATCTTAACTCGTCCATGGTTCACCTCTTTCACCAACTCGGTAATCTTATTTTTCTCATCCTGGGTGAGACAAGGAGCCTCACCTGTAGTTGCAAGGATACAGAGGAAGTCTGCACCATTGTCTATTTGAAACTCAACCAGTTTCTTCAGCGACTGATAGTCAACTGTTCCGTCGGTCTTGAATGGGGTAATCAGGGCTATACCTAAGCCTTTGAATATATTCTGTGCCATAATCTATTAATACAAAATCGTTGGCAAAAATACAATTTAATTGTCAATTTGCAAAACAAATTTGTGTTTTTCTTTCAAGATTATATCATTTTGCAAAATAATCGGTACTATTTTCGCATATTTCGTAGTTTTTTATTAATTTTGCAGCCGATTGAAGCAAAAAATGCATGTGAGAATTCAAGGGCAGTAAAATGAGATACTTTATTTTCTTCGGTTACGACGGAACCAATTATCATGGTTGGCAGATCCAACCCAACGCCAACTCTGTACAGCAGGAGTTGCAAAAAGCTCTGTCTACTCTTTTACGACGCGACATGGAGGTTGTGGGTGCAGGACGAACAGATACGGGAGTACACGCCAGAAAGATGGCTGCCCACTTCGACTGGGAAGGCGAAGAGCTTGACGCCCCACAGCTCACCTATCGTCTAAACCGCATTCTGCCAAGAGATATTGCCGTAAAAGACATTAAACGGGTAGCCGACGACATGCATGCGCGCTTCTCTGCCTCCTCGCGTACCTATCATTATTATATACATACGTGCAAGGATCCCTTCGAGCGCCACTACTCGTTGCAGATGAACTTTCCGCTCGACTTCGACAGGATGAATCAGGCGGCACGCCACTTTCTGCACCACAAAGACTATGCTGCCTTCTGCAAGGCGGGTGGCGACAACAAGACAACACTCTGCGAGGTGACACAAGCCCAATGGGTACAGACCTCACCCTCTACCTGGTATTTTGAGATAACCGCCAACCGCTTTCTCCGCAACATGGTGCGTGCAGTAGTGGGTACGCTGATTGATGTGGGAAGAGGGAAAATAAGCGAAAGGCAGTTTCTCGACATCCTGCACAACGGAACCCGCAGCGATGCAGGCGAGAGTATGCCAGGACACGCCCTCTTCTTGGAGGAGGTGAGATACGACTTGTAAAGACAAAAGGGTAAAAAGAATTCATGATATAATATGTGGTTAATTTTAGCATTTCTCTCAGCCACCTTGCTGGGATTTTATGACGCCTTCAAGAAAAAGGCTCTTTCAGGTAACGCAGTTATTCCGGTACTGTTTCTCAACACGCTCTTCTCGTCGCTCATCTTCGTTCCTTTTATCGTGACGAGCTATACGACGAATGCACTCGACGGAACAATCTTCCATGTCGCCTCTGGCGGATGGGAAGTACACAAATACATCATTCTGAAAAGCTTTATCGTGCTGAGCAGCTGGACTTTCGGCTACTTCGGTATGAAGCATCTGCCCCTTACCATTGTGGGACCTATCAACGCCACACGTCCTGTAATGACACTCGTGGGAGCCATGCTTGTATATGGCGAGGTACTCAACCTGTACCAATGGATAGGTGTCATCTTAGCAGTAGTTTCATTCCTCATGCTGTCGAAAAGCGGGAAAAAGGAAGGTATCGACTTCAAGCACGACAAATGGATATACTTCATCGTCCTTGCTGCCGTATTGGGAGCCATCAGCGGACTGTATGACAAATACCTCATGGCTCCGCCCGAGAACGGAGGTGTGGGTCTTGACCGCATGATTGTGCAGAGCTGGTACAACATCTACCAGTTAGTCATGATGGGATTCATGATGATGATTCTATGGTGGCCGGTACGCCACAAGACAACCCCTTTCCGCTGGCACTGGTCCATCATCTTTATCAGCATCTTCCTGAGTGCTGCCGACTTCGTGTACTTCTATGCGCTGAGTCTGCCGGGAGCCATGATCAGCATCGTGAGCATGGTGAGACGAGGAAGCGTCATCGTAAGCTTCCTCTTCGGAGCTGCCCTCTTCCACGAGAAAAACCTCAAGGCCAAGTTTGTCGACCTGTTGTTGGTGCTCATCGGTATGCTCTTCTTATACTTCGGAAGCAAGTAGTTGTAGTAAAAGGAAAAACGAAGCCGGCTTCGTTGACCATCGCAAGCAGCTTCGTTGACTATCGCAAGCAGCTTCGTTGACTATCGCAAGCTACTTCGTTGGCGAACGAAGCCGGCTTCGTTTTTTCAGCTTGTCAGAAAATAAATGCCGGCCAAGATAGCAAGCACGATGACAGTTACTACTGTCTTGAACAAGCAGGTAGCAACTTTCTTCACTATCAGGAAGCCCACAATCAGCACGATGAGAGCAAAAACGTAATATTCAAAATGATTCATGTCTTTTCTTTAGATGTTATGATTTCAAAGCTCGGCGAAATTCTGATGGGATAGGAGTCTCGAACTCCATGGGCTGATGCGTAACGGGATGATAGAAGCAAAGCACATAGGCATGAAGGCACAAGCGATGGCAAGGATCATCTCCATTTCCATATTTGATATCGCCACATACAGGATGCCCCATATCGGCAGTATGAACACGTATCTGGTTCTTACGCCCCGTCTCCAATTTAAATTCTACAAGAGAATAATCAGTTGAGCGCTGAAGCGTATGATAGTGAGTGACAGCATATTTGCCGCCATTGTCCGTATCACTGCTATAAGTAATATATGCCTTATTGTCCTTCAGCCAGTTGGCTACAGTTCCTTCATCTTCCTCCATCTCGCCCGACACCAAAGCCACATAGCGGCGGTCGTACACGTTGTGATGCCAGTCATCCTCCAAGGCAAGTTCGGTCTGCTTGTCCTTGGCATAAATCATCAATCCGCTGGTATCACGGTCGAGTCGATGCACCACATGAGCCTGACAGTTCTGACGGGTTTTGTGGAAGTAGTCGTCGAGCACGGTCTTCACATTGAGCGATGAATGTCCTGCCGCCATACTCAGTATGCCGATCTGCTTTTCCACCACCACCAAATACCGGTCTTCGTAAACAATCTTGAGATACTTGCTCTTGAAGGTTTCCTGGTTCTTCTTCGACTTGCTGACGGCAATCTTCATGCCGGGTCTCAGAGGATAGTCGAACTTGGTGATCGTCTTGCCGTCCACACGGATGCCACGGCCTTGCAGTATCTGCTTGATTTTGGTCTTGCTCGAACTCTTGACGTTTTCCAACAGCCATTCCAACAGAGGCGCAGGCTTGCTGACCACATAATGGTCATACTCATTGGGGACTCCAAACCCTCCCCTGTCAGCGCGCTTCTGCCACTTATTGTTTTCTTGTCGCATATCAGTTGTAAATCGTTTTTGGTCTACAAATTTATGCCTTTTTGTTCGATTGACAAAAAATATCCATGTTTTTAACTAAATATTAAGTCCTTTTCATCACTAAATTTCTGATTTACAAATATTTTTTGTACCTTTGCATCCAAATTTGAAAATAACATACAATAAACTTTTAAGTTAATGATAACTGTAACGTATTGGGCGACAGCGCTACTTAACTCACTGATTTTCAATAGTATAAACATTAAAACTGATACGCTAAAAATGTAAAAAACAGCCCGAAAAGCCCCGTAAATACGCCCAAATATATTATAAAATGCAAACAATATGCAAACAAAAATCAAACAGGCTGATTGGACTGAAGCGTTAGATAACGAAAGGAAATCATGCAATGAAGATTTATGTAAACAAAAGGGATCTAAAGGTGTTCTTTTCTATAACCTTTAAGTACAAGAGGTTCTATGTCTACACAGGTTTGCAAACAACTGAAAAGTTTTCCGGGTTGATATTCCCGAAGTCGGACCGAAACGCAAAGGCGAAGACCGCAAGGCTTGCGAATCTCTATGCGGACGTGGAGGATTACATTTTAAACCACAAGGACGAGACGGCAGATGAGCTAAAAAGTCATGTAACGGAAATCGTCAAGGGCGCAAAGAAGACGGATCAAGGTTCGTTTGTTGGGTATATACTTAAAGTTGCAGAAACGAAGGGTAAGTACAACACGAGAAGAAATTACGAGCGAGTGGCGAGAACGATTGAGGCTTACGACAAGAACTGTAACTTTAACACTATTGACAAGAAGTGGGTACTTTCTTATATCGACCACGAGAAGAGTAAGGGAAGGTCTGTGAATGGAATATCTACCGACATTCAGATTATGAAGTTCGCCTTCAACAAGGCAATAGACGACGAACTGACGGACAAGTATCCGTTCCGTGGTATCACGCTGAGAAAGGAGCAGACCAAAAAGCGCTGCCTGACCCTTGAACAGCTGCGTGCGATAAGGGATTTCAGGCTTACTGGGAAGAAGGCCATGTACAGAGATTGCTTCATGCTGTGTTTCTACCTCATCGGTATCAACATAAGCGACCTGCTGTTCCTTCCAAAGACGGCTTTAAAGAATGGCCGTATAAGCTACAAGCGCAACAAGACAGGAAAATTGTACGACATCAAGGTTGAGCCTGAGGCAATGGAGATAATAAGCCGGCATAAGAGCAGGAAGAAGGACTATCTTCTCAGTTTCCTGGAGGAGGCGGGAACGACTCTTACAAACACCTTCGCAAACAACATGACAAGACACCTTCGTACAATAGGAGAAAAGGAGCGACACAGCTATTATGTCACAATACACCCTGTCGAGAAGGATATAACAAGCTACTGGAGCAGACACACCTGGGCAACGATCGCAAGCGAGATGGATATTCCAATGGAGGTTATAGGCCGTTCTCTTGGTCATTCGCTTTGGGACAATGCGATAACTTCGACGTACATCAAATATGACACAAGAAAGGTGGATGAGGCAAACAGGAAGGTGCTGGACGCAATAAAATAAAAAAACTGGGGGTATGCCGGAAAACCGGCATACCCCCAACAAACAACCTTATTTACCTTAAAAACTAACTTATTTTATTTCAACAATACTTTTTTTAGTTGATACTTGTGCTGTTCGCACTCATTGTGATGTTGAGATCCAGGCGGCGATAGAATTGTGACAAACTCTCACCAGGTCTGATAAACACAAGGTTGTGCTCATCCATAAAGTTTCTAATCTCGCACAGGCTTCCCCTGCCGATATTGCGTATTTTCAGTATATCTTCAAAACGATAAAACCTCGTGACAAGACCGTTGACATCGTATACATCGGTCCATTTGAGCGCTATGACTATCCTTATTGAAAATCCGCAGTCGTCTATTGACTTCAAAAGGATTTCTGGAGGACAGGACGGGTTCTCGTCCTCTGTGTCGCCGTGACTGAGGCGGTAGTCGTTGTATTCCTTCTTGAGTGCTGCGACTGAAAGCTTCAAAGAGTGAATTTCAGCCTCAAGCTCACTGTTTTCTCTGAGATTTGCGGTTATCTCACCAGTCTGTTCCGTGAACTTTCGCAGCGCCTTTGCGAGAATCTGGTTGACACGTGTGCTTGTAAGAGAGAAGACGTCTGCGATTTCCTGTAGGCTCTCCCCCTCGATGTACATATCAATAATATCCATTTCACGAGTTGACAGGCGCGGTATCATTGCTGCACGGAACAGCGCCTTTGCGAGTATGATGGCACATGGTGTTTTGTAGCTTTTAGCTCCAAGAAGTTCTTTCCTTGTGTCTGCCAGTCGGTCGTTGATCTCGTTCTCCCTGTCTTTCAGTTCCCGGAGCTTGCGGTCGATCATCTCCTCCTTGACAGCGATAAACCTGTATTTCTTGAGATACTTATCTACGTCGTCGGCATTTACGTACAGGGTGTTCTTGATGCCGATGAAGCCGCCAAGGATACCCTCTTTCACATAGTTGCTTATAGTCTGCGGAGTTACGCCAAGCGCTTCTGCCGCCTTGTTTCTTGTCATTGTTCTCATAATCGTTCTTGTTGATTGTTTAAGATTGGACCATACTTTTTACTTTATCGCAGGCTTCATCTATGTTTTCGTCTACACCACATAGGCATTTGTATTCTTTGTTTTATCTATTTAATTTTTAAAATGTCAATCAACACAAAAGCACTTAGGAATAAGAACCAGAAGCTCTTCTCTCCGTATGCACTGCTATTATCAAGCCTCACCGTCGGGACAAGGTAATAAGAGCCTTTCAGAATATCGCAACTGAATGCTATTATCCTCTTCCTGGTTCTGATTTCCAGACGGCCAGTCCTATTGTTCAGTCTGATGTTCATAATCTCAATATTTTATATTTATATATACAACACCTCTATACCAATAAAAAATATAGGATAGAAGATTAGTGTCTATTACTTTTCTTTATTCCATATTTGTCGCAAATCTCGCAATACGCTCCGTACGCCATTTCGTCTGCCATCTCGTTATAATGGTCGCCGTTATGGCCTTTAACCCAATGGAGACGAACTCCTGACACGTGGCGAGAATGCTTTTGGTAGAGCTCCCATAGGTCACCGTTTGTGTCAGGCTTGTACGTCTTCTCCAGGGTCAGTATGCTATATTTGCTATCAGTATAAACATCAACAAAGGCGCCGTCCGGGCAGGCATTGACCGCAGAAATTATGGCAAGCAGCTCCATACGATTGTTCGTAGTGTTGAGTTGGCCGTGATTCTTGACTCTAACAACCTCTTCATCCTTAATCAGGACATAGGCGGATCCACCTGCCTTTCTGGATGATTTGTTGTCACAGCTACCATCAGTATAGGCGATATAGTGCATGCCGTTATCCGGGAACTCCTCTTCTCCGCTTTTTTCTGATACAGATGCTCGTTTGTATGGTTTGCGACCGAATTTTGGAAGCACGATGCCATTATAGCATATAACCAGTATCTGCCAGCTCTTCGGAGGGTCGCCGTTTTTCTTCCTCCAACCAACTTTTTGGCAGGTTTTCCACAATTCTGATGTAAACTCTCTGTCATTATACCCAAGCTTCAGTGAGCAGAAGTCCTCAAACTCCTCGCGCGTGGGTATAATAATATTATTTTCTTTATCTTTATCCATGATATAATATTTTATTTAAATTTATACTTACATTATTTAAAGAATATGGAACAGGTTGCAGATAGCTGATTGAGAGAATCCCCCTTACCCACAAGAAAAAACTTGTAGGCGTGGGATTCCTCGAATGGCATGGACCCAGTATATTGACCCTTCATTCGACCTCTACACGAACTACACGTGCTTCAGCGTCGCAGCTTTCGGATTGTAGCATCCACCCTTCTCGTGCCTTCTGCGATTAAACCCTGCACTTTTGCCATGAGTCCCACTTGCATTTAAAGTCTTGGTGTGCGTGGTGTATTTAGCCGTCTCTTCCACCTTGACTTCGAGGAATAGGATAAAAGAATTTACCCTATCCTCTACTCAGTCGCTCTCCGAGTATTGGATAGGGTATATCATGGAGTGGCAAAAGCCACTAAGATAAAGCATATTCAATTTATCAGCGAGCGATTTCTGATAAGCACTGCAAAGGTATGCAATAGATTTTTTATCGCCAAATTTGGCACTTTTTGCATTAACAAGGTTTAGACATAGATAAGTTCCGTATTTGATATTTAGGCATATTTACGGGGTTTTTTGGAAAAGTAAGATTTTAACATTTTTAGATTTTTTTCAATGAAAAAACCTCGCTCGACCACTTGTGCCAAGCGAGGTGAAGCAGAAATACGTGAGCTATCTTAGTCTGATATACTGACAGCCTCGTTTACCTCCACGTCCATTATTGAAGCTATTGTCCCTGTGATGATGGCTGTCAACTTATTGTAGCTTATGATAAAGTTGTTCTGCTGTCTGTCGCATGGAACTCCTAATTTCTCACACGCCATGTTCGTCTCTTTCATATACTCTCTGTATACCTCACTCAGTTTGATGAGTGTCTTGGCGAGTCTTGGCTGTTTTACATTCTCAAGCATGTCGTAATTTACGTTATTCTCATTCATAGTTTAATCTCCTTTTACTTTAAGTTTAATAATGTTTGTCTGTTAAGTCCAACGATTGTAAGTAATTCGTTGAATGTTGCGTCATACCAACGTATCTGCGTCTGCTGTTGGAACTTAGGGTCTTGCTGGTTCTGTCCGTACTTGTCGAAGGCAGGAGTGATAACATACCAACTATGAGTCTTTCCGCGCTTTCCTGGGCGAGTAGCATGCTTTACCACTCCTTTGAGCTCAAGCATACGATTGAAAGCTTGTGCAGAGATGCCAACGTTGTGTGACTTCAATAAGTCTGTGGCAGCGTGGGTGATCGGCTTCTCCGTTCCTGCGTTTACTGCATCTGGCAATTCGGCAGCCAAACCGAACTTGTCGCTAATCTTCTTCGCCCATCCAAGTTTGGATGCCTCGTTGATGTTGAGGGTCTTGATAGCCCAATCTGCAAACGTGAGGTTGGCTTGAATCTGCTCCTGCAAAGATGGCTGCTGAACTTGCGCAACTGCATGATGGAACACTCTGCGATAAACCTCAAACACTGGGCGAACCTTACGGGCTACAAAGTACTCCAAACATGCCGAAGTGAGGTAGTAGTCTATTTTGTTGCTACCCCCTTGTTTGTTTTGCTTGCCATTTTGGGCAAGCGGGATAAAGTCCACATTTTCAATAAAGTTTGCCTTCAATGCTCTAACAGCTTTGCTTCTTTCGGAGTAAACCAACTGCCAAACATCATCAAGGTTTACGGAAAATACCTTGTCTTGTTGGTCTAATGCCAACACACCACGGAAGTAACGCTCAATATCTGATGGGTTACTATCCTTTGATAGAATTACATTTGTATTCATATCACAAAGATTTAAACAAAAAAACTGCGCTACGTGCTGTTAAGGCTCTTTGTGAAACCCCGAGGGTAGTTTCCTATCCCTCGACACGGCGCAGTAATCCTTATATAAAATTACTTTATATTCAATAAGATTAGATACAACAATCGCACCCTCATAAGAAGATGCGGCAATCGTACCACAAAGATTTTTAACGTTGCAAAGATACTAAAATTTTCTGTATCCTCGTTATATTTTTGCGATTTTTAATAAAAAAGCCGCCTATCTGTAAGTGGATAAGCGGCTAGTTGTTTGAATTAATCCTTGACTTCGCACACGTGTTTTACGATATACGCGAAACCGATGAGTACGACGGATGATAGAAAGGAAGCAATGCCGATTGGGATTCTATCTATTGCGGCATAAGCCTTGAGGTCTGAGGAGTCAAATATTGCTGCGCCTAGATTGTAGAGGACAACCAATGCAGATATAACAGCGGCAATATTCCCGGCTATCATGAGAATCTTTACTACTAGTTTTTCACCCATATCTATTGACTTAACCGTGCTGTCGAGGGCTGAATCTGTTGTTAGAAATTCTCGTTTATATACTCAAATGGACCATAGCTTATACCTGCACTATAACCATTATCTCCAAACCTTCCAGCAGATACAACCATGTAAGGTTTCGTAGAGTCTGTTGGAGAAATGCCAACGTTGTATTTTTTGAATTTTGTTTTAAGGTCAATTTCTTCGGTTACTTTGTATTTGTCTCTAAGCTTTGCAACGATTTCTTCTCTGAATTCCTTTGCTTCCTTTGCAGTCCTAAAGCACGAGTATAACCAACACTTATTGAAGACATTGTAGGTTGTCGTACTCTCGAAGAAGAACCATGCCCTATCGAATTTTTGCCCAGCATAGTATATATCAGAAAAGATAACCGTTCTACCCTCGTCGTCGTCCATTGTAGGTTCTCCGAACTTATACTTCAACTTCGGTATTGCCTCCTCGTAGGAAGTCTTTCCGAATTCAATGTCTGCAACCTTGCTTTGGGAGTAGCTAAATCCTGTAGAGGCTATCAGAATCGCCAATAACGATAATACTTTCTTCATAAAAACGACTTAACCGTGCTGTCGAGGGCTGAAAAATATTCTGTGATTATAATATATTCTTATTATGATTAATCAATATCGCTGCTGCGGTCGATCAGGCCGATGGCGTAGTGGTGAGTGTCGTACTCGTATGCCATAGTTTCCTTTTTGATCGTCTCGTCGTACTCGCCGCAGTAGGTGATAACGATCTCGTCTTCTTCTGCATCCTCAATCTCGTCTTTAATCTTCTCCGTCTTGTCAAGGAAAGAGCGCAGATCCTCGAAGTTATTGAACTCACCGATAAAAGGCTGCACCTCGTTCTCGTAGAAGTCTGCCAGGTCTTCCTTGGTGTATTGATGATAGTCGTCGCCATAATCTTCTGCCGAACGCTCAAGAGGATTGTAGGCAGTTGTGCCTGTTCTGTACCACAGGTTCCATCCGTCGCGCTTGGTAAAAATCTCGATGTCGAGATTATGCTCTTTAGCCAACTCCTCGGCTTCCTCGAACGTATCAAAGCCGATAATGGCAGAGCAAAGAGCCTGTGGATAACCTGTTCTAGAAGAAGTTGTCTCGATCAACTCAAGACCGTTGTTAGCTGCTATATCACTAAGATTCTTCATAAATGTATGCTTTAACCGTGATAGCGAGGGCTGAAACTGTTAGTTGATTTCAATCTCGCTATTGAAGTAGCTATCTTCTCCAACTGCGAATGGTAGCTGAATGTTGTTAATACGTACTTCATAGTCTGAATATACTCGCTCTTTCTTTCCGTCTTCGTAGCGAACATCACCTATCAATACTCCGTTTGGAGTAGATGGTTTTACTATCTGTGCAGGAACTTTGATGTATTGAGCAACATCAGATAATCTTACTTCGTTGTACTTTGATGTCTTAATCTTCATAACTTATTCGCTTAACCGTGATGCGTAGGGCTTGGTTAATAATTGCAGGAGCCGAAGCTCCTTGGTTTGGCTAATCGTCTTGCTTGCCTCCCTTGATTACCTCGAATACACGATGCTCTCTGTCTTCGGAAAGTCTGTTGCCTTCTTCGTCGCATATATGGCCATCTTCGTTGACCCAATGTTTAGCATTAAGCATGTCGTCTACGGCTTTAAGGGTAAAAAGGCACTCTTTCGCTTCCTGTATGACGTTTATTCCATTCTCCTCTGCTTTCTCGAAGAGTTCGATAAAACCGCCATCAAGATCACTGACAAAATCATCTGTGTAGTCGCTCATTTCGTCAATGTAGCTCATGTTTAGGTCTTTCAGCTCTTTGATCATCTGTGCGTTCGTTCCAATCTCGCCCAACATAGGCTTTTGGAGAGTTTGAATGAACAGTTTGTGATACTTCTCATTACACTCCTTAGCCCACTCTTCGAGCGTTTCTTTTTCTACTCCTTCTAACATAATTCTAAATTATTTGTGGTTAATACTATCTATCAGTAAATTTGTGAGATGGGTGACCGAAAACCATGGTTCGAAGCGCACCCCTCTCTTTATTAGTTCATTCTTGATGAGGTCAGATACACAAGATGCTTCCTTTTCAAGTTTCTCTGCCTTGCGCTCTGCCTGTCCCTGCTCTATCATAGCTCTGTATGTATCTTCTACGTCACAGATGCCCGATAGTTTGTCGAGTCGCCTCTTCAATGACATAGAGTTCTTGATAAGTTCCCCTTTTGTCATGTTTTTTAGGCTTTCTCTATAAGCTATAGCTTCTTCTTTTTTCATAATTCTATATTATTTGTGGTTATTATCTCTGAACTGCTCGATGCCAAGAAGGATTTTCAGGGCTGTAAGCATCGTGAGATACTTACCTCCCGTGTCGATACCCCTCTTTTCAAGCTCGTCCATTATTAAACTTCTCGCTATCCCGATCTGTCTGCTCTTAGAATCGATAACATTCCTTAGCCATTCATTCTCGTTAAGGTTTTTAAATGCTTTGTCGGTATCTCCAAGCTCGGAAAAAGCCAAAAGTTTTCTTCTCATTTTGTTTGCTTCTCTTAAAAGCTGCCACCTACCAAGACTGGCCAACTTCTCTTTGTATTCTTCTCCGTAATCCATATTTGTAAAGTTTTAGTTAATAGCGAGGGAGGTTCTACCCTCCTCTCTGTTTAGCATTCATCGCCGACGCTATTGTAATCATCGTCATAGATACCGAAAACGCGCAAGGTTCTTGTGTCAATATTGGTCTTTCCCACAATGTAACGCTGTGTCATTTCGATATTTGGCTTGCCTCCGTTGGCGTGTCCCATCATGATTGCAATCTGCTCTACCGGCACTCCTTTTGTTGACAGGTTTGTCGCGAACGAGCGCCTGCCGGTATGTGAAGACACGAACTTGTATTTAGGTCCAGACTCGTACTTACCGCATTTGAATACCTTGACACGAGTATCGATTCCGCAGTTGCTACATATTTCTCGCAGAACCTTGTTGAAGTAAACGTCAACAACTCCGCCAACAGGCTCGTCTGCTGTTCCACATACAAGGAATGGCCGTAGCTTCTTGTGAAGAGGAACTCTCACCTCCGCTTTTGTTTTCTGTGTAACATATACGATATATTTCCCAGTATCATCAATATTCTCGGGCGTGATGTTGTGGCAATCGCTCAGGCGGGCACCGCACAAACACTCAAGTATGAACATTCGCTTAACGTACCGCTCAACAGATCCGTGAGGGATATAGTCGATAAGGCTCTGTATCTCGTTATCATCAAGATATACAGCCTGAACGGGAACCCGTTTAACTCTAAGTATGGAGTCGAACTTGCTGCTCCGTATGCCCTTCTCGTCGTTCTCCCTTATGACAGCTTTTATAGTAGCGCATATCGTTCTTGAAGAGTTAGGAGCGTATAGTTCCTGTATTTTTTCGGTCAAGTCACGAAGATTGTCGTCTGTAACATCGGACCACAGTGGCTTATGCCCAACAAGATCGGAAAATGTGCGTACAACATTGATATACTTAGGGTGTTTCCAGATATATGCGCCATAAAAGGTATCATGCCGCCACGAAGAACCGTGATAGTCTGAGAACCACCCCTGTTTTATCGCATACTTGTACTTCTGCTGCTGTTCGTAGGTGAGAAGTCTCTCCCAGTCTCTTGTTTTTAAATGAATCTCTTTCATAATTCTAAAATATTTTGGTTAGATTGACAGCAAAGTTATTGATATTTTTCAGTATAAACCAAACCTTTGCCGTTTTTAACGCTAATTTAACCTTCAAGCTCATCGTTAAGCTCTGAGACTATTCTTGCGAGTGATTCAAAATCCATCCAGGGGTAGTCTGCTGCAAGAACTTCTTTCTTAACTCTATTGCAGGTTCTCAAGGTTAGAGTAATGACAGGTATAGCGGTATAAGTATCGCTTATAGCAATCGAGGTTGCCTCATAGAGTTCTCTGTAGCAAAGAACCGGCTGTTTGAGTTTTATATTAAAGACACCGTATTCTTTCATGATTTCCCTGATGGTACACGCAAGCTCAATTAGGTCAAAACTGCGCATACTGTAAATCTTGTCTTTCAATTCTTTCTTATCCATAATTCTTAATGTTTTGGTTTGTAGAAACCGATACGATATGTAACGGTTTTGTTTGACTACAACAGCTCTGACACCTCCTCTCTCAATTTCTCGACTCTCTCTGCCCAATACACTAACCCGTGCATGTCCGCACTTCCTGTAGCGTTGTCAAGGCAAAACTGGCAGTTATGCTTTGCTTCCATCAATTCCTTGAATTTTTCGATTTTTTCTTCCATAATTTCTATTTTAATTGGTTAATAATAGAAGCGTGAAACAATGACGTTCCACGCCTTGTTTGGCTTTTACACCGGCAGAGACACGATGTATTCTTTCTTTTTCTTTCGTGTTCTGCTCTTGACATCGAAGTGACAGTAATCTCTCAACCATATCACAGCATCCCTTATTACAGGTTCGTCAACTATAAGAATCGGGCGAATCAATCCTTTCTTGTTCATGGACTGGTAATCAACGAAGTCGAAATCATCGTCAGGATCCTCGCATTTTCTCTTCCATATACTCTCGTCGAGATAGTCTTCGATAAAATCTCCCTCTGGCGGGTTATCCATCTCTATGAATCTCTTCGAAGTTAGAAGAATTGTAGCTTTTGCCTCGTGAGTCATAAAGAAGTCCTCAACAATCTTGTTAAGTTCTCCCGTTTTCAGTTTCTTCTGTACGATACCCTTCTTCTTCATGATACTGGAAGCATCGAGTATTACCGTTGCTTTTCTTACTGTTGTCATAATTCTATTTTTATTTGGTTAGACATATTAAACAAATTTAGTTATGATAAAAGTGGTCAGCCAATATTGACCGACCTGTTTGGCTATTTTGCATCTATTTCCACATTATAGTTCAGTTTTACTGTGAGAAAGTCGTTCCCAAGGAAAAAGGTGTAGATTAAAGGGTTTGCCATAGTTTCTTCGAGATACTGCGTTGTATGACCAATATTTATATTGTTTTCTGCATACCCAGTCAATCGTTTGACAATCTCCCTTCCCCATTCAACAGGGTCGTAACAATGCAGCTTTCTGATAGACATGTAGTTTCCGTTTATTTCTATCATTGTAGGTACATCTCCGACAAAACCAAGATGGAATTTGTTACTGATATACGGCTTATCAAAGATTACATCGAGAATTGATTTCTCGACGATATCATTTCCTTCAATGATAGCCTTTACGTATTTTCTCGGATTTACGTTGATTTCTTTCATAATTCTTTTTTTGTTTTTTGGTTAATAATGCACCTCATCAAACTTGTGACGAGGCTTTTGGCTTAGTCTGTGAAATGAAACTGCAATTCAACAACACCTCGCGTAACCATATAGGTGCAGACAAGTCCCTCGTTGAAATTGAACAGGCTCACATACTCGAACTTTCTCACATCGTCTAATTGCTGGATAGAGAAAGAGTTGACAACCCGGACAGCCCATTCGTCAACCTCCTCTTCTGGAGAGTTGTTCGGGATGAGTGATACTGCAAGGCAGTTGTCGTAAACAGAAACGATAGAAGGAAGGTTGTTGATAAAGCCAACAGCCTTGTGGCCCTCCTGTATGTATCTGCTGCCATCGAACAGCAAGTCAAGTAGACTGTCTTCCATGACGTTCGTCTGGTCGATAGGCGCAGGGCGCAGGCTTTTGATAACATCATATCCATCTTTAACTGTATTCATATCTTTATAGTTTTTTTGGTTAATAATAGTGGTTTCTGTGCTTGTCGGGCACAGAGAACCGTTTACAGGCTTTTCAGATAGGTACACTCAACGGAACATTTAGAGTTCTTCTCGTCCATAAAAGCCTCTTCGTTACTCCATGCCTCATAAGCTTTAGCCTTGGCTTGTTCTACGTTGTCCGCCTCTACTTCCGCCCAACCCTTCGTTGTCTCGCTGATACCTACAAAATACTTACTCATAATTCTAAAAGTTTAATGGTTAATGAATTGCGGTCGGCTATCCTTTGCAGAACAACCGACCTTTTTGGCTTTAAATTCGCGCGGCCTCTGACGTGGTGTCTTACTTTAGCTTGTTGATCCGGAGAGCTTTATGCTCGCCTTCAATGCCGGCTGATTCTGCCGGCATTGAAGGCGATACAAGAAGCTCTTGTAAATCGTAGTGTCAGACCAACGCGCGAAGGCGACAGACCTTAGGTGTTGTTACTTAGACTCCTTGCAGGCCCTGTTGACAGCCTTTCTGAAAGCTGACTCCTCTGCCCAAACGCACAGTTTTCCATCGATAGAGATGTTGGATTCTTCGATGAGCTGCTTGAGCACACCAAGCATTCTCCATCCCTCCTCATCTGCGCCATACTTGGCAGCATCGGCATCTATCTTGCGGAGAGATGCCGCTTCGGACTTGCCTGCAAATCGAGCATCGCTGAACATGATGAGGTTACGCATTGCGAAGTAAGAACCCGCACCCTTATAGGCGCTGATGAACGTGTCGGACTGCTTGGTCTCCCATGCGAGGTGCTTGCGAATCTTGTTGAACTTCTTAACGAGGTTGTAGAGTTCTCGTCTGTTCGTTGTGTCAAATCCGTCGCGAGCAATTTTGTACAGAGGAACATACACTTTTTTCATCAAGTCTGCAACAAAGATGTCCTTGTTGTTCAGACGAACATAAGGAACACCTTTGCATCTGTGCTTGTACTCTTTTGTGTTGCATCCGTTCTTGTCCTTGCGGAAGATAAGATTATCGTTAACGTACGCCTTAAGTTTCTCAATATAGTCGTCCACCATACCTGAGAATGTGCATTCGTTGAAGAAAATCTCTCGCTTCGAAAGGTTCTCTGTGTCACCGTGCTCCTGCATCTTGGCCTGAGCGTAAAACTCATTTTCAAGCATACGCCACTGATACTCGTAGCCCTTGCGCTGTAAAAGCTCGTTGAAAGACATCTTGTCGGACTTCATGTCACGGAGCATACCGAAAATCTGAGCGGTTACCCAGCGACGGAAAAGCTTCCAGTTGTTCACGTATCCGCCCTCGACAATCTTCTTGCCAACAGCATCAACGACAACATCGTCAAGATCAACAGGAATAGCCTCGCCTTTCTCGATTCTGACAAGCTTATCAGCACCAAGAGTGTAGTAGTTACTTACATCAACGCCGGCACTCTTCAATGCTTCCATTCGCATCTGCGCCTTGGTCTTCTTGCCAGTAGCTTCTGTGGCCTCTACGCTGTTAGTTACGATGTTCAAGTTCTCACCAGTGATTGTTACAATTTGTTTCATAATTCTAATTTTGTTAATGGTTATTAAAATGTTAATTAAATCTTGTGGATGAGGCTTACGCCCCACCCTTGTTTGGCTCAATCCAGTCTCTGAGAATGATCAGGTCGTTGTCGTCTTTAGAACGCCAGAACCACGTTCCCCATGAAGGATTCCATGTGAGGCGTCCAAGAATTATGCAGAACAGGACATACACCTCCAGTCTGCATCTCGCCACCTCACGTCGCTCTCCGTACATCATATCTTCGTCTGAGAGCTCTTTCTCAGGCAAAGCCTTGAAGTAGTAGTGTCGATGTGATTCAGAACGCTCTGACGGCACAGAATGCTTGTATTCCTGATATAGTTGCTCTATCTTGCTCATTATTTCTTCCTCCGTAGAAGGAAATGTGCCAAGCCAGCCATTATACTGCATATCATTCACGATAATCTTACCATTCACTCTACAAGTTCTCTTCTGAAAGTTGACGGTGAACTTTGCACCGTCCCTAACCTCGTTGATAATTAGTTCGTATATCATAATTCTAAAATATTGGTTAATAGCAGTACGCTCAAAGGATACGTTGTGTTGCTGTATGCGCTCGATGTAAACAGTCGAGTGAATCCTGAGTCGTCCAGGTAATAACTGGACGGACTCAGGAAGATACGGACTGTTTGTCTAAATCTTTCCTTCTTGCGTACTATTCGGCTCACAATAACCTATTCCGACTCAATTTGATATGATGCATGACTTTAAGCATTCGATTAGCTACATAACTTCGCAAGAAGTCGCCCTCATGGAGCGTAAGCTCCACCTCTGCGAGTTCTCGACGAAGGGATGTAGGATGAATTGTCAAACCTTGTCGGACACCACTGCAATGCGAATGACTTATCTCATGTATTATGTTGCATGAATATATGTTTGCGATTCGACTACGTGATTGGATACCTGCCGCCGGCGGTGATAACGGCCTGCGGCAGGTATTCCACTCATGTGGTATTAAACCTCATACTCTTGATAAGTCGTGATGCAATTCACTTTTGGTTGTTTGTAGGTACACTTAAAGGCTCGTTGCCATAGCTGTATGATTTTGATATAACCCCGTGAGAGAGGAGATCACTTACCTGGGTATAACCCAGTGTCAGTGATCTGCTTTTATCACGTGGTATTAAATCGTACCGCCTCCTTGTGTACCTCGTTTGGCAATAACGTTGTCTTCGACATGGGAATTTTGTACGGCAATGTAATGTTCTGATAAAGAAGTCTTGATGATACGCGTTGACGGCTTGATATTGGCAGGAAACGCGTGATGGATTAAGACTTCGCTTAAACTTATTCCCCAACCGAAGACGACCATCGTACTCTGGTAATTCCCTGACCGATGGCTCGGCACAATACTTTATGTTTCTGATTTGACACAGGATTCGCCAGAATTCAGGATCCTGGTCACCGCTCATAGTTATGACGGTTACCAGGATCCAGAACTCTGGTTAAGGGACCTGTTGCATAAACTTCTGCCATTCATCAGGGAGTGGTGGTGTGCGCCACCTGTGGGAGTCATACGGACTGGCACATTTCTGTACTTCTGCGATTAGGCACGCCTTGTGTATCTTCAGTATGGTCCCTTTGGTCTTAAGTATCACTTGAGCGAAAGAGGCCCATACTGAAGGTAATCATAGAGGCGTGACATAAATAATCCGTCCTTCTCCCACGTCCGTGTGCTCGGTTACAGAGTCTGTCGGTCAGAAGATACTGCGCATAGCTTTATCTGCTTGATAGCATCCTGGTGGAGAGGATGTTGGACCATCTCTAATCAGAGATATGTCCACATCATTCGAGACCGGATGGTTAAATCACTCTTCATTCCGGCAAAACCCTTGCGCTGGGTGCTACATCTACAGAGTATTCACCAATGTGTTGTACGCTGCCCTGCTCGTCCGCAAGGCATTCTGGGCACAGCCGATTGATAGATACCCCTTGATTTCGCTCTCTGTCTTACCCCTGTTGGCTTTCACGTTCCTGCCACGGCCTCGGTCTATACAACCTACAGCCTGAGTCTTCACGTATCCAAGACCACCAACTTTGCTCTTGCCCGTTTTGACCGCACGGATGCAGTCCATGACGAAGGTGTTGAGCTTGTTGATGTCCTCTTTCACGTTTATGACCGGAAGAACCTGAGTAGCCCAGGAATAATCGCAGTATCCCTTGTAGAGATACCTGTTTACGGCATTGATGGCTTTCGTCATCGTGGTGTCACGCTTCTTGATCGTCCTCTTCTCAATCTCCTTTTGGAAGATCTTGATGCGAGTAGACGACAGGGAAATATTGTGACCCTTGATGGAATATCCGAGGAACTTGAACCAATGATTTGCGTCAAGATACTCAACCTTCTTAGGGTTAAGAGTCATTTGCATCATCTCCAGCTCGCTCTTCATGATATCCATGGCTTTCTCATAGTCTTCACCGACAAACAGCGTATCGTCAGAATAGCGGACGTAATATCCGTTAAGCTTAGACAGCTTGTCGTCAAGATGATAGAGGATGACGTCAGCCAACCATGCCGCAACAGAGCATCCCTGCTTGAGGGACTGGTACTTCTCGCAGAGGTTGTTGTCCTCATCGAAATATAAGTCTGTGTGATAGTATTCACGAATGACATCTATCAGCGCAGATTTTCCGTACTTTTCCTCTACCTTGTCAAACGCCCAATCGATGAACCGAATAGGTACGCTGTCGAAGTATTTGGAGAAGTCACCTTTCCATCCGATGATTTTTCCCTCTGCCGAGTATATTATCCGAGACACATCTTGCACCACACGACCGCAGCCGATACCTTTCTGATACGACGTACAGCGTGGATGCACCATCTCTGGCATCAGCTCGAACAAGAGGTCGTTTGCTATGCTCAGGAGGATTCTGTCTACAGGCTCATTCACATAGACAGTGCGGAAATCTCCGTTGTCTTTTGGAATTTTGGCTGTATGTGGCGGCATTATCTTGTAATTGCCACTTTTGATCCTCTCATACATTATCAGACGGGCCTCTGGTGTCGTGAGCTGATACAGGGTTGCTTTGTTCATGTCCTTGTCAATGCCTTTGCTGATAGCATTCTGCCACCGCTCCGGCTCAAAGAACATACTTAGGATTTTGTCTTCATTCATAATTCTTCTTGTTTTGGTTTGTAGTGCCGTCTTCAGACGGCTTTTAGGCTGTTAAACCAAGATATTCTGATAGGGTATCTGCCATAAGCTTGGCTACGCAGTCATCATCTATGTCGCTGACGTATTTGCTTACGTCACATCCATAGAGCTCTTCCCCTTCTTCGACTGCTCTCAATGCCTGTCTTGGAATGTCTCTTATAACGAAATCCAAATCAGCCTTTGTCTCGCAATCGTCAATGATACCATCTGGAATGTTGAGAAGCACGTTGTCTTTCTCATCAACGAGATGCCATTCATAGTATCCTGGGATAAATCTTACGTTGTTCATAATTCTTATGTTTTGGTTATTGGTAGGGAGATTACTCTCCCCGTTTGGCTTAGTCGATGTGCTGATAAGTCTCGCCGTAATCTTTCTCGTAATCTGCGTAGAACTGCTGATCATCTTCAACCTCTACTGTTTTGCCGCAGTAATTGTCAGAATCGAGAACGATAACGGAATCGTTGTAGGCCGTTTCCACTTGTTCCAGTGCGTCAGCCTCACTCTCGGCATCAACGCTCACTACCTTGTTTAAAGTCTCTGTGACTGATACGTAATATCTCTTCATAATTCTTGTAATTTTGGTTAATATTGTTCCGTGTCGGGTCTCGAACCCGATGTGCGCCTGTCGCTCACGGATGATAGATGTTAGAGTCTCTTGAGAGCAGCTTCGATGCCTGCGACTTCTTTGTCCTCAATCTTCGATATTTCTTGTAATATCTCGTCCAAGTGAGTAACAAAA
>ERZ1026858.217-NODE-217-length-31967-cov-109.425326_pt1 | contig 31967 bp, 25 predicted proteins | sample MGYA00380159_ERZ1026858 | MGnify/ENA primary metagenome ERZ1026858 (study PRJEB33269, sample SAMEA4719795) | human gut metagenome | biome: human-associated habitat; feature: organic feature; material: feces | place: Cameroon | collected 2013-10 ...
CCTGCAAGGAGGAGCGTCCTGACCCTTCTTACTTTGCGGGTATCGCCGCAAAGGGTTACTACGACTTGCTCCTTGAGGGCAAGTACGAGGAGTATGTTTCCGGTTTCAACCAGCCCTACCGCATCCCGAAGGGCTATCACGACCAGCTGCTGCTCAATGCCCGGATGTATGTGGAGCAGCAACAGCTGGAGCACCAGGGCATAGCGAAGGTGAACGTGCTGAATGCCAAGGCAGACACTGCCCATCACGTAGCCGACGTCTTCCTGCAGCTAGCCTTCGGCGACAGCACCAAGGAGCAGATTGTGGTTCCGATGGTGGAGGTGAAGGGCGAGTGGAAGATGAGATAGGAGACTATTTTGCATTATTCTTTTAAAAAAATGGAGGAACAAGATATGTTGGACTTGAATAGAAGACGATTGCCTGTAGGCATTCAGTCGTTTAAGAAAATCAGGGAGGGTAACTTCGTGTATGTTGACAAGAGCGACTTGGTGTGGTATTTGGTGAACTATGGTGACCAGTACAACTACTTGAGTCGTCCTCGTCGATTCGGCAAATCTGTGCTTGTAGATACCCTCCAGCACTATCTCGAAGGTAATAAAGAGCTCTTCGAGGGGTTGAAAATCATGGAGTTGGAGAAGGAATGGAAGCATCATCCTGTGATTCGTCTTGACATGAGCAGGGGTGGGGCTACGTCAGAGACCATCCGTTCTTACCTCAATATACGATTCAAGTATTATGAGGAGAAATATGGAATAGATGTGGATCCAACAGCCCAGCTTGCCGATCGTTTCGATGCTATCATCGTGTCGGCATATAAGCAGACTGGCCAGCCGGTGGCAGTGCTCATAGATGAGTATGATGCTCCCCTTCAACATTCCTGGAAAACCGATGATCACGATGGCTGCACGGAAGCCTATCGTGAGGTGTTTGCTATCTTAAAGGCAGATGATGAATATGAGCGTTTCGTGTTCATCACCGGCATCACCAAGTTTACGCAAATCTCCCTCTTTTCTGTGCTCAACAACTTAACCAATATCAGTTTTGAACCTGAATATGCCGCCATTTGTGGTATAACGGAAGAAGAAATTGCCGCCAATTTTGGAAATGAAGTAAAGAAAATGGCAGATGTGAATGGTTGGACGGTAGAGGAAACGCATGCTCGCTTAAAGGATTTCTATGATGGTTATCATTTCTGCAAGCGAAATTCTGTGGATATTTACAATCCGTATAGTCTTGTGAATGCCTTGGGAGCACAGCAGATTCGTAATTTCTGGGCTTCTTCCGGTGCCACCTCGCTGCTTTCGAAGTTTGTAACCAACTTGGAGATGCGCTTAGATTATTTTGACGATTGCTATATCGATTCCTTCACTTTAGAGACTTCTGATGTAGTAGGCGGCGGTGCCGAGCTCTTCCTTTATCAGTCGGGCTACCTGACGATGAAGGGCTATGAGGATGGCATGTATCACCTTGGCTTTCCAAATGAGGAAGTGAAGCAGGCGTTGAATAGGATTGTGATGCCGGCACTTACCTTGCGAAATGGAGAGCAGGTGATTTCTACGCAGAATATGCTGACTCGCTATATGAATATAGGAAATGTTGATGAGGCGATGAAGTGCCTTCAGTCTTTGATAGCCGATGTACCGTATAGTAACAAGAAGATGGCTTCGATGGATATGGAGGAGCGTTATCGTCTTTTGATGAGTACGATATTCCATGCCATTGGCTTTAGCGTGGAAGTTGAGCACATGCTTGCTACTGGAAGGATTGATATGGTAGTGAAGACTTCCCGCTACATTTACGTATTAGAGTTGAAGTTGAAGAACAATGGCGGTAAGGATGCTGCTGCCAGCCAAATCAAGAGCAATAACTATTTGGAGCCATTTAAGGCTGATTCCCGTCAGGTGATTGGTTTGGCTTTGGAACTCGATGATCTAGGTAAGGGTATCTTGGTTTGGAAAATGGTATGAGTGCAACTTTATTAAAAGGAGATAGTGATATGGAACAGATGAACAGACATGATGGTATGCCTACGGCAGCCAAAAGAAAACGCATTCCTTATGGCTTGATGAATTTCATGACTTTAAGGGAAAGGGACTGTTACTATGTGGATAAAACCCGTTTTATCGAATCAATAGAGGAAGCCAATATGTTCTTCTTCTTCATTCGCCCTCGCCGATTCGGCAAGAGCCTTACCATCTCTATGCTCCAGAATTATTACGATATCAATAAGAAGGAGCAGTTTGATAAGCTCTTTGGTGGACTGTATATCGGCGAGAATCCTACGCCCGAGCGCAACTCCTATCTGGTTCTTCCCCTCAACTTTGCCACAGTGGATGCCGGACTTGATAACTATCGGGCTGGTCTGGATTCCTGTGTCAATATCGGTATCATGAATTTCTGCGACAGATACAAGCAGTATCTGCCCGATGATATTGTCGTTAGGATGAAAGAGGAGTGCCAGGGATGCGTGGACCAGTTGAAGTTCCTGGCTGCAGAATGCGAGAATGTGAACCAGCATATCTATCTTTTCATTGATGAGTATGACCATTTCACCAACAAGATTCTTGCTGAACCGAAGCACATGGTCAGGTATCGTGAGCAGACTCATGGTGAAGGATATCTTCGAATGTTCTTCGATGCCGTGAAGGATGCCACTTCTTCTTCGTTGGCACGTGTCTTTGTCACAGGTGTGAGTCCTGTAACGATGGACGATTTGACGAGTGGCTTCAATATAGGCTCCAATTATTCTCTGTGCCATGAGTTTAATGAACTGGTAGGATTTACAGAGGAAGAAGTGCGGGCGCTGCTTACTGATTATGCGGCTGTTTGCCCGTTCAATCATACGGTAGAAGAGCTGGTTCGTAACATGAAGCCATGGTTTGACAACTATTGTTTCTCAGTGGAGGAGTATGGCAAGACCACCATGTATAATTCTGTGATGGTACTCAACTTCCTGGATAGGTATATCCGTTCGGGCTATCAGATCCCAAAATCCATGATTGAGACCAACATCCGTATTGACTACGATAAGATTCGCATGCTGATTCGTCATGACAAGAACTTCGACCATGATGCCAGCATCATCCAGGAACTGGTTACCAAGGGTTATGTTATGGGTAATCTCGTAGAGAATTTTCCTGCGGAACGTATCAATGACCCGGATAACTTCCTGAGTTTGCTCTTCTATTTTGGTTTAGTAACGATAGATGGCTCTTATCAGGGATACACCAGGTTCATTATTCCGAACGAGGTGGTGCGTGAAGTGTTTTATAGAGACTATATTTAACGTTATTTGAGTATGAGTATCGTGGTATTAAGTAAAACAACGGCATCTGGCTTGAATAGGAAGAGTGTTACTCCAGAGCTTCAGGCTAAGATAGATAGTGCAAGAGAAGAATATCGAAAAGGGAATTTTGTCAGCTGTTCTACTGCTGACGATCTTCGACATTTTTTGAATTCACTATGAGTTATAGGAAAGCATAAGGGGGCTGGTCTTGGATTTAGACTCACATTATGGCGATAAGTGATGAAAACCGCAGTCTTTACTTGGATGAAGGCTGCGGTTCTTTTTTTTCTCTTTTTTCTGATTTCGTAGTTTTGCATTTATTTTTGTTTGCGCAAACACAGAAAAATCAGAAAAAAAAGCTACGAAATTGCGTTAAAATTATTAAGATTTACACTTTTTAACCTAAAAAGTTTTGCTCGTTTCAGAAATTTTGCCTACATTTGCAACCGAAAGAACCTAATGAGGGTATAAGACTCCTAAAAAGAGTTTGTCCTCTCGACCTAAAAAAGAACTGTAGATTTCTAACGAACGATGTAGATGATAAACGATGTAAGAACTGAAGAAGGTAATACGAAATATTAGCCGACTCTCTCCTAACAAGAGGCCGCTAACTAGAAGCTACAATTCTCTAAGAACAAATAAATGATGAAACCCTGGAAACAGATTCACCATGACATTTGAGGATTCTTTCTAAGAACAGATAATAATAATATTTTTTATAAACTAAATTTTTACGATTATGAAAAAAGTTTTAACTTTAGTATCGGCATTGTCGATGGTTGCTGGTTCAGCATTTGCGCATGATTACGCATGGACAGGTTTGGGAGAAAATCCTAAATTGGACAAGAATGGCTATGTTGTTGGATGTGCAGGACTTGAGTATGAGAATGATGTCTACAAGTTTAAGGTTGAGGATAAGGATATTGTTAATGTGACGGTTTCTAATCCTCAAACATCAGATGTTACTGTTGTTATTGGCGGTACAACTTATAAGGTAGACAAGGGTACACAGGTAACTTTAACACATAAAGTTAGTAGTGTTGAAGGAGAGACAAAACTCACAATTGAAGTTCAAGGCATGGCCTATATAACTGAGATTGCAGTAGAGTCTGCGGCTTATCGCGAAGCTAATGATGCTGTTAAGCATGCACAGGGTGTTCTTAATGAGAAAAATGCAGAGACTGCTAAATATGCAAGCGAGTATGCTGCATTCTTTACTTCTGTACGTGGTGAACTTAACAAGCAGGGTGTAGAAATAGAGAAGCTTGTAGCTGAGCTTAAGGGATTTAAGGCTGATAATTCGGTTAAAGTTAATCTTACTACTTTTAAGGATAAATTAGGTAAGATTGAGAAAGCTATAGGTGATAATGTTGATAACGCAGATAAAGCTATGACTTCTTATTTGGCTATTGTTGGTAGTCAAAATGCAAAGGATGCACAGGCAGCTATTGATAAAGCTAAGAAGACAGAGTTGGGTGCTGGTGATCTTACTGTTTCTGCTGACAAGAAGACTGTTACTGATAATGGTACTTCTGGCTATATCTACAATTTCAAACCACAACTCAAAAATAATAAGGTTGAGAAATTGGTAAAGAGTTCTGATAAGCGTGATTGGGTTGATTCTGAGATGGCTAAGGTTCAGGCAGAACTTGATAATACAAAGGCGGCTGCTTTGAAGTCATTGAATGCTTTCCCTGAGCACTTTAAGGCTGAGAATAAGGAGGCTGCAGCTGATTTTAATGCTAAGTTTGATGCAGACAAGGAATATGTAGCAAACTTGGTTGCACGTGCTAATGTAGAAGTAGCTCATGCTGATCATATTTCAACATTGGTTGGTGATATTAAGACTCTTGATGCTGCTCTTGCTGCTGGTTTCGATAAGACTTCTTTGGGAGGTTATGATACATGGAAGGAGACTGTTGATGAGTTGAGTAAGGCTATCGCTAAGACTGATAATCGTTATAAGGTTTCAGCTGATGATTTGAAGACTACTATTTCTGATAAATGTAATTCAGCTGTTGCTAGTCAGACTAAATATAGAAAGAATATCATTGGTCAGTCTTATAATAAGTTGACAACTAAGCTTGCTGGTGTTCAGACTAAGTTGAACGATTATAGCTATAAGGTTTCTGCTAAGTATCAGAATGAGCCTCAGACGCAGCAGGAATATGAGCTTAAGTTTGCTAAGATTCAGAATGAGTTGAATAGCATTAAGAATGGTTACTTGGATGAGAACGTTGAGGATGCTAAGTTGCCTACAGCTTGGACTAACATGGTTGAGCAATATTCAACACGTGTAAGTGCTTTGGATACTCAGGAAGGAAATATTGAAACCTTGTGGAAGGCTACCCAGAATGCACAGAAGGATAAGGTTACGGAGCTTAATAAGCAGAAGGCTGATGAGTTGTATGCTACAATTGATGCTGCTCGTGCATATTATGATGCTCAGGTTCTTAAGATTAATGGCTATAAGACATTTGAGCCAACTAAGTCTATTGCGGACAAGATTGATGTTCGTTTGAAGAACTTGTTCGATATAGTGCTTAAGCTTGAGAATACTAAGAAGGCTATTACAGATGAGCTTACTAAGTGCAATGAAAATGTAGCTGCGGCTCCTGAGGTAGAATTCGATCAGACTAAGGATGAGTATCGTTTCAATAAGAACAAGTGGTTGACTGAGGATAAGACTACTGATGTTGTTGGAGATATCAAGGCTGAAATTGTAGCAGAAGTAAAGACTGCTATTGATGAGGCTAATAAGGCTACTTATGCTTATCTTTATGATGAGGATAATGATGGTACCGAGGCTTTTGCTACAGTTACAGGTATGCAGAATCTTATTACTGTTGCTAAGAATAAGGTTCAGGCTGGTGCAGATAATAAGTTGATGAGTGCTGCTGCTGCTAAATCATTCAAGACTGCTTATGATGAGATTGCAGATAAGTACGAGGTTATCAATAAGGTTAAAACTCAGGTAGGTAAGATTGAGGTTGCTAAGACTGAGATTAGCAAATTAGCACCTGGTGGTGTTCCTACTGTTGATGCAGAAGTTCCTGCTGAGGGCAAGGTTGCAAAGAATTTGGTAGATCAGATTGCTGCAATTAATGCTCAGACTTTGGATCTCGTTCCTGCTGCTATCAAGGGTGTTGATACAGAACTCACTTCTTATAAGGAGCAGTATAAAGCCATTGGTAAGCTGAAGGTTGATTGGTCTGTAGCTAAGGCTGATATTGCTAACTTGTACTTGAAGGCTAAGGAGGCTGATGCTAGCTTGGATGAGACTACTTTCGAGAAGCGTCTTGATGCTGTTAACACAGCTGTTGCTGAAATCTCTGCAGACTTGGAGAAGAAGGCTACTGCTGCAACAACTGTCGCTGAGGCTACTGCAGAGAAGTTAGCTAAGCAGACTGAGGAGTTGAAGATTATCAACAACTACCCACTCTATGTTGCTAACAACAAGGCTTATGATGAGGCTAACAAGTTGCACAAGGAGGTATCTGATGCATTGGCAGCTGCTAAGACTGCAGTTGAGGCTTTGAAGGATAATGTTAAGGCTGAGTTTATGCCTCAGTTGACTGCATTTGATGGCAAGCTCGCTGCTGAGAGCACAGCTTTGAATGCTAAGAATGAGGACTGGACAGCTCAGGCATCTAACTTGGCTGCTGTTAAGACTAACCTTGAGGCATACAAGACTCAGATTGCTAACGTATTGAAGGCAGCTCAGGAGGCTAACAAGGTTGATGAGTCACTTGACTACAACAAGGATGGTGAGATCAACGACTTGGATCAGCGTGCAGCTCAGGATGCTACTATTGCTGGTAGTATTCGTCTTGATACATACTTTGACTGGGTTAACAAGTTTGTTGACTACCAGATGAACAATAAGTAAATAACATTCTAGTATCTTGGATTTTTTTCCAAGATACTAGACTTAAAAAATGACTAATTATGAAGAAATATAACTTTTTAAAAGGATTAATGATGTTGATGTTGGCATTCTTTGCCACAACATCTGCTCTTGCTCAGGGCTTGAAGCTTACTGTTGAGAAATGCTTCCTTGCTCCTGGAGAAACTACTTCTGTTATCGTTAGTTTGACTAATGATGAGAGAGTTTCTTTGGTCACTGGTTATGTACAGCTGCCTGAGGGACTTACTTTTGTAACAGAGGAAGGTAAGCCAAGTTACATTCTGAGTGCAAAAATTGGTAGATGCGCAACTGACAAGTCATTTAATCTCAATTTCAGAAGAACAACTTATGACGATCAGAGAGCTTACTTCAACTTAGACTTACTCAGAGGTTTGGATGTTGGTGCTGGTCAAGTAATGTCTTTTGATGTAAAGGCTACTGATAAGTTGGCTATTTCTCAGAATATTACCTTTGATAAGGTAAATATCTCTCCAGCTAAACTTGAGAATCCTATTACAGAGCAGGGTAGTTTCAATGTTTTGGCTTGCAATAGCGAGTACAAGCTTGATTTCACTGTAGATCCAATTAAGGTTACTGTTGGTAAGCCAACTAAGGTTGCTATCAACTTAGGTTTTGAAAAGGAAAAGTTGGCTGGTTTGCAGTTCGACTTGGTATTGCCAGCAGGTTTGAAGGCTGTTAACACTCCTGAAGTTGTTGAGGATCGTTGTCCTGTTCATTTCGCAAATTTGGCGCCTAATGGTCACTTTGTTGTTATGTCTTCTCGTCCAGTTGACTTCGTTGGTACAAGTGGTCAGCTCTGCAGCTTCGAGATTCAGGCTGATGAGAACTTCGTTGATGGTTCTGAAATTCAGTTCAATGACATTTTGGCTGCTACAGGTGGTGCAGTTGGTGTTCCTTCTATTGCTTTCTTTGCTCCTGACCTCAAGGTTAAGGTTGTTAAGGATGGTACAGCAACAGGTATCAATGCAATCGAGTCTGATTTCGCAGCTAAGGCTGACGGTATCTACACAGTTAGTGGCTTGAAGGTTAACAAGCTCGTTAAGGGTATTAACATCGTAGTTAAGGACGGTAAGGCAACTAAGGTTGTTAAGAAGTAATGAACCATCTAGAAACCATTGTTCGTAAGAACAGTGAGATGTGATATATAAAGTTAAAAATAAAAAGTGAGAGGCATCAGCGATGGTGTCTCTCTTTTTTTATAGCTAAGTCTAATTATTTTTATAGAAGTCGATAGTATATGGAAAATCTAAAACTTTTTAATAAGGTTAGTCTTCAGAAACAATTTGATGTACTAACTAGCTCGCTCAATTTCTTTGATATGTCGTATTTGATATCTGGTGGAGCAATGTTATGTGTGTTAACTTATATCCCTTGTGGTTTCAGAAAGATGGTGTTTCATGCCAACCACATTTTCTTGACAGCAATTCTTTGTCTGTTGCTGTCTTACGTATTAGGGATAATTAGTTGGGTTGTAGGAAAACATGTGCGCAATGTTGTTTTGTATTCTTGCGAGAGTAACTTGTCGAATGACCAGGATTTTTGTTGTCATTTCGATGAAATCGTAGCTTCTTTTTCTTGGGAAAATGTACCTATTTCCAAATTGTTTGCGATTAATAAGGAAGCAGCGTTTACTCATATGTGGATGATGCTAGACCAATCTGTAAGGTCTTGTAAAGGAGAAAACAAAGTTTGTCATGAAAAGCCTGATGAATTTGATAGAGCGTATGCGTGCCAAAATCGTTTCCATTATGTTAATCATCTTTTGGTGATGAGAGCAATCTATGAAGGAATGATTACTCCCATTGTCGTCTTTTCTGTTTCCTTTTCTTTCTTAGAATTTCCTATATGGCATTCTTTTTGGCTGCCATGCCAAAGTTTGCTGTCTTCTTTTTGTGCTGAGCTTGTTGCTGCATATCTGTTTGAGGGTTCTGTGTTGTTCGTATGGTGTATTCTGGTTTATGGTATTATGGTTTGGGTAGTGAAACTATTGGCTTGTGAGGCGAGAAAAACAGCAAACACTCAGATTAAGGAGATAGTCGTCGCCTACCATGAGTTTTTTGTTTGATGAGCAATCCTGCATAACTTGTTTAAAGAATGATGATGCCCATATTTCATCCTTTATCGCTCTCATATATTTTCCTTTCCTCCTTTTAGAAAGAAAATCCCAGTTTTTCTTGGCAGTTTCAATAAAAAAGTGTATCTTCGCAGAAAATTTCTATTTTTTGATGACTAATTAGTTACTTTTTACGTAGGCTTTAGTTATCAAGCGTTAAATGTATAAGTAACTAAGTAACTTTTTCGCCGTAAAGTTTGGTGGTTTAAGCGAAAAATCGTATCTTTGCAACACAAAACAAGAAATTCCCCCTTGTATGATGAATACTTGGGTTAGTTGCTCAAAAGCAACTTAATATATCACATTCGGGTGAGACACACCGAAGTTCAAGCCTCCGAAAGGGGGCTTTATTTATTTTACACTAAATGGAAAAGAAGAAAGTAATAGTTTACGTTGACGGCTATAACTTTTATTATGGTCTAAAGAACGGTAAGGAAAAGTGGCGTCGTGTCTATTGGCTTGACATAGTTAAGTTTTTTGAGAAGATGATGCAACCCGATCAGGAGTTGGTTGAGGTGCATTATTATTCGGCACGTCCGCTTAACGATCAGCAAGCCTACGACAATCAAGATGATTTCTTTTGCGCCAATCAGCAGAACCCAAAGTTCAAACTACATCTGGGCAGATACAAGAAAAAGAAATTCAAATGCCAAAATTGCGGCTTCAAGAATGACACATACGAGGAAAAGGAATCCGATGTAAGGGTAGCTACTGGTATGCTTGTAGATGTGTTTAGTAAGCGGTGCGATATTACGGTTGTCGTTTCAGCAGATAGCGATATGATACCATCGGTTGAGATTATCAAGAACTTTGCTCCGGAACATCCCGTTTACGCTTTTATACCGCCTACGCAAAAATCCTACGCTTTAGTTAGCAAATGCGACAAAACAATTTGGCTTGAAAGATATAAGGCACGTTTCATTCAATCAATGTTGCCCGAAGAAGTCACATTGGAGAGCGGGCACACAGTGCGCCGTCCTGATAATTGGAAATAATAAACAAACCCCGATAGGCTCAGTGATATTGGAAAGATTGCCGTTCTTTTGCCGATGTTAAGACAATATTTTATAGTGTTGATAACGTTGGTAATCAGCATTATGTGTTTTTTTGATTATGGATAAGATTGAAAATATGGAGCAATATCAATGGGCAGTAAATAGAGTGGAGGAATTGCTTCCGTTGGTTGACGATTCCACTCCGCTTGATGATGCCAATTGTGTAGAACTTGAAAAACTATCCAATTTGGTAGCTGATTATTCAGACCTTCATTTAGCTATAGGTACTCCTACATTATCTGAAATTCTAAAGCTTAGAATGGAAGAAATGGGGCTTTCTGTTGCAAAATTAGCAAAGATATTAGGAGTTACGCCTTTGAATATGAAGGCTTATCTTTCAGGTTCGGAAGAGCCAACATTAAGTGTTGGTCGTGAGATTAGTCGCCGTTTAGGTGTTGATGCCAATTTAGTATTGGGGTTATCTTGAAACGATAACAAGCATTTCTTTGTTGTAGAATGTGTTACGACTAGGCTCAGCAAAGCAGCTGAGCCTAGTCGGTAGCTTTGCTGACTGCAGTCAGCAGGTCTGCTGAGCCTAGTTGTAACACATTCTAATTGTACAATTACATACCCTTTAGTCGTACAATTACATACCCTTTAGTCGTACAACTATACACCTTTAGTCGTACAACTACACACCTTTAGTTGTACAACTACACACCGTACAAGTCGAAGTTTTTTCTGTTATTGAAATAAAAATGAAAGAAAATCCCTGATTTCCTTTGTGTTTTCAATAAAAAAGTGTATCTTCGCAGCAGATTTATAGAATCTAAAATAATAATTTATGGGTAGATACATCAACCCCTTTACCGACTGGGGCTTCAAGCGTCTCTTCGGTCAAGAGTTCAGCAAGGACTTGCTGATTAATTTTTTGAACGACTTGTTTGAAGGTGAGTTTCAAATCAAGGACGTAACATTCAAGGATAAGGAACAGCTTGGAGATACTAATGATCTCCGTGGCTGCATCTTTGATATCTATTGTGTTACCGACGATGATAAGCATTTCATCGTTTCATCTATCTTTCTCTTCCCTTCTTTGATAAGAGTGAGGAAGAATGCGAGACTGGTTTTGAAAAATGGATTTATGTATTGAAGTATATGGAAGTATTGGAAAGATTGCCGTTTACGGCGCAGAAGAAGATATTCGATCATCTTGCAAAATTGGCAGATGTTCGTTGCCTGAGTAGTGAGGAGCAGGAAAAATACGATGAAAGTATTAAGGCTGTTGACGACTACTACTCTGGCCTTTATGGCTCTTATGTTGAAGGAGAGGAAAAGGGAATAGCTAAAGGAATGGCTAAAGGTATAGCTAAAGGTCGTGCAGAAGGTCGTGCAGAAGGTCGTGCAGAAGGTCGTGCAGAAGGTGAACTTTCTAAAGGTTTGGAAGTTGCCCGTAACATGTTGGCAGTTGGTATGCCTTGGTCTCAAATCGTGCAATTAACAGGATTAACAGAAGACCAGCTGAAGCAACTTCAGTCGTAGTGTATGTGCATTATCGACTAGGCGTTTCTTTTAGTATAAGTTATCCACCGGAGCGCCCAGATTTTGAAAATTGATTTATGTATTGAAGTATATGGAAATGGATGAAGTATTTAAAAATTTGCCTTTAGCAGAACAGAAGAAGATGCTCGATCATCTTGCAAAATTGCCAGATGTTCGTTTCTTGAGTAGTGAGGAGCGGGAAAAATACGATGAAAGTGTTAAGGCTGTTGATGATTACTACTCCGGTCTTTATGGTGCTTATATTGAAGGCGAGAAAAAGGGATTTGCTAAAGCTTTTGCTGAAGGTGAATCGTCTATAGTTATGGAAATAGCCCGTAACATGTTGGCAATGGGTATGTCTTGGTCTCAGATCTTACAAGCTACTGGATTAACGGAAGACCAGCTGAAGCATCTTCAGTCGTAGTGTATGTGCATTATCCACTAGTCGTTTCTCTTAGTATAAGTTACCCGTCAGGTGTTTCTCTGAATTTCAAATTGCCGGAGCACCTGTCGGGTAAAATCTTTCTACCTGAGTTGTTTTTCAGCCCCAAGACCGAATAGGTCAATAATCTGTGTGTATCTGTGAAATCTGTGGGAAATAGAAAAATCAGTGAAGAAAATCTGCGAAATTCAAGACCGGACAGGTCTAAAATCTGCGTCATCAGCGAAATCTGCGTGACTTATCCCCCTATACCTCTTCCTTCTCTTCTTTTTAAAAGAAAATCCCAGAATTTCTTGGCAGTTTCAATAAAAAAGTGTATTTTTGCGACTGAAATGCAATATTGCGTCCACGACCTTATAAAACTTAAGAAGATGGCAAGATTTATAGACCCACGTGTCGATTGGGCTTTCAAGCGAATCTTTGGAAGCGAGGACACGAAAGAATGCCTGATAACATTCCTCAACGGACTGTTTGAAGACGAGTTGGTAATCAAGGACGTGACGTTTGCCAAGACCGAAAAACTTGGCTTGCGCCCCGATGACCGTGGTGTGGTCTTCGATGTCTATTGCGTCACAAACGAAGGCAAGCATGTCATCGTCGAGATGCAGAAGAAAGAACAGGAATACTTTGCCGACAGGGCATTGTATTACACGGCACGTGCCATTGTGCAGCAAGGCGTTCGTGGAATCTGGGACTATCACTTGGCTCCAGTCTATACGGTATGTTTCATGGATTTCGTGTCGTCGAGTCCGATATTAAAGAAGTTTCGCACCGACTTGGTGCTTACCGATTTGCAGACACGCCAGCTAGTGTCCGACAGGATGCGTATTGTATACCTCCAGTTGCCATTGTTCGACAAGCATACGGAGGCAGAGTGTATGGATATATTTGATTGTTGGATTTATATAATGAAGAATATGAACATGTTTGAGCAGATGCCATTCAGCGAGAAGTATCCAGTCTTCCGCAAGTTGGCAGAAATAGGCGACCTCCGCAAGCTTTCCCGCGAAGAACTTGAGCTTTATGACGAGGACATCAAGAATATGCGTGATATATATGCCACCAGAAAGTTTGATGAGAAAAGAGGAATGGAAAAAGGTCGTGCTGAAGGAATGGCTGAAGGAATGGTGAAAGGAATTGCTAAAGGCGAACTGTCTAAAGGTTTGGAAGTAGCCCGTAACTTGTTGGCAATGGGTATGTCTTGGACTCAAATCATACAAGCTACAGGATTAACGGAAGACCAGCTGAAGCAACTTCAGTCGTAGTGTATGTACATATCCACTAGGGTGAAATCTGTGTGAAGGCACCCAGTAAGGGCAAAATGGGTTTATCTTGAGCCTCATTTGAAGTTGAAGTGAGGCTCAAGTAAACCTTAATAGAGGCTCACGTAAACTTTATCTGAGCCTCAAACCAACTTGAGATGAAGCTTACTTCATTGGCAAATGAAGCCTGTTTCAATAATCAATGAAGCCTGCTTCACCGATTCATGAAGCAGGCTTCGAGATTCAGCGAAGCCTTTTTGCTTCACTGCTTACGCAAAATCGTGAGGGATAGAGCCAAAATCGTGAGGGATGCGTGAGGGATAAATCCCTATTTTCTGGTATCTGTCACGCAGGTTATCCCGCTATATTTCAATAGCTTAAAAACTTTTTTTCAGGAAATCGTGAGGGGTGATAGATGATTTGCAAGATTCTTCCATCTCTGCCTTCTTCACCTTTCTGAACAAATCGGAGGCGAAGACGAGGTCGTTGAGCTTCTCGTTGGTGGCACTCATCACCTGGTCCTTGTTGCCCTGCCACTCCTTGTGACCCTGGTAGATGAAGCAGATGTTCTCGCCGATGCCCATCACCGAGTTCATATCGTGGGTGTTGATGATGGTGGTCATGTTGTAATCCTTGGTGATTCCAGAGAGAAGTTCGTCGATGACAAGCGAGGTCTTCGGGTCGAGACCAGAGTTTGGCTCGTCGCAGAAGAGATACTTCGGATTCATCACGATGGCACGGGCTATCGCCACACGCTTCTGCATACCTCCCGAAATCTCGCCAGGGAATTTCTGCTGTGCCTCTATCAGGTTTACACGGTCGAGACACTCCTGTGCGCGCTTCACGCGTTCCTTATAATTAAGGTTGGAAAACATATCGAGTGGAAACATCACGTTCTCCAGTACATTGAGCGAGTCGAAAAGGGCGGCGCTCTGGAAAATCATTCCCATCTCACGGCGCATCATCACCTTCTCCTTCTTGTTCATGTGAACAAAGTCACGACCGTCGTAGAGCACCTGACCGCTGGTAGGCTCCAGGAGTCCGACGAGGTTCTTTACCAAAACCGTCTTTCCCGAACCGCTCTGACCGATGATCAGATTGGTCTTGCCGGTTTCGAATTGCACGCTGATATTATCGAGTACGGTCTTATCGCCGAATTTTTTCGTAAGATTTTTAACTTCTATCATAGTTCGCTTCTTTAAGAAAGAATTTTAGAGAGAGTTTAAGAGAGAATTTGAGTGAGGAACACATCAGAGAAGAGGATGAGTACGCTGGAGCATACCACGGCGTCGGTGGAAGATTTGCCCACCTCTACCGAACCGCCTTCTACGGTGTATCCGAAATACGATGCCACACTCGAGATGATGAATGCGAAGAAGAGACTCTTGATGATACTCATCCACACAAACCACTGGTTGAAGTTGTGTTGCAATCCCAGGGTCAGGTCGTCGGGCGGCAGGATGTGGCCGATGTATGCCGTGGCGTAAGCGCCCACCGTGCCGAGGAGTGACGAGAAGATGACGAGGAACGGCATGATGGTAACCAATCCCAGAATCTTAGGAAGAATCAGATAGCACGCCGAGTTGACACCCATGATGTCGAGGGCATCAATCTGCTGGGTTACCCGCATGGTGCCCAGTTCGGAGGCGATGTTGGAACCCACCTTGCCGGCAAGAATCAGACACATGATGCTGGACGAGAACTCCAGCAGCATGATTTCTCGGGTGGTATAGCCCGAAACCCATCTCGGCATCCACGGACTCTGGATGTTGAGTTTCATCTGGATGCAGATGACGGCACCGATGAAGAACGAGATAAGAAGCACGATGCCGATGGAATCGACACCCAGCTGCGACATCTCCTTGATATACTGTTTCAGGAACATGCGCATGCGCTCAGGGCGCGAGAAAGCACGCCCCATCAATATGAGATATTTACCGAAGGTGGTAAGCCATTTTTCTATTATCATGCTGTATAATCTATAAAATATGGTGCAAAATTAACCAAAATCCTCTAAAAAACTGCAATATTATGAATAGTTTTTGATTTTTAAAGCGATATTTCCGCCTTTTTTAGTATTTTTGCAACCAAATTAGCTAATTATGGACGAAATAATGAATGAAGTACAACCTTCTTCCGAGGAAAAACTGGTTCTCAGAACGGAAGGGTTGGTAAAGCGCTATGGCAAGCGTACCGTTGCCAACGGCGTGACGATAAATGTAAAGCAAGGTGAGATTGTGGGTTTGCTGGGACCTAACGGTGCCGGCAAGACCACCTCTTTCTATATGACCACGGGCCTGGTGGTTCCTAACGAGGGTCATGTGTATCTGGGTGACCAGGAGATTACGAAGTTTCCGGTGTACAAGCGTGCACGTGCCGGCATCGGATATCTGCCTCAGGAGGCGAGCGTGTTCCGCAAGATGAGTGTGGAAGACAACATCATGTCGGTATTGGAGATGACTGGCAAGCCTAAGGAGTATCAGAAGGAGAAGCTGGAGAGCCTGATCAACGACTTCGACCTTCAGAAGGTGCGCAAGAACCTGGGCGACCAGCTTTCGGGAGGTGAGCGCCGCCGTGTGGAGATAGCCCGCTGCCTTGCCAACGACCCTAAGTTCATCATGCTCGATGAGCCTTTTGCCGGAGTAGACCCAATCCAGGTGGAGGAAATCCAGCACATCGTGTGGAAACTGAAGTACCGCAACATCGGAATCCTCATCACCGACCACAATGTGGATGAGACACTTACCATCACCGACAGAGCCTATCTGCTCTTCGAGGGCCGCATCCTTTTCCAGGGTACACCAGAGGAACTGGCAGAGAACAAGACGGTGAAGGAGAAGTATCTTACCACCAGTTTTGTACTCCGCAAGAAGGACTTCCAGCTGCTTGATGAGCAGAAAAAGGCGAAAGAAGCAGAGAAAGATGGTTAAAAAATCAAATTTTTCTCTTATATATTAGGTATATCCATTAAAATTGTGTAATTTTGCAAGCCGATTGTGTAGTGTGCGAGCCAAAAAGACAGTTGGAGAGCCTAACCAATTGAAATTGAAATATTAATAATAACAAAATAAAAAAAGAAATCAAGATGAAAGTTTCATTTGAAAATCCTGACAAGATTAACGGTCTCTTGACTCTCGTAGTAGAGGAAGATGACTACAAGAACGAGGTTGAGAAAACATTGAAAGACTACCGTAAGAAGGCTAATGTTCCAGGTTTCCGTCCTGGTCAGGCTCCTATGGGTATGATTAAGCGCCAGTTTGGCCCATCTGTAAAGATGGAGGCTATCAACAAGATCGTAGGCCAGGAGATTTACAAGTATGTACAGGAAAACAAGATCCAGATGCTCGGCGAGCCTCTCCCATCAGAGAAGCAGGAGCCAGCTGACTTGGAGAAGGGTACTACATTCACATTCATGTTCGACATCGCTGTTGCACCTGAGTTCAAGGTAACTCTCAACGGTCGCGACAAGGTTGATTACTATAACATCAAGGTTGACGACAAGATCCTCGACCAGCAGGTAGAGATGTACGCTCAGCGTGCAGGTAGCTACGAGAAGGGCGAGCAGTATGAGGAGAACGACCTTTTGAAGGGTGACATCCGTGAGCTCGACGAGAACGGTAACACCAAGGAAGGCGGTATCACTGTAGAGGGTGCTATCCTGATGCCTAGCTACATCAAGGTAGAGGAGCAGAAGAACCTCTTCAACGGTGCTAAGCTCGGTGACATCATCACATTCAACCCTAAGAAGGCTTACCCAGAGAACGATACAGAGGTTTCTACTCTCTTGAAGATCGAGCGTGAGGCTGTGGCTGACCTGGAGTCTGAGTTCAGCTTCCAGATTACAGAGATCCAGCGCTTCAAGAAGCACGAGGTAAACGAGGAGCTCTTCAAGCAGGTATTCGGTGAGGATACTGACGTGAAGGACGAGGCTGCTTTCCGTGCTAAGATTGCTGAGGGCTTGCAGGAGCAGTTGGTTAACGACTCTGACTACAAGTTCATCCTCGACGTACGCGAGCACTGCGAGAAGAAGGTAGGTGAGTTGACTTATCCAGACGCACTCTTGAAGCGCATCATGTTGGCTAACAACAAGGATAAGGGTGAGGAGTTCGTAGAGAAGAACTACGAGCAGAGCATCAAGGAGTTGACATGGCACCTCATCAAGGAGCAGCTCATCCAGGCTCAGGATATCAAGGTGAACGACGAGGACATCAAGGAGACTGCCAAGGAAGCAGCTCGTGCTCAGTTCGCTCAGTATGGTATGACCAACATCCCTGAGGAGTACATCGAGAACTACGCAAACGAGATTCTCAAGAAGGGTGAGTCAGTTGACGCATTGGTAGACCGTTCTATCGATCGCAAGTTGGCTGAGGCTCTTAAGAAGGCCGTAAAACTCAACGAAAAAGAGATTTCTGTAGAGGATTTCAACAAGATGATGCAGGAATAAGCGTTTTTTTGAAAAAAAACTTCAAATAATTACGAGGTTATCGACTTTTTTTATTATCTTTGTTCCACCGAACGGGATGATGAGGTCGATAACCTCGTTTTCTGTTCTAAAAAACGAAGTAAAAAGCTATAAGATATGAACGATTTTAGAAAATATGCTACCAAGCATCTTGGTATGAATGGTATGGTGCTTGACGACGTGATGAATGCGCAGGCTAAGTATTTGAACCCTTACATTCTGGAGGAGCGTCAGCTGAACGTTACCCAGATGGACGTGTTCTCCCGACTGATGATGGACCGCATCATCTTCCTGGGAACCGAGATTGATGATTACACTGCCAACACGCTGCAGGCTCAGCTGCTCTATCTCGACTCTGTGGATAGCGGCAAGGATATCTCTATCTATCTGAACAGTCCTGGCGGTAGTGTTACTGCCGGATTGGGTATCTATGATACCATGCAGTTTATCTCTAGCGATGTGGCTACCATCTGTACAGGTATGGCTGCCTCTATGGCTGCCGTGCTGCTCGTTTCAGGTAAGGAGGGCAAGCGTTCTGCCTTGCCTCATAGCCGCGTGATGATTCACCAGCCATTGGGTGGCGTGCAGGGTCAGGCTTCCGACATCGAGATTGAGGCTCGCGAGATTCTGAAGATGAAGAAGGAACTCTATACCATCATCTCTGAGCACTCTCATACTCCATACGACAAGGTTTATGCCGACAGCGACCGCAACTACTGGATGACTGCCGAGGAGGCTAAGGAGTATGGTATGATTGACAATGTGCTGGTACGCAAGTAATCCTACTATATATAATAGGTATATATATAAATAGGTATATATAAATTAAGGTATAAAGAAGAAAGAAAAGGAAAAAACATTATGCCAAAGAAAGTTTGTAGCTTCTGTGGAAGAGGTGAAACGGAAGTTAAGTTGTTGATTACAGGTATCAACGGCTACATCTGTGAGGATTGCGCCAAGCAGGCATACGACATTGTGCAGCAGACTGGCGTGTTGAACCAACAGAATGGAGCTGAAGGCAAATTTGTGTTGAAAGATGTGCCAAAGCCTGTGGAAATCAAGAAATATCTGGATGAGTATATCATCGGACAGGATCAGGCTAAGCGCCACCTGGCTGTGTCGGTGTATAACCACTATAAGCGCCTGCAGCAGCCTGCCGACAAGGATGGCGTGGAGATAGAGAAGAGCAACATCATCATGGTGGGCAGCACGGGTACAGGTAAGACCCTGCTGGCACGCACCATTGCCAAGATGCTCGATGTGCCTTTCACCATCGTGGATGCCACTGTGTTTACAGAGGCAGGTTATGTGGGTGAGGACGTGGAGAGTATCCTTTCCCGTCTGCTCCAGGTGGCCGATTACAATGTGGAGGCTGCCCAGCGCGGTATCGTGTTCATAGATGAGATTGACAAGATTGCCCGCAAGAGTGATAATCCATCCATCACCCGCGACGTGAGCGGTGAGGGTGTGCAGCAGGGACTGCTGAAACTGCTGGAGGGAACCATGGTGAACGTTCCGCCAAAGGGAGGTCGCAAGCATCCAGACCAGGATTACATCCATGTGGATACCAAGAACATCCTCTTTATCTGCGGCGGTGCCTTCGACGGCATCGAGCGCAAGATAGCACAGCGTCTCAACACTCATGTGGTGGGTTACAACTCCGTGCAGAATGTAGCCAAGGTAGACAAGAAGGACCTGATGAAGTATATCCTGCCACAGGACTTGAAGTCGTTTGGCTTGATTCCTGAGATCATCGGCCGTCTGCCAGTGCTCACTTATCTCAACCCATTAGACCGTGAAGCCCTGCGCAAGATTCTGGTAGAGCCAAAGAACTCTATCGTGAAGCAGTATATGAAGCTCTTCGAGATGGACGGCATCAAGCTCAGCTTTACCGAGGATTCGCTCGACTACATGGTGGATAAGGCTGTGGAGTATAAGTTGGGAGCCCGTGGACTTCGTTCTATCGTGGAGGCTGTGATGACAGACGCCATGTTTGAGGTTCCTTCACAGAAGGTGAAAAAGTTTGAAGTAACATTGGATTACGCCCAGCACCAGCTTGACAAGGCACATCTGGGGCAGTTGGAGTCAGCATAAGTGCTGCAAGGAGCTGATCGTGATTCGATGAAATAAATGAAAATCAGTTGGGCTTCGTCGCCCAATTGATTTCTACATACCATATAAAGACATAAAAAAATAACAAGTTGGATATGACGGAACAGGTAAATCTTACGGAGCAATTGAAACATTATTTCGGTTTCGATTCTTTTAAAGGCGAACAGGAAGCTATTATCAGGAACCTGATGGACGGCAACGATACCTTTGTGCTGATGCCTACAGGTGGTGGTAAGAGCTTGTGCTATCAGTTGCCATCCTTGATTATGGATGGTACAGCCATCGTCATCTCTCCATTGATCGCCTTGATGAAGAACCAGGTGGATGTTATCAATGGACTGAGCGAGGATGATGGTGTGGCTCACTATCTCAATTCATCCCTCAACAAATCGGCCATCGAGAAGGTGAAGGGCGACATTCTGAGTGGTAAGACCAAACTCCTTTATGTGGCACCGGAATCCTTGACCAAGGAGGATAACGTGGAATTCTTGAGAAGCATCAAGATTTCGTTCTACGCTATCGATGAGGCGCACTGTATCTCTGAGTGGGGACATGACTTCCGCCCAGAGTACCGACGCATACGCCCTATTATCAACGAGATAGGCAAGGCACCGGTGATTGCCCTTACGGCAACGGCTACCGACAAGGTGCGCACAGACATCAAGAAGAATCTGGGCATCGTGGATGCCCGCGAGTTCAAGAGTTCGTTCAACCGTCCAAACCTCTTCTATGAAGTACGTCAGAAGACTAACGACATAGACCGCCAGATTATCATGTTTATCCGTCAGCATCCTGGTAAGAGCGGTATCATCTATTGTCTGTCCAGAAAGAAGGTGGAGGAACTTGCCGAAGTGCTCAAGGCTAACGACATCAAGGCAGCGCCTTATCATGCCGGACTGGATTCTGCCACCCGTTCGCAGACCCAGGACGACTTTCTGATGGAGCGTCTCGACGTGATTGTGGCTACCATCGCCTTCGGTATGGGTATCGACAAGCCGGATGTAAGATTTGTTATCCACTATGATATCCCTAAGAGTCTGGAAGGCTACTATCAGGAGACCGGACGTGCTGGACGCGACGGAGGCGAAGGCATCTGCATTGCTTTCTACGCACGCAAGGACCTGAGAAAGCTGGAGAAGTTTATGGAGAACAAGCCTGTGGCAGAACAGGACATCGGCCGACAGCTCTTGCAGGAAACAGCGGCATACGCCGAGTCTTCGGTGTGCCGACGCAAGATGCTGCTGCATTATTTCGGCGAGGAGTATAATGTGGAGAACTGCCACAACTGCGACAACTGTCTGCATCCTACCGAGAAGTTTGAGGCGAAGGATGCCCTGGTGGTTGTATTGCAGGCGGTGGCTGCCGTGAAGGAGAACTTCCGACAGGAGTATATCATCGACTTCGTGAAGGGCCGTGGCACCGACGATATCGTATCTCACAAGCACGACCAGCTGGAGGAGTTTGGTGCAGGCGAGGATATGGATGCCAAGGTATGGAACCCTGTGATTCGCCAGGCGCTGATAGCGGGTTATCTGAAGAAAGACGTAGAGAACTACGGCTTGCTGAAGCTTACTGCTGCCGGCAAGCGCTATCTGAAGGCTCCGAAATCGTTCATGATTGTAGCCGACAAGGAATTCAAGGACGATTATGTGGAGCGCAGTCATGATGGCGGCACCAATGTGGAGGCATTGGACCCGGCACTCTTTGCCATGCTGAAAGACCTGCGCAAGAGTGTGGCTAAGAAGCACAAGCTGCCACCATACGTCATCTTCCAGGACATCTCCCTGGAGCAGATGGCCACCATGTATCCGCACGACCTGCAGGAACTGCAGAACATCCAGGGCGTGGGTGCCGGCAAGGCGAAGCGCTACGGCAAGGAATTCTGCAAGCTGATTCAGAATTACTGTGTGGAGAACGAAATAGAGCGCCCTGAGGAAATCAGAGTGAAGACCGTGGCGAAGAAGTCGCTGCTCAAGGTGAGCATTATCCAGAGCATCGACCGCCAGGTGGACCTGGAAGACCTGGCTAGTGCCAAGGGCCTGGAGTTTGCCGATTTGTTGGATGAAATAGAAGCAATCGTGTATAGCGGCACCAAGTTGAACATTGATTATTTCATAGAAGACAGGATGGATGACGACAAGATAGACGACATCTACGACTACTTCATGGAGAGTGAAACCGACGACTTGGATGCGGCACTTGATGAGTTGGACGAAGACTACACAGAAGAGGACATCAGACTGATTAGAATCAAGTTTTTGTCCGAACAAGCCAACTAATCACGTTAAATAGCATTAATAAGGTAAGATTTTCGTGAAAAGCGAACTCTATCTGAGAAATTATTGCTAAATTTGCACGCAATAAATTTTTAAAGGTTACAATATGTCATCATTTGTTGCAGATAAAATTGTAATGGACGGTCTCACTTACGACGACGTCCTTCTTATCCCTGCGTATTCAGAGGTACTACCAAAACAGGTAGAGTTGAAAACCAAGTTCTCTCGTAACATCGAGTTGAACGTTCCATTCGTTACAGCAGCGATGGACACCGTTACCGAGGCTTCTATGGCGATTGCCATCGCCCGCGAAGGTGGTATTGGTGTTATCCACAAGAACATGAGCATCGAGGAGCAAGCTCGTCAGGTTGCCATCGTGAAGCGTGCTGAGAATGGTATGATTTATGACCCTGTTACTATCCGTCGCGGTAGTACAGTGAAGGATGCCCTTGATATGATGCACGACTATCATATCGGTGGTATTCCAGTGGTGGATGATGAGAACCATCTCGTAGGTATTGTTACCAACCGTGACCTCCGCTTCGAGCGCCACATGGACAAGAAGATTGATGAGGTGATGACCAGCGAGAACTTGGTTACCACTCACATCCAGACCGATTTGGTTGCTGCCGCTGCCATCCTGCAGGAGAACAAAATTGAGAAACTCCCTGTAGTTGACAACGAGAACCACTTGGTAGGTTTGATTACTTACAAGGATATTACCAAGGCAAAGGACAAGCCAATGGCTTGCAAGGACGCTAAGGGTCGTTTGCGCGTTGCTGCCGGTGTAGGTGTTACCGTGGATACCATGGATCGTGCCAAGGCTTTGGTTGAGGCTGGTGCTGATGCCATCGTCATCGATACCGCTCATGGTCACTCTAAGGGTGTGATTGAGAAGTTGAAGCAGGTAAAGGCTGCTTTCCCACAGGTAGATGTTGTGGTTGGTAATGTGGCTACCGGCGAGGCTGCCAAGTTCCTGGTAGAGAATGGTGCTGATGGTGTAAAGGTGGGTATCGGTCCTGGTTCCATCTGTACTACCCGTGTGGTTGCCGGTGTGGGTGTACCACAGTTGAGTGCTGTTTATGATGTTTACTCTGCATTGCAGGGCACAGGTGTTCCATTGATTGCCGATGGTGGTTTGCGCTACTCTGGTGATATCGTGAAGGCTTTGGCTGCCGGTGGTAGCTGCGTGATGATCGGTTCATTGGTAGCAGGTACCGAGGAGAGCCCTGGCGACACTATCATCTTCAATGGCCGTAAGTTCAAGAGCTACCGTGGTATGGGTTCTTTGGAGGCTATGGAGCAGAAGAATGGTTCTAAGGACCGTTACTTCCAGAGCGACACCAAGGACGTGAAGAAGCTCGTACCAGAGGGTATCGCAGGTCGTGTACCTTACAAGGGAACTGTACAGGAGGTAATCTACCAGTTGATTGGTGGTTTGCGCTCAGGTATGGGTTATTGCGGTGCTTTCACCATTGAGAACTTGCACAACGCTAAGTTTACTCGTATTACAAATGCCGGTGTATTGGAGAGCCATCCACATGATATCACTATCACCAGTGAGGCTCCTAACTACAGCCGTCCTGAATAATTATTTGAATAGAAAGAAATGAAATTTTATGCGCTTTTCGCAGCTATGCTCCTTTCGGGGGGCATAGCTTTTGCTCAAAACGACGACCCTACTATCATGACTATCAATGGTCAGCCTGTCAGTCGTTCCGAATTTGAATATTCTTACAATAAAAACAATTCCGAGGGTGTCATCGACAAGAAATCTGTTGATGAGTATGTCGATCTGTTCGTTAATTACAAGCTCAAGGTATTGGCAGCTAAGGAGGCTCGTATCGATACGCTCAGTTCCTTCAAGAAGGAATTCCTGCAGTATCGCGACCAGCAGATTCGTCCTACGATGATCAATGAGGCGGATCTCGTTGCGGAAGCGCATAAGATTTATGATGAAACCAGAGAGCGTGTCACCAAGGCGGGCGGTATGGTAAGACCAGCCCACATCATGATACGTTTGGGCCAGAAGGCTACAGCCGAGGAACAGGAGAAGGCGAAGCTGAAGGCTGACTCTATCTATAATGCCCTTGCCGACCGTTATGTTATCGAGAAGGTAAAGAACAAGAAGGTAAAGAAGTTGGTGAAGGGTGCTGACTTTGCCGAGATGGCCAGAAAATACTCGGATGATAAGGGATCTGCCGCAAGAGGTGGCGATATCTCATGGATTTCGAAGGGACAGACGGTGAAGGCTTTCGAGGATGCTGCATTCTCCATGAAGAAGGGAGAAATCAGTAAGCCTGTATTGTCGGAGTTTGGCTATCACATCATCAAGTTGGAGGATAAGCAAGACTTCTTCCCATACGATTCGGTGAAGAACGATATTCTCCGTTTCATCGATGCAAGGGGAATCAGAGAAAGAATAGTAGACCAGAAACTGGATTCCATCGTGAAGACATTGCCTGCGGGAACCGACCGCGAGACAATTCTGGATAAGAAGACAGCCGAGTTGACTGCCAAGGACAGCAACCTGAAGTATCTGGTACAGGAATACCACGACGGACTGATGCTCTATGAGATCAGCAACCGCATGGTTTGGGAAAAGGCTGCGAAAGACGAAAAGGCTTTGGCTGCTTATTTTGCCAAGAACAAGAAAAAATACAAGTGGGAGCAGCCTCGTTTCAAGGGCATCGCTTACCATGTGAAGGATGCCGCTGACGTGGCAGCCGTGAAGAAATGTGTGAAGGGTAAACCTTTCAGCGAGTGGGCTGAGTTGCTGCGCAATGCATTCAATGCCGACTCGGTGGTGCGCATCCGCGTGGAGAAAGGTATCTTCAAGGAGGGAGACAATGCCTTGATCGACTCGGTGGTGTTCAAGAAGAATGCCAAGGTAGAGAAGGTGAAGGATTATCCTATCGATGCCACTTTCGGAAAGATTCTCAAAAAGGGTCCTCAGGAATATACCGACGTGAAGGCGCTGGTTGTTGCTGACTATCAGGACCAGCTGGAGAAAGACTGGGTGGCTGATTTAAGAAAGAAATATCAGTTCGTGGTCGACCCTGAGGTGCTGGCTACGGTAAACAAACATTAATATATATTTATCAGAACGGACGTATCAATGAATACTGGATATAAAATGAGTCTGGCGTTTGTGGCATTGCTCTTGGTAATAGGCATGAGTGCAAGCGCCTCACGTATGGGGATGAGCCGCCATGCTTCTGCAGTTGAAGCTGATTCGAGCCAGCAGGAAGCGAAGGGTGACTCGGAGAATGTGGCCCCAGGCAGCGTCGTTGACGAGGTGATTTGGGTTGTTGGCGATGAGGCTATCCTGAAGTCGGATGTCGAGGTGACTCGACTTCAGGCTGAAGCAGAAGGAATCAAATATGCTGGCGACCCCGACTGTTCCATTCCGGAGCAGCTCGCCGTGCAGAAACTCTTCCTCCATCAGGCAGCCATCGACAGTATCGAGGTTTCTGAATCGGAAGTGATGCAGGGCATCGACGACCAGATCAATCACTGGATTTCCATGATTGGTTCGCGTGAGAAACTGGAGGAATACCGCAAGCAGAGCGTTACCCAGATGCGCCAGCAGATGCACGATGATTTCAAGAACCAGCAGCTCATCCAGAAGATGAAGCAGGAACTGGTGAAGGATATCAAGGTTTCGCCTGCCCAGGTGCGCAAGTATTTCAACAACTTGCCAGCCGACAGCATTCCTTTCGTGCCAACCGAGGTGGAGGTGGAGATTCTCACCATGCAGCCTCGTATTCCTATGGAGGAAATCAACCGTGTCAAGAACCAGTTGCGTGACTTCACCGACCGTGTGAACAAGGGTGAGACCACTTTCGCAACCTTGGCTCGTCTGTATAGTGAAGACCCAGGTTCTGCCCGCATGGGTGGAGAGATGGATTATATCGGTAGAGGTATGTTGGACCCAGCGTTTGCCAACGTGGCATTCAACCTGACCGACCCGAAGAAGATTTCCAAGATTGTAGAGTCGGAGTTCGGTTATCATATCATCCAGCTCATCGACAAGCGCGGTGACAAGATCAAGTGTCGTCACATCCTGCTGAAGCCAGTGGTTTCTCAGGAGGCTATCGACAAGTCAATCGGTCGTCTGGATTCCATCGGCAACGACATCCGTGCCAAGAAATTCTCTTTCGAGGATGCAGCAGGCGCCTTGTCTGACGATAAGGATACCCGAAACAACAAAGGTCTGATGGCAAATGCCACTTCTGCCGACCGCACCTCTAAGTTCCAGATGAAGGATCTTCCTACCGAGGTGGCACGCGTGGTAGACACCATGAAGGTGGGACAGGTTTCAGCGCCTTTCACCATGGTAAACAGCAAGGGCAAGACCACTTGCGCCCTGATTAAGCTGGTGAGCCGTGTAGATGGTCACAGAGCCACCATCACCGAGGATTTCCAGGTGATGAAGGACGTGGTACTTGCCAAGGAAAGAGAAAAGACTTTGCATGATTGGGTAGTCGACAAGATTAAGAGGACCTACGTTCGCATGAACGACCGCTACAAAGATTGCAAATTTGAATATCAAGGTTGGGTTAAATGATCAGTAACAGACATTATAATAATTTCAAGAACGGGCATAGAATCTTTTTCGCATTGATTCTATGCCTATTTGGGTTTTCTTTGGTGCTAGCTATGCAGGCACCTAAGAGGAAGCACAAGAAGCGCCCTCAGGGAGACAGAGTCTATCTGCTCCATGCCGATGAGCTGCGCTACGACATGTATGGCAACAATCCGGATGCCCAGATTGTGAAGGGCAAGGTTTCCTTCATGCATCAGGGCGGTCACCTCACCTGCGACAGTGCCTATTTCTATCAGGGTTCCAACTCGGTGAAGGCATTCGGTCATGTGCATTACCGCCAGGGAGACACCCTCTCGCTAACCTGCGAAAGAGCCGATTATGACGGAATGATGCAGATGATGCATGCCCGCAAGAACGTGGTGCTGCGCCATCGCCGACAGAAGCTGCTTACCGACAGTCTGGATTTCGACCGTCTGTATAACATGGCTAACTTCTTTGATGGCGGTACGCTGATTGACGGTAAGGACAAGCTGGTTTCCGACTGGGGAGAGTATCACACCGAGACCCGAGAGGCAAAGTTTGTCTTCAACGTAAAGCTGCGCAGCGGCAAGGATGTGATTACCACCGATACCCTGTATTATGACGTACCTACATCTACTGCCCATCTGGTGGGACCATCTAGGATTATCTCGGGTGCCAGCGTGGTGAACACCCACGACGGTTATTACGATACCAGGACCGACAAGGCAAAGCTCTTTGGCCGATCTACGCTGGTGGACAAGGACAAGACCATCACCGGTGACAGTCTTTACTATGTGAAGAATGGCGAGAGCACGGGCTATGGCAATGTGGTGTATGTGGATAAGAAGAACAAGAATTCGCTCACATGCAACTATCTCCGATATAACGAGAAAACCGGTAAGGGATTCGCAACCAAGAATCCTGTTGTTATCGACTATTCGCAGAAAGATACCTTGTGGATGCATTCGGATACGATGCGCATCTACACTTTCAACATCAATACCGATTCCGTTTACCGCAAGGTGCATGCCTATCCTCATGTGCGTGCCTTCCGCAACGACATCCAGGCAGTATGTGATTCCCTGGTATTCAATTCCCAGGACTCTTGCATGACGATGTATAAGGATCCTATCACCTGGAATACCAACCGCCAGTTGCTGGGTGAGGAAATCAGGGTGTATATGGCTGATTCCACCGTCCGCTTTGCCCATGTGCTGCGTCAGGCGCTTTCCATCGAACAGATGCCCGATAAGGAGCACTTCAACCAGATTACCTCCAGCGAGATGAAGTCTTATTTCGACAAGGGCGAGATGAAGATGTCGGAAGCCATCGGTAATGTGCAGACCGTGTATTACATGACCAACGACAAGGACAGTTCGCTGGTGGGTCTCAATTATCTGGAGACCGATACCATGCGTATGTATCTGGGAGCGGCACGCAAGCTGGACAAGATTTGGACCAACAAGTTTACCAGCACGATGTATCCGATGACTCAGATTCCGCCAGCCAAATATAAACTGCCTAACTTTGCCTGGTTCGAAGATATCCGTCCAAAGGATAAAAACGACATCTTCGTATGGCGCGGCAAGGCGAAGGGTTCCGAACTGAAGGAAATCAAGCGCCATGAGGCTCCGCTTCAGACGCTCAAGAAGCCAGGTGTTCAATAGTTATAGTTCTTATTTTAAAATCTAAACGACGATGAGTGATGTCATTCAACTTTTACCCGATTCTGTTGCCAATCAGATAGCGGCAGGAGAGGTGATACAGCGTCCAGCTTCCGTAATCAAGGAGCTGGTTGAGAACGCTGTGGATGCAGGTGCCCGGAATATCCATGTATCTGTGGTGGATGCCGGTCGCACCAATATCCAGGTCATTGATGATGGCAAGGGCATGTCGGAGACCGATGCCCGATTGGCTTTCGAGCGTCATTCCACCTCGAAAATCCGCAAGGCAGACGATCTCTTTGCGCTCCGCACCATGGGATTCCGTGGTGAGGCTCTCGCCTCTATCGCCGCAGTGGCGCAGGTGGAACTGAAAACCCGACAGGAAAGTGACGAAATTGGAACTTTGGTTGCCATCTCGGGATCCCGATACGAACGGCAGGAGCCTTGTGCCTGTGCCGTGGGAACCATCTTCTCTGTGAGCAACATCTTCTATAATGTTCCGGCTCGAAGAAAGTTCCTCAAGTCGAACGCCACCGAACTGAATAATATCCTGACAGCCTTTGAGCGCATCGCCCTGGTGAATCCTCAGATTACCTTTACCCTGCGCAGCAATGGTACCGAGGTGTTCAATCTTCGTGCGGTGAATCTGCGCCAGCGTATTCTGGATATCTTTGGCAAGAAGTTCAATCATGACCTGCTGCCTGTGAATGTGGAAACCACCATGTGCAAGGTGGGGGGCTTTGTGGGCAAGCCTGAGTCGGCAAGGAAGAAGGGTGTTCATCAGTTCTTCTTTGTCAACGGAAGATACATGAAGCACCCTTATTTCAACAAGGCGGTGATGGCAGCTTACGACCGACTGATACCGCTGGGCGAGCAGGTGCCGTACTTTCTCTATTTCGAGGTAGACCCAAAAGACATCGATGTCAACATTCACCCTACCAAGACCGAAATCAAGTTTGAGAACGAACAGGCCATCTGGCAGATTCTCTCGGCGGCAGTGAAGGAAAGCATTGGCATGTTCAATGATGTGCCTACCATCGATTTCGATACGGAGGATAAACCGGAGATTCCTGTTTATAATCCTGAAGTTCCTGCATCGACGCCGGCTCCGAAGATCAGTCTGAACCCTAGCTACAATCCTTTCAAGGTGCATTCTTCTTCCAATGCCAAGCCAGTGGGTGCCGGTTTTCCGGGACCTTCGAGCACCAAACCGGAGGTTGACCCAAACTGGGAGCAGCTTTATGAGGGACTGAAAGACCAGGATGAGCAGCAGCATACGATGGAACTCTTCGATAATCCGGATCAGGAAGCGAGTGAAGGAACATCGCCAAGCAGTATCATTGCAGAGAAATCTCCTTCTCATTATCAGTATAAGGGCAAGTATATCATGACCGCCGTGAAATCGGGTCTGATGATTATCGACCAGCATCGTGCCCATGTGCGCATCCTCTTTGAGCAGTATCTGCGCCAGCTGAAGGATCGCACCTTCCATTCTCAGAAGGTCCTCTTCCCGGAAGTGGTTCAGTTTCCGATGTCGGAGAAGGTTATCTTCGAAAAGATATTGCCCGAGATGAACGAGATGGGCTTCGAATTGGAGGACTTGGGTGGTGGCAGTTATGCCGTCAACTCAGTGCCTGCCGGATTGGAGGGAATGAATCCCGTAAAACTGGTACAGGACATGGTGGCGAGTGCTGTGGAGAAAGGCGTGTCTGCCATGAACGAAATCAATACAGCCCTGGCACTCTCGCTGGCTCGCCAGGCAGCGATACCTCATGGACAGGTGTTGAGCAACGACGAGATGGAGGGATTGGTGAACGGACTTTTCGCTTGCGAGAATGTGAACTATACCCCCGACGGCAAATCGGTGCTATGCATCCTGCAGCAGCAGGAGATAGAACATCTCTTGGGATAGAGCGGGGGAATATATAATAATGTATATATAATAAGGTGTATATAATTGATAGTATAGGTAAACCATAAGTTAAAATCAGAAAGAAATGAAAAAGTTGTTAGCTATGCTGGCTTTGGCTAGCGTTACAATGGGAAGTTTTGCTCAGGACGTGACTCCTGATGAAAAGTATAGTATTGCCACCAATTCTTTTGCAAGTAATTGGTTCGTGCAGGTAGGTGCCGACTGGAATGCCTGGTATTCTGCCGAGGAGAGAGGACATGGCTTGGCGAAGAGTCCATTCAAGAAGTTCCGCTCTAATCCAGGTGTATCTCTTGCCATCGGTAAGTGGTTTACACCAAGCATCGGTCTCCGTACCAAGCTTCAGGGCATCTGGGGCAAGAAGGTGGATGCCGACTGGAACGATGGTACCAACGAGGGCAATGGCAACAAGTATTGGGCATTGAACGAGCAGGTGATGTTTAACCTGAGCAATCTTTTCAAGGGTTACAGAGAAAACCGCATCTGGGATGTGATGGCATTTGCCGGTGCCGGTGTGGGTCGTTCGATGACCTACAACACATACGCCCTGGATTACAGTGCAGGTGTTCACTCATCCTGGAAGGTAGCCAAGAAGACCAGCGTCTTTGTGGAGGCAGGTGTGAATACCTTCGATCATAACATCGACAACTGCAAGGGTGTAGCCGACCGGAGCTGGAAGCGCCGTTGTAACAACTTCTATGCCGAGGTGGGCTTGACCTTCAACCTGGGTAGTGCAAAATGGAAGAAGGCTCCGGATATGGATGCAGTCAATGCACTTCATCAGTCAGAGCTTGATGCCTTGAATGCAGCCTTGGCAGATGCCAATGCAGAAAACGAGCGTTTGCAGAAGCTGGTAGAGAACCAGCCAAAGAATGATGCTGCTGCCAAGACAGAGGCTGCTGCTCCTGCATTCGCCAACACTCCACTTTCTGTGTTCTTCAATATCGGCAAGTCTTCTATTGCATCCAAGAAGGATTTGGTAAATGTGAAGGCTCTTGCTGAGTTTGCGAAGGAGAATGATACCAAATTGCTGGTTACCGGTTATGCTGATAGCGCAACAGGTTCTCAGGCATTCAATCAGAAACTCTCTCAGAAACGTGCTGAGCAGTTGGCAAAGCAGCTTGTGAAGATGGGTGTGGATAAAAATAACATCGAAATCAAGGCAAACGGCGGTGTGAAGGAGTTAAAGCCAAACTCTTATAATCGTCGTGCAACCGTTCAGATTGCCGAGTAATCTCCCTATAAGAAGGCACTTTTCTCCGTGAAAAGTGCCTTCTTTTCATGTATTTTTTGAGAAATTTGAAAAAAAACGGGAAAAAGTTTGGTGGATTCAAATATTTGTAGTACCTTTGCAACCGCTTACGAAAAGTAAGGGCGCTTAGCTC
>ERZ1026858.218-NODE-218-length-31941-cov-110.098884_pt1 | contig 31941 bp, 33 predicted proteins | sample MGYA00380159_ERZ1026858 | MGnify/ENA primary metagenome ERZ1026858 (study PRJEB33269, sample SAMEA4719795) | human gut metagenome | biome: human-associated habitat; feature: organic feature; material: feces | place: Cameroon | collected 2013-10 ...
TGCACTTCCAGCGCCCACCTTATACCCAGAGTAAGTTGGTACGCTGCGTAAAGGGTAGAGTACTTGATGTAGCAGTAGATATCCGCAAGGGTTCACCAACCTATGGTAAGCATATAGCGGTAGAGTTGACAGAGGACAATCATCGCCAGTTCTTCATTCCGAAGGGTTTTGCCCATGGCTTCGCCGTTCTCTCCGAGACCGCCGTCTTCCAGTACAAGTGTGATAACTTCTATCATCCGGAAGCCGATGGTGGCATCAGCATCCTTGACGACACCTTAGGCATAGATTGGAAGATTCCAACCGATCATGCCAACCTCTCGGAGAAAGATACGAAGCATGCAATGCTGAAGGACTTTGATAGTCCATTTGATATCAATGTAGATTTATATAAGTAATAAGCAGCTCCTCAATGCGCGCCATTTTACCCCCGGCGATCTCATCCCGCACAACCTGGCACAGGCCGCTTTGGACCGCCCATCACCTGAAGACATCGGATAACTTAATATCTTCCTTAACTGAGAAGATTGCAAAGCTCACCTCGATGCTTGAAAATTCTTCCCTCTCAGAGTCGGAGACACAGGCATTGGCTCAATATCGCTAACGTAAAAGCTGTTGTAGCTCCTACCGTTTGTGGTCCATTTGTCGTTGTTTCGACAGAAATTGTAGATGACATAAACGAGATGGACAGAAATCTGATGGCACTTGATATGGAAGGTTTTGGACTTTACGCTGCTTGTCAGGCAATGGCTGTAGAATGTTTGTGGGTGGGAGTAGCTGATTATGGCAAGCCAGGCAAGGGCAATGCCTACCATAAGCTAGCAAGTTATGCTAGTGCCATGTTTATATATAAATTGATTAAGGAAAGCTTGTAAATAATATGGAAATTAGATTTAAAGAGACAGACACTGTTGTTGATTTTTCAAAAATAAGTTTCTCTAAAGGAATATATTATTCTATAAAAGATGATGTTGAGGGAGACATTGATATTAATGTAGTCTTGTCAACAGATAGTACAGATGAAAAGAGTTTTACTCGTTATAAGATATTGAACGCTCATAAAGCATTGGTACAAATATGTAATGCTCCTAGTGATAAATATGTGAGAACAAAGGACAAAATGCTCCTTGGCTCTTATAAAAAAGAGCACAAATTGTATTTGCAATTTTGTTTGGAGCCAGAAGGCGTGAATAGGACTCGGGTATTTAAAGCAATGTTTACAATCGGTAAAGAGTAATATGGCTATAAGTAAAGAACAAATCGCAAGTTCTGATAGTACATTGTATACCAATGTAGCTTGCGATCAAATTAAAATAGCAGAAGACAAGCTGAGGTTAAAATTAATCAAGCATTTGTCTAAGGTTAAAAAATCAAGAGATTGGGTAACATATCTGGGGATATTCCTGTCATCTGGTGCTCCAATTGTAACAGCTGACTTCAAGAGTTTTTGGGTTCTCAATTCTGTTCAAGTTGAATCATTTTTTAAGTTTATAGCTATTGGTAGTGCTTGCCTATTATTAAGGTCTGCATGGAATGCTTTATTTAACAGGACAGACTTGGATAAAATAGTTGAAGACTTCAAAACTGAGGAATAACCATCAACTTCTTCATATTGCCCGCTAAAAAATAAGTGTTATTTTTGCTGCCGATTTAAAAATTGTAGCAAATGGAAAATAAGAAGAAAGCAAAAGTTGATTACGCAGCCATCATTCGTGAGTTCGAGATGTATGGTCATGGTCGTTCTCTCAAACAATTTTGTGATGACAGTTGTTATGTTTATTCTCATTAGTGTCTAATAAAAATCTGACACGATTAATTATATACGTTATGTGGAAAGATACTGAAACAGCAGAAGATTTGCTAGGCTATCGTTTTCATGCCAAATTATTGAAAGATATAGTTTTAGATGATAGCATGTTGCCAACATCTATTGGTATATTTGGTAACTGGGGGTATGGTAAAAGTAGTTTGATGCTTCTGATGCAAAAAGAAGTGGATATTGAAATTGCCAAGCAGAAGAATGCTGGTAAGGAATGGCGTGTTCTTCAGGTGCGTTTCAATGGTTGGCAATACGAAAACTATGAGTCAACAAAGTATTCTCTTATTCAAGTACTTTTAGATTCTGTGGAATCCTATCTTTCTGCAAATAAAGACTTCTTTGAAAAATTGGATGGGCTTTTGCGTCGAATCAATTTACTGAAGGTAGGTGTTCTGTTGTTCAAGAAATATGCTTGGAGCCAGATTCCTTCTAAAATTAAGGAACAACTTCCATCTAATGAAGAACTGAAAGCGTGCATTGATGTTGATAATATCGATAAATTTAGGGCAGAGTTTGAAAATGATCGAACATCCTTATTTGTCACTTCTTTTAGAAAGTTGTTTGAGAGCATAATAAAAGATGCTCAATTCAAATCAGTCATTGTTTATATTGATGATTTAGATAGGTGCTCTGGTGAAAGAATGATTGAGTGTATTGAGGCTATCAAACTATTTCTCAATGTTGATCATACAGCCTTTGTGTTGGGTGCTGACGAGAGAATGGTAGAGTTAGCTATCAAGGAACATTATCCAGTTCAAGACCGAAACAAATCGGTTATTTATAGCCCTTTTTCGGATTATTTGGAAAAATTGATACAGATTCCATACCGCTTGCCTAGATTGTCATTTAATGAACAAGCTACTTATATCATGTTCTTGCTCCTCAAAAGCAAATATCCAAATTACTTTGAATCTGTTTTAAAGAAATATTACGAGCAGAAAGACAAAGAACCATTCAAGGTTTATACTTATAATCAATTGAAACAAGATTTGAGTGGTCAAAATATACCAGATGTCGAGAAACTTCTTGAGATTGTTCCGATGATGAATAGATTCCTTAATGGAACGCCTCGCCAGTTAAAACGTTTTTTAAATACTTTTGATTTGCGTTTGAGAATGGTTAAAGTGGCTGGTATGAGAGAGATTGACAGAATAATTCTTGCTAAGCTCATGCTGCTAGAATATAATTTCAAGTATCAGAAATTGTTTGAGGCATTATACGGAATGCAGCTGTTGAACCAAGGAACAATAAAAGATATAAATAAAGTAGAGGAAGATGCAAGCCAAGGCAAAAAGTTGGAAGATCCTCGATGGGCAGAATGGGCAGAAGATGATCTGGTTAAAGCATGGTTGAATGTCAAGCCGAGTTTATCAGGGGTCCATTTGGAACCATATTTTTGGATAGCAAGAGACTCTCTGAAAAATTCTGTTCCAATAGAAAATTTGGTATCTAACTCTATTAGAATTTTATGTTATAATCTCCTTCATAAGCAGAGTGTGAAGGCGGCTAAGAAACTTATAGAGGAGGAAATGAAAAAATATGATGAAAGCGAACGGCAAATGCTTATTGTGTTGCTTAATCAGGAATTGGTGAGAAATCCCAATCATCCATGGGTGCTGCAAACAATTCAGGCAGATGAATCTCATCTTATTGTCCAAAATGAAGAAGATTGTAATTTGCTGTTCAATAACATCGATACGATGAAGTTTGAACCAGTATGGGGTGCGTTGTTGAATCGATATAAATCATCTGACGCATGGAAAACTTTTATTGAATCAAAACCATTTGATACAAGGATAAAGCAACAATTATAAAAGCTGATTTTTATGGGAACATCTCAATCATTAAGTTTAAAGACTACACCTAATTGGGCATCTGCCAAAAGAGCTATGTCCACGATAGTTAGGAAACGTAATGCAGTTACACAACAACAGGTAAATAGCCTCTTGCGGAATGTATCAAAAGCTATTATCCATGACTCCAATCGCAGTTATGGACGATCTGGTGGACGAATTGCAAAGAACTTTACGCAGTTCATATCTTTTGTTCGTAGCAATGGTATTGGAGCCTTTGTTGAGCAGGTAAGTCCAGGAATGGATTTCGCAGATTTGAGTGTAAAGGATGTACTTTTATTGATAAAAAAGGAAATATCTAATCCAAATCCAGATGAAGACCATTCTACGTTAGATGATCTGGCTGCAAGAATAGCTTTTGAAAAGCTTGTTGCTGTTATTTTTTCTGAAATTGAAACTGTACCAGATTTAGAGGATCTTCTTAGAAATGCAACGGAAAATCAACTAGATGCTTGGATGGTAGAGTTTCAAGTGGAATACATTATGGAACTTAATGGGATTTTATTTGATGCACAAATATTTTCAAAGGGTGCAGAACCAGACCAAATAGCGTCCCAGATTCGCGATTTTGTTCGAGTTAAAATCAATGAAGTCTATATTGTTGAACGTCACCAGCTTAACCTGCTCACTCCAGAAGGTGAGCAATTCGTAGAAAGTTTAACACTGCAAATATTAGGAATATGGGCACAAGAGTAAATGTCGTTTTTGAGCCTTCTGAAGGGACTCAGAACAAAAGTTTGGGCTGTTTTAGCTTGCATAGTTTTGATACGGATGGTAATCCCATAGTGGCGGACTTAAACTTTGACTTCTATCCATTGTGGGAGTTCTCGCAAGATACATCATCTGCTTATTTTGATGTTTTGCTATTAGGACAGATAGTATATTCAACAGATAGAATACTTAATCGTCTTACATTCTCTGATGATGGTTGGTGTCGTAATATAGAGTTGAATGATGTACCTGTAGTAAATGCAGACTTATTTAATCAGCATCGACAAGAGTTCAATACGGCTTTGAGTTATTTGACAGGAGACAATTGGACTGTGTCTTTTTCGCAAATGCCTCTACTTGAATATACTCCGGAAATAGAGCATCATTACAACGCAGATGAATACGAATATGTCTCTTTGTTCTCGGGCGGATTAGACTCTTTGATTGGTTTCATCGATAAGGCGTCAGATTTGCATGCAGGCAAGAAGGTCTTGTTGGTATCTCATTATGATATGGGAAAAGAAAGCATGGATCAAGAAAGAATATTCCATTCATATGCTACAAATGAGTTCTTTGATGGAAAGTATACTTCTATCAAGGCAAAGATAGGAATGAAAAACTGTATAAAAGAAAGAAAAGTAAAATATGAGAATACCTTTAGGTCTCGTTCTTTTCTGTTTTTCGCAATGGGATTGTATTGCGCCAAACGTATATCTGCTACGCAAGAAGTGATAGTTCCGGAGAATGGTACCATTTCTATTAATATACCTCTATGCAAATCTAGAAGAAGCTCATGCAGTACAAGAACAACGCATCCTGTTTCCATGAAATTGATTATGCGTGCATTGGAAAATGTTGGCATCAACAACGCATTGGTTAATCCATATCATTTCAAGTCGAAAGCGGACATGATGATAGATTGTGCACAAGATGACTGCAAAAGACATATTTTAGAGGTCTTAAGTCCTTTATCTTGTTCTTGTGCAAAACGCTCACATAATCGCTGGTGGGATAAGGATGGGGAATATATCCATGTAAATCATGTCCATCATTGCGGAATGTGCATGCCGTGCATCTATCGCCGGGTTGCTATGAATGCCATTGGTTTAGATAATCCTGCAGAACTAGGTACAGATATCTTCCAACCTACTCGTCATTTCAATATAAATAACTTGCGAAGCAAACCCAGTTTGGATGTAAATCTGCTCTTACGTTTTATCCGTAAAATCAATAGACAAAATGTAGAGGATGAATTGTTGGCAGAAGGCATTGATGAAAAGGAACTCAATCAGTATGTTGATTTGGTGATGCATTCATACCAGCAAATCAGTGAATGGATTTCTCAAAAAGGCAATGACGTTATAAAACGTAAGGCAGGAATTTTATGATAGATACTCATTGTCATTTTGATATGATGCCTAGTCCTGAAAGGTATATTCAGGAAAGAGAACGACGAGGTGACATTGTTATTGGCATGACTAATGCACCTAGTCATTTTCAGATGGGATACCAATATGTGCAGCGTTTCAAGCATATACGTCTGGCTTTGGGCTTTCACCCATTGTTGGTACATGAGTTGCAAGAAGAACTGCCTTTGTTTGAGCGTTTTATAGATAAGACATCTTATGTTGGGGAGATAGGGCTGGATTTTTCTCGTGAAGGTGTGGTAACTCAAGAGATACAGATCAAAAGCTTGGAAAGGATATTGGCTATAGTATCTGGTAAGAACAAAATAATCAGTGTTCATTCTCGCAATGCAGAACAGCACTTGTTTTCCCTATTGAAAAAATATCATATTAAGAATGTTATTTTCCATTGGTATTCCGGTGAATTGTCCTTAGTTCCTGATATTTTGGATGCAGGTTACTATTTCTCTATTAACGAAGCTATGGTATCTACTTTAAAAGGAAGAAAAATTATAGCCAATCTTCCTTCTGATAGGATTTTGACGGAAACTGATAGTCCTTTTAGCAAGAAGGATAATTTGAATAACGTTTATTCGTATCTTAGTAAGATAGGATGTAATGAGCAAATTATCTATAATAATTTTAAAGAATTAATTGCTAATTTATGACGATGACAGAGCAACAATATAACGAATTGCTGAAAGCCTACACAAAGGAGGCTTTTGCAAATATGATAAAGGCAGATATAAGACAAAGGTTCCCTGAGCCTTACGCCAGTATGTATTGTCAGCAGTTTGGTAATTCCTAGAACGTTGCAGATTTCTTTGAATTTGCAGCAAAGTTAATGAGGAGATGGTGCAATGTGTAATTCCTGGTATTAAATGAAGGATCATTTGATAGAGTTCTTTCATTTTCCAGCGGTTGAGGCTGATACCATTTGAAAGAATGATAGAAAGAGTTTTTTTAATCAATAGAAAAGAAAAAGTAAATGTCAAATCAAACATCAGATAATAATAAACGAATAGCGAAGAATACGCTTCTTCTTTACTTTCGATTGCTCTTTATGATGGTGGTGTCGTTATATACGAGCCGAGTCATATTGAATACATTAGGAATTGTCGATTTTGGTATAAATAATGTTGTGGGAGGAGTTATAACCATGCTGGGATTCTTGACAGGATCTCTTAGTTCTGCATCCTCCAGGTATATCACTTTTGATTTAGGAAAGGGTGATATGAGGGTTATGAAAAATACTTTTGGTAATATCAAGAGTATTCATTATATTTTAGCAGGTATTATATTACTTGTAGGTGAAACTATAGGTCTATGGTTTATGAGTAATAAGTTGCAAATTCCTGCGGAAAGAGAAACTGCAGCTATGTGGGTCTATCAATTTTCTATATTGTCTTCCATGCTCAGTGTATTGAGTGCTCCATACAATGCGGCAATTATTGCACATGAGAAAATGTCGGCATTTGCATATATTTCTATAATAGATGTTGTTCTTAAATTATTGATTGTTTATGCATTGGTGGTTATTCCATATGACAAATTAATAGTATATGTATTACTATTCTTTTGTATTCAATTGTTTGACCGTATAGTGTATGGAGTTTATTGTTATCGTCATTTTGAGGAGACTCGTGTGAAACCTTCTTATAATTCTAAACTGTTTAAGGAGATTTTTGTTTATGCGGGATGGACGATGAATGGAAATTTAGCAGTAATAGGATTTACACAAGGTATTAATATCTTATTGAATATGTTTTTTGGTCCAGCTGTTAATGCTGCTCGCGGTATTGCTGTTCAGGTTCAGACCGTATGCCAAAATTTTTGTACGAACTTTCAAATGGCGGTAAATCCGCAACTCACTAAGAGCTATGCACAAGGTAATTTGGCTTATATGCACCAATTATTGGTAAAAAGTTCTAAGTTTTCTTTCTTTATTCTTTTTATGATTACTTTGCCCTTGATGTTTGAAGCAAAAACAGTTTTAACATTATGGCTTGGTGTCGTTCCGGAACATACGGTTAATTTTTTGAGACTAATATTAATAACAGGTATTCTATATACTTTGTCAAATCCAATTTGTACAGCAATACATGCTACAGGAAACATAAAAAGATTTCAAATAATTGAGGGAACTTTATTATTATTGATTGTCCCAATAGCTTATATATTACTTAAGTTTTTTCACATAAGACCAGAATATGTCTTTTTGGTACATATTGTAGTCGAACTATTTACACAAATAGTACGATTAAAAATAGTGCTACCACAGATAGAGATGAAGCTAATGTTATATATAAAGACAGTAGTATTGCCAATTGGCTCAATAGTGTTATTGGCACCAGTCATACCATATTTTATAGGGAAATATATTAATGAAGGTTTAACATCTTTCTTTGTTATAAGTGCGGCTTGTGTTATTTCTACATCTATAATGATATTGTCTTTTGGATGTACAGCCTCAGAACGAGCATATATAATGTGTATTTTAAAGAAACGTATCTTTAATAAAAAATAATGATTTATGAATAAACCGTTATTAAGTGTGATTATTCCTGTTTATAATGCAGGTGATAAAATAAATAGATGTGTTGAATCTATTTTAAATCAGCCCTTCAAAGATTTTGAATTAATATTAGTTGATGATGGAAGTACTGATGATTCTCTTCTAAGATGCAATCAATTTGCCAATCAACATGAAAACATCAGATGCTTTCATAAAAGTAATGGTGGTCCTAGTTCTGCCAGAAATCTTGGTTTAGAAAAAGTAAATGGTGAATGGGTTTCTTTTATAGATTCAGATGACAGTATAGGCGAAGATTGGTATTCTCAATTTTTTAAATATGCTAATTATGACTTAATTATGCAGGGCTTTACTTTTTCAGATTGTGGGGGAGAACCTCATAGTTATTCTTATGAGTCGCATGATTATAAAAATAAAGATATAGTTAGATTTATACTTGATTTTATTGATAGTCCTGGGCTTCTTTTAAGAGGACCTGTTAATAAATTTTTTAGAAAAGACATAATTGAAATGGCTAATCTGAGATTTGATGAGCAGGTTTTATGCGGTGAGGATTACTTGTTTAATTTAGGATATATATATAATGCAAATTCAGTAAAAGTACTTCCTGTTTGTAGTTATATGTACGAAAGACAAGCATCTGGCTTAGCTTTAAGAAAGTATAAAGTTGGTGATCATATAGATTGGCAATTAAAAATAATGAAAGCTTTAGTGAAAAATGCTGAGCGTTTTGGGGATGAGGTCGTTCTGAGATATTTTTATAAGAAATATGCCATAGAATTGACTGGTTATTTATTGAATATCTCCATAGAGGATTCTCTATATAAGGTTCAATTTAATAAAATAAGGTCTAGTGTTATAGATTTTGGAAAGTATATTTTCTATTCGAAGTATGTAATAGCATATTTTTCTCCATTCCTAAGGAGAAAATGTTGGTCGCTTTATTTACATATACGTGAAATAAAAAGAAAAATATTTTTTAATCAAAGGTAATGACAACAGTAGAGCGTGTACATTATTATAGTGATTATGATATGTCTATCCCGATGCACATTGAACGAATGGCTGATGTTGTGAGAAGCTACGAGGAAGGCAATCAACCCGATGGCATCAACGACTATTTGGAGATGTATCATATCGTGCAGTACATAGAGCATGGGAAGTATCCGCAGGATTGGGACGAGAACAAGATTGCTGCAATCAAGCAATACAAAGGGAAAGTGGCTGCATATTTCTCTCAATTGCAATCAAACGACCTTCCTGTTATTTTTGGGGAGATAGAAAGAGGCTATGAATCGTCTGTTTGGCAAATTATCAATCAGTTCAAAATCAAGGGGCTTATAACAGAGAACGGATTACGTGAAATTTTGAAAGAAAAGAGCTGGCTCTTGAAAGATTTGTTGGAGCATCGTTGGATAGTGGAGCAAAACCAAATCTTATTGACTGCATTGCTTAAGGAAAATGATCATACGGCAGAATGGCTGCTTGAGCAATACGTTAAGGAAGACAGATTTAGTCAACATAGAGACTTGTTTTTTCCTAAGTCTTTGACAGGCACAGATAAAGATACGATTGTTCGCAATTATGTAAATTCCGATAAAGCTAATCTCAATTATGTGCGTTTGGTGCTTGTGGCAAAGCGTAGTTCAGAGTTTCCTCTTCACCCTCTGACAATCAAGGACGCAAGAAGGAAAGAACAGATATTGAATAAGGCTATTCTCGAATTGGGAAGCATACATCTGGCAAGTTATGGCGTGGCTCTCACTGAAGAGAAGAATGCACCGGTAAAGGAAAGCAGAGTAGATGAAGAAGGTCGTACCATGTTCGTGTATAACAAAAATGTAATAGACGAATGCAAGGATGCTACTATTGTCTATTATTGCGGACAAGTATTTGAGTTTACAGAAGAATATGGTTTTATCTCCCTCATATCCAAAGATGAGGAGAAGTATACCATGGAGAAAGTGGTAGGTTTTCATGCTCGAAACACATATGATGTAGATATGGTGTTTCGTATGAGGGAAAACTTGTCACATTTACAATTGCTAGCCTTGGAACAGGCTTTGAAAGCAAATGACAGAGATTTAGAAGGCGTTGTCAAAGATTTCTATGAGAGTTTCCTGAAAGAAGAATATGGTTATGCTGGTCTGCCGCTGACTTTACCAAAAGAAAGTGATGAACTGATTTTGAAGATAAGGAGCCTTGTCATTGAGATGGATGCTGTATCTCATCAGTATGACTGCTATGTGGAATATGGATCAATTGACAAGGATATTGTTGAATTGACTCCTCCTCAAAAGCTTACCCAGACTAAGAGTTTGATAACCCGTCGATATTGTGTCTTGAATAAAGATAACAATGAAGTATGGTATCTTCTTCATCTTCTGTTTGGAAGTCAGAGCATGCTCTTTTTCGTGGAGCCCTGCAAGGATGCGCATTTCAAGAATTATTATGAGCTTTTGGTAAGTGGTATTGATGTGAGATATGATGACTATGAGAACTATCAGAAGCCTTATATAGACAGCTTGTTGGATAAAGGCTATCTCACAAAGGGGGAAGACGGAGTGTTGCGATGCCAGAAGATGCAAGAGATAGAAGTCTTAAAACATCTATATGAGTATAGAGCATGTTCTTATTGGGGATATCCAAAGAAAGAACGTGAGATTCTTGATGAGATGGTTTCCAAAGGGTGGATAGAGTTTGATGCCCATCTTCTGTCCCCTGCGGAAAGAGATTATTTCAGTTATTACTTGAACAATGAGAAGTTTACGAATGGTCCTGCCATCCGCAACAACTATGCGCACGGCACAACTCCTTCTTATTCTGAAGAGAAGCATTTGCATAATTATTTGCAGCTTCTAGTATTGTTTGTTTTGTTATTATTAAAAATCTCCGAAGACCTTGATATGAAGAGGTATTTGGGGAAACATGGATTAGAATAAACTTATATGCAAATTATATCATTAATTCAAGGACTTTGGGTAGCTTTGATTATCCTTATGTTCTTCGTAAAATTGCGTACGGGTATCTGCCTTTATGTGGCATATATGATACTTGTGCCCTATATGAATATAAACTTGGGTATTAATTTACAATGGAATATGGTGAATGTTCTGTTATTGGTTGCTTTTTTCTTGTCTTACAAAAAAGGAAATAAAGTTCCATTGAGTTTTAAGCCATATACGCCATTCTTATTTTTGTTTATAGCCCAGTTGATGGAGATGCCTTTCCAGGAAGGTGTTCCTTTTGATTATGCTTTTAATGACTTTCGTTTGCAGTTGATGACATATTTGATTTTACCATTTGTCATTTGGAATTATTCTGCGAAAGATCCAAAACTAGGGGAACAATTAAAGAAAACTGTAGTCATTAGTATTTGTATAGCCTTTGGTTATGGTTTGTTTTTGACAACAACAAACGGTCAAAATCCTTATCAAATGGTGCTTATGGCTGCCAATGGTGAAGTTTGGGATGAGTCGTATGCCGAAGTTGGTGGAGGTCGAATGTTTGGACGAATATCATCTGTCTTTGGTCATCCTATGACGTATGGCTTGTTCTTAGGTATGGCCTTTATCTATATTTATACCATAAGAGATTATTTTAAAAAGTATATATGGGTAATTTTGATGCTGGGTATTATTGCTGCAATTTTCCTTTGTGGTATTCGTAGTCCTATTGGTGCATTCTTTGCAACAGTTTTAGTGTTTCTGCTGCTTAACCATCAAGTAAAGTTAATGGTTCAAGTAGCTATTGTGGGTTGCTTGGTATATGCAGTTATTTCTTCTGTTCCTGAATTAAATAGCTATGTTGAATCAATTTTTTCAGATAAGAAATCTGATGTTTCTGGCTCATCTTGGGAATTGAGATTAATGCAGTTGGAAGGTTGCTTAGCTGAAATACGTAATAATCCGTTGTTTGGAAAAGGATATGCATGGGTAGGCTGGTATAAAACTAATTTTGGTGACCATCCAGTTATTCTTGCTTTTGAGAGTCTTATATATGTTATACTTTGTAATAGCGGTTTTATAGGAATTATTATTTGGGGCATTTTCTTGATAAAATTATTCAAAAATTCCGCAAAAATTTCTAATAATAAAGAGATTGTGATTTTTGAAATCACGCTTACCACATATTATTTAGCTTATTCTGTTATTACTGGTGAGTATGGCTATATGAAATATCTCATATTATTTTATACATTTATCTTATTGGAAGATAAATCTGTTAATAGTGAAGAACCGTCAAATAAAATAAATATTAAATGAAAGTACTTTGGTTTGAAATATCTACTCCTTCACGATATCTTCATACAGGTCAAGTGACTTTAGGTTGGCAAGATGCCTTGGAGAATATCGTTGCAACTTGTAAGGACATCGAACTTTATATTGCCTTTGAAAGTCAAGTACCTGCAGAAGTTAAGGTTATTGACGGTATTACTTATATTCCGATGATTACCCATTATTCTTTTTGGGAGAATAAGATAGGAAACCATACCTGGACAATTAATGAACGGAAGGTGATTGAGCAAGGAAGAAAAGTAATAGAGCAATTTAAGCCTGATGTTATTCATGTATTTGGAAATGAGTGGCCTTTTGGTTTATTGGCTCATTATACTGATATTCCGTTGGTTGTTCATATCCAAGGTAGTATTATACCTTATGATAATGCGCTTTATCCTCCTAAGTATAATGGATATACTATGGTGAAAGCTGCAGGTCTGAACTTGCGTAAAGATTGGCATCGTTTTACGGGATTCAATAAGGATAAATCGCGTCTTGAGATGGAACGTCGAATTTGGAAAACTGTTCACCATTTCATGGGCAGGACATGTTGGGATAAAGCTTTAGTTAATATGCTCACTAAGCATGCAACCTATCATCATGTAGAAGAGGCATTACGTCCTAATTTCCTTCATTCCAAGAAATTGTGGAAAGTTCCGCCTGCTAATGCAAAATTAAGATTGTTAACTACCGGGTGTTCCTCTTTTTGGAAAGGTGTTGATGTGATGCTTAAGACGGCTCATGTATTGAAAGAGGCTGGAGTTGATTTCGAATGGCATGTAGCCGGTAGCTTGGGTGAGGAGCTAATGCAAATAGTAGAGTCTAAAGAGAAGTTGAAGTATGCAGAGAATAACATTCAGTTTCTAGGCTTCTGTTCTCCTGAGAGATTAATTGATGAAATGTGTCAATCTACCATGTATGTTCATACTGCGTATATAGAGAATAGTCCAAATTCTATTTGTGAAGCTCAGATGATTGGTATGCCAATTATTTCTACGATGGTAGGAGGTATTTCTACTTTGGTTCGAAATGGTGTTGAAGGCGATTTGCTTCCTGCTAATGATCCTTGGCAGCTGGCTAATGCTATCGTTGAATTGGCAAAAGATCAAAGTAGAATGAAATCTTATTCTGAGCATTCTCGTCAGCATGCATTGGAAAGACACAATCCTGATAGTATCCTTCAACAGTTGTTGGTATGCTATAAAGATTTAGTAAATAATTATAGAAAATAACATAAAATTCAAGATCAAAATGAAACCAAGAATTTTAGCATTTTATCTTCCTCAGTTTCATCCATTTAAGGAAAATGATGAATGGTGGGGAAAGGGGTTTACTGAGTGGACAAATGTAGGCAAGGCTAAGCCTTTGTTCAAGGGACACAATCAACCTCGTGTTCCTACTGAATTGGGGTATTACGACCTTCGTTTGCCTATCGTTCGTGAACAGCAGGCTCAGATGGCAAGAGAGGCTGGTGTAGAGGGCTTCTGTTATTGGCATTATTGGTTCGGTAATGGCAAGAGATTGATTGCAGATATTTTTGATGAAGTATTGGAGTCGGGTAAACCTGATTTTCCATTCTGCTTAGGTTGGGCTAACCACAGCTGGTATGCAAAGAACTGGAATAGTGATGGTACTTCTACCAATAAGTTGCTGATGGAACAAACTTATCCAGGCATGGAAGACGAGATGATGCATTTTGCTTTCTTGTTAAAGGCGTTTAAGGATAAAAGATATATCAAGGTGAATGGAGCTCCTCTTCTTTACATCTTTGCTCCTAAGGATGTTCCACAAGAGTATTTGGATAATTTCCGTAAATGGACAAAGGAAGCAGGATTCCCTGATCTGTATCTGGTGGCAAACATTTCTACTCATAGTATAAGCAAGGAATCTATGTTAGCCAAAGGTTTCAACGCTGTTAGCTATCAGCGATTAGGTGGAATCACTAGTAATGCACTTCGAAATATGGGGCGCGCTGGTCGAGGCATTAATAGAGTATGGAAAAACCTAAAGGGGTACATTACCCATCGCCCTCCATTCATGACTGATTATAAAAAATATCTTCCATTCTTGGTAACAGAGCAAGATAAAGAAAGAGATGTTATTCCTTGCATTGTTCCTCAGTGGGATCATACTCCGAGAAGTGGATGGAACGGTTCTTTCTTTGTCAATGTGAAGCCTGAGTATTTTTATGAAAATGCCAAGCATGCCTTAGAAGCGGTAAAAAATAAGCCTGAGCAAGAACAGTTGATTTTCTTGAAGTCTTGGAATGAATGGGGTGAAGGAAATATGATGGAACCTGATTTGACTTATGGTAGAGGTTTTATCGAGGCTTTGCGTAAAGCAGTAGATGAGGAAGAGTAAAATGTGTTAACTAGAGATATAATATATACACTTATTTTTAAAGATTAATAATGGCGTTAAATCATGCTTTTTTGATTACTGCTCATGCTTACCCAGAGCAGCTTAAGGATATTGTTGGATTGCTGTCTGCTCCCAATCATTATTTCTTCATCAATATTGATAGAAAAGCTAAATGGGGACTTAAATTTATGGATGAGAACCGTTCTGCTCATATACATTTTTTGGAGGGTAATGAGCGAATGGAAGTATCCCATGGAGGATATAGTCAAATAGCTGTTACTTTGAGGTTGCTTCATGTAGCTTATAGATATGGGGGGGCGATGACTTACTTTCATTTTATTAGTGGTCAGGATTATCCTATTCATCCAAACAAGGTGTTTGATGAATATTTTGAGCAAAATGAGGGACGTAGTTTTATGGCTATTGAAAGTGATGAATACAATCGTGAAAGTATGAAGAAAAAATATCCGTCACGTGTGTTGCCTTATTATTTCTCGGATATTCCATATCGTGATAACAAGCTAGTTGACTTTATGGTTCGAGGGCTGAACTTTATCAGCAAGCGGATATGGTGGCGTAAGCCAATTCCTGGGCTAAGAGGTGGATGGAACTGGTTTTCTTGGCATCGTAGTTTGGTTAGTTTTGTCATTGGTCAAGAAAAGAGTAATGCTGCGTTCTTCAAACGATTCCGTCATACTTATTGTGGTGATGAGCTTATTTTTCAGACTCTTTTCTATGGCCATGAGGAGGAACTTAATATTGATGGTAAACATCCATTACGTTATATTAATTGGAATAAAAAAGTAGAAGGACGTAGCCGTATAGGTTCCCCCTTAACATTAAATGAAGACGAATACGAAGATATTGTCAATAGTGGTAACTTCTTTTGTCGTAAGGTACACCCCGATACTTCACGAAAACTATTGGCAATGTTACGTAAGAATATAACGAAATAAAAAAAATGAAGAGAAAAATACTTTGGTTTACTGCTGATTTTTTTATAGATGTGGACCGACAGTTGGTTCCGTATCTCAAAAAAAACAGCGAATTTGAAATTAGATGGGTGGTAGTTCAGACGTTTACTGGAGCAAAAATACCAGAACATGAGGACTACGAGATATGGAATTTGTATCATCGTGCCAAAGATCCCCGTACTTTCTTTGAACTGAAGAAATTTTTCAAAAAAGCAGGATTGGCTCAATATGATCTGGTTTATAGTGATGCGTTGGGTTTCTATTATTATCCTGCATTGTTGCATTGCATAGGAAAAACTCCTTTAATACATGCTGCGCATAATGTAAATCCATATCCTGTATGGCCGTGGGATTTGAAACTTCAGGTAAAATACATATTCCAGAATGGAAAGAATTTCCAAATGTTCTCCAAGCATACGGCACGATGGTTTAAGGAGCATTATCCAAAGAAGTCTTTCTTCTATGCACCGATGGTTGTGAAAGATTTCGGAAAGGTTCAGACCGATAACTATAAGGTAGATGAAAAGAAAGTAAACCTTCTGTTTTTTGGTAATGTGGTGGCTAATAAGCGCCTCGATTTGCTAATTGATGCAGTGAAGGAGTTGCCTGAGAATATACAGAATAAAGTACATCTCAATATTTGTGGCAACTCCAGAATGAACAAGGAGGCATTTTTGCAGCAGATAGGTGATTGCAAAAGCATCTCTACCTATTTCAAGCGCATACCTGATGAGGAAATTCCGGAGTTGTTTACCAAACATCAATTCTTTATGCTTCCTTATCAAGATGTGGCACAAAGTGGTCCTCACATGATAGCTTACAATTACAACCTTCCTGTAATAGCCAGTGATATTGACGGTTTTGCTGAGCGTGTTGAGGATGGTGAGAATGGTTTCTTATTTCGTGTAAACGATAAAGAATCATTGAAAGCTGCCATCACTAAAGCTGCGATGATGTCTACTTCTGATTATCAGAAGATGAAAGCTAATCTAAAGACTTATGTGGCAGAAAACAATAGTTTGGAAGCTGTTTCTAAAAAGTATATTGAATATTTTGACAAGATAAGTAAGTTATGAATCCATCAATTGTTCTAGGAACATTTCAAAACAATAATTATCAAAATTTGCTGAATGTGGTAGATGCTGCTTTTGAGAAAGGTTGTACAGCTTTTGATACCGCACCTAGTTACGGAACAGAAACTGATTTGGGGAAGGCTATTGCTTCATGTATGTCTAAATATCATGTTGATAGAGAGAAAGTCTTTGTATCAGATAAGGTCGATGCATGGCAGATGATTCAAGGCAAAGGAGATGTTAGCAGTTATATACATGGAGCATTGGAGAAGATGAACCTTGATTATTTTGATATCGTATGGGTTCATTGGCCTATCTCTAATTTTATAGAACCAACTTGGAAAAGTCTTTTGGATTTGCAAGATCGTAAAGTTGTTCGTAATATAGGAATTTGCAATGTTAGGGTAAGGCATTTAAAGGAAATGGAGAGTAAGGGTATCTTGCCGAAATATATCCAAATAGAAAGACATCCTTTGCGTATATGTCAGGCTGAAATGGATTATTGTAAAGCTCATGGTATCAAGGTGTATTCGTATTCTCTAATCTGTAGAATGCATCCGGACCTTCGCAATAGTGATGTATTACAACATATTGCAGGTAAATATCAGAAAAATATAGGTCAGGTTATTCTAAGGTGGCATATAGACACTTGTGCTGTACCAATCTTTATGTCTAAGAACCCTAAGAGAGTTGTGGATAACCTTCATATATTTGATTTTGAATTGACGGATGATGAGATTGTGCGAATTTCATCTCTAGACCAAAACTATAAAATCTTTCTTGAATCATGGGGGTGCCCTGGTTTCTAAAAAAATAAGAAATGACAAAATCTAAGAAGAAAAAAATAATGGTGTTAGGTCTGATAGCCCTATTTTTCTTTGTATGCTTGATTGGCATAGTGGGGATTATCTGGGCCGTTGCCATCGGAATTGTTGGTATGTTGTTTTTGCTTCTCAACTTATATGCAAAGAATAAAATTGCATGGAATGCAGATCATCTGTTTTCCGATATAGGGCGCAATTATGACTACTTGTTGATAGGTGAGCCATGGAACTGTGATGAGTTGAAAGGTAAGAAAATATGTTTCTTTTCACCAAATCGGTCTATGTTGTCAAGCTATGAGTTAGGAAGAAGGCTGTTCTCATTATTAAAAGAAGGAACAGGAACCATGGTAATCAGTTGCAGAGAAGGACGGTTAGATACTAATAAATTATCAGTATTGGATATACCTTATTTGCATGAGATTCAGCAACACAAATATGGCATTACTCATGGTAAATTAAAAACATATTTTCCATTTGTTTTTGCTCCTATAGAATCATTACGCTATTTCCTATCTACAAAGCGAGAAAAAGGGGCGGAAGTATCACTTTCAGAATATGCTTCTTTGGCAGATTTCTGTAAAGTTCGAAATATTAATTTGTTAATAATAAAAACTAAATAGAAAATGGAAAATCATTATACAAATGCAAGAAATGTCCAGATAGTTATTGCCTTGATGAAGGCTCATGGAGTCAAGAAGGTAGTAGCTTCTCCTGGTGCTACAGATATGGCTATAGTTGCGAGTTTACAGCAAGATCCTTATTTTGAGATGTATTCCTCAATAGATGAACGTTCAGCCGCCTATATGGCTTGCGGTATGGCTGCAGAAAGTGGGGAGCCTGTTGCTATTACTTGTACGGGAGCTACATCTTCAAGAAACTATATGCCTGGCTTGACGGAAGCTTATTATCGCCAGCTTCCTATCTTGGCCATTACTTGTAGTCGAAGTAATGCAAACATCGGTCACTATGTTGATCAGGTGACCGATAGAACCCAATTGCCAAGTGATGTCGTTATGGAAAGTGTGCAGGCGCAGAGCATTCATTGTCCAGAAGATGAATGGGATGTAATGGTAAAGGTAAATAAGGCAATGATTGGATTGACTCGTAATGGTGGAGGACCAACCCATATCAATCTTGTGACAGCATCAAGTTCAAATTTTGCTGTCAAGGAGATTGCGCCAGTTAGAAAGATTTCCTTATATCTGAAAGAGGATAAATTCCCAGAAGTTCCGCAAGGTAAGGTGGGTATCTTTGTAGGTGCTCATGAAAAATGGTCTGATGAATTGACAGCTGCTGTTGATAACTTCTGTGAAGTTTATAATGCGATGGTTATCTGTGATCCTACTAGTAATTATAAAGGAAAATACAGAATCCTTATGCCTTTACTTTGTGAGCAGGCTAAAGAGGAAGTTGGTGGTGAGCAGTTGGACTTGATGATTCAGATAGGATTTGTTTCTTCTATGTTGTTTAAAAAGGCTAAGGTAATGTGGAGAGTAGCCAAGGATGGAGTGGTAAGAGATACCTTTAGAAAGACAAATTCTATTTTCCAGATGCCTGAATTGGATTTCTTTACCAAGATGGTTGAAGGTAAAGGCAAGAGAGAGAATACGGTGTATTCGGAGTATAAGGAACGTTACGATTCATTGTTGCATTCGCTTCCTGAATTGCCTTTCTCTAACATTTGGGTAGCTCAGCAGTTGTCTGGTCAATTGCCAGAAAATAGTGTGTTGCATTTGGGTATAAGAAATTCATTACGCTCATGGGGATATTTTGATATTCCAAATTCAGTTTTGTCCTATTGTAATACAGGTGGCTTTGGTATTGATGGTGGTATTTCTTCATTGATAGGTGCTTCAATGGTTAATCAGCAGAGTCTTTTCTTCGGAGTATTCGGTGACTTGTTGTTCTTCTATGATATGAATAGTTTGGGCAATCGTGACATCAAACCGAACCTTCGAATTATTGTGATTAATAATGGTCTTGGACAGGAGTTCAAGAATGTTTCATTCCCTGGTTCTTTATTACTAGGAGAAGATATTGATAAATTTACTGCTGCTAAGGGACATTTTGCCTGCCAGTCAAAGACGTTGGTTAAGGACTATGCGGAGAATTTGGGATTTGAATACCTAACGGCCTCAAATAAAGAAGAATTTAATAGCGTGTATGAGCGTTTTATTACGTCTGAGATGACAGACAAACCTATGTTATTTGAGATTTTTACAGATTCAAAAGATGAAACTGAAGCTCATCATCTTACTACTTCCATTGAATTGAAAAGTAAGATAGCAAGAAAGATACACGATACATTGATGAAGCCTGAGTTGACAGCAGTAAAGAATATTGCCAAGAAAGTTGTGAAAAAGTAATTAATCTATAAGATAAATATGGAACAATTATCAATATATGAGCAATTAAGTTTCTGCACGGCCAGAATCGAGACAGAAGATTCTTCTGGTAATACATATTCTGGCACAGGATTTTTCTTTTCCTTGAAGGTGAAGGATAAGGAAGTACCATTGTTGGTTACCAACAAGCATGTGGTTAGAGGAATGAAGAAAGGTCGTTTCTTGTTTACGATTGCTGACGCTGATGGAAATCCTGATTATGTTAATCATTTTGCATTTGATGTAGATGGTACATTTGAAACTATGTGGAAATTTCATCCACATGATGATGTTGACTTGTGTGTATTACCGATAGCTCCTTTGTTGAATGCAGCAATCGCTAAAGGAAAGCATTTGTTTTATAGAACACTTGGCGAAAAGCTTATTCCAAATGACACAGACAAAAGTAATCTAGATGCAATTGAGGACATTATAATGATTGGCTATCCAAATGGTCTTTGGGATCAAGTCAATAATATGCCTATAATTAGAAAGGGAATAACGGCAACTAATGTAACTCTCGACTATAATGGAAAGAAAGAGTTTTTGATAGATGCTGCTTGTTTTCCAGGCTCTAGTGGCTCGCCTGTACTTATATGTAATGTCGGTGGCTATAAGGATAAACGGGGAAATCTAAATTGGGGAAAATCCAGAGTGTTTTTACTGGGCATTCTTTATGCTGGTCCACAGATGCAAGTAACTGGTGATTTTCAAGTTGTGACTGTTCCTGACAGCCAACAAAAGGCTGTTTCTGTATCAAGGATTCCTAATAATTTGGGATTTATTATAAAATCAGAAAGGCTGTTGGACTTTAAACCGATGTTTGAGAGCTTAGTATAAATGAGAATTTTATGAAAGACAAACTTCGTGTAATCATTGGCGGTGTGATATTGTTCCCTCACATTATCACTTTTTTATGCCTCAAAATGAATTCGGGGGGCAAGTTGGCTATGTTCTTTTTCTTTTGGATGCCTGGCAGAGCTAACCTCCATCTTGTTACAAAACCTTGTAACGTAGGCGGTGGCTTTTAGGTGGGGCATGGTTGGGGAACAGTTGTGAATGCCCAACGTATGGGTAAGGATTTTCGAGTTGGACAGAATGTGTCCATTGGCAGTAGAAACTGCAAGAAATCAGTGATAGGTGATAACGTGTCGGTCTGGGCACATGCCATTGTGCTTGGCGACATCACTATCGGTGATAATAGTCAAGTGGGTGCTGGGGCTGTGGTGATTAAGTCTGTACCAGCCAACTCTGTTGTCGTTCCAGCGAAGTCTTTTATTATAAAAAAGAACGGAGTAAGGGTGAATAAACCTTTATAAGATTTTTAATAGAATTTATAAAATAGTAAAATGAAAATCGGACTTTTAACATATTATGGTGACTTGAATTGTGGCACGAATATGCAGGCATTGGCTACTTTTGAAGCCATTAAAAAAGTGTATCCAAAAGATGATGTGGAGATTATTCCATTTCATGGCTTTCGAGCTAGAGTTATGCCGTTCAAGACTTTTTCTATAAAGTTGATGTGGGATGACGTGAAGCGTTTCAAGAAGTATTATGATTTTAAGAAGAATATTTTGCATGTTCATCATGATACGATCATTAAGAATGTAGATGCAGCTTTGCGGTTTATCGCTTCCCGACATTATGATGTAATATATGTTGGAGCTGACACGTTGTTGGAGTTAGACAAACTTGCAGCAGACTACGATGGGATTTCTGCTTATTGGCTGAAAGATATCAAGGCAAAGAAGGTGATTATAGCAGGTTCTTCTAAAAATGTCTCATATGACCAATTGACAGATAAACAGAAGAATGACTTAAAAGTTGCGGCTAGCCAATTCTCTTATGTAGGAGTTCGAGATCGTGCTACAGTTTCTCTTTTTGAAAATCTCCTAGGAAACGAGAATAGAATAGAATATATTCCAGATCCGACATTTACATATGATATTGATTATTCATACATAGACTCATATCTGAAAAAAAAGGGGGGCAAAATACCTAAGAAATCGGTATTTCTTCAGTTTTATGGCGATGATTATTGGCTTGCAGATGTAGCTAATGATTTGAAGCAAAGAGGTTTTACATTGGTTACAAATAGGGGTGTATCGTGGAGTGATATCGTTTTGGTGGACATGTCACCGCTCGAGCAGGTCGGCTTATATAAGTATGTTAGTTTTGTCATAACTCATCGTTTTCATGATGGTGTGTTTTGTATGAAAAATCACACACCTGCTTTGATTTATGTAAAGCGAGGCAAAGAAATGATGACGGGTGGCGATAGCAAGCATATTTCCTTGCTTAAGGACTTTGGTCTTTATCCACAAGCCTTTTTAGGTGCACTTGATTCAAAAGAGGGTTTGAAAAATGTATGGGAAAGTTATCAAGAGACTCTAAAGGTTTTTGATGAATCAAAGGTAGAGCAGACCTTGCAGAAGAACAGAAATAAATATATGAATTATTTGATTAATACGAAATCATAGAATATAGAAAGATGAAAGCAAATCTTTTATTTGAAAGCAATAAATCGAAAGAAGGTGGTGAATACTTTGTTACAAAGCAAACAACTGAATAGAGCATTTTTCTTTTGCTCTTTATAGTTAATTAACCTCGTATCTTCTTGATTCTCAATTGTTTTATGTTTTTTTGTAGTAAAAACAAGAAAGATATGGCATATAAAAAAGGTCAAGATAGACGACAGAGGGTTCTTTTCCTTGATTGCATTGACGAGTATGTAGAGGCTGAGGCCCCTGTTCGCTTGTTCGATGCTTTTGTCGATATATCCGCATAAGAATGGCAAGAGATGGAGACGATTCTATGGAAATAGCAAGACTGAAACAATGGAAAGAATATTTGAAAACAAATAGCTGATATAAATGGAAACAGAGAAAATTAAAATCAAGCAACTTATGTCATATATAAATAAAGATTTATCCTCTCAAGTCCTTTTCTTGGGAGTATCTAAGAAGACAAAGGGAGGTATGACGGCTGTTCTCGTGTCGTATGATAAGTATATAGAGAATATGCGTTTTATTCCAACTTGGAAGTTGGGTAATAAGTTAGTGAAGTCTTGGTATGCTTTGCAGGCATTGGTGAGAACTTGGTTCTTGTTGACTTTTGACAAACGTATAAAAATCGTGCATATTCATGGAGCCGCTAATGCTTCGTTTGATAGATGTAAGTTATTTATTCATCTTGCCAAGAAATGTGGCAAAAAGGTGATTTTGCATGAGCATGCTGCTGATTTCGTGGAGTATTTTGATGGAGCAGAAGACAAACAAGGTATTACAGATACATTGAAAAAGTGTGATGCCTTAATTGTTTTGTCGCAATCATGGAAAGAGTATTTTTCATCCATCGGAATGGATAAGGACAAGATTCATGTTCTTAACAATATCGTGTCACCTCCAAAGATAGCTCCAGAAAAACATACTGAAGATGGTAAGTTGCATCTGATGTATATGGGGGAAATTAGCAAGCGAAAAGGTGGATTCGACTTATTAAAAGCTATTGTGGACAATAATGAGTATTTTGCCGAGAAACTTTTACTTCGTATGGGAGGTAATGAGGTTGATGGTGATATCAAGGCTTATATTCGTGAGAATGGCTTGGAATCGTTTATAACATATGAAGGTTGGATTGCAGGTCAGAAGAAAATCGATTGTTTGAATTGGGAAGATGTTTATATTTTGCCATCCTACAATGAGGGATTGCCTATTGCTATCCTTGAAGCAATGGCTTATAGCCATCCTGTCATATCTACTCCTGTGGGGGGAATTCCTGAGATTATCAAGAGTGGTGAAAATGGTATCTTGGTTGAGCCTGGTGATACAAAGGGTATAGCTGATGCTATCAAGTTTTATATTGAAAATCGTGATGCGATTAGAAAACAAGGTAATAATGCTTTCAATGTAGTACAAGACTTTTTCCCAGAGAAAGTATTTGGAGATTTGAAAACATTGTATTTGAAAATGTTAAGTAAGGATTGTCTTGTTTGATTATAATCCTGTTTGAAAATTATAGTTAATAGAAAGTGTATTGTTATTTGAATAATGAAGAGGATGAATTTTCTATATGATAAAAGAAAGATAGTCATGAGGCTATCTTTCGTGTTATGGCTTGTAATACAAGTGTTTTTAGTTATAAAATATTGGAACCTTCCACAATATAGTGATGCAAAATTATATATGGATTCTGCAATGGAATGCTACATGGGGGGGCAATGGTATCCAAATATACACCAATTAAATAGTCAACAATATTTGTTTAATCCTGGTTTCATTAATTTCTTGATATTGGAATTAAAGGTATTTGGAACATTTATGTATCATGGTATTATTGGAATAGTCTTGAATCTGATTTTATTGGCGTCTGTTCGAAAAATAATTGAAGAACTTGTAAATGATGAAGCATCGGACTATGCTACAATTTTATATTGTCTCATGTATAGTAATATGATATCTTCTATACCAGTGATGAGTGATTTGTTTTTTACTTGTTTGTTGTTTGGAAGTTTAGCACTATTGCGTCCTAAGTATATTTGGCTGGTTCTGTCTTCCATGATAATGTGTTATGCCAATTATACACGCCCATTGCTTGTTATTTTTGTAGCTTCCATACTCTTTTATATGTACTTTAAAAATTTTGGTTGGAAGCGAATTGTGGTATATTGCATATCTTATTTCGTCTTTTCAACAGGTTTGTCTTTGATAATCTCTAGTAATACTGCAGCAAAGGATGCTTCGGGTTCAACGTTAGGTGTTAATTTGATTATGGGAGCAAACGATCATATGAATGGTACTGTGAATGATGAAGTCTTTAAAAAAGGGGATATTGGATACATTGAAAAGAATACCAATGTTTATCAAAAAGATTCTATTTGGAAATCACATGCAATACAATGGATAGCTCAGCATCCTATTAAATATGTATCCTATGTACCAATAAAGATGGCTCGACTTTGGTGGGGAGATAATTATATGGATTTACCTTTAAATAATGTAGCAACCTCAAAAACATCATTATATTCAAAATTGGAGCTATGTAAACGAGCATTTAGAATAGTAGGCTTTTCTCTTTTCTATTATATAACATTCTTCTTAATGTTAATTGGTTTATGGAAACTTCGAAAAAAAATATGGGGATATTGGGGAGTATTTGTTCTGCCTATTATTTTAGCTTGTGGAATGCATTGTGTTTTATATGGAGGAATGAGATACCATTATTCTTATGTGCCAATTATGATTCTATATGCAACTATAGGGCTAATGTCATTTAAAGACAAAAAACTTTTATTTTTGACTAAAAAGAAATTTTGAAATGAAAAATATTATATTGTTATTACGTCCGCAACAATGGGTAAAGAATACATTTATCTTCTTGCCTTTGTTTTTTCATGGGGACTTGACAAATGTTCAGATGTTAATAAATGCAGTAATTGCATTCTTCTGTTATAGCTTTGCGGCTAGTAGCATATATTGTTTTAATGATATATATGATGTAGCCGCAGATAGAAAGCATCCTAAGAAATGTAAACGTCCTATTGCATCTGGAGCAGTTAGTATTCCACAAGCTTATGGATTAATGGCGTTGATGCTATTTCTTTCTTTAAATCTTGCGTTTTGGACTCTCGGAAATTCCAGTATGCAGGTGATAGGGGTTATTTGCTTCTATTATCTAATGAATATAGCCTATTGTGTAAAGCTTAAGCAGATAGCTTTAGTAGACGTTTTTATCATTGCAATTGGTTTTGTCCTTCGTGTTATTTTAGGTGGTGTTGTCAATGATATCATTCTTTCTCATTGGATAGTCTTGATGACTTTCTTGTTAGCATTGTTCCTTGCTTTTGCCAAGAGAAGAGATGATGTTGTATTGTATCAAGAAACGGGAGTGTTGCCAAGAAAGAATGTCAACCGCTATAACTTAGATTTTATGAATCAGGCTTTGACTATTGTTTCGGCTGTTACATTGGTTGCTTATGTAATGTATACAGTTTCGGATGATGTTATGAAGCAGTTTAATTCTCATTATATTTACCTTACTACAGTGTTTGTCTTGGCTGGTATATTGAGATACTTGCAGATTACAATCGTAGATGTTAAAAGTGGAAGTCCGACCAGGGTATTGATGAAAGATAGATTTGTTCAGTTGTGTATTGCTGGTTGGATTATTTCTTTCTTGGTTTTGATATATCTGTAAAGCTATGGTACTCGATTGTTTAAATACAAGACCTGCGTGGTTCATGCAGTCAATGAGTGTACGGTGGTGGTTCAAGGCTTGGATGGCTATATCGTAGCCGAGAAGAATGGGCAACTGCTTGTTTGCTCTTTAAAAGAAGAACAGAGGATTAAAGTGTTTGGAAAATGATAATGTAATCTCTATCTATTTTAATATAGGTATATTAATATTTTTATTTATGAAAAGTATAGCTGTTTATTATAAGATTCATGAAGGAATAGATAACAAGGTATCATCCGAGAATTATGATGAAAATCAAGAATGGAGACTAACTTCAACAGAAGGATTAAAACCGTTCTCTGATGTAGGTGAACTTCATGTAAATATTTGGAAAGTAAACGAGGGGAGACTTAAGTTGCATCCTGTGTTTTATGTTGATTTAGGAATTAAGGTTAGCTTTAAATGTGAGCAAATAAGATTGTTTGTTCCATTTGTTACTCTAAAAGAGAAATGGAAGGATCTTTGCAAAGATGTAATGGAGCATCGGGATTTGATGTGTGCTATATTTAATGATGATATGAAAGGGATACCTCAGAATAATACTTGTTTTTGTAAGGTAGAAAGCCAAACAAATAATCGGGCTTTTTATCTTTATCAGTTGGCCTTGGAGAACATGGAGTTTGAGGAATTCAATGATGAAAACAAACAGAAAGGAACATATATTACTATAAAAATAAAAGGGAATCCTGCTAATGAAGAGACTTTGGATAATTTCAAAGATGAGCAGGTTTATTTACGAATTAGACTCTATGTTGAGAATAATGATGAATTAGCCATAACAGAACATGTTTCTAATGATTTGTTGCAGGCGGCATTCTCTCAAACGGATTTGTTTGATTTTCGCTTTAACGAAAAGCGAGAGATTGATGGCAAAATACTAGAAAAGATGAAGTCTGATGGATTTCAGCCTTTGAGTTTTGATAAGGTTCATGTATTCTACATAGCAGATACACGAGAGGATGTTGAGAATGAAAGCTCTTTAAAAATTGATAGTCGTTTATTGGAAAAGTTGCATTGGGAGACTTATGAGCCTGAAAACAAATTACGTAATACTCATTATGTAGCTCACCATTGGAGAAAGCGGCGTAAAAATGAAGAACCGCCATTTGCCGAGGCTTCTGTTTTTTTTAGTACTAAGTATCCTAATATTGACTTGTGGAGATTGGCATCCTATTTTTCGGTTGTCATTCTTCTAGGTTGGGTTGGCTCGATGCTTTCGTTTCACTTTAGAGAACTTTCTAGTTGGCCGCCTCGTGTTAAATTGGCTTTGATTTTTTGCCTTGTAGTATTTGTTGTAGGTTTAATAATCAAGGTAAACATTGGATTTGTTCAAGCAAAAATATATCGTAAGCGATGAATGTACTTATAGGAACAGATGTTCTTCTTTACTATCTTCAAAAGCAAGAATTGGATGGCATCGTCATGCTCTTTAGTTGGATAGATAAAATTAAATCTAAAAAGTTTATAGACTTGTCCTCTATTGCGATTTTAACGAATTTCGTATCTTTGGATTCTTTTGAGGAGTTATCCTCTTTTAATATATTGAAAGGGATCAAGCCCAAAATTAGGAAGATAGAGGATATTGAACAAGCTGATTTTTTACTTAAAGGCTTTAACTATAGACCTCTTTTAGCGCAGTTAAATTGGTTGTTCTATGATGATGTTGATTATTTGATAACGGAAAATTCTTTGTCTCATAATATTGCAAGGATTCTGGAGATTGACGATAAGGTATTTTCTATTGAAGGTTTTATTGAGAAGTGTAGCATTGAGCATCTGGAATTAGATGAAACTTTGGGTGTTTCGATAAAAAAGACTTTGTTTGGAGAGCTTGACTATAATGACAGATTCTTTAATTCTTTTAAAGCAGAATACGAACCTTATTATCATACTTGGTTTAAGAACAAAGCTAATGATGAGGTGTATGTAGCCAAAGATTTGAAAGACAATATTCGTGGACTTTTAAAATTGAAAATTGAAGAACAGGCTATTGAAGCAGGAGATATAATGCCAGCGTTCAAACCTGCAAAAAGATTAAAAATTTCGTCATTGAAAGCTGACTATACTAGTCAAAAGTTAGGGCAACGTTTTATGCGTATTGTTTTTGATACGGCATTGCGCGAATCTGTAGATGAGATTTATGTTACTTTATTCCCAAACAGTCCACAACGAAGAAGATTAGTGGGTATGATAAGTCAATGGGGATTTGGCTATTATGGTACAAAAGATGGAAATGAACAGGTATTTGTGAGATCATTTAGAAAAGAAGTTTCTAAAGATTTAAAAACTTGTTTCCCATTTTGCTCTTTCCATAACAACAAGTTGATTGTGCCAATAAATCGTTTCTATGCGGCACAATTATTACCAGTTTCAAGTATAGAAAAAACTACAGAACTAGAGCCTGCTAAGCATGCCATAAAAAAAGTATTGATCTTGCATCTAGATGCTAGAACATTAGAGAAAGGTTCTCTCTTGTTTTTTCTTCAGAACTCAGCAGATGAGAATTCTTTTGAAGTAATATCTTTAGGTGTGGTGGAAAATGTATATAGGAATTTTGAGAGTGAGTTAAGTTTTATTAGAAGATGTCGAAAACGTTCTACTTTTTCTAATAATGCATTACATGATTTTTGGTTAGGTTCTTTGGAAAAACCAATAGTAGTAGAATTCTTGTATATTTGCCATTTTGAAGAGAATATTCTGAAGAGTACCTTTACCGAAATGGGGGTGGACCTAAAAATGTTGAATAGTCAGTGTCCTATTATCATAGATGACAAACAAGCAGTATCCTTTATAAAAAATACGCCCTATGAAAAAGTTGTTGTTGCCAATACGTCCCAAATATGTTAACCAAATATTGGCTGGGACTAAAAAGGTTGAGTATCGTACAAAGATTCGTAAAGATGCTTTAGTGAACCAAGTTCTTATTTATCAAAGTTGTGATGTAAGAAAAGTTGTTGGTGAGTTTCGTATATCAGGCATAATTCAAGGAACTCCTGATCAAGTTTGGAATGCGACAAAAAATGTTGGTGGCATTAGTGAAGAATCATTCTTTAAGTATTTCAAAAATAAAGAGACGGCTTATGCTTACCAAATTTCAGATTTAATAGTTTATGATAAACCTATATCCTTGGAGGATTTAGGATTACATAAAGCTCCAATGTCTTATCAATATGTTGATGTTGATTAATTAAAACGCAATAAGACAGATTATGAATGCAAATATAAAACTCATTTCATCAAATGTAGGCATCTGTAAATTTGAGGAAAAAGAAAAGCAACCTGCTGATGAGGAAAACATGGAGCTGAAATAATATAATGTTATAATGGAAAAGGTATATTTGTATAAATATAGGAGTGTTGATAATTTGGATAGAGATTTGAAAATGCTATCAGATAATTCTTTTTATTCCTCTGACATTAAACATCTCAATGATGATCAAGAATGCTATTTTAATAGTGAAATGTTTATCGCATCCTTGAAACAACTATTAAAAACATTTCCAAATAGTGACCAAGTAATATCAAAAGTAAGGGAGCAATTTGAAAGTATTGTTGCGTTTCGGAATCAGATAGGTGTTTTCTCTTTGAGCAAGAATCCATGCTCAGGGATGATGTGGGCATTGTATGCTAGCGAAAGAAAAGGATATTGTGTGATTTATGATAAGGAAGGCTTGATGAAAGTAGCTGGTTCTATTAATAAAAATGATAGACAGATGTTGAATGTGTCATACTCTCATAATCTTCCAAGGCCAGATTTAATGGATATCCCTTCAGGAAAATTACTTCAAAAACTGTATGGGACAAAAGAACAAAGTTGGTCTGCTGAAGAAGAAGTGAGAATTATCACTGATAATTTTGGCTTTCAGAAAATAGTTCCTTCTGCCCTTCATGGAATTATCTTTGGTTCAGAAATGAGAGATGAAGACAAAGATAAAATAAAGAAGGCTTTGGTGGGTAGAAATATAACATTTTATCAGTTGAAAAGGAAAACGGATAACTATGGTTATACTTATGTCTTGGATGAAATTTTCGAGAAACCCTCTGACTTAGATGATGCATCATACATGAAGCCGATTGTTAGAACACTAGGTGTTACTGATAATTATTATATAAAATTGTTGGTTATTCCACCAAACAAGGAATGGGTTGTCAACTTTATGATTGCATTTAAGGAAAAATATGCAGAAGGTGATCGTCAAATGAACATTTGGCTTTTTAGAAAGGATACACCAGATGAGGATATGTCTATTAATAGTGAGTCATTTGATAAATATTGTATTGGAGAATGGTATGTTGGAGTGAAAGAAGACGAATTAGAATCATTTGTTTATATCTAAAATAAAAATGGAAACTGTAAAAGTATTAAATATAGATATTCAGAACATGACTCGTCAGGAACTCTTGGAGAACCTGAAGGAGGGTGTTCTTGTGACTCCTAATCTTGATCATCTGATTAAGCTTCAGAAGGACAAGGAGTTTTATGATGTGTATCAGAAGTCGGAATGGGTGGTGTGTGACAGTAAGATCCTCTACCTGTTCGGTAAGTTGTTGAAGACTCCAATCAAGGAAGCGATTCCGGGTTCCAGCTTCTTTACCTCTTATTATATGTATCATAAGGATGATGCAGACTGCAAGATCTTCTTGCTTGGTGCCAAGGAGGGTATTGCTGCCAAAGCAATGGAACGTATCAATGAGAAGGTGGGGCACAAGATGGTGGTTGGTGCTCATTCTCCTTCCTTTGGCTTCGAGAAGCATGAGAATGAATGTGAGGAGTTGGTTTGCATCGTGAACGAGAGTGGTGCAAATGTACTGCTTGTCGGTGTGGGTGCTCCAAAGCAAGAGAAGTGGATCATGAAGTATCGTGATAAGATGCCTGGAGTAAAGGTATTCATGGCTCTGGGTGCTACCATTGACTTCGAAGCTGGAACATTGAAACGTGCGCCTAAGATTTGGCAGAAGATTGGCATGGAGTGGCTGTATCGTTGCATGAAGGAGCCAAAGCGCCTTTTCAAGCGTTATTTCGTGGATGATATGCAGTTCTTCTATTACTTCGGTAAGCAGCTCTTGGGAATATACAAGGATCCTTTCCGAAAAAAGTAGGATTACTTTCTTCGGAAGAACTTACATAGCAAGGCTATCGGAAGGAGGATGATAGCTGCTATGTAGGATAATATGATGCGTATGGCTTGCTCCATGCGTGCAAAAGTACAGCTTTATTTATGTTGAAACAACAAAAGATTTTCTTTGATTTCTTGCGATTCTGCATTGGTTCTGCCAAGGAAATATCTGGTTCTTTGAAGGAGGTGAATTGGAAGGAGCTATATGCTATCGCCCAGAAGCAGGCTTTGCTTGGTGTTTTGTTTTATGGTATCCAGCGGTTGCCAAAGGAGTTGGCACCAGAGCAGAAGCTGCTGATGCAATGGATGGTGATGGCGGAACAGATACGAAAACGGCAATAGAGGTGCATTTTACTCCTTCATATATGTTTT
>ERZ1026858.220-NODE-220-length-31819-cov-174.873631_pt1 | contig 31819 bp, 31 predicted proteins | sample MGYA00380159_ERZ1026858 | MGnify/ENA primary metagenome ERZ1026858 (study PRJEB33269, sample SAMEA4719795) | human gut metagenome | biome: human-associated habitat; feature: organic feature; material: feces | place: Cameroon | collected 2013-10 ...
GAAAGAGCTCTTAACATGGGATATTATAAAGAGTTTATAGCTGAATTTACCAATCCAAAAGCAATTTTGGAAGAGTTGGCAGATGAAAACAGTAGTCTTTATGGAATATCAAAAAAATGTGCTACGGAAGCTGTTAAAGCTAAATCTGATAGATTCGAGATAAAAATGAGTACTTTCGGTAAGCAAGTTAACAAAGATGGACTTTCGATTCGAACAATAAAAGGACATTTGAGATCTGTTCGGACTTTGCTTCAAGGGCGAATGAAATGTAATGTGGAAAAAGTAAGGATTAAAGGATATTCTTCTGATCCAGAAGATTCTTCTTCGATTCAAACGATAGATTTGGTTGCAGATGTATTCAAACCTTATTTCCGCTTGACATCAAATAGTCTTAATAGCAATTTGCAAGAAGTGGAACGCAGGCAGGAACTGCGTAAGGTCTATCAGAACATACGCCAGGAAGTTGCAAGATGAATAAGCAATGAGTAGATTTTTCGATTATAAGGCTCCACTATTAGGAGCTATAGTAGTCGCAATTCTCAGTTTTAAGTATGCTTCTTTCTTAGGTTCATTGGAAGAACTCCAAGAATTCATAAAATCTTTTGTGGATTTTGGATCTCTATGTTTTGGAGTCTTGCTGACTTTCTTTGGTATTGTCATCCAAAGCTCCAGTGAAACTATTCGCCGCATGAAGCGAAGGACGAAAACCTTTAACCGTTTTATAGTATATAATCGCAATATTATCATCTTCTCACTGGTCTTAACAGTTTGTGCATACATACTTGGTAATTTAAACTTTTGGAAGATAACAACATATTCAATAACAGAAATAGTAATCTCTATATTCATAGGAGCATTGGTATGCTTCCTTTATGGGTTACTGTATTTGCTTCTCATATTTTTTAATTTATTACATCAACATGAAAATTAATTTCATCGATACCTCTTTGAGCCATCTTATGATACATGGCATAGGGAACAAATGTTTGGAAGAATCTTTGGTTCTTTCTAGTCAAGAAGTGCAAATGAATGAAATGACAACATGTAAGTTGTTGGATAATCTGTTAAAGAAGATACCCCGTGAAGCGTCTTGGCATTATATACATGATATAGATTTGTCATACAATGAAATGTTTTCCTTTTCTCAAAAAATATTTGAAAATTGTGATACATTTGTTTCTATGTCTAAAAATATAGCAAAACACCTTTTCAATCAGGGTGTCTCAAAGAAAGTTCGCTCAGGAATTGTTTATATGGCTTATTTGCAAGGGGTTCTTGTAGATGATAAAGAAGTGGATGCTATAGGCATTTTTAAATCAGAGAAGACAGATACCTTCTTGAAGGTAAATTATGAGGATGGCATTTATAGACTTTCTTCAGAAAAAGGGATGGGATGTATTGATAAGGGATGCCTTATCATGAATGCAGAGTCTGAGAATGGCTATTTGATTTCAATATTCAATTCAAAGAAAAAAAATGATGTCAAATACTGGAATGAAGATTTTCTTGGCATCAGATTGGTAAATGATAATAATTATAAAACCAATCGTGTTGTGGAGCTTTGTGGTACGTTTATTACGAAAAACGAAGCTATTGCTAATAAAGATAAAGCTAATATGATAGATAGGGTCTTGTCTGCAATGACGTTAGGGGAGACTTCGTTTGAGGAGATAACTAAAGTTGTGTTTGAAGATGAAAATATCCGTCAGCAATTTTCAGAGTATCGGCAAAAACAAACTAATTCAGAGGAGGATAAGTTAGATTGTATTTTTGTACCTAATGTTGAAAAGGTAGGAAAAGTGTTGAAGAAATATCGTAATAAATCAAAATTGAAGCTTGACGATGATTTTGAAGTTCTGATAAAGGGTGGTGAAGAAAATATAGTGAAAGGATATGATCAAGACAAAGGCCTTTCATATTATAAACTATATTTCCGAGAAGAAAAGTAGTAAATGAAACAAGTTGATAAAATTATAAGAAATCCATTGGGAATTATAGCATTATTCCTGTCTGTTATTTATGGAATAGCAGGATATGTTATAAGTAATGGCTTCTCTTATCTACATGGATGTTGTGAGCGAATAGGTAAGTTCTTCCCCAGGCGGTCCCATCCCGCACAATCTGGCGAGACCTTTGATGGTCCGCCAACCTTAGAGCGTAGCGGTTCTGAGCACCAGAGGGCGGTTACATCCTCTCGTCCCTGAGGGAAGAGAGGCTTGGTGAGAAAGGTGGAGCCTTCCTTAACGGTAAGGAAGGACGGGTAGGTTTTCGAACATATAGCACTCTAGGGCGGTTACATCCCTAATCCCTATGGTAGGGATTTAGGGCTTGGGTATAGGGTAAGGACCCTCCCGCTGGGGAGGGACAGGTGGGGCATATAACAATTATTGTGAACCCCATCGGTATCAACCGAAATCAACCTCGAATGAAGTCTGATTCAACGGTGTGATGTGAACCCTAGGCTCCAATACTTTTGTATATACAGCGTGTTATAAAGGTAAACGAAATGAATATCAAGGTTTTAGATATAGGTTTTTAGTATTAGAAAACTAGTTTTTCGATACCAAGCCTTCACATCACAACCTTGCCTTCACACAAACAAGGATTTTATCTTAGTCATTGAGATCTCTATCTTAGTCACTGAGAATTCTATCTTAGTCACCGGGAAATTTATCTAAGTCACTGAGAATTCTATCTTAGTCATTTGCTGAACTCAAAAATTTTTTGGCCAATCTTCGCGTATCTTCGCGAAAGTTCAGAGTGAGTCGAAAAAAAGCCGTACTTTTGCACCGTCATTCAGAAGGAGATGCCTCAACACGAGTGGCTAGAACTGAATTAACTAACAATTTAACGTGAAAGGGAAAAGTATGATTCAATCGAGATACAGAGTAGTTGCACTACAATATCCAGTAACATGTAACTTTGCAGCACCAGGCGGTCCCATCCCGCATAACCTGGCGAGACCTTTGATTGGTCCGCCAACCTTATAGCGTAGCGGTTCCGAGCACCGGAGGGCGGTTACATCCTCTCGTTCCTGAGGGAAGAGAGGCTTGGTGAGAAAGGTGGAGCCTTCCTTAACGGTAAGGAAGGACGGGTAGGTTTTCGAAAACAACATTTCCTTTAGGAGACTTAGAGGTAAAATAACAATTATGATGCATAATTTCAACGATATTCAAATCATAATCATGGCCGGCGGCGTAGGCAGCCGCTTCTGGCCTATGTCAACCCCCGATTACCCAAAGCAGTTCATTGATGTGATGGGTGTCGGCCGCTCCCTCATCCAATTGACAGTAGATAGATTGAAGCCAATCTGTCCTGTTGAAAACATGTGGGTAGTGACAAACGAGAAATACATTCGCATTGTCAAGGAGCAAATCCCTGACATGCCAGTAGATAACATATTATCAGAGCCGGAGGCTCGCAATACCGCTCCATGTATTGCTTATGCCTGCTGGAAGATCCAGAAGAAGCATCCTGATGCCAACATCGTGGTGACACCATCCGATGCCCTGGTCATCAATACCTCGGAGTATCAGCGAGTGCTCAGCAAGGCATTGAGCTATACTTCCGATAAGAACGCCATCGTTACTATCGGTATTAAGCCAAGCCGCCCGGAAACAGGCTATGGCTATATCGCCGCAGCAGAGCCAACATCCGTAGATGAAATCTACAAGGTTGAGGCTTTCAAGGAAAAGCCAAACCTGGAGACAGCCGAGCAATATCTTGCTGCCGGCAATTACTATTGGAATGCCGGAATCTTCGTATGGAACATCGATACCATCAGCAAGGCAATCCGTACCTTCCAGCCTCAGCTTGCCTGTATCATGGATGAGATGGCACCTTCTTTCTATACTGAACAGGAGAAAGAGGTGGTCGGCAAACTCTTCCCAACCTGCGAGAAGATAAGCATTGACTATGCCGTGATGGAGAAGTCGAAGGAAATCTATACCTTGCCAGCCGAGTTCGGTTGGAGCGACTTAGGCAGCTGGGGCAGCCTCCGTACCTTGCTTCCACAAGATGAGGCTGGCAATGCCAAGGTAGGTAAGGACATCCGCTTGTATGAATGCAAGAACTGCGTGGTTCATGCAGCCGATGAAAGCAAGGTGGTAGTTCAAGGCTTGGATGGCTATATCGTAGCCGAGAAGAATGGACAACTGCTTGTATGTTCTTTAAAAGAGGAACAGAGAATTAAGGAGTTTGGAAAATAGTAATTTGAAAAAATGAGTATTAGAAGAATTTAGAATGAAAGTTATTTATCCGACCTATAATATAATCGGAGAATACAAACGATATTATAACATTTTATGATAGATATAAAACGAAAAGAAGATTGTTGCGGATGCAATGCTTGCGGCGATGCATGTCCCAAGGGTTGCATAACTTTCAAAGAAGACATTGAAGGATTTTCCTATCCTGTAGTTGATAAAGAAGCTTGTATTGATTGTCATCTCTGTGAGAAGGCATGTCCTATTATCAATGTAGATAAACTCAAGAAAAATGATTTTGAACAACCAGAATGTCATGCTGCTGTAAGCAAGAACATCATGACCCGATTTGCAAGTACTTCGGGTGGAATGTTTTCTGTTTTGGCTCTCCATATGTACAAGCAGGGAGGGTACGTTGGTGGTGCCATCTTTGATGAAGGCTGGATGGTTAGCCAATTAATTTCTAATGACAAGGCTGATTTGGAGAAAATCCGTGGTTCAAAACTCCATCAGAGTAATTCTCAGGGATTCTATGAAAAGGTGAGGGATTTGCTGAAAGCTGGTGAGAAAGTTCTGGTTTGTGGTATTCCTTGCCAGATGGCAGCATTAAGATCCTTCTTGAAAAAAGACTACGAGAACCTTATCATTGTAGATTTGGTATGTCGTGGTATTAATTCTCCTAAGGTATTTAGCAAATGGCTTTCTTTCCTGGAAGATGAGTATGGGGCAAAAGTACAGCACTTCCGTGTGAAGAGCAAAGAACTCGGTTGGAGAAAACTGACAACCAAGGTCGTGTTTGAAAATGGAAAAGTATTGTATGATACCAATGATACCAACTTCTTTACTATAGGTTATCTATCTACTGGAGTTTATTGCCGTCCAAGTTGCTATGAATGTAAGTTTAAGGGCTTTCCTCGTATAGCCGACATTACAATTGGAGATTTCTGGGGAGCTGGCAATACCATAGGAGAAGAGATGGATGGTGACATTGGTACATCAGTTGTCCTTCTGAATAATGAAAAAGGAAAGAAATATTATCAGTCTATAGCTAGTAAACTGAAGGAAAAAGAAGTTCCTTTTGATGTCGTAGTAAAGGGCAATCCTGCATTGATAAGTCCATTGCTGCCTCCTAAAGTAAACAGAGATGACTTTTATAAGGATCTTGACAAGAGTAACTTCAAGGATATTGCGGCTAAATATATACATCGTGGTATAGACCAGAAAACATCCAAGAAACGCCAACTCAAAAATTTGGCTAAGTTTATCCTGGGTGTTAAGAACGTTGCAGGAACAAGTATTCCAACCTGTTGGAAGAATATAAAGTATAATCTATTTTCAAAGAAAGTTCATACGAATATCTTGCACGCCCAATATATACTGATTACTAAGCATACAGTCTTGGATATTGCTAAGAATGCAAACATATCTGTTGGTGGTGTTGTATATCTTGGCACAAAGCGAGTTAAAGGTTCTAAGTTGGAAACCCGTATATTGGTTGAAGATGGTGCAACTCTTGATTTCAAGGGCAATGCCACTATTATGTATGGTGCAGATATCGAAGCTTTCAAGAACTCAAAGATTATATTTGGTAAGTCTTTTATTTCAAATATCGATTTTACCTGCATTAGTGCTGAAAAGATAGAATTTGGAGACAATGTTTCCTTTGGCCGTGATTGCGTCGTTCGTGATAATAATGGAGGACACTATATTTCAAGACGTGGCTTCAAAAATGCTCATCCTATTACAATTGGACAGCATTGCTGGATCTGCGAGAGCAGTACTCTGATGGCAGGAACAAAATTGGGAACTGGTGTCATTGTAGGAGCTAAGTCGTTTGTACGTTCATCTATTCCGTCATTTACAATGGCAATGGGACATCCTGCAGAAGTTGTTGACGAAGATATTTATTTTAAAATGTAAGCTTTAAAGTATAGATTATGTTGTCATTTAAAGAATTAAAGAGAAATCTTAAGAAGGATATATCAAGTTATCCAACCATTAAAGTTGCTTTGTTAGGTGATACTGCAACTCAGTTTTTGGCTACAGCAATCAAGGGTTGGGGTGTAGAAAGAGGATATCAGATTGATTTATTCGAGGCTGAATATAACCAGGTAGAGCGCCAGTTTATGGATCCAACCAGTGATTTATATCAGTTTGACGCTCAATATATAGTTGTTTTCCAATCTACTCATAAGTGGAATGAACACTATAGCTTGCTCTCTGCCCAGGAACAATTATCTTTAGCAGATAACCGATTGAACTTTGTTAGGGAAGTTTGCGCATCCACCCAAGCCAAGGTTATTTATTTCAATTACCCGGAAATAGAAGATACTGTCTTTGGAAGTTATGCAAACAAGGTAGAGTCTTCCTTTACCTATCAGGTTCGAAAGATGAATTTTGAATTGATGAGATTGTCTCAGGAATATCAGAATCTCTTCATTTGTGACATTGCAGGCTTGCAAAACAAGTTAGGTCGTGACGTTATGTTTGATCCTATGGTATATACAACCACAGAGATGATCCTTTCATTGGATGCTGTTCCTTACGTTGCTTCCCGTGTAATGGATGTCATTTGTGCTATCCAGGGAAAGTTTAAGAAATGTATCATTTTAGATCTCGATAATACTCTTTGGGGTGGTGTCGTTGGTGATGATGGTTTGGAAGGTATCCAGTTGGGACATGGCTTAGGAATCGGCAAGGCTTTTACTGAGTTTCAGATGTGGATTAAGAAACTGAAAAACAGAGGAATTATCATCTGTATCTGTAGCAAGAATGATGAGGACAAGGCGAAGGAGCCTTTTGAGAAGCATCCTGATATGGTATTGCGCCTTGATGATATCTCTGTGTTCATGGCCAATTGGGAAACAAAAGTTGATAATATTCGTCAGATTCAGCAAATCTTGAATATCGGCTTTGATTCAATGGTATTCATTGATGATAATCCTTTTGAGCGAAACATGGTTAAGGAGAATATCGCAGGTATCACTGTACCGGATATGCCAGAAGATCCTTCCTGCTATTTGGAATATCTTTATTCTCTCAATCTTTTTGAAACAGCCTCTTATAGTGCAGCAGATAAGGATAGAACCAAGCAATATCAGGTACAGGCTAAACGAGCAGCTTTCAGTAAATCGTTTACCAATGAAGCAGACTTCTTGAAGTCATTGGATATGGTTTCCGAGGTAGAGGGCTTTACTAAGTTTAATACTCCTCGTGTAGCTCAGCTTTCGCAAAGAAGTAATCAGTTCAATCTTCGTACAGTAAGATACACAGAAGATCAGATTACTGCAATAGAAAATGATCCAAAGCAGAAAGGCTTTGCTTTCAGTTTGAAGGATAAGTTTGGTGATAATGGATTGATTGCTGTTGTGATACTTCAGGAAAAGGATGCTGATACTTTGTTTATAGATACTTGGTTCATGAGCTGCCGAGTATTGAAGCGAGGTATGGAGAACTTTACGCTTAATACCATTGTGGAATGGGCTAAGGAGAATGGGTATAAGCAAATTATAGGTGAATACTTGCCTACCCCTAAGAATGGTATGGTTGCAGAGCATTATACAGCTTTAGGATTTAATAAACTGGATAATACTGCTACTGCTCAATGGCAACTAAATGTAGAGAATTATCAGTCAAAAGAATGTTATATAATCAAAAAGTAAATAATAATGGAAAGAAGTGAAATTTTAAAGAAGTTGAATGAGATTTTTGTTGATGTTATGGATTTGGACGATGATTTCGAACTGAATGAAGACATGAGTGCAGATGATATCGAAGAATGGGATTCTCTTTCACATATTCAGTTGATGAAAGCCATTGAGGGAACTTTTGGTATTAAGTTTACTGCCAAAGAAGTTCTCGATTGGGAAGATATTCATGATTGTGTTGATAGTATTGAGGCTAAATTATAATAGTTTTATAAATGTCCGATAATAAACGTATAGCCAAGAATACAGCCTTCCTCTATCTTCGCCAGCTCATCGTCATGGTAGTGGCTATCTACACATCGAGAGTGATTCTCGATGTGTTGGGAGCTTCCGACTATGGTATATATAATGTGGTAGGTGGTATAGTCACGATGATGAGCTTTCTCAATGGAGCTTTGGGATCATCTTCCAGCCGATTCCTTACCTATGAGTTGGGGCGTGGTAATCAGGATAAACTCAATCGCACTTTCTCTGCTTCACTCAATCTTCATATTTGTGTAGCGCTGATAGTGCTCATCTTAGGTGAAACCTTGGGCTTATGGTTCTTTTACGAGAAATTGGTGATACCTGATGATAGAATGGTTGCAGCCTTTTGGGTTTATCAGTTTTCCATCATCACCACGATGATAAGTTTCACTCAGGTACCATACAATGCGTCCCTCATTGCCCATGAGAATATGAGCATCTATGCTTATGTAGGACTTTATGAAGCTATATCTAAATTACTCATCGTCTACCTGTTGATGGTATCGCCAATAGATAAATTAATCTTCTATGGCTTGCTGTTAATGTTGAACTCTGTGGGTATTCAGTTGTTCTACCGCTTTTATACTACTAAGCGATATGAAGAATGCCGTTTCCGTTTGGTCAAGGAGAAGCCGTTATATAAGACCTTGTTAGGTTATAGCGGTTGGGACTTGTTTGGAGGTGTTGCTGTCATATGCCAAGGTGAGGGCATAAATATCTTGCTAAACATGTTCTTCGGACCTATTGTTAATGCCGCTCGAGCTATCGCTTTTCAGATACAGAATGCGGTAAACATGTTTGTTGGCAGTTTCCTTACTGCTGTCAGACCACAAGTGGTGAAGAGCCATGCAGAAGGTGATGATGAGAATATGTATTCTTTAACATTCTCTGGTATGAAGTATGCATTCCTTTTAATGCTAGCTTTAGCAGTACCTGTCATTTTAGAGATAAGATACATCTTAAATTTATGGTTGGGAAAGGGAGCACCTAAGGAAACTGCTGTTTTTGCAAGTCTTGTGCTTGTAAATGCTATATTTCAAGCTTGGCATTCTGGCTACTTGATGGCTTTTCATGCCATAGGACGTATCAAGACTGGTAATCTGACAGGTGGTGTTTTAATGATTTTGTCATTACCAATCTCTTATTTATTCTTGAAACTAGGATTTGATGCTTACGTTGTATTTATTGTTATTATTGTTGTCAACTTGTTGGCTCATATTAATGGTATGTTCCTGGTTCATTGTTATGTGCCCTATTCCGTGATGAGAGCAATTCGAACAATATACATTCCAAGTCTCCTGGTTGCAATATGTACTATAGTTCCTACTGTTTTATTGAAAGATGTGATGGAATCTTCATTCTTACGATTAATGATGGTTGGATTTACGTATGAAGTTTTGCTGATTTTAGCAACTTGGCTATTTGCCCTAGGTAAGGAAGAAAAGAAAGTTGTAATTCAATATTTATCTAAATATGTTGGTAAAAATCTTGGGAAATAAATATTTGTTAAGTCGCAATGGCTTATTGCCTATTATTCCAGACTTTGGAAAAGCAAAAAAACTTGAGGGGCATGACAAACTCAAAGGTCGAGTATCTCTCATTATCGGTGGAAATTCCGGTATAGGTCTTTCTATTGTTAAAACGTTTTTGAGAGAAGGTGCAACCGTTGTTGCTTCTGCTAGACATTTAGGTGAGTTGGAAGCGATAAATTCATCTCAGTTTGAATTCTTGAAATGGGATATAGCTGAGGTTGAAACTTCTAAAAAGTATATTGATTATTTGTTTGAGAAGTATGCTTTTGTTGACGATATAGTGATTTGCGCAGGTGTTAACGTCTGCCCAAACAACAACGAAACAGACTATGTTAAAAAGAAATGGATTGAAACTGAGTTTGTTCATTCTATCAATGTGATAGGGGTGTGTGAAATCTGTAAATATATCCTTGAAAAAGCGAAGAACTTGCAAGCCAACCGACAACCAAAGGTTATCAATGTTATAAGTTCTGGATCTTATATGGCTACCCCAGAACCATATTTCACATCAAAGCATGCTTTAATGTCATTTACCAAGGCATTTATGAAGGAAAGCGAAGGCTTTCTTCGTGTATATGGAATATGCCCAGGAGAGGTTCGAACGAAGATGATAGTTCATGGGTTGTTTACTCTTTTTAGCAGATTCACTAAAGATCGACGTAAGGGACATCCTGACGAAATCGCAGAGTTAGCTTTATTATTATGTTCGCCTGCTGGTGATTATATGAAAAGCAATATATGTGTTTTGGATGGTGGAGAAAGAATCTTAGAGCAATTTTAGTTATGGGAGATAAATTATATAATATTGAAATCAAAAAGTGCTCTTGTAATAAGACCATTTTTGATTATCCTTGTCAAACAGTTGATGATAAGCTATTACAAAACCGTAGAATATTCTTCGTAGGAGAATGCGATGATTACTCTGAACTTATCAATAAATTAGGTCAAACCGCTAGTATCGTAGATTCTGCTAATGAAGCTACAGATATTATCATTTTACCTAATGTAAAAAGAGCAGAGGTGTCTTCTATAGAGGGGTATTACCAAGAATTAGCATATTACCATGATGCATGTTGTGAGTATCTTACTCCTGCATGTGATAATGTTCATAATATGATTGTTCTTCTTCCTCCTCATTCTACAGAATGTTCTACCCATTACTCTCAGATGGCTGATTATGCTACGTCATGTTATATTGATGGATTATCCAAACATGGAGCACGTATTGGGAAATTTGTATATGGTATAGAATTGGCTGAAGATATGGATTATAAGTCTTTATATGATATTATTCTATATCTGTTGTCTTCAAATTCAAATCACATGATATGTGATATAATAAAGTTAGATCGTTGATAATATGTGTTGGTTTATTATTATAGTTATATTAGTAGCTGTACTTAGCATTCCTTCATTTTTGGTTGCTAATAAACTGCTAAAGAAGACTGGATGGTGGAAAAATCAATTTTTGGCTACTGCTCAGTTTGATCTTCATGGAAGGGAAGTAAAGTATGACGTTGTAAATCTTGGATCCAATCCATCTCGTTTTGCATTCTTTTATGAAAATGTATTGGGACAGTCTTTTGCTACTGGTAGCCAAAGCCAGGCAATGGACTTGGCGATTCTTAAAAGTTATCGCCATCAGATAAAGGATGGTGCAACTGTACTTGTTGCCATCATGCCTTTCACATCAATTGCAACATACTTGAAAGAAAGACCAGAATATTGGGACACGGCATACTATGCTAAGTTTGCAAAAATACTAAATGCGGAGGAAAGAGCAAAACTTCCAAACAGTTCTGCTCTTGTGACTTATCTTAAATATCCTCTTTTATCAAATGTTCGCCTTCTTAAACAGTTGGTATTTGGTTGGCATAGAGATAATCGTTATGATATTACCGAGCAGCCTTTAATGCATGTAGAACTCAAAGATAATGCTCAAAGATGGATTGATGGATGGTTGAAAGAATTTCGCTTGAACACTCTAGAAGAAGTTTTTGATTCAAGATGGCATGGATATTATCAAGAGGCAATAGATCTTTGTAAAGAGGTTGTAAGCTATTGTAAGCAAGAGGGCTTGAATCCTGTCTTCATCTGTGTTCCTATGTCTCATTATCTTTCTGACTTGTTCCCAGCTGATGTTCGCAAGTTCTTGGTAACAGACTTCGTGAAGGCATGTAATGAGCATGATATACCATTCTTGGATTATACTTTAGATCCTGATTTCCAGGATGCATCCTTGTATTTTGACTCATTCTTCCTTAATATGAGAGGCAGAAAGTTGTTCACAAGAAGAGTATTGAAGGACTTGAAAATATGTTAAATAATACGATTCGGGGGGGGTACTCTCAGAGTATCAACATGTTGCGGTTTCCCCTCGCCATACTCGTAGTGTTCGTGCATGGCTTCGGTGCTGACATTGATGTTGCGGAGCTGCATGCTAGTGGTTTAACCGGATTAGTAGCCTATGACTATATTAGGCTTTTTTTTTCTGTAGTTATTGCTAGAAGTGCAGTGCCCATCTTCTTCATCATATCAGGTTATCTCCTGTTTCTGAAGGTGGAGGAATATAATAAGACTGTTTATATCTCTAAGTTACGGAAGCGTTTGTATAGTTTAGTGATACCTTATTTTTCATGGATATTATTGCTTGTTCTTTGGACTTTAGTGTTTAAGGTTGGTGGTATTCTTTTGCATGGAAAGTCATGGACAGGCATCTTAGAATACTTTCAAGAGAATGGGTATCTGCACATGCTATGGGATAGTAGTGTTTGGGGTGATAGAACCACCTGGTTAGGGATAGAGACTCACAATAGTGGACCTGTACTTCTTCCTTTCTGGTATATGAGAGACCTGATTATGATGGTTGTTATATCACCGGTTATCTATTGGCTTATCAAGAAGTCTAAAATCATATTTATCATATTACTGATTGCGATATATGTATTTGATATTAGAGTCTCATGGATGAGTGGTACGTTTACTTATGCCAGTTTATTCTTTAGCTTAGGCGTCTACTTCGCTATCAAGAAGCAAGATTTTACAGATGTACTATGGAAGTGGAAGAAGATTATATGTCCAGTAGCAATAGCTTTGATGATATACCAAACATATACTGGTTCTGCAATGGGAGACGATACTTCAAGAATGATTCATCCGTGGTTGGTCATCTTCCAGAGTTTTGCTCTCATCCTATTGGCATCAGCATCATGTAAGTGCCCAAAGCTGTATGGCATAAACAAGAAGCTGGCAAGAACCTCCTTCTTTATCTATGCTCTTCATCCATTTATCTTGGGTTACGTGATATCTGCATTCAACAAGATGGCATTACTTGCAGATCAGGTAATACCAGTTAGTGAAAGCTGGTATGTGATGACCTTCAATTATCTGGCTTCTCCTTTTGTCTGCGTGTTCCTTTGCATCATCATCTATTGGTTCTTGCAAAAGTATCTCCCTAACTTTTTAGGGGTGATAGTAGGAGAGAGTATGAAATGAAATTTTAAATTATGCAAAGAAATTAGTTTTTTTGAAATAAAAGCTATAACTTTGCAGCATGATTATGGACTTTACACTATTTATAGCATGAAAGAGTTGATACATTATAGGGCTACTATCTTTGTAGAATCACCTATTGGTTATACTAAAGATAATGTGGATATGTTTCCTTTAAAAGATTGGAAATGTATGCCATTGACTAATGATGCCAATACTCAGGCAATAAACCCATTTGAAATAATTAGTAAAACTAAAGAATTCGATGGTGCAGAATGGAAAGCTATGAATTTGGAGAAAGGCTTTGCAATCGTATTTTTGGGACCCAAGATAGATATACTGGGACAGCCTTTTAGGGATGAACACTCTTTTGTTCAAATGAGCAAGCAGATATTTGAACAAATTTGTGCAACCTATTCAATCAAGAATGTCGCACGTTTTGCCTATAGTCCTACTTATGGTGAGAAAAATGGAGATTTCGCTGGATTCATTAAGCATTCATTTTATAAAGGAGCAGAGGCGGAAAATGTTACCGCAAGAAGTGTCTATAGAGTGGATGAAGAAATTAATGATAAGAGAATAAAAATCAATTATTTAATAGAGATTTCATCGGGAATGTTTGTTGATAAAGAGAAACAAACTCCTTCTGTTATTTATGACGTAGACATCAATAGTACGGTTATAGATAATGTCATCTTTAGCATATCAGATATGAGTGCTTTCTTTGACAAAGCCGATAGTTTTGCAAATGAGTTTATACAACAATATTAAAATATAGAGTTATGGCATATGCAGCTTTACCACAAAAGAGCTTGTCTGATGCAGCATCAGATAGGGCTTCTGCTCTTATCGCACGAGCAGAAATAAGGAAAGAGCGGGTCTTGGATGATAGCTCTGTTTCTTGTTGGAATATCCAGAAGATTGATGATGAGATAAAGACTTATTTCATTGATTCAGAGCAAAGAGATGCCTTTATGCTCTTGTTCAAAACTAGAGTGCGTAAGTATTTAGGTGTCAATCTTGATGCTTTGGGCAGTGCTGTAGCTGAGAATCTTACCAAGATAAGTGCTTCTATGGGTAGTCTTGAGGTTATGGATGTATGGATGCGTCATCGCTCTGACGAGCAAATGCAGTATATCTTTAAGTTGACAGAACATATTTCCTTACAGATTATGTCACCTTTGATGAAAGGGTCAGAAGGGGAATTCTATTCTGTATATTATGATGGTGAATGCCAACACATGGGGGCTGCTACCATCGATAATATAGTGGAAGAAATGAAGAAACTAACAGATTATTTGAAAGCCGATGTCTGAATATCCAGTAGAAATATTGCCTCATGAGTTGTATAAGGCTAAGATGGATGTAGATTCTCTTGCATCTAACGTGGAGAATGCTTGTGTGGTACGACGAGTAACAGAAAAACCTCAATTATGTATGGTACTTGGTGTTATGGTACTTATAAACTATGACATTCTCCAGGCCAAGGATGTTCTCGATATGTCAACTTATCTTTTGGGAGCAAGGTATCAGAATGTTCATCTTCCGTTTGTTGATGTCAGTAAACGTGATTGGGCGGGGGAGAAAACAGAGGAAATAAGAGAAGTCTTGTCTGATACAGATAATTGGGCTTACATAGATGCCCCTTCGTTTCCGTTAATGATACGTTTGTCTAAGTTACATCAGCAATCATTCGAATATCAACGTACTTTTGATTCTCCTAAGCAGAAGAAGGAGTATGAAGAAAAGTATAAGATAAGAGATTTCTATACAACAAATGGAAAAGTATTCTATTCATTTTCTATTCGTTTTGAACATGTCCCAACATTGCTCAATTATTGGCATTTCGAAATGAAGTTATGTCCTTCGCTAGAAGAGGTGTTTCCTAGAAAGTCTGAGAAAAAGGCATGGATGAAACTGATGATAAATGATTTCTTGCAAAATCAATTTGTTCTTGCATTGGTAGAAGACGAGGAGGATGCTGCAAAAATAGATTCGTCTTATTATCTAAAAGCAAAACCTGAGGCAACGGCATGATAGTCATTTACCACGAATAATACATATGTAAAAGAACAAGAAATTGGGATATAGTCATGAATAATCAGATTTTTGATTACTTAAAAGAATATGCTGCACTCCCATCTCCCCAGTATGCTGTCTTGCTAAGGGGAAAGTGGGGATGCGGGAAAACTTACTTTGTGAAGCATTGGCTTGAAGAATTTGATAAGTCAGACAAGTTGCCAGCCAATGAGAATAGCATCGAACTGAAACCAATATATGTTTCACTCTTTGGTATGAGAGATATCTCTGATATCAAATCTGCCATTGATAGATGCGTGAATCCATTCTTTTATTCTAAGACTGGCAAAATACTGAAGATTGCCGGACGCATTGCAAGCAAGATAATCTTCAAGACAGAACTTGATATAGATAAAGATGGAAAGAGTGAAACATCTTTTTCTGGAGCCTTGGATTCTTTATCCATTTTTGAGAATGACAATAAAGATGAAGTTAATGGCGTAAAGTTTATCATCTTCGATGATCTGGAACGTTGCCAGATACCGATGAAGCAACTGCTCGGTTTCATAAACTATTTTGTGGAACATTGCGATTGTCATGTTGTTGTGGTAGGTGAGGAGAAATATCTAGATGATAAGACTCTGCATGATTTGCTCGAATTCAAGGAAAAGATAGTTGGTAGGGAGTTTGAGATTCTCCCTGATATAGAAGCTGCCATAAAGCTATTTGTTTATGAACCTATGATGGCTGTCGATTTTCTAAGTAAAGAAACAGAGATGATTCAACTATGTTTTGAGAGTACCGCAACTCATAATTTGAGGTTGTTACGCCAGTCACTACTGGATTTCAGTTCGTTGATTTCGGCTTTGCCATCCAAACTGGTAGAAGATAATCATGACTATTTGCGTTCTTTGTTGTCTTGCTACATTGCTGTTTATGCAGAATACCGGAATATAGACAATCGTGGTTATATTGTCGATTGGGGAAATTATGCAGTGAAGGCTTATGTAGATACCAAGGATAAAGAATCTCAGAAAATTAGGAATCTGATGGGGAAATACAACAAAGTCAACAGCCTTAATCAATTTGAAGCTTTGAGCATAGAAATGGTTCCCAAGATAGTAGAACATATAGAAAAAGGACTTAGTCTGGCTCCAATGTTTGAAAATACTCTATCACATAAATCCAGAAAGCTTACGGCTTTGGAAAGATTAGGTTCATATTGGGATAAGACGAATGATGAATTCAATGATCTATATGACTCATTACTGGAGGAATTGAAGAATGGAACCATATCCGAGCCTGCTAATATGGGCAAATCTGTTGGCTTCCTTGGATATTTCGATGCCATGCACTTTCGTGAACTGCCAGAGGATGCCATCTCTGATATAAAGAACAGATTGTTGGATATCTATCAATCTTGTACCTGTTTGAAGGATTTGTTCAAATGTCACTATTCATTTATACAGGGCTACAATTATGTAAGAGGATGTGACCATGATAAGATGAAGACAAAATGTATCATAGACTTTATTGCTAAACTCTTTGAGCAAAAGAAGGAAGAACTGCCCGATGATATGCAGTTAGCTCTGCGTCAACTGTCAGATGATAATGTGGAGAGTTTAGCTTATATAGATTCTGGTAGCTATCCTGATCACTCTTCGAGTTTTCGAATGCGTCCTATATTTGCTAAGGAGAATCCGCAGCAGCTCTTTGATTCTCTGCGCAAGATGAGCAATAGGGGACGTAACGCTTTTAGCCAATTCCTGGCATACCATTATGAATTCCATGTGAATTGTGATTTTTCAGATACATTTCTTCCAGACCATGATGTATTGGTTAAGCTGAGAGATTTGGTTATAGAAGAAGCAAAATCGAAAGTGTCGATAGAAAAATGGTCGTATGACTTATTGGTTGAGGGATTGGATAAATCTATCAGAAGGGCGAACGGAGAGTCTAAGATAGAATAGTAGTATAATAAATAGGAGAATTATATATGGCAAAAACAAAATTGACAATATCTTTAATAAAAGAGGGGATACCAATAAACCGGGTTTTGAAGCCTGATATACCTTCCCTTACTTTAGCGGACGGATTGGTATTGTATTATAAGAATAATCAACCAGCCAGTCCTAAGTGGGTGAATAGCTTTCTTAAAGGTGAATAAGTTTGTTTAAGGTAAAAGCGTGTCAGCTGTTTTCTTATATGTAGGAGAAAATGTACATCGCATTTTTGCTGTTTGCTTTGGATTTGGAAGATCCTTTCTAGAACCAAATATAGTAGAAAAATAATTCGGATTGCTTGCAACACTGAATAACGTAATGCAGATAAATTGCGAAGTATTGATATAAATAGTATGAAGTCAATACCACCTCTGAAAAACCTAATTCAATCTAGTGCATTAGCAGAGATTCAGAAATTTAATATAGATGCCTATAGGAATTGTATTAAAGTCGATAGGCAAAGCTTCTGAGGGAGATTTATCTGGTACGATATCTGGTGCAAATTCTCTTTCTGTTTCTACAAACAAAAGCTATTATGAATTGGATGAATTCTTAACGATTTGTTACCTTCTTTATAAAAGTAATAATAGAAAAATTTAAAATAAAATGAAAATAGCATTATTAAATCTTCCATTTGATAACAATTATGGAGGAAATCTTCAACGATATGCTCTAATTAAAGTGCTTCAAATGATGGGGCATGATGTAGAACATATTAATCTAGTATATCATAATGAGCTTCCATGGTATAAAAAAATTCCATGCTATGGAAAACGTATAGTAAAAAAATATTTATTATTTAAAGAAAACATTCAAGTATTTCTAGAAAAAGAGATGTGCTTGAAGATGGAATACAAAACAAAATTAACAAAAGAGTTTTATGAAAAGTATATTCCGCATACGAAAAGTTGTAAGAATATTGCTGATATAATTTCTGTAACTAGGGGTAAATATTCGGCTTTTATTGTAGGAAGCGATCAGGTTTGGAGAGCTGATTCTACAAAGCAAATAGGAATAGAAAACTATTTTCTTCGATTTACAAGTAATGAAAATGTGAAAAGATATGCTTATTCTGTTTCTTTTGGAGTATCCAAAAATATATTTAGCCGAAAACAAATATTAGCTCTTTCAAAATATTATTCTAACTTTAATGCAGTATCAGTCAGAGAAGAATATGCTTTAAAATTATTTTCAAAGTATAATTGGAATCAGCCAAAGGCCACATTGACCCTAGATCCTACTTTTTTGCTTTCAAAGGCGGATTATGAACAAATAATATCAGAAAATGAGGTTGTTGATTCAACATCAAATAAAATATTCTGTTATATTCTTGATAAAACTAAAGAAAAGATTCGTCAAATAAATGATTATCAGAATAATCAAAAAGGACAAGTTGTTTGGGTGGGGTTGGATAATACGGATGTTGTCTCAATTTGCCAATGGCTCAATAATATTAAAAATGCAAAGTTAGTTATTACAGATTCTTTTCATGGATGTGTATTTTCTATAATTTTTAATCGACCTTTTATCTTTTTAGGTAATTCTGGTAGAGGAAATTCAAGGATTGATTCCTTGTTTAAGATATTGGATATCAATAAGGATGAAACTATGCAATTGAATTGGAAAAAAATTAATCAGAAAATTTCCTTATACAAGGAAAAATCATTGGCATTTTTACAAGAAATATAGTATAATATAGAAATGAATATATATGTTGTTGTATATGGTATAATAATATTGTCTGTTGTATTTGATACTAATCATTTCAGTAAGAGTTTCAGAAATACAGTACTAGCAATAGATGTATTATTAATAACATGTTTTGCTGGATTAAGATGGAACGTTGGATCTGATTGGGAACAATATTTAACTTGTTTCAGAACAATTAAGGATAGTGAAATGTTTCATTATTATCGTTATGGAACACAGTATTTTGAACCTTTATATTCTTTTATAAATTGGTTTACAAAATTTATTTTTGGCATAAATGGGTATAGTATCTTCCTATTTTGGACTTCTGCGTTAAGGTTTATTTTGTATGCATGGACTTGCAAGAAAATTACAGACTATCCAATACTTTCATTTGCGGCTCTTTTATCAGTTGATTTAGGATTTCCAACTGCAAGAACAGGGTTAGCATTTGCATTAGTTATAGCATCTTTTGTTTTTGTATTGCGTCAGGATGTAAGAAAATATCTTTTTTTGATTATGCTTGCTTTTCTTATACACAAAATGTGTATATTATTCCTTCCGTTATATTGGCTATTCAATAAGATAAAGATCAACTATTTAACAGCTTTGGGAATCTACACATTTAGTGTAGTTTTCTCTGCTGTTGCAGATAAATATTTGCCAGGTTTGGGCTTGTTTTTTAGTACTTTTGCATCAGATGATGATTTACAAGAGAAAATTACGACTTATACGTCTTGGCAAACAAATGAAGGTGTTGCTAAATCCATATTTTCTATAGCCTTGGTCTATTTTTGGATTACTTTATTCTTTTATCAAAGAAAGTATCTTTTAAAAAAAGACAAGTATAAACAAAATGCCCTACTTTGGGCTTACATTCTGTGCGTTAGTATAACATCTGCTTTTTCTGTATATTTTACAGACTTGACACGTTTGGCAGTGGCGATTAATACTTGGCCGTTTTTGTTGACTTTCACTATGAAATCTTTTAAAAAGTATAAATCATTAATATTATTTTTCATTATTTGCTTTATGTTTTATCGACTAAGCCAGTTTTTTAACGGCATATATTATAAGGATTGTTACGAACATTATAATTGGGTATTTGGATTATGAAATTAGCAATATGTGGTTTCGGCTTTTCTGGAGCATCCCTTCCGTTAGCGAAGGCTTTGGCTCATTCAGTTTCTATCGTCAAAAAGGTAGACTGTTATTATTTGGTGTATAAATCAAAGAAGTGCTCAGAAATTGAATCGGTAGATTATGGAAATGAACTTTTGAAAATAGGAATTCCTCACAAGTTGGACATGAATAATAAGATATATAACTATCTGCCAGATAATGTTTCTATATATTTATTCCCTATATGTCCAAATGGACCAGTAGGTATGCACTGGTTTAGTAAAATTATAAATTATTTGCTTATCGTTTACCTGTCTTTTTATATTATTCTAAAAAGATATAAAGCTGTTAATATTATAGCTCATACTTCATTAGAGTTTACTTTATATAGTATAGTTTCAAAGTTTATAAAAACTATCATTTCTGTTCATGAAGTGTATGTTTCGTTAAATAATGAAAAAGTAATTAAGCCAAAACTTAAATCCTTATCCCAAAAGGAGGTTGATATAGTCTTTCATTCAAAAAGTGTGAGAGATGAGTTTATGCATAGTATTAATTATACGAGATGTAAATTACACGTAATATCCTTTTCTAATTTTGATTCATATTCAAGTTTTCTTGGAAATACTGATGTAGTGAATATTACAAATTATATATTGTTTATTGGTTCTATTCAGCCTTATAAAGGATTAGGTTTATTAAAAGAAGCCTTAGATAATCATTCTATGGACTCTGTTAATGTTGTAATAGCTGGTAAAGGTAATGTTCCTGAATTAGATTTTTTTAAGAATAGAAAAAATACATGTGTTTTAAATCGCTATATTAGCAATGAGGAATTAGTAAGTTTGATCAAAAATAGTGCTTTTATAGTATGTCCATATCTCACAGCTTCTCAAACTGGAATTGCTCCTACAGCATTTGTTTTTAATAAGCCTATTGTGGCAACTAATGTAGGAGCTTTTAATGAAGTAATTAACGATGGCTTTAATGGCTTTTTAGTACCCCCAAATGATCCAGATTTGTTAAGAGATCGTATTTTAAAACTTTATGTTGATATTCCTTTTAGAGAAATGCTAATGGAAAACATTTTTAAAAGTCATATTAATGAGTGGGATAATATTGCAATTGAGTATTTGAAAATTTTGTTAAAATAATAATTATGATTACAATGTATATTGGTGGTGGTTTAGCGAATAAGATGTTTCAATACGCTTTTTCGCTTGCCATCAAGAAAAAAGGTTATGATGTAGTGTATGATACCATTACCTTCAAGACAGAGTTTGTACATGACAGAGTAGAACTTGACGACATTTTTCCAAATGTCAACATGATTAAAATCTCGAAGTCTGACTATTGGGCTGCTGGTAAGCAGAATAAGTTAGCTCGTTTGGTTAAGAGAATAAGCCCAAAGTATATAACGGAACATGCTTATCTTTTTAATGATAAGGTTTGGGAACAGATAACGCCTACTTGCTATTTGGAGAGTAGTTGGCAGGATGAAAACTACTTCGTTTCCGCTGCTAATGAAGTTCGTCAGGCTTTTGTTTTTCCACCATTTGAGGATGAGAGAAACGTAGAGGTTGCGCAAGCAATGGCATCATCTAATTCTGTGGCCATCCATATCCGTAAGGGTGATGGTTATGGAACATGGAATATCTTCAGTAATACTTGTCCGAAAGAATACTATGATAAAGCGTTGGATTATATTAAAGAGCATGTTGAAAACCCTAAGTTCTTCATCTTTACAGATAGTCCTGATGTAGTTAAGGAGTATCTTGATATAGAAGACTACACTTTGATTAATTGGAATCCTACGTCAGGCAAGGGTAACTATTGGGATATGCAGTTGATGAGCTGTGCTAAACATAATGTTATTGCTAACAGTACATACAGTTGGTGGGGAGCATGGTTGAATAGCAATCCAAGTAAAATTGTTATTGGTCCTAAATACTGGTTTAATCCAGAGTGTAAGCTAGCTTCTGTTAATCACATTATTCCGAAAAAATGGATAAAATTGTAGTCACGAAGAAGGCACCTACTTGGCAATATGATATTGTAAGAGGGCTTATGTGTTTCTTTATTTTCAATTGTCATTTTCTGGCAATGTTTAATTTTCCCAAGCAATCATCCATGGTGCTGCAATACCTGAAGGCTTCTCTAAGCAATGCCCATTTAGGAGTTATATATTTCTTCTTGTTGAGTGGAACAGTATTGTCTTTGTCTTTTTTGCGTAAAAAAGTAAGTATTAAGAGTATTCCTCTTTTTCTTTTGAAAAGATTTTTGCGGTTGTTACCACCAATCTTCTTCAGTTTGTTAGTTACTTATATTTTAATGTGTTGTCACTTAATTTATGTAGATAATTTGGGCCAAACTGTATCTCTGAATTCGTGGGCAAAAACTTTGTTTTGCTTTACTTCTAGTGATTTGTCCCCATTAAAAGATATATTTGATACTTATATTCTTGGGCATAGTGGGTATAATCCCAACTTATGGATTATTAGATTTGAGTTTTTAGTACCTATATTACTTTTGTTTACTTATAAATTCATTAAATATAGGATCACTAGTTATTCTATTCTTGTAGTAACTGCTGTTGTTATGGGGGGGTATATCTTTATGGGAATTGAAAAAATGTTACTAATTGCTTATGTCCTTATGTTTTTCTTAGGACTTATAGTTGCTTATAGGGTAACTGTAGATAGACCTTCTTCTCAAAAGATAAAATGGATGATGTTGTCTGCTATGATTTTATGGAGCATTAGTGTTATTTTTAATGAGTCTGTAAATCGATTAATAGATATGATTTTGAGTTCATTGTTATTGCTTGTTATGTATCATAAGACGTTCGCAGGCATCAAGGTACTAGCAAAAATTCCTTTTGTGAATACTTTAGGTAAAATTAGCTATGAATTCTTTGTGTATCATTTATGTGTTATAGCTTCATTCAGTTGTTGGATATTTTTGCAACTTTATTTAGAATGTGGGTATTATATTGCTTTGTTTGTCACATATATTTGCACAGTTATTATAGTTTTTGTATTGTCATGGGTATCTAATTTCCTAACATCAAAGTATTACAACCCTATTTTAAGGAAGTTAGTATAGTATTATTGATATTTGATACTTATAATAATTCATTATATTATTTATGAACATATTATTTTTGCATAGACTCTGGCCTTCATTTGGTGGTGGTGAAACTGTTACGAAATGTTTGGCTTCTGAGTTGATAAAACGTGGTCATTCTGTTTACGTTTTGTATTTTAAAGAAAAGAGAAATATGAGTGATAGCGTAAATGTTGATGACAAAGTATTTCAAAATCTTATACCTGGTGTTAGTTTTGATGAAAATTCATCTGAGTTCTTTGTAAATCAGAAGGAGGCAAAGTATGTTTCACAGTTTTTGGTAAATTATGTCAAAGCAAAAAATATAGATATAATTATCAATCAGTGGTGGCCCGTAGAATACCATAAGGATATTCAAGTGAAGACAAAAGCTAAAATTATCAAGTGTCTTCACATGGATCCTGATACTCGTAAGGTGTTGACAAATATTAAGGGTATAAAAGGTTCTCTTATTAGAGCTTTAGAGCCTTTATATAGAATTGTTGAGAGAAAGAAACACTTGTATAGTTGCGATAAATATGTCACTAATGTTGATAAACTGGTATTTTTGGCTCCTAGTTATCAAGACTTCTATGTATCCCATACTAAAGTTAAGGACGTGAAGTTTAGAACATCGTTTGTATATAATCCTGTTGTTTATTCATTTAAAGCTTCTAAAGAAGATTTGATAAATAAGAAGAAAGAGATAATAGTAGTAGGGCGATTACTTGAGAAGCATAAGCAGGTTTCTCGTATATTAGCGGCTTGGAATTCTATAGATGATGTTCACAGAAACGATTGGAAACTTAGAATTGTTGGTGATGGACCGGATCGCCTTTTCTATGAAAATATGGTTTTTTCTCAGAACATAAAAGGTGTTTCTTTCGAAGGTTTTCAAAATCCTTTGCCATTTTATAAAAAAGCGAGCATTTTACTCATGTCTTCTGCTTATGAAGGCTGGCCAATGTCCATTATAGAGGCCATGCAAAATGGTGTTGCTGTTGTTGCCATGAATACTTTTAAGTCAGCTTCTGATATTATAAAAAATGGCGAAAATGGAATATTGACTAGTTCTGATATTCATGAATTTTCAAAAGCTATTCAAAAACTTATGATAAATACTGAATTAAGAAGAAAATTAGCACTTAATGGTATGTATAGTTGTTCTCAGTATTCTGTTGAAAAAGTTGTAGATTGTTGGATAAATTTATTCAAATCTTTGTAAGAAAATGAAAAGTAAGTTGTTTTTTTTCCCTTCAGAACCTCTTGTTGGTTATCGAAATCCTTATTGTAATTATTATAAAGAAGCATTAAATAACTACTATGAGGTGTTAGATATGAATAGGAGTGGCAAGTGTAAGCGTATGTTTACATTGCTCTTGAATTCATTTAGGTGTCAATACATTGTTTTTAATTGGTTGGAGAGCGTTCCTTTTTTTCCATTTGGTAAGGTGCAATTTGTATTAGCATTAATGGCTTTGTTTGTCTTGAAACTTAGAAAAGTAAAAGTCTTGTTTATGTTTCATGACTTAATTCCGCATTTTGGGGACAATTGGATGTCTAGATATCTTATGAAATGGTTGTTCACAAATTCTGACTTGATTATAACACATTCTAAAGAGGCCCTTGATATTGCAAAGAAAAAAACGGAGAAGCCATGTTTTTATGTTTGTCATCCAGTATATAAAACAAAGGTTGAACCATTCGAGGCAAGTAGGCAAGTAGATGTCTTTATTTGGGGGGCTATTTATGATTACAAAGGCATATATGAATTTATTTCTCTGCCTGCAATTCAATCTGCTGAATTGCAGATTTATATTTTAGGACACTCAATGGATGAGAGACTGAAAGATAGAATTCTGTCTAAGTGTAATTCTCATATTGTATATGAGGATAGAAGAGCGGGATTTTCTGAAATTGCAGCATATTGTAAAAAAAGTAAGTATGTCTTATTTCCTTATGTTGGTGAAAGTATTTCTAGTTCTGGTGCCCTTGTCGACACCTTAGTCTTTGGCGGCGTACCTATAGGACCTAACCGTGGTGCTTTTAAGGATTTAGCAGAAGAAAATGCATGTTTGGTATACAATAATTATGATGAATTATGTAAAATATTACATGATACCTCTACCATAGCTCCTGACGATAGAAAAATATTTCTTGATAGATATTCTTGGGAAAATTTTGCAAAAATGATTTATGAAAATTTTCATTAAAAAATGTTTCCTTTAGGGATGCACTCATGTTTAGAGTATGGGGGGGGTAAGGGGCGCACCCTTGAAGAATATGAGTTTTTTGCAGCATCAGATTTAAAACGAATGAAACAACCTTCTTTTATGAACTATATACTCAAAAATGAAATGTATAACGATATTCAAATCATAATTATGGCAGGCGGCGTAGGCAGCCGCTTCTGGCCAATGTCAACCCCAGATTACCCAAAGCAGTTTATTGATGTGATGGGTGTGGGTCGTTCCCTCATACAATTGACGGTAGATAGATTGAAGCCAATCTGTCCTGTCGAAAACATGTGGGTAGTGACAAACGAGAAATACATTCGCATTGTCAAGGAGCAAATCCCTGACATGCCAGTAGATAACATTTTATCAGAGCCGGAGGCACGCAATACCGCTCCATGTATTGCTTATGCCTGCTGGAAGATCCAGAAGCAGCATCCTGATGCCAACATCGTGGTGACACCATCCGATGCCCTGGTCATTAATACCTCGGAGTATCAGCGAGTGCTCAGCAAGGCTTTGAGCTATACATCCGATAAGAACGCCATCGTTACCATCGGTATCAAGCCAAGCCGCCCAGAAACAGGCTATGGCTATATCGCCGCAGCAGAGCCAACATCTGTAGATGAAATCTACAAGGTTGAAGCTTTCAAGGAAAAGCCAAACCAGGAGATAGCTGAGCTATACCTTGCCGCCGGCAATTACTATTGGAATGCCGGAATCTTCGTATGGAACATTGATACCATCAGTAAGGCAATCCGTACCTTCCAGCCAAACCTTGCCAGCATCATGGACGAGATGGCACCTTCTTTCTATACCGAACAGGAGAAAGAGATGATCGGCAAACTCTTCCCAACCTGCGAGAAGATAAGCATCGACTATGCCGTGATGGAGAAGTCGAAGGAAATCTATACCTTGCCAGCCGAGTTCGGTTGGAGCGACTTAGGCAGCTGGGGCAGCCTCCGTACCTTGCTTCCACAAGATGAGGCTGGCAATGCCAAGGTAGGTAAGGACATCCGCTTGTATGAATGCAAGAACTGCGTGGTTCATGCAGCCGATGAAAGTAAGGTGGTAGTTCAAGGCTTGGATGGCTATATCGTAGCCGAGAAGAATGGACAGCTGCTGGTTTGCTCTTTAAAAGAGGAACAGAGGATAAAAGAGTTTGGGAAATAACGAATAGGATGATGAATAATAGAAGGTTAGTTGTAGTGGATTTCCTTCGAGGATTTTCCATATTTACTATAGTTTTAATGCATCTTGTACAGAGTTATCCTTTACCAGGCTTCTTGCAAAAGGCAACTTCATTGGGTGGTGCTGGTGTTCATGTATTTATTTTGTGTAGTGGATTTGGATTATATCTGTCTTCACTATATAAACCTTTGACTTATGGACAATTCTTGAAAAGAAGATTTTCTAAGGTTTATATACCTTATCTTATTGTAGTAATAGTAAGTGCCTTGTACTTTGGGTTGGTATGTGACCAAGATGTACTTAACCCTTTGTTGGGTTCTGTCTTTCTATACAAAATGTTTGTTCCTTCTTTGGAATATGCATTTGGCGGTCAGATGTGGTTTGTTTCAACAATTATCCAATTTTATCTATTTTGGCCTTTAATAGTAAGGCTATTTAGAGTGGATATGGGGGGGGCGAATCTCATTACTTATCAGTCTCATATGGGCAACGATTACTACTTATTTAGGAATAGACGATGAGAGAATCTGGAATAGTTTCTTCTTGCAGTATCTTTGGGAGTTTGTTTTAGGTATGTGGTTGGCAAAGATATACTTTGAACACCCAGAGAAAATTAAAGTGCCTAAGTTTGATATTTTATTGGGTGCAATGATTGTTGGGTTGGGTTTGACTGGTGTAGCAGGTGTTGTTGGTGGATACTGGAAATCATATAACGATATCCCTTCGCTGGTTGGCTATATGTCTATGGCTCTCATTGTTTATAAATTGAGTTTCAATTGGGTTAATCGTTTCTTCCAATATACCAATAAGGTATCGTATGAGTGGTATCTTATCCATATACTGATATTTAGCATTTACTTCAAATTTGCAAGAGGCATATTGCCTTTCTATGTAGATTGGGTAGTTCTGATGCTTGTATCGTATGTTGTGGCTATAGGTTATCATCAGGTTTTGAAGAAGGTATAGTATCTTCCTGTATGAATGTAATAACTGCGTGGTTCATGCAGCCGATGAAAGCAAGGTTGTAGTTCTAGTCTTTGATGGCTATATAGTAGCCGAGAAGAATGGACAGCTGCTTGTTTGCTCTTTGAAAGAGGAACAGAGAATTAAGGAATTTGGGAAATAAATGGCAATAGCGGTGCAATTGGTACCATTATATCACTTAATCGGTACCATTGTATTGCTCATCCAATACACTGGCTCTGCTCCCGGCTGGGATATTATCATGGTTCTAAAATCATCCCGTCCTTCTTTACCATTAAAGAAGGCTCCACCTCTCATCTCGGTCTTCTCCCCTCAGGGAAGAAGAGGAAAACCGCCCTCCGGTGCTCAGAACCGCTACGCTATAGGTTGGCAGACCAAAGCGGTCTGCGCCAGGTTTTGCGGGCTGGGACCGCCTGGGGCAGGGATTCTCAATTGCTTGCTGATGTAAGAATGGTGGTTGTTCATGGCTTGGTTGGCTATATCGTAGCCAATAGGTAGAAAATTAGGACTAAATAGTCATTATACTAAAAGTTATAGCTTATGTTAGAGAATATTTTAAGTTTAAAAGTTCAAGGAGGATATTTCGTTAATGAAACTGATGACTTTCCTTTGTTCCAAAACACTTTAAATATCTTGTATGGTAGAAATGGTAGTGGAAAATCTTCTATATCCCGAGCTATTCGGGAATTCTCGAAGAATGGAGATGAAGACAGTGAGGAAAGGAAATATACTGTTAGTTTCAATGCGGATATTGATAAGTCGTCAATCCATGTGTTTAATGAAGATTTTGTTAAGGAAAAAGTTCTAGTTGACAGCGATGGTGTTGGTACGATAGTTATGCTTGGTAAACAGGTAGAAGTTGATGCGGAAATTGAAAAACTCAAAATATCGCAAAGCAAGCTGCAAGGTGATTATTCAAAGTTGTTAGAACTTAGAGAACATCTTAGCAATGCAAGGAATAATGCTTCACCTTTATCTTGTAGAAAAAATCTAAAAAATGGTTTGAATGGGTGGGCAAGCATGGATTCTCACATAAAAAACACAAAAACAAATAGCAAGATAACTGATGATGTGTTACTTAGGTTGTTTGAACTTAAACGAACAATAGCCAAAGCTGAATCGTTGCCAAAATTGCAGCAGCTTTTAAAACATGATTTTGAGTTATATCAATCGACGGATAATGCTGTCAAACTCTTTTGGCCAAAGGAATCTTTTGGCTTGACTATATCTTCGCAGGAGATTCTAAACTTGCTTAATATACATATCGAAAAGCCTGCTCTTACAGAGCGAGATAAAATCATTATTAGTATAGCTGAAGGAAAATACAGTAAGTATATAAATGAGGTAGATACCATATTGGCTGATTCTGAACTTCATGTATGTCCTCTTTGCCAAAGAGAACTTTCTGATTCTGAAAAAAGTGATTTGCAATCGCGAGTCCGTAAGTTTTTTAATAAAAGTGCAGAAGAATATAAGGACCGCCTGTATAGTATCATGAATTCTATCAATAATGTAGAACCTTCTCTGCCTAGTACTAATAATGATGCTTTTATAAATCAGATAGGAGCAATTATCGAAACTGTACAAGTGCTCAATAGACATTTGGCAAATATAAGAACACAGATAGGCATAAAATTAGCTAATATTTATGCTGATACGCATATCGATTTTGATTTAGCTGAGTTTGATAAGGCTATATCTGATTATAATAAGGCTTGTGATAATTTATCAGTAGCAATTGAAAATTATAATAATGCAATAGATGAACGAGAAGCACTGAAGGATAAATTGATAGAGATTAATAATAAAATTGCTTTTTTGACTAACAAAGGTTTATTTGAGGCCTATTTCAAAGCACTGGCAATGCAAAGAGATAATGAATCGAAAATATCGAATGTAGAAAAGCAAATCGAACATTATAGAAGTACAATTCTTAGTTTAGAGCAGGAAAAGAAGCAGGTAAAAATTGCCTTAAACTTTATCAATCAAGCTTTGCGTTTTATCTTTTATGATAAGAATCGTCTCGTGTTGGTTGAAGGAGAAGGCTGTTATCGGTTAAAGTCTAAAGGTTACGAAGTAAAACCTAAAGATGTCTCTTTAGGTGAACGTAATATCATTGGATTGTGTTATTTCTTTGCGTCTCTATTTGAAGGTAAAAACGAGGATACCAAATATACAGATGAGATTCTTGCCGTAATTGATGACCCGATATCTAGTTTTGATTTTGAAAACAGAATTGGTGTAATCTCTTTTTTGAAGTGGCAATTGGCTAAAATGCATAAGGGAAACTCGCATAGCAAGGCATTGGTCTTAACACATGACATACAAGTAGCATTGGATTTATTCAAAGTTAATGAACTCATTATTGATAAGAAACAAAAACTTATATTCTTGTCTGATCAAAAAATGCAGTTTGAGAACAGAAGTAATGTTTCTGAGTATAAACAATTGCTCCATGAGATTTTTGAATTCGCAAAAGATGGTAATGTGTCTGATGATAGTTTCACAATAGGTAATCAAATGAGAAAAGTTCTAGAAGCATATTTCTCATTTAACTATGCTAACGGTTATACTGATGAGGAATGTTTGGATACAGTATTGAAGGATTCTGATAAGAAAGAATATTTCAAGAATACAGTATTACGTCTTTTATTGAATGGAGAAAGTCATTCGAAAGAGCGTGTAAAGGCGATGAAATATAATTGTGAACTCGTTTCAGAAACAGAGAAACAACGAGTGGCAAGGGATGTTTTATGCTTGCTTTATTCTATAGATAGTAATCATTTGGAATTTATTTTGGGTAAAGACGCTTCTAGGCAAATAGAATCATGGTTGAAAGAAATTGAAGGGATATAAAAAACTGGAGTTGCTACCTATCGGAAGCTACTCCAGCCAAGGATTTAAAACTGAATGGTTGAATTAGGATATCTGCGATAATGCTCGCAGACATGTTCCTCTCTTCCATATCTAGTTCGTACGTAAGAACGCACATGAACTAGTTGATCAGTCAATCCTCTGAGAATTGCTAATACAATGTTCATAAGAAAAAGATTAAAATTAAAAGGCATTTTAAATCTTATCTCATGAGATGTATTGGACGATTCCGAATGCAAAGATACTATTTTTTTGTGATTCTGCAAAATTTTAGTTGTTTTTTTCTATAAACATAATAATTTAATAAGGCGGATTCTTAATGAGAACAGTTAAAGTTTTAAATATAGATATTCAGAATATTACTCGTCAGGAACTCTTGGAGAACTTGAAGGAGGGTGTTCTTGTGACTCCTAATCTTGACCATCTGATTAAGCTTCAGAAGGACAAGGAGTTTTATGATGTGTATCAGAAGTCGGAATGGGTGGTGTGTGACAGTAAGATCCTCTACCTGTTCGGTAAGTTGTTGAAGACTCCAATCAAGGAAGCGATTCCGGGTTCCAGCTTCTTTACCTCTTATTATATGTATCATAAGGATGATGCAGACTGCAAGATCTTCTTGCTTGGTGCCAAGGAGGGTATTGCTGCCAAAGCAATGGAACGTATCAATGAGAAGGTGGGGCACAAGATGGTGGTTGGTGCTCATTCTCCTTCCTTTGGCTTCGAGAAGCATGAGAATGAATGTGAGGAGTTGGTTTGCATCGTGAACGAGAGTGGTGCAAATGTACTGCTTGTCGGTGTGGGTGCTCCAAAGCAAGAGAAGTGGATCATGAAGTATCGTGATAAGATGCCTGGAGTAAAGGTATTCATGGCTCTGGGTGCTACCATCGACTTCGAAGCTGGTACATTGAAACGTGCGCCTAAGATTTGGCAGAAGATTGGTATGGAGTGGCTGTATCGTTGCATGAAGGAGCCAAAGCGCCTCTTCAAGCGTTACTTCGTGGATGATATGCAGTTCTTCTATTACTTCGGTAAGCAGCTCTTGGGGATATACAAGGATCCTTTCCGAAAAAAGTAGGATTACTTTCTTCGGAAGAGCTTACATAGCAAGGCTATCGGAAGGAGGATGATAGCGGCTATGTAGGATAATATAATGCGTATGGCTTGTTTCATGCGTGCAAAAGTACAACTTTATGTTGAAACAACAAAAGATTTTCTTTGATTTCTTGCGATTCTGTATCGGTTCTGCCAAGGAAATACCTGATTCCTTGAAGGAAGCGGATTGGAAGGAGCTATATTGTATTGCTCAGAAGCAGGCTTTGCTTGGTGTTATGTTTTATGGTATCCGGAGGTTGCCAAAGGAGGTAAACCACCAATACAGCGTAAGGTGGGGTAAATGAAAAATATTATCTTTGCAAC
>ERZ1026858.224-NODE-224-length-31712-cov-12.988154_pt1 | contig 31712 bp, 21 predicted proteins | sample MGYA00380159_ERZ1026858 | MGnify/ENA primary metagenome ERZ1026858 (study PRJEB33269, sample SAMEA4719795) | human gut metagenome | biome: human-associated habitat; feature: organic feature; material: feces | place: Cameroon | collected 2013-10 ...
TTTGTTTGATCTGTTCAGATTTGAAATCTATGACAAGTATTATAAGTGTTTGAAAATTAAAAAATTTGATATACATACAAATTTTGAAAGATTTTATCAAAATCTCCGCTTTTTTGAAGACATTTCAGTAAGACGTAATTTACTCTTATCAAATTGAGTTCTTGTCAATCACATTTTTTGTAAGCTCCCCATTTTTTTTGCCCATAACCTTATGATCTATCACAGAATAATCATCTCCTCTTTTTAAATTGATTTTATCTTTGTTAAGATTAAGGCTGAACGATTGATGAGATTATAAAAATGAATATATTTGATCAGGATTACCCTGAATATCATTATGCTGATGAAGCAACCTCAAAACAAGGTGACAAGCTAACAGACGAGCTAAAATATGCTTTGCATCTTGAAAAGATGTTTTCTTCGAAGAAAAACTTAGCTTTTATTTACTGCAACGTGCTGGCATTTTTTCTTTTAGGTTTAGAAAGTGGACTCATCAAAAAAGATAAGCTCATTGTGGACAGTTTAAAGAAATTAATCGTTGAATATTTTTCATATATAAAGGGAAAAATAGATGTTTTACCAGAATCAACAGATCTTTCTTTAGATTCAGAACTTGTAAAAAGCAGTGCCTATCTTGTGTTACAACTAGCAGAGCAAGGTTTTATGTTGCAAGGTGTAACCATTAAATTTACTGATGTATTCAATTCAGCTCCTAGCAATATGAATATCACAGTTAAATCATCAAAGATATGTTTGACAGATCACGCAGATGCATTCTTAAATGATTTTAAGTTCATTCAAGAAATAGGAGATTATTCAAAAAGATTAGATAAGCTGAGCACATTGCTTGGAGAGGTTATAACAGTTATTTTGGATGTCTATGATAACCGCTACTTAAAGATTAATTAGTTGGTAGTTCAATAATAGTAATTGTTTTCATTCTTTAAAAGGAATTCAATGTCAGAATTTTCTAAAAGTAGAAATAACTTATATGCTAGATCCGTTTGAACAACTCGATAAAGTATATTCAAAAAAGATATTTTCTCAGCTAGAACAAGAAGAATCTTATGTTAGAGTTTTAGTTGATACTTTTTCAAAAAATGAAAATTATGCACTGATTCTAGGGGCAATTTTAAGCACACTCTTTAAAAACTTGCAGAAAGGAAAGTGGAAAACAAAAGATAGCATTAAAGTAGATTTCTTTAATTTCGTTAAAGCATATACAGAGCCATTTAGCTTTGATCCAATTGCAGATACTTCAAAAGATAAAGTTGCTTTTGATCTCTACATCATTGCTTTGCAGATAGTTTCAAGACTGGAACTAGTCGATGGTATTAGTATCGATTTTAGAAACTTTGATGAAAAAAATGACAACATTCATCTGGTGATTAAAACTTCAAGATTACGTATTACTGAAGAAGGTAATGATTTTACACTTGATGGTAAGTTTTTTGATTCTCTTCCAGATAAGCTCAATCCTAAAGCTCCTGAATATAAAGATAAGCTCTTAGATGTTTGCGATACTTTTATGGAAGAGCTAGAAGAATTCTAATGTTTTATATAATTTAACGTGCAAGAGAAAAGCACAAAACTGGTTTTATATCATGTCAAAAGGTAACCGTAAAATTGAAAATTTTGATGTAAACAGTATGCGTGAAGCTGTCTCTAATATTGATGTCTGATCCAGACATGGTGGATGATATTAGAGCTATGGGAAATAGAGTTTTAGGTCGCTTAAGTAAACAGATTGAAGATTTTAAACAAATAAAAGCTAAGCTTTTAGAAGATCATGCTTTTGGAGCTACTTATGCTATTAGTATCTGCGAATTGTTGAGCAATATCAAAAACAAAACTTGGAAAACACAAGCTGATATAAAAGAAAAATTTTTTGACAAGATTAAACCGTGTTTAAAAGATTTTGGTGGTGAAAAATATCAGAACGAGGAATTTTAAAAAAAGGAATCAAAGTTTTTCTACAACCTTATATTGTTAAATCTAACTCAACTGTTTTTGCTAGAAGGTATTTTTATCACCAACAAAGATATAGACCAAGTTCCTATATTCGATGTTAATTTGAGCATAGTCATAAAGCCAGCGAAATTATTTCTTAATGATGAAGCAAAAGTCTTATGTGAAGATATTGACGAGATTAAGAGAGCATATTCAGGTTCTGAGCAAAATCTGCAAATTATCAAAGCTGTTGAAAGTCTTCTTGAGAATAACATTAAGAAAATAGTTCATTATTATAATTTTATGAAAGGAGGCATTCCTGAAGGTGTGTTATAAAAACAGGTAATTAAGCTTACTAGGAATATATGATGGAAAAACTTGATCTCAAAAATCAATATGAAGCAATAAAAGCCAAATTTGAACAAGATTTGGAGTATGCTCAGGGAATAAAAGAAGCAATAGAAAAAGATGAAAATTATTGCATGTCATTTTCAATGGCTCTTTTAAGTTTGATATTAAATATTGCTAATGGAGTTTGGAGCACAAAGTCTCACATAAAAAATGATTTTAGAGATTTTACAAGACAATTAATCGATGATCCCGGTCTTAACAAAACTGAGATAGATACAATCTCAAGGATCATCTATTTTACTGTTCTGCAGGTGGCATCAATTTATCCATTAGTAGGTGGAATTTCTATTGACTTCATAGATGTTTCAAATGAAGACGCTAATACTAATCTGCAGATAAAATCCTCAAAACTGTCCGCCCATGCTTCTGCACAAGAGTACATGGAGATGTGCTTTGGTGATGAACAAGTATTTAATAAAGGAATGTTAAATAAAACTCAGGAAGCTACTAAAAAGCTAATGAAAGACTTCTGCGACAAAATAGACTGCGATGCTAATCGAATTCTTACTAAACTAGAAGATCTTTTACAGCAAGATGAATAATTGATTCAATATTGTAATAATATATACTTCGACAATATAAGGACACGTTATGTCAAAGAAAAGTGTAGAAAATGAGATTAAATTAAAGAGAGCTAAAAAAGCTGTAGCAGAAGCTACTCCATATGGTTGCGCACAGCAATTGATGGCTGTAATGCAAAATAATATGCCATTTGCAGCAACTGTAGGTTTATCCTGTGCAGAAATTTTAAAATTTATTGAAGATGGTAAAGCTCCAAAGGATAAGACTTTCTCTCAGTTTGTAGCTGTGCTATGTAACGAAAAACAGCATGCATTACACAACCTTTATCCAAGTGAGATGCCTCCAAAGCCATTCCCCGTAACCAGTCTTGTAATTGCTGCTTTTCAGGTCTTAGATAATGCAAAATTAGTTGAAGGAATTAAAGCTGATTTAGTACCTACCTTAGTCAAGGACAAGCTTACAATTGATATTCATACTGATCCTGCTAACATCAAGATAACAGAGCGCGGTAAAGACTACATTAAGAACGCAAGTTCAGCTTGCAACATGTTTTCAAGTGCTGCAACTTATGGTCCTGGCTTTGCAAAGATCTTAGTAGATGAGGTCGCTTACATTATCTCTTTACATAAAGATAATTAGTTATCTTAACAAAAAGAGTTTCTCTTTTAGAGCTTTTCTAGATCCTAGCTTATAAAAACAGAGTTCATACTATCAATAAGGGCTCTGTTTTTTTTATCTTTGTTTACCTATAATATTTCATAAAGATTCACCATGATTACGGATTAAAAAATGCTCAAAGCTCCAAAGAAAAATCCAAATGATAAGCATGATCCATATTACTGTGCCTTGCAGTTGCAAGAGATCTTAGAGAAGACTAATCTTTCTCCTATCTTAACCATGGTAATGTATGAGTTTTTAAGAGATGTAGCTGAAGATAAGATTGCAAAAGATTCAACCATCTATGAGCATATTGAGGGGTTGTTTGCCGACAAAATAAGATACTCTATCATGGGAAACAACGCGGAGGTTGCAATCCATTCAAAAGCTAAAGCTTATCTTGTGATCTTGCTCGAAATCGCATGTCATGCAAAGCTTGTAAAGGGCATGGATATGGAGTTACAAGCATTAAAAGATCTTGGTGAGTGTAGAGTTAATGTAAGAATGGTAGGCAAGCAATTTGGTGTTGCCAAAAGGGGATTTGATTTTATCAAGAGATTAGATAACTTAAGAGAAGAACATTTAGTAGGCTCTGATCTTATAAAATCTCTTACAGCGTGCACAACTGATGAAGTTGAGTACATCATAAGTCGCTACAAAAAAGAAGATCCTTTTGAATCAAGCGATGTGATTGTTGTTGACAAGGTGCAAGCTTAAGGCTTTACTAAGTCAGTTTTTTCTTTTTGAGATATAAGAAAGCCTGCAAGATCATGCACACAATTATGACCAAGCATCTCAATCTACACTTGTAGCATGGAGATGATCCTTATAGAAACAATTACTTTATCTTTTTTACTGAGATAAAGCAACTCTTTCCTGCAAAAGCAATACCATAGCCATGGATGTGTTTAACAGTCTTATTAGACATCAAAGGCTCAGCGTAGTTCTTATCTATAATCTGTGATATAGCTTTTTCACTTAAAGTTTCAATATCAGAACCTATAGATGCTGATTTAATCTCAATGATTGCTACCTTTCTACAGTCAATATCTTTAAAGAGAATATCAGGATATCCATCACCAGATTCAAAGTTAGAATGATATTCTCCTAGATTATCTTTACAGTTAGTAAAGATACCGTTTAAGAATCCATGGTAGTAGTTCTCGTGAGGTGCTCTAGTTGCTGTATCTCTGATTGAGACGAAAGAACGTAATAATGGTCCTAACTTATCTTGTACAAAATCAACATTACCTTCTAATAAAGCATTGGCAATGTTTAAAGCTAGGTTGTCTTTTTTTATAACGTCATCAAATCTCTTTTTAATATCATTTTTAAAGCATTTTCTGATTTCTAAATTAGGTATTCTTACATAGACTTCTTTGTTAGCGGAATTATCTTTAGATAGTTCGTCTTTCTTAGTCTTTTCCCAATCTAAAGTTAAATATCCTGTATGCAGTAGTAATGACCAGAAATCATTAGGATCATGTTCTGATAAACAGTCATAGTTCATAGATTCATTTAGGACAAAACTAATTGAATTTCCATCAACTAAGTCCTGCATCTTTTGATTGTCACTGTCTGTTAGGAATCCTAGATATTCATATACAGCAGGACTTGAGGTTGAATTTGCCCAGTAGTTTTCTGCTTCTATTTCTGATAAAAGTCCTTGCTGTTTAAAATTAAAGTTGTCTTCTACGAAATTTAAAACATCCCATGGACAGAACATCTCTTTGTCATAGAACTTATAACCGTCATAGTTGTTCCTAACAACCTCTGAGAAATCTTCCATCTCATAATCTTTTAAAAGTTTTAGAGTTTCTTCTTTGGTAAAACCAATCATTCCTGTGTAATTATCTATTTTATTGGTGACTGTATTTACCTTTAGGTTATTAACACCTGTAAAGATACTGTTCTTAGCTACCTTTAAACATCCTGTTAAGATGACTTTTTTTACAACTGGTTTGTTCGTTTCAGGATCTTTTTGTGAGTCTTTTAAGAAGCCTAGAAAAGATGACATTAAAGTTACCATATCTTTATGGTAGCCATAAGACTGCGCTTTTGCTAAAGGCACATCATACTCATCAATTAAAACATAAACCTGTTTGTTAAAGTGCTTGTAGAGCATTAAACTTAGGGAGCTAATTGCTGATGTTACATAGGATATAGCTTGTTTATCTGCCTTTTTTAGGTATATCTCATCTATTAGTAAATTAAACTTAGCTTTATCACTTTCATCTAAATAAGAGCTGTCTTTTAAGAAACTAAATTCCTTTGCCTTATTAGAAACAACTTCAGCTAATTTTAAATAGGCACTTTCAAAGTCATCTCCACAAACATCCTTTAAGGTAATTGAGATAACAGGACACTGCCCCATGTACTTATCACAGAAATCTTGATCCTCTAAGATTTTTGTTCCTTTAAAGTAGTTTAGATGTTTTGTTATGTTTCCTGGCTCTTTACCACTAATCTGTAAGAAAGATTCAAACATATTCATGAGCAAAGTTTTGCCAAAACGTCTTGGTCTTGTAAAGAGCAGTACGTTTGAGCCTTTAACTTTAGACTTATCATCTGCTGTAGTGATATCTGCAAACACTTCTTTTAAGTAAGGTGTCTTATCAACATAGTAGCAACTACTTGTGATTAGCTCTGCAAAGTTATCAACACTTGTTGGTAATGGTAAGAATTGTTTGTTGCTCATGATGAGGATCCTAGTTCTTATACTTTTGACTCTTGCTACTACTTAAGTTTTTTACAAACTACAAGGCAATCTTTTTTACAGAATACCAAGCCGTAAGCATAGATATCTGTAATTTTAGATTGCTTTAAAAATGGTAAAGCGTAGTTCTTCTCTTCAATCTGAGATAAAGCATTTGTTGCAAGCTCATCCATATCCTCATCATTAGAGGTAGCTTTAATCTCAATGATTACAGCTTTGGTATTACGCCCTGTTTTAAAGGTAATATCAGGATAACCATTACCTGACTCATAATTAGAATGGTATTCTGATATGAGTTTCTCGCAACTTGTGAAGATACCATTTATAAAGCCATGATAGTAGTTCTCTAAAGGAGCTTTAGTTGCTGTATCTCTAATTGAGACATATTTTTGTAGCATGTCAAAGAAGATGTCATAAGTTTCTTTTTGATTGCCGCAAGACAAAGCATCAACTAACTTATTATGTAGGTTATGCTTTATAAACACAGAACTAAATCTCTTTTGAATATCATTTTTAAAGCATTTTCTGATTTCTAAATTAGGTATTCTTACATAGACTTCTTTGTTAGCGGAATTATCTTTAGATAGTTCGTCTTTCTTAGTCTTTTCCCAATCTAAAGTTAAATATCCTGTATGCAGTAGTAATGACCAGAAATCATTAGGATCATGTTCTGATAAACAGTCATAGTTCATAGATTCATTTAGGACAAAACTAATTGAATTTCCATCAACTAAGTCCTGCATCTTTTGATTGTCACTGTCTGTTAGGAATCCTAGATATTCATATACAGCAGGACTTGAGGTTGAATTTGCCCAGTAGTTTTCTGCTTCTATTTCTGATAAAAGTCCTTGCTGTTTAAAATTAAAGTTGTCTTCTACGAAATTTAAAACATCCCATGGACAGAACATCTCTTTGTCATAGAACTTATAACCGTCATAGTTGTTCCTAACAACCTCTGAGAAATCTTCCATCTCATAATCTTTTAAAAGTTTTAGAGTTTCTTCTTTGGTAAAACCAATCATTCCTGTGTAATTATCTATTTTATTGGTGACTGTATTTACCTTTAGGTTATTAACACCTGTAAAGATACTGTTCTTAGCTACCTTTAAACATCCTGTTAAGATGACTTTTTTTACAACTGGTTTGTTCGTTTCAGGATCTTTTTGTGAGTCTTTTAAGAAGCCTAGAAAAGATGACATTAAAGTTACCATATCTTTATGGTAGCCATAAGACTGCGCTTTTGCTAAAGGCACATCATACTCATCAATTAAAACATAAACCTGTTTGTTAAAGTGCTTGTAGAGCATTAAACTTAGGGAGCTAATTGCTGATGTTACATAGGATATAGCTTGTTTATCTGCCTTTTTTAGGTATATCTCATCTATTAGTAAATTAAACTTAGCTTTATCACTTTCATCTAAATAAGAGCTGTCTTTTAAGAAACTAAATTCCTTTGCCTTATTAGAAACAACTTCAGCTAATTTTAAATAGGCACTTTCAAAGTCATCTCCACAAACATCCTTTAAGGTAATTGAGATAACAGGACACTGCCCCATGTACTTATCACAGAAATCTTGATCCTCTAAGATTTTTGTTCCTTTAAAGTAGTTTAGATGTTTTGTTATGTTTCCTGGCTCTTTACCACTAATCTGTAAGAAAGATTCAAACATATTCATGAGCAAAGTTTTGCCAAAACGTCTTGGTCTTGTAAAGAGCAGTACGTTTGAGCCTTTAACTTTAGACTTATCATCTGCTGTAGTGATATCTGCAAACACTTCTTTTAAGTAAGGTGTCTTATCAACATAGTAGCAACTACTTGTGATTAGCTCTGCAAAGTTATCAACACTTGTTGGTAATGGTAAGAATTGTTTGTTGCTCATTAGTAGATCCTGATTTATAAAAGGTCTTTTTCTTATATGAAGTATAACGTATTAGTTTTTCTAAATAAGGTATTAAGTGACAAAAATTGCCATAAATATAAAAAAAGCGCTAAGTTTTTTAAGGCTTAGCGCTTGTCTTTTTTAGAGATTATCTTTTCTTTTTAAATCGTCTTAATTAGATTGTCTTTGAAGCAATCTTTAAAGCTGTCTGTGGCTTTGAATCAGGTCTGAACAGCATGTATAAGAATGCAGCTAGAACGATGAAAGCAGCAACAGTAAATACGCTGAATGGAACTAAACCAGTAATCAAACCACCGATCTGGAAGATTACTAATGCTAAGCAGTATGCCCAAACAGTCATATAAGTGATTGCAAAGATCCACCACTTGGTTGAACCTAACTGTCTCTTCATAGCACCTAATGCAGCAGCACATGGAGTTGACCACAGGTTGAAGCTTAAGAAACTTAAACCAACTAAGCTCATTAACATTGGGCTTGGAGTTAATCCTGAAACCTGTGAGAAGTAGTTAGTTAAAGCAGCAGTTAAATCTGACTCACCACCTTCGAACTCACCATCTAAGCCAAGAACAACAGCTAAGGTACCTACAACATTCTCTTTAGCTAGTAAGCCGTTGAATACAGCAACTGTAGCCTGCCATGAACCGAAACCTACTGGTACAAATAAGAAGCAGATTGCTCCACCGATAGCAGCTAAGATTGAGTCGTCTACGTTCTCAACCATACCAAAGCCGTCAGTGAAACCGAAGTTTGCTAAGAACCATACAACTACTACAACGGTGAAGATGATTGTACCAGCCTTTACTACGAATGCTCTGCAACGCTCGTAAACGGCCTTTAAGATATTACCGATGGTTGGCATGTGGTAATCAGGAATTTCCATAACGAATGGAGAAACCTCTTCTTTGAATGCACTGTTCTTCTTTAAGATGATACCAGTGCAAACAATTGAGAAGATTGAGATTGCATATACGAATGGAGCAAACCACCAGGCACCATCAAAGCATGAAGCAAAGATCATAGTCATGATAGGTAACTTTGCTGAACATGGGATAAAGGTAGTAGTGATCAGACCAATACGTCTTTCATTGATGTTATCAATGGTCTTGTTAGCCATCAAAGCTGGAACACCGCAACCTGTTGCGATAACCATTGGAATGAAGTTACGACCTGATAGACCGAAGTGACGGAAGATTCTGTCTAAAACGAATGCTACACGGGTCATGTAACCTGACTGCTCTAGGAATGACAAGAACAGGAATAAGAATGCAATCTGTGGTAAGAAGCCTAAAACAGCACCAACACCACCTACAACACCGTCAACTGCTAATGACTGTAACCACTCAGGAGCACCTGCGCTCTCGCATAATGCAGTAACAGCATCGGTTACGTAACCGCCGAACAGGTTATCGTTAACCCAGTCAGTGATAGTTGCAAACTCTGTTTCACCATCATCGTTAGTAAATGGAATTAACTCTAGATATGAGGTGAAGTACATAGCTCCGAAGTAAACTAAACTTACAACGATTAAGAAGATAGGTAGAGCTAAAATCTTGTTTAGAACTAACTTATCAATTGCAGCGGTAATTGCCGAAGCTGATTTAACTTCTTTCTTGCAGCTGTTTAAGATCTCTTCGATTACCTGGTAACGGCGCTTAGGGAAGTAAGCCTGAGCATCTGTATTGTAAGCCTGCTCAATTTCAGCTGAACCACGAGCCACCTCAGATAAAACGTCCTGCTTATCTTTGTAATCTTCTAAATAAATCTCGTCGCTCTGTAATAAAGCAGTAGCAATAAAGGTACGTGCACCTTCATTTAAAGATGAATCTAACTTTGAAGCTACATTGTTAACTGCAACATTTGAAACATCTTCAAAGAAAGACTTAACTTTAGGAGCTTCTGCGCTCTCTAGAGCCTGAATTAACTTATCAATACCCTGTTTGTTTGATGCTGAAATATCAACAACTTTTACGCCTAACTTTTCAGACAGCTTCTCAACATCGATGGTGATACCGGTTTTCTTTACGATATCCATCATGTTTAAAGCTACGATCATAGGCTTGTTGAATGCTGCAACTTCTAAAGTTAATGACAGTGATCTGTCTAAGTGTGAAGCATCAACGATGTTTAGAATTACATCATAGTCATCTGATAATAAGAAATTACGTGAAACGATTTCTTCAGGTGAATATGGTGATAATGAGTAAAGACCTGGAAGATCAACGATATCCCAGTCTTTTGATGAAACTTTACCGATAACTTTATCAACAGTTACGCCAGGCCAGTTACCTACGTACTGATTTGAACCTGTTAAAACGTTAAATAAGGTTGTCTTACCGCAGTTCTGATTACCAATTAAGGCAAATGTTTTCTTAGACATTACATAACCTCCACTAATGCGGCATCGCTCTTGCGTAAGGTAAGAGAATAACCTCTTACGTTAAGCTCAATTGGATCACCTAAAGGAGCGCTTCTAACAAAAGTTACCTTGGTATTTGGGGTGATACCCATATCAAGCAGTCTTCTTCGTAAAGATGAGCCTTCACCGTGAACTTTCACAACTTCAACAGTCTGACCCACTTTGATGTTATCTAGTGTGGACATATTCTTCACTATTATGTAGTTAAAGGTTTATAAATTTTTCTCGCTAACCGTAATACTTAGCTAACATCTATTAGCTTTAAGTAATCGGAATTATCAATGATTAAAATTGGTTACTGTTGAATTATTCAAATTGCATACAACTAAACCAAGTTATCATTATTTAACGTTCGTAACTATATGCTAACTATCATTAAAATTCAACAGGAATTTTGTAAAAAACAAAATTTGTTCTGCATCACATTTTTTTGGTGCATGTGTGAATAAAAATTTCGATCACTTATAATGGACGAAATTTTCGAAACGTTATTTTGCAACTATTATTTGAGTAACTATTTATGCAGTTTTCTATACAGTCTTCTAAACTACTTTGTTTTCAATCTGTTAATTGAAGCTGTTTAAACCGCTACTACAAATAACAGCTGCAGATAACCTTACTTATATATAACAACATATATACTGGAGCTCATTATGATCCACGCTGTTGATCCACATGGAAGTTTCTTTAAATTCTTCAACAGGATCCCTTTCATTATGCAGATTGTTCTAGGTATGATTTTAGGTATCATCCTGGCTTACTTAATTCCACAGGGACAAAGCTTTATCACCATGTTAGGTGATCTCTTTGTATCAGGCTTAAAGGCAATTGCACCTTTACTGGTTTTTGTGCTGGTTTCTGCATCTATTGCCCGTCACAAGCAAGGCGCTGATGCTAAATTAAAGCCAATCTTAGTGCTTTATGTTTTAGCTATGGCACTCTCTGCTGCTACTGCTTTAATCATGACAAAAATTTTCCCTAGCACCTTCTCTGTATTAGCATCTCAAGCTGTAGCTGATGCTCCTCAGGATGTATCAACTGTGTTAGTAGGATGCATTAAGAAAGCTGTAGATAATCCTGTTAATGCTTTAATCTCAGGTAACTATCTGGCAATCTTATTATGGGGTATCCTATTTGGTATTCTTTTCCGCAAGGCAAATGACGCAACTAAAGCTGTTCTTTCAGACTTTGCTTCAATTGTAAGTGGTGTTGTAAGAATCGTAATCAGATTCGCTCCATTAGGTGTTTTAGGCTTAGTTTACTCATCATGCACACAGGAAGGTGGTTTTTCAAACTTATTAAGCTATGTTCATGTAGTTGGTGTGTTAGTTGCAACCATGCTTATCATTGCTCTTGTAATCAACCCATTATTAGTATTCTTAACCACCTTTAAGAATCCTTACCCACTAGTTATCACCTCAATCTTACATTCAGGTATTACAGCTTTCTTTACAAGATCTTCTGCTGCTAACATTCCTGTAAACATCGCTTTATGTGAAAGATTAGGTGTACCACGTGAGTCATACTCAATTTCAATTCCATTAGGCTGCACCATCAATATGTCTGGTGCTGCAGTTACCATCGTTGTTATGACAATGGCTGCTGTTAATACCTTAGGTATTGAAGTTAACTTTGGTACTTCATTCTTAATGTGTGTTGCAGCTGTTGTCTGCGCCTGCGGTACATCAGGTATTGCAGGTGGCTCTTTGATGCTAATTCCATTAGCATGCTCAATCTTTGGTATTTCAAATGATATTGCAATGCAGGTTGTAGGTATTGGCTTTATTATCGGTGTAATTCAGGATTCAACTGAAACAGCTCTGAACAGCTCATCAGATGTTGTATTCACAGCTGCTGCCAATAAGATCACAGCAGTGCCTAAAGACTAGATAAAAGGAATTATTCTTTACATAAAAAAGTCCGCTGTGCGGACTTTTTTTGTTAAAGAACAGTATCTAAAAAATAATCAGTCATCCTTTTCGCTCAGATCATTAAGAGCCACTAAAAATTCCTGATTTCCTTTCTTTTCAATGAAGTTTCTTACCTCTTCATGCATATGTACTATCTTTTCATAATATCTCTGCTGATAGCCTCTTGCATTAGACAGTTTACTAATACAACTATCGATTGCTTCATATATTTTATTAAGATACTCAAGATTCATGGGATTAGAATCATTTGGAGTCAGAAAATCCGGATCTTTTGCTCTGTATTTTAAAGACACCAGAAGAAGTAACGTTGCTGTATAGAACTTTGATTTAAAATTATTCTGCACAAGCTGTTCTTCAAGCATGTCATAACTCATCTGAACCATGTTGTCAGCAGTAGTCCTGTCCAGAATATTTTTTGCTTCCGGAATATAGTTTAAAAGCCATACTAATCCCTGTGCATAATATATTTTCTTTCGCCATCCACGCTGAAGGTTATTTATATACCCGTAAATCAGTCTGATTGCATCTTCACTGTCATAAAGAACTTTGCATGAAGTTCCAAAGAATATTTGTGGACTTATAAAACGGCTCTGACATGCCAAATGTTGCAGGCAAACCTTCTTTAAAGTGACAGGTGCAAACCTGTAGAATACTTTTAATTTTGTTAAAGCTTTTAATGTTGCCTGAATTGCACTGTATCCCTGTTCGCTTTTATGCGTCAGCTCATATGCATGGCTACACACGATTTTCAGGATCCTGTTGAGATATAAATTATTTATCTCACTTCTAGTATTAAACTCCAGATCATAAGTTTTATACGAACGGTTGTCGTTATGTCTTGAATAAGGCAGTCTCCTTAAAAGCTCCTTAATATTCTCATCATCAAGTCTGAAGAAAGGCTCTTTCCTGATGTAGTTTTCAAGGTACTGACAAATTTCAATCAGATTCTGGTTCTTTTCATCAGCAGGGAAAACAGGACCAAAGGTTAATATTGAAGGATAAGGCAATCCTGTTTTTAAATTTGCAAGACTCTTTTTCTTCATCTTCGAATAATCAAAGATAAAGCCATTGTCAGAGTAGAAATTAAGTTCATCCTTTATTTTTATTCTGGCAAGACCAAAGGCAGCTTTCATTGAGACGGTGATGTATAAACGCAGATCTTCAGGAGCCACTTTCTCAAAAATACGCTTTTCAAAGCGTATACCGTCATCGCCTTCACCCGTACTTTCCACTCGAAGATAAATAGGAAGTGAATTATGACCTTTCTGAATGCCAAGCTCTTTAAAAGGCTCCAGAGAGTTGTACTCTTTTCCGCCCTCTACATACTGCCCTTCTTTTACCAGACTCATCCAGCTCCAGTCTTCAGTCTCTTCAGAATAATAGGCAATTTCAAGCTTTGGAAGACAATCAAGGTAAGTAGGTCTGTCGTTTTTTAAATTCTCATAATACAGTCTTGAACCTTCTACAATCAGATCAGTATCAGAGGTCCATACCTGTATGTTTTGTGAGGACAGTTTTTTCTGAAGCTGTGCGGATATTGCCTCTGTTGCAATGTCTCCACTCAAGAGGATGGCATCATACTTTTCTTCACTATTTCCCAAAACAAAGTCATACATGGATAATGATTCACCAGCTCCATGCTCTAGCTGCACCACTCTGTGCAGAAGATCAGACTGAATAAATCTATTTTCCGCATCAGGCTCAAGGACAATACTCTTTACGATGGTTTTGAGATGGGAGTCACCAGTTTCAAGAGGAAAAGGCTCTTCCTGATAAGTTTTTCCTAAAGCTGATCTTACATAATCCGATCTGGTATTAAAAATCTCCCACAGAGTTTTATCTGAGCACTCTTTCTGCCCTGATAACTTCTGCCTGAGACACTGACATAAATAATCAAAGCCTGAGAATACCCTCTTCTGTATTTTAGGTCTGGTTCTTACAGGTACAAATTCATTTTTTAAACGACGGAGTTCAAAAACCGCACTTTCTAAAGAATCTTCCCCAAGATAGGCAACTTTAATTCTCTGACCTTCCTTAAAAGAAATTCTGCTCTTGTTCTCCTCAATAAATTTCATTAAGGCGGCAACTTCACGCCAGATCAAGGTGACCTCAACGTTTTTAGAGCTAAAAGAACGGATCAGATATTCCTGGGAATATTCCGTAAGCTCATTGGGTATTGGAATGATATAGTGATCTTTCTGATTTTTTTTAGTTTCAATGCCATACTTCTGTTTAAATTCATTAACCAGAGCCTGTACATAGCTCACTAGTAATTCATCTACACTGACATCAATATTTCTTACGGTTTTACTGTCTGAAAAGTTATCTCTGAGCTTTACATTCAGTTTTGTTCTTGAGAAATCCTTAGAAGATATAAACTTATTCCAGAGCATGCAGACAGGAAATCTGTCAACAGCATCAAAATCGTCAACTCTCGATTCAAACGGAAAACTAAAGCCCTGGGAGATACGGTTTCTGTTGGCATCAGATCCTGCAATAAAATCGTGATATCCCCTGACCAGGACCACATTCATTCTGTCGCCGTTAACATACTGCCTGTCAGAATCAGCCTCATGGACCTTATCATTCATGCCATAGGCTTCAATTACGTATGCACTCATAGAATATTTCCAATATAATCTGCCAAAAAGTCTACTATTCCAATTGCATTCAGCCCCCAGTCATTAGGATTTGTCGAAATGCAGTACATGCCAATTCCGTTTTCAGTTTTTTTAAACTCGATTCCATTTTTGATATTTGCAAAAATTAAAGCACCAATATGATATTTGCCCTTTGTCTTTTCACTGTTGGCCTTACTTATTTCCAAAGTCGCATTTTTAAAGATATCTTCTATTGAATCAGACTGTTTTGACTGAACGATATTGACTGAATAGACAGGTATGATGAAGTTGTTACTGTTTTTATTGTCTCCATCCATTGAAATGATCTTGATAAAACGCTGTGTACCAAGATACTTTAATACAGCGTTTTTAGGATACTGTGCTTCATGCTTGAAAGCGTGACTCCAGAGCTGGATTTCATAATAGCAATTATCCTTTGTACTCAGAATAAATGGACCTACAGGATAGGAGCTTAATTTTTTGCCAAAGTGCTGCTCTTTATAAATCTCAATATAGGAATCTCCCATACAGTCGAGCTTTAAACCTTTTGACTTTAATCTGTCTGACGATACAAGAGAACAGAAGGCTGACTGCAGGAGCAATCCTGTCAGATCACAGAAGGTATTGTCCTGATATTTAAAGGAGAGATCGAGCTGTCTTTCCTGACGGATTAAAGTCAGATAATATTTCCAGATAACCTTATATCTTTTTTCATTCTGTAAAACGTAGTTTGGACCTGGCAGAGTATTCTGTCTGGTTATTTCATTCCAGACAGGATTTTTTAAAATTATGGCAATCTGCCTTTCAAGTAGGATCACCTTTTTAACACGTTCAGAATTGTAAACTTTAGAGTCGTGAGAGAACTCAGAGAGGTATTTTTCGCATTCTCTTTGAGCTCTATACAGAAAATCCTTGAGAACTCTGTTTTCTAGCAGATCATATTTCTCAACTCTTGCTATACCCATCATCTTAAAGTCGTTGGCAGCAACCTTCTGTTTAAGAGTATCACCTGGCTGTTTGATTAAAAATCTTATACATGACTGATCGAGCTCTTTAACTCTGCTCAAAGGCAGCATCATGCGCTTTCCTGAGAGTATCTTTCGCATACTTCTGCATAAAGAAGGGAGCAGTTTTAAGAGTTCATCACTGATACTTGCAATAAAGGAATAGCGTGGTCTTTCCTCTCCGTTGCCAAGCAGCAGCAGTAAGGTTTCAAAAACCTTATCTGATCTGCGTTTTTCTCTTTCGTAATTGGCAAGCTCATCAAAATAGGAAAGATAAAGCTCTAGAAGCTTTTTGTTTTCCTCACCTGATGTAAGTGTATTTTCAAGACCTAACTGCAGTTCTGGTAAAGTATCAGATCCTTTTACCTCAAGATATTCACCCTTATGATTTTTAGGCAGAGTATAGGTATAGCTGTATAAAGCATAGTTAAAAGGATCATTCCTTACATTTTTAGCCAGCGGATAAAAGAAGTCCTTTACCTGCTTTTTTATAGCATTGATATAGAACTCCTGATGGATCTCAATTAAAGAACCTCCTGTATATTTGAGTTTTACAGGATCCTTTAATTCCTCAAGAGTATAAGCTTTTGCAAAATCCTCTGACCACTGCCACGGATAGTTGCGGACACGCAGCACTATATTGCTCATAAGTTACAGCCTGACTATCTTGAAATACCCTGCCACATGAACATGCCAGTGTTGAACTCGTCATTCTTGACATTGTCAAAGGCCTCTTTGAGAGCATCATCATTAAGAGTGTCAATTACACGCTCAATAGTGTCAAGACATCTGATACTTGAGTCCAGAGATAAATCTATGCCTCTTACTTTTGGCATGATCTTCTGCTCAATCTGATCTGCTACAGCAAGTTTTATATCAGTATCCACATTTTCTTTTGGATAGTTTGCAACATAGGATTTAATTGCATCATTTACACGGAAACCGAATGGTTTACCGATGCATGACATGGCATCGTTAAGTGAAGAGACACAGTCATTTACAAAGTCAAGATGCTCTCCTAAAGAAGCATCGACATTCTCCTTGGACACTATCCATTTTTTGTACAGGTTATAGCTCATTGCACTGTGAGGCTCGATAGCCACTCCACTGTGTTTTGAGTTTTCCTTGCTCATTGTCTTATTTGAAGGCTTGCCAAAACGCAGCAGATTGGCTCGGTCCAAAACCTTATCTGACAAGGTCTGAGTTGATTCGTCCTCGTTCATGGTACCTACAAACAGCACGTTATCAGGAACCCAGATACTGCCAAAGTTATCATCAATGGTAATTTCAGCCTTCATTCGCTGACTCTTGTCATTGACATTAACCACAGTTCTTCTAAGTTCAAGACGTGACAGGAAGTTTGCAAAATAATACTCGGTTCTTGCAAGATTCATTTCATCAAGAAGTACCAGTACCATACGGTCTTTCAGAATATCAGCTGTTTTTTGAGCTTCAGGAGAACGGATATAAGGCTCTTTTGTAAATTCATTTTTATTGTCAAAAGCCACCAAGGTTTTTGATAGTTCAGTTGCCTGGAATTTCTTTTCTAGATAATTGTAAAATCCTATAAGATCCTGAGGAGAATCCCATCTTGGTTCTACAGGTATCACCACAGTGTAAATACCGAAGAAGGCGCCATACTTTGTAGGCAGCAGAGTTTTACCGGTACCGGAGATACCTGCAAGCACAGTAAGCGGATTAACTGACTGGCTCTTGAGGGCTGTATGAAAAGCTTTGATGACACGATTTGAAAAATGATAGTTTTGTAGCTCCAGGTACTGCTCAAACTTATTGAGTTCCTCAACCTCTTTTTCAGAGAATTGATTATTTCCCTTAGTGCCTTTTGCAAAAATTTTAAGACCATCTGGAGGATCCATCAGATTTCTGTAGCCTTCAATAAAGTCTTCTGAGGTCTTCTGATGCTCATGCTTTAATTTCTCGATTTTAGATTCAAGCTCAGTTGCATTAGAGCGTAACAGATTGTTCTTAATTTCTGATTTGGCAATATCCTTGCACAGAGAGTTAAATTCTTCCTGTTTTTTCTCGATATCAGTCTTAAGCTTTTCAACCTCACTGCGACGTTTGCTGTTATTAGCCTCTTCTTTATCAAGTTCGTCTTTTTTCTTTAACATCTCATCATATGAGAACTTGGTCTGGGAATAATCACGATTTAACTTGTCGCTACGCTCCTGAATAGAATCCAGTTCCTTTCTGAATTTTTCAAGTTCCTCTGATGAGTTCTTGAGGTTGGCAATCTTATTTTCCAGATCTTTAAGTTCCTGCTCAGCCTTATTCTTCTTATTCTTCTGTGTTTCAAGCACGTTATTTAAGAAGCTGATCTCTGATCTTATCTTGTAATTCTCATTGCGATTGGTTGAAAGTTCACTCTGTACAGCCTCAAGATTGCTTTCAACCTGCTCTAACTGAGCCTGCAGATTGTCTTTGATAAGTCCGTCATCAAGATGCTCCTTTGCATCCTTGATTGCCAGCTCATACTCATGTCTTAATCTTTCAATAGCCTCTTCATAAGCTTTAGCCTCGGCTTTGAACTGCTCAGCCTTGGCCTTGTATGAAAAGTACTCTGACTGATTGAGCTCCTCTTTAGGGAAACGTTCTACAAAGTAGCCTGCGGTTTTGGCAAGAGTAACACCAATCAGGACAAGGATCAGTAAAAGGGTTACCACACCGATTGGAACGAGGTAAATGATATTTGCATTGATAAAGTCTGTCATTTTTAATCTTCTCTGCCTTTTAATCTTGGCTGATGTTCAGCATTACTTTTTGCTTTTTTCCTGATTATCTAGTTTTTCTTTTAATTCCTGCTGTTCCTTCAAAACCCTGTTCATAAGTTCCATCATATTGCTCTGAACGGAGGCAACTGAATCTGATAACTGCTCCACTTTTCCTGAGGTATCCTGAAGTTTTGCATTCATATCATTAAGAAGAGCACCTCTGTCGCGTTTGCCAAACTCGTCATTTACACGTTTTTGTGTGGCACGGATACTCTCAAGAGCCTGATTTAAAGACGCTGTTCCACTCTCAAGGCTGTCAAAGATATCCTTTCTTGAGGTCAGGGCTTTAATTGAGTCTACAGAGTTTTTTATGGATTCAATACTTGATGCAAGCTCTTTATCAACACTGCTGTATGAGCTGTTCAGTTTCTGAGTAATATCTGAAAGCTCTTTTTCAATTGAAGCGTAAGCTGTCGACTCCTTTGCAATCAGATCTTCAAGTTTCTTTACAGGAGAATCCAAATCTGACAGTTTTGCTATCTCCTCTGTCAGCACATCCTTTCTGGCAGTAAGAGTATCAGTCTCCTGTTTAAGTAAGTCTCTGTCATTTATAAGTTTGTCATTTTGAGCACTCTGCTGTTTTAATTTTGTCTGATTATCGTTATAAGTGGCAACTGCACTGTCATTCTGCTTTTTAACTTCTGCAAGACTGTCGTTTGCTTTAGCTAGTTCGTCATTTGCACTCTTTACAGACGTCTTCACTGCAGTCAGTTCCTGCTTTGCCTTTGACAGTTCATTCTGAATGTCTTCCCTTTTTGAAATCAGATCATTGAGCTTTCTGTTTTCTTCAACAAGACTGTCATGTTTTTTGTTTTCTGCACTGAGTTTTTCGCTGACAGTTCTGATCTGGCCACTGATATCATTGAGATCATTCTTAAGAGCTTTCAGTTCACTCTCAGACTTGAGATATTCCTTTTTCATATTCGGAAGATCGCGTTTTATAGTCTCATAATATTCGCGCTCTGCAATCAGCTGACTGAGTTCAACATCAATCTGCTGCTTTTCCTGTTCTACATGAGCCCAGACTCCAATGGAATAAACCATAATGACCACAAGCAAAAAAAGAGCCGTCACCATCAGTGCAACCAGATGCTTGAGGCAGAAATGAGTAATTCCACCAGCATTCTTTTCTTTTTTATCATCCATAGTTAAAGCCTTATCTGTTTTTATAGTAACCCTTTGTATCTGTCAGCAAATTCTTTTGCATAAGCTCTAGCATTGAGCTTAAACAGGCTTTCGTCAAAATATTCAGGCACAAGCCTGCTACTGCCGTTTTCAAAAGACTCTGCATTTATCAGCCGATCCGTGTCTATCTGACTTAAGATCATCACTGTTTTCTCTGCTGCTGTCCCATCTGTCTTAACCCTGCTGTGACTGTCAGGCTCTGATATGCCATCGATTATCAGATATGAAAGATTAAGATCATCAATACACTTCTTCCTAACTGCAAGTTTCTGCGCTTCAAGGTAAGGGATAAAGCGCTCAATTGAGGATGCTGACTCTGATTTTTCGTAAGATTCATCTGAAGAGTACATCTGATTAAAACGCATTGAGATAAGTCCGTCATCATCAACGGATAAACGATCAATTAAAGAATAGGCAGTGATATCATCAGATTTATCAGATGACATCTTTCCTGTTTCACTGTCTTCATCAGTATCATCATTTTTTCTGACAATAATAGAAACAGATTTTGATTTTACAAAAGTCAGGATCAAATCAGCTATACCGGTATTTTTGTCCACCATCATCAGAGTCTTATCAAAGATACCAGGAATAAACAGGGATTTTGCCATTTCACTTACTGTTGAGAATTCACATACCGGAGAGACAAGTGAAAGCATAGCCTTAAGATCACCTCTCTGTTTAATATCCTCATAATCAAAAAAGTCATGCCTGATTTTAAAAAGTAGAGAAGTCTCTGGATCTTCAAGACGTTTTAGTAAGGATGCAAACAGTTCATCTGTACTGTTTTTGAGTTCTTTGCAATCTGCCTTACCGGCACTGTGCAGAAGTTTTCCCTCAAGGCTTTTGAGCTTTGCCTTTTCGTAAGTAAGTTTCAGATATCTGTCAAACAGCCTTACTGTCTTTATAAAATCCTTTAAAGATTCTACTGAAGCAGGCCTTTTAAGTCTGCAAAGTCTGATTACTTTGTTGCCTATAAAAAGTGAATTTGCAAAGTTGAACTTTGCAACATCAAAGCCTGTTAACTTATTCTCCTGATATCCGATATAGTATTTTGACAGAATCTTCTGACAGAGCTCACGAAGCTTTGTATATTCTGATAAGAGAAGCTCTTTATTATCAAGTGCTCTGCTTGACACCTTTTCCTTTAAAAGAGAGTGCAAAAGCTGTAACTCTTCATCGTTTAAAGCCTGATTAAAGGCAATGTCACTGCATTTTCTGAGTGCTCTTAAGCACTTTATAAAATCATCTAAAGGGAAATCATCATCTTTAAATTTATGCACCTTACTCTTAAGTCTTCTGCAAAGAGAATCACTATCATTATTAAGGTTGTAGTCATCATCCTTTTTAAAGAGTGAGGCTGTTCCATTTAAGCTATCCTCATTATTTCCATAAGAGATGACTGCACCAATGCTGTTTGACAACATCAGATTTTTTGCTGCATATTTGCATAAGGTGGCATAGTCAAAATTCTCAGTTACGTACATCAGAGAGTTTTCTTTTGACAGTACGTTGCAAAGAACAATCTGCTCTGCTCCCTGCAGTCTGTCACTGTCACAGTCCCTGCCGATTACAAGATCTTCAAAAAGAGTTATATCACTTGTCTCATTGCATACCTGTCTGCGGCTGAAACAGGATAATGCTGTATTATCAAGTGCCTTTTCATCAAGTCTTAAAACAGTTTCTAACTGAGCCATTTTGTACAGGATAGACGGCTCTCTCTCATCAACAGGGACTATTACAGCTCTGTTAAGGATAAGCTCTGAGTGATTTTTTATTTCCTCGTTAAGAGGTCTGTCTGATAGGACCTGCGGATTTAGAGGATCTGATTCACATTCAAACAGGTTGGAGATTAATAAAAGAGCATTCTCAAAAGGCATATCTGCCTTTGAAAGTTCAAAATTATCAATGCTGTCAAAGTCACTTACAGGAGAGAGGTTGAGCTTTAACAGTAAGTCATTTACAGCCTGCTCGCCTCTGTTTTTTGCTATCTCTTTTATAAAGCAGCTGTTGACAAAATACCTGTCATTTTTAAGTTTTCTAAGATAACAGTCAGCATTGTCAGTATCCACATTGTCAATGGCACTGCAAAAGACAGGCGTAAAGTTGCCGTAACCGTCTGTATAGACAGGATAACCGAACAAAAGTGCTCTAGTTGCGTTTTTATCAACACAGGATGTGACATTTAACGCCTCAGCAGGAATTTTTGCCTGATAGGCAAAGAAGCTGTTTTTTTGTGTTGAACGAACGAAAAAAGGAGTGAAGTGTCCTTTAAAAAGACTTTCTGAAAACTCTTTTTTATTCAGGGTAAAGTTACTTACTCTGATAAGTAAATCGTGCTTTAAATGAAAAACCAGCTCCTTTAAATATCTGTAGGAATCGTTTTCATTAAATAAGCCTGCATTTAACAGAATTTCTCTAATCTCGTCAGAACAGATACTTTCATTTGTGATCGATAATAAAAAGTCTTTGAATGAATAATGACTGCCATCAGGTCTTGCAACTCTGTATCTTTTACCGTTACTGTCTTTTTTTATAAGCTCTTTATCAGCTATCAGTTCATGCTGTGCAAGAATAGCCTCACCGTAAGACAGATCGGTTTTGGCATAGATCTTCTTTCTGAAGTCTCTAAGAGAGCGGGCTGAAGATATGTTTTTAATTGCAGCTAACGCCTTTTGAGTATTCTTATCCATTTTACTGCTTGTCTACAAAGCCTTTACTGAATCTGCTCTTTGGTTTCTTTTGGACATTGGAGCTTTCATAGTCTGCATATGCCTTTTCCTCGTTTTCTAGCAGCAGTTTACTTCTGTTCTGAAGTGCTTTTGCTCTTTTTGAGATTATAAAAAACAGTAGCAGTACTAAAGCTACAAGAGTAACCACACTTAATGAAGAATATAAAAAGATCTGAGCAGGAGTGCTCTTTGTCTTACTCTCAAGATTTCGCCTGTTCAGTGATTTATTCTCATTTTTGAGCTTTTCTATTACAGCACCGCTGTCCTTTGAAGCTGTCTCAAGCTCAAGAAGTTCCTGCTCAAGCTTTTTTATTTCCTCCTCGTACTTTGCTGTAAGCTTAGGATCAGAGGATTCATTTTTCATTTTTGTCAGTTTGTCTTTTCTTGAAAGGAAGATTGCCCTCTTTTGTAGAAGAGTCTGAGTGGCTTCCTTCTGGTGAGCCATATCCTGAGTTACTGACACATTTAACATCAGTCTAAAACCTGTGTCTTTTGATACAGTAGGTTTGTTGTTGGTATATCTTTTCTTTTCGCTTCTAAGAGAGCTTGAAAGCTCACTTTCATTTGTAAGATAGCTACCGCCTCTTACGGTACTGCCGCCTCTCTGTCCTGCCAGCCCCTCAATACCTGTTGCCTGGAAGGCTTCAAGCATATACTCCTGTGCATTGCCAAGCATATCAAACAGTCCCAGTGCATTAGGACTTTTACGACCAATAAGCTGTAACCTTCCGTTTGAGCTGTCAGCTCCGTAGAACCAGGCATAATCATTCATCTGCAGTTTTCCTGGCAGTACAGGTCTTTGAGCTTCCAGATCCTTTTTACTTACAGCAAGTCCACCTCTTTGAGCAAAAGACCAGAAACATTCTACTGGCAGTGTGGCGTTGGCTTTCTCCTTACCCATTGAAGGTGTTTCAGGGATAGACTGCAGATAATCTGAGAAGGCTTCTGCAACCTTTTGAGCATCGGCAAAACTGATGTTAACCTTTGGCAGAGCATCAGTCTTTGAAGGGGTTGCCTTACATTTGCCGTCCTTAATTGCATCTGCCTGACCTTGTGTCATCTCATACTTCTGGATGTAGAAGAAATAGCCTTTTTCATCCTTAAAACCACCTCTGACAGCACACTGACGCTCTGACTGCATCAGGGCTCTGCTGTCATCAGATGAACCTTCTGTAAAAGTGCAGCTGTGAGTTATATCTGTATCCTTGGCATCATTTGTATAAACCTTTCTAAAAACAATAAAGTAGTCTTTGCTGTTACAAGGCAGAGGTAACACCAGATCATCCGGCATTGGTTTAGGATTGAATACTTTTGGACTTAAATCTGCAGGAGCTGTTGACAGTTTTGCAGTCTCAGCAGGTGCTGATGATAGAAATAAACTTACAATGAAAAACGATGTCAGATACTTCTTCAGGTTCATAACTTTTATATTGTTTTAACTGGTAATCTTTAAATTGTGCTTTGTCTGTCATTATAAAGTAAATGCACACATTAAATATGTGAATTCACTTCAATTATTATACTACCGGAGCTTTATAGATATGACTGCAGGCAAAATTAGTATAGATTTGCCGTTCTGTGATAATTTCATTACTATTTGAGTTTAAAACAAAGTAAACTCCTGCAGGATCAAATTGATAAAGTTTTCTTTTAAATAGCAGGTACAAATGATGGCTAATCAGAACACAAATACAATTGATGGATTCGAAAAAACTGAAGCTAATAACAATTATCCTGAAGACTTATGTTTTGATCCGTCAGATGCCTCTATTACTTCTTCTTCAGATAAAAGCATTCCTAATAATGTGTTGGATGTATTAGTTAAACTTGGTGATAAAAAGGTTAACAATGCTCCTAAATCTACTGTTGATACTAATAATGCAGATCAAAGTAATGCTGTCCTGCTAGAATACACTGTAAGCAACCTTCTGGACAAAATCATAGAAAAGCGTGTAAACCAGCGTTTAAGTGAACTTGGGATTACTGATTCAAATGGAGCCTTAAATACTGGTTTTATAGAAGGGATTGTAGAAAAGTGTCTGGAGCTGCGATTAAAAGATCATAATTTTACAACTTCAAAAGATCATTATTTAGAAAAGAAAACTACACCTTCAAAAGAAGCTGTTGAAGAAAAGAAATTAGAGCAAAGTTTGAAAGAGCCTGTTCTTATTGCTCCAAAGGACTCTTCATTAAAAAAGAAAGTTTCAACAGCAAAAGAAAATGTTAAAAGAAAATTCAAATACCAGCCTGTGACAAAAGAAGAGCTGGAACAACTCTGCAGAGATGAAACTGTCTATCTTGGAGATATCGATACCTCAAAAATCACGGATATGAGAGGTCTTTTTAAAGGAGATTATTGTAATCGTTATAATAGAGATTTTTCTGGTATCGAATCATGGGATGTTTCTAACGTTACTGATATGAGTAGCATGTTTTCACACTCATCCTTTAACCAAAATGTCTGCTCTTGGGACGTTTCTAAAGTTGAAAATATGAGAAATATGTTCGAAAATTCTTCTTTTGATAAAAATATCAGCGAATGGAATGTTTCTAACGTTAGAGATATGTTTTGCATGTTCTTTAACTCCCCTTTTAATCATGATATCGGCTCATGGGATGTTTCCAACGTTACTGATATGAGTGGCATGTTTTCACACTCATCCTTTAACCAAAATATCAGCTTATGGAATGTTTCTAACGTTACTGCTATGGGGAATATGTTCTCAGAATCCCCTTTTAATCAAGACATCAGTTCCTGGAGTATTTCAAATGTTAGAATCACAGCTGATATGTTTAAAAATACTCCAATACAAAATAAATACAAACCTTCAAAAAAAGTGTCTAAAAAGAAATTCAAATATCATCCTGAGACAAAAGAAAAACTTTATAAACTCTGCAGAAATAAAACAGTATACCTTGGAGATATTGATACCTCAAAAATCACGGATATGAGCGGTCTGTTTAGTGGAAATGAAGAGAAAAATTACAACAGAGATTTCGCTGGAATTGAATTGTGGAATGTTTCAAATGTTACTGATATGAGTAACATGTTCGCTTACTCTTCTTTTAATCAGGATATCGGTTTATGGGATGTTTCTAACGTTGAAAATATGTTTTGCATGTTCTTTAACTCTCCTTTTAATCATGATATCGGCTCATGGGATGTTTCTAACGTTGCTGATATGAGAGGTATATTCTCTGGCTCATCTTTTGATCAGGATATCAGTTCATGGGATGTTTCTAACGTTGTTGATATGAGATGGATGTTCAAAAACTCAGCATTTAATCATAACATCAGTTTCTGGAATGTTTCAAAAGTTAACAATATGTCTTGTATGTTTTCAGAATCTTCCTTTAACCAGGATATCAGCTCATGGAACGTTTCTAACGTTAAAAATATGAGTTGGATGTTCAAGAAATCTTCTTTTAACCAAGATATAAGTTCATGGGACGTTTCTAACGTTACTGACATGAGTGGTATGTTTTCTGAATCACCTTTTAACCAGGATATCAGTTCATGGGATGTTTCTAACATTAAAAATATGAGTTTGATGTTCAATGGTTCACCTTTTAACCAGGATATCAGTTCATGGGATGTTTCTAACGTTACAGACATGAGTTGGATGTTCTGAAGCTCACCTTTTAACCAGGATATCAGCTTATGGAATGTTTCTAACGTTAAAAATATGAGTGGTATGTTTTATAACTCATCTTTTAACCAAGATATCAGTTCCTGGGATGTTTCTTTGAAAAAAGATCTGTTTATGATGTTTAGTGATTCTTCAAACAAATCATACAGAATTCTCTTAAGGAAAAATCAATTTCTATTTCGAAAGATTTTGCCTGCTCTTAAAAGCATATTCAGAGACAACAAATAGATATTTACCTGTACTGACTTTTTTTAAGATTTAGCATAGAGGAACAAATGATGGTTAAACCAAACAGCAATTCAATGGATGAATTAGATAAAACAGAGCTAAACAAATCACCTGATGATTTATGTTTTGATCCGTCAGATGCCTCTATTACACCTTCTTCAGATAAAAGCATTCCTAATAATGTGTTAGATGTACTTGTTAAACTTGGTGATAAAAAGATTAACAATGCTCCAAAATCTACTGCTGATACTAATAATGCAGATCAAAGTGAAGCTGTCCTGCTTGAAGACGCTGTAAGTAGCCTTTTGGATAAAATCATAGAAAAGCGTGTAAACCAGCGTTTAAATGAACTTGGAATTACTGATTCAAGTGGAGCTTTAAATACTGAGTTTATAGAAGAGATTGTAGAAAAGTGTCTGGAGTTGCGATTAAAAGATCATAATTTTACTACTCAAAAAGAGCCATCTTTAAAAAAGAAAACTTTCCCTGCAAAAGAAGAAGTTGAAGAAAAGAAATCGAAACAAAGTTTGAAATCTCCTGATATTACAGCATCAAAATCGTCTTCATTAGAAAAGGAAACTCCCCCAGCAAAAGAAGCTGTTGAAGAAAAGTTAGAGCAGAGTTTGAAAGAGCCTGTTCTTACTGCTCCAAAGGAATCTTCATTAAAAATGAAAGTTTCAACAGCAAAAGAAAATGTTAAAAGTGACTTCAAATTCCACCCTGATACAAAAGAAGAGCTGTTAAAACTCTGCAGAGATGAAAGTGTCTATCTTGGAGATATCGATACATCTAAAATCACGGATATGAGTTGTCTGTTCGAAGGTGATTTTATTCGCTATAGCAGGGACTTCTCTGGCATTGAATCATGGAATGTTTCTAATGTTACAGATATGAGTTATATGTTCTCTAACTCTTCATTTAACAGGGATATCAGCTCATGGGATGTTTCTAACGTAAAGGATATGAGTGGGATGTTTGCCGGCTCATCATTTAACATGGACATCTACTCCTGGAATGTCTCAAATGTTAACAATATGAATTGTATGTTCAATGGATCTTCTTTTAAGAAAAACATAAGTTCATGGGATGTTTCTAACGTTAAAGATATGAGAGAGATGTTTAGTGATTCATCAAATAAATCATACAAAATTCTCTTAAGAAAAATTCATTAATGTCAGTGATAAAAAAGCATATTCAAAGACAATAAATTTACCAGTACTGACATTTTTTAAGATATTACATAGTAGGTACAAATGATGGTTAAACAAAACAGAAATACAATTGATGGATTAGACAAAACAGAGCTAAACAACAAATCACCTGATGACTTATGTTTTGATCCGTCAGATGCCTCTATTACATCTTCTTCAGATAAAAGCATTCCTAATAATGTGTTGGATGTATTAGTTAAACTTAGTGATAAAAAGATTAACAATGATCCTAAATCTACTGCTGATACTAATAATGCAGATCAAAGTAATGCTGTCCTGCTAGAAGACACTGTAAGTAGCCTTCTGGATAAAATCATAGAAAAACGTGTAAACCAGCGTTTAAGTGAACTTGGGATTACTGATTCAAATGGCTCTTTAAATAAGAGTTCTATAGAAGAGACTGAAGAAAAGAGCTTGGATCAAAGATTGAAAGCCCCTGATATTACTGCTCTAAAAAATTCTTCTTTAAAGAAAAAAACTTCAGTTGCAAAAGAAAAGGTTAAAAGAAAATTCAAATACCATCCTGTGACAAAAGAAGAACTGTTAAAACTCTGCAGAGATGAAAGTGTCTATCTTGGTGATATCGATACATCTAAAATCACGGATATGAGTAATCTTTTTGAAGAAATTCATGGCAGAGATTTCTCTGGCATTGAATTGTGGAATGTATCTAACGTTAAAAATATGGAAGCTATGTTCCAAAACTCAGATTTTAATCAAAACATCAGTTCATGGGATGTTTCCAACGTTACTAATATGTGCACTATGTTCGCTTGCTTAGTTGAGTTTAATCAGGATATTAGTGCTTGGGATGTTTCTAACGTAAAAGATATGAATAGTATGTTCGCATATTCATCTTTTAATCGTGATATCAACTCCTGGAACGTTTCTAACGTAAAAGATATGTGCAGTATGTTTGCTTACTCATCTTTTAATCAGGATCTCAGTTCATGGGACGTTTCTAACGTGATTAACATGCAAGGAATGTTCTATAGAACACCTTTTAATCATGATATCAGCTCATGGGATGTTTCTAAAGTTAAAGATATGAGTTGTATGTTCTCAGAAACTCCTTTTAACCAGAATATAAACTCATGGGATGTTTCTAGCGTTACTGATATGGAGGCGATGTTCTATAAATCTTCTTTTAATCAGGATATCGGTTCTTGGAATGTTTCTAACGTTAAGAACATGATACATATGTTCTCAAATTCATCTTTTAACAAAAACATCAATTTCTGGAATGTTTCTAACGTTACCAATATGTGTGAAATGTTCAGTGAATCGAATTTTAACCAGAATATTGGTTCATGGAATGTTTCTAACGTTACTAATATGGAGTGTATGTTCTATAAATCATCTTTCAATCAGGATATCGGATCGTGGGATGTTTCTAACGTTGAAAATATGAGAGGCATGTTTGCTTATTCTTTGTTTAATCAGGATATCAGCTTATGGGATATTACAAATGTTAAACTTGCAGAAGATATGTTCAAAAACACTCCAATACTAAATAAGAACAAACCTTCACAAAAAGTTTTTAAGTATCACCCTAATACAAAAGAAGAACTGTTAAAACTATGCCGAGATGAAAGTATCTATCTTGGTAATATTGATACATCTAAAATCACGGATATGAGCGAGCTGTTTAGTAGTTATTATGAAACCTGCTACAGTAGAGACTTCTCTGGTATTGAATCTTGGAATGTATCGAACGTTACAAACATGAGTAAAATGTTCTTTAACTCATCTTTTAACCAGAATATCGGCTCATGGGATGTTTCTAACGTTAGAGATATGAGTTGGATGTTCTCAGACTCATCTTTTAATCAGGATATCAGCTCATGGGATGTTTCTAATGTTACTGATATGAGTGGTATGTTCAAAAACTCGCCTTTTAGCAAAAACATCAACAAATGGAATGTTTCTAACGTAAAAAATATGAGTTGTATGTTTTTTAATTCATCTTTTAACCAGAATATCAGTTCTTGGAATGTTTCTAATGTTGCTGATATGAGATGGATGTTTCAAAAATCATCTTTTAACCAGAATATCAGTTCATGGGATGTTTCTAGCGTAAAAGATATGAGTGGGATGTTTTCAGGCTCTTCTTTTAACCAGAACATCGGCTCATGGGATGTTTCTAACGTTACTGATATGAGATGCATGTTCTCATCATCACCTTTTAACCAGAATATCTGCTCATGGAACGTTTTAAAGGTAAAAGATATGGCACGTATGTTTGCAGACTCTTCGTTTAATCAGGACATCAGATCTTGGAATATTTCAAAAGTTAATTGTACGGACGATATGTTCATAAATACGCCATTATCAAAATTAAACCACTCACAATCTTCACCAAAAAGTTTTAAAAGGTTGAGTAAATACACTCCAGAAACAAAGGCTGATCTAATAAAACTGTGCAGAGCAAACATATATCTTGGAGATATTGACACCTCAAAAATCACGGATATGAGCGCACTGTTTCAAGGAGATTCATCTGATTCTAATAGAGAAAAATTCTCTGGCATTGAATATTGGAATGTATCAAATGTAAAAAATATGAGTCGCATGTTTGCAAACACAGACTTTAATCAAGACATCGGCTCATGGGATGTTTCTAATGTTACTAATATGAGTTTTATGTTCTCTAATTCACCATTTAATCAGGATATCAGTTCCTGGGACGTTTCTAACGTTACTGATATGAGTTTTATGTTCTCTAACTCACCATTTAATCAGAATATCAGTTACTGGGACGTTTCTAACGTTAAAAACATGAGTTGGATGTTCTCAGAATCATCTTTTAACCAGGATATCAGCTCGTGGAATGTTTCTAATGTTACTAATATGAGTTGCATGTTCTATGGTGCATCTTTAAAAAAAGATATCAGAACATGGAATGTTTCTAACGTCGTAGATATGAGGAGAATGTTTAGTGATTCATCGAACAAATCATATAAATATCTCTTAAGAAAAAATAAATCTCTTTTAAGAAAGATATTGCCAACACTTAAAAACATATTCAGAGACCATGAATAACTATTTTCTAGGCTGACATTTTTTATATTTTTGCATAGAGGAACAAACGATGGTTAAACAAAACAGAAATACGATTGATGGATTAGTAGATAAAACAGCTGTAAACAACAAATCACCTGAAGACTTATGTTTTGATCCGTCAGATGCCTCTATTACATCTTCTTCAGATAAAAGCATTCCTAATAATGTGTTAGATGTACTTGTTAAACTTAGTGATAAAAAGATTAACAATGATCCAAAATCTACTGCTGATACCAATAATGCAGATCAAAGTGAAGCTGTACTGCTTGAAGACACTGTAAGTAAACTTCTGGATAGAATCATAGAAAAACGTGTAAACCAGCGTTTAAGTGAACTGGGGATTACTGATTCAAATGGCTCTTTAAATAAGAGTTCTATAGAAGAAATTGAAGAAAAGAACTCGAAACAAATTTTGAAAGCTCCTAATATTACTGCTTCAAAGGAAATTGTTAAAAGAAAATTCAAATACCATCCTGAGACAAAAGAAGAGCTGTTAAAACTCTGCAGAAATGAAAGTGTCTATCTTGGTGATATTGATACCTCGAAAATCACTGATATGAGTAAACTATTTATAGGAAATGATGAAATCAAGTACAGCAGAGATTTTTCTGGTATTGAATTATGGGATGTTTCTAACGTTACTGATATGAGTGGGATGTTCTCTGAATCATCTTTTAACCAGGATATCAGCTCATGGGATGTTTCTAACGTTGAATATATGA
>ERZ1026858.226-NODE-226-length-31666-cov-86.758755_pt1 | contig 31666 bp, 21 predicted proteins | sample MGYA00380159_ERZ1026858 | MGnify/ENA primary metagenome ERZ1026858 (study PRJEB33269, sample SAMEA4719795) | human gut metagenome | biome: human-associated habitat; feature: organic feature; material: feces | place: Cameroon | collected 2013-10 ...
GTTATGCTACGGTTTATCCGCTCGGCATGTTTATCAGAGTGGTGATAGCCCAGGTAATCGTGATGTTCTTTGTATAAACTTTAGAAATCAGCCTTTCTTGTTACAGTCATTTTCTTTCCCGTCATCGGGTGCTCAAATGTGATTTCTTCAGCATGAAGATGCAGTCTCGTTGCCGTCTCGTTGCCGTAGAGCGGATCGCCGATGATAGGGGCATTCAGACCTTCCTGGTGAGCACAATGTACCCTCAGCTGGTGCGTTCTGCCCGTTTTAGGATAGAGCGCCAGGCGCAGATGGGTATCGTCAATACGCTCTAGAACCTCGTATTCAGTAATGGCTTCCTTGCCCTGTTCGCGGTTTACAATCTGGCGTGGACGGTCTAGGAAATCTGACATCAGAGGGAGCGAGATGTAACCTCTTCCGCTTTCTGCTTCTTTCAGAATCCGGTTGCACGATTCCTTGTCTTTTCCGCAAACGATGGCTACGTACTTCTTCTGAACCCGATGATTCAGAAACTCCTTTTGCAGACGATGATAGGCAAACTCGGTCTTGGCAATAATCATCAGTCCGCTTGTAGCCATGTCCAGACGATGGACGATGAGCGGACCGGTAGCTTCGGGATATGTCCTGCGCATCAGAGCGTAGACGGAAGGTTGGAATGCATCTTTCCCGGGAACGGAGAGTAATCCTTCGGGTTTATAGATGACAGCCAACTCGCGGTCTTCGTAAAGCGTTTCTACCTTATTATATATAGTAGCCTCGGTCTGTTGGGTTTCAAAGACCTGTTGAGGCAACATCCAATGTAGTATCGGTTTGCATTTTCCGTTGCAGGCAGGATAAAACTGCAGATGATGTCTGATTTCTTCTTTCGGACTCTCTCCCCACCAGAACATCGCCATCTGCAGAGGCTTGTAGCCATGCTGGTAAGCGTATTGCAGAAGCTTCGGTTCGCAGCATTCTCCACTTCCGGCAGGTGGAATCTTAACCGCCTCGTCCTTGAAAATCTCCAGCAGATCCTTGCTTTCTCCTTCCGCATTCAGCATCTGGAATTTCTCAAACAGCCATTGCTGAAGCGCTTCTGATAGCTCTTTGCGGAGCTGTTTCGCCTTTTTCAAGTCCTTTTCGTAGACTTCGTATTCCGTTTCCAGCGCCGTCTTTTCGTTTATCGATTTCTTCAGTCTCTTCAGTTCAGCCTTCATAAACTGGCTCTCTTTTATCATCGCCTCTTCCTCTTCCTGGCTCAAAGATATTCCTGCAGAAAGAGCTTCCTTGCGCCTTGCATCTCGCTTTTCTTTCGCTTCTTTTATCTTCGTCTGATAGTTGGCGATAACTTCCTGGCGCTTCTGCTGCAAATCATTAATCAGACCTTTCGCCTTTTTCAGATTTTCATTAGCCTCAAGCTGTCTGATTTGCTGGTTCAATTCTGAAATCTCAGCCTCATGTTTCTTGAAATATCCGTCGGGTTGGAGATAATCGAATACGGCTGGTACAAAATCTTCCCAGTCGCTTCTGCCGCCAATCTGTCCGCTGTACGCTCTCAGATAGCCAATCTTGCCGTTGCCGTCTTCTACGATAAGTACGCCGAACATCTTTCCACGGTCAATTTCCTCTCGCCAGTCGTTTCGCTGTGAGAGTTCAGCCTGCAGCTCCTTGCATGCTTCGATGCAGAGCGGATGAGGTTCGTAGCTGAATGGATTGTTCATCCTTTCAGGTATATTATTTAGTTCTATATTTTTGAATAAATGCATTTCCATGCTACAAAGATACACATTTAAACGCGTTTTAGTTCATATTTTATATAAAAAATGAGTTTTTCAGTTATTTTTTTGTCTATTTGGATTTTTTGTTGTACTTTCGCAACTGAAACATAAATTCATTTAAATAGTCTATCATGGTAAGTGTATATAGAAAGATAATGACGATGCAGATTAAGAACGGACTGTGCCTTCTGTGGCTATTCGTTCTGATGCTGCTGTTTGCCGCTTGTTCTCATCGGCAGAAGGGTGATGAGTCGTGGCATAAAGATATCGATGAATTTGTGTCCGGTCACCAATCTCTCATGCAGAGTCATCCTGATTCGATGATCATGCTGATAAGAAATTTCAAATGTGAAGGTAATCCCGATAAAAGCGATCAATGGAAAAAATTATTAATAGCTAAATGTTATTATATGAAGGGGGCTGATGCCCAATGCCAGTCGTTGATAGATTCGGTTAACGCTTATTGCAAACAAACTCCTGACAACAGAATTCTTTCTTGTGCTGATAATCTGCAAGGCATACTTTTGCTGGTTTCCGGCAAGAGGAAGGAGGCTTTGAATTATTATGAGAAAGCTTATCATGAAATCATGAACCTTGACAGTTGCGGCGAGGCGATTGATGTATGTATCAATATTGCCGATGCGTCCAGACAGATGGGTAAGCTGGCGGATGCTTCTTCCTGGTATCGCCGTGCCTATTTCCTGGCAGATTCTCTGAATCAGCATGAAGCCCAGAACAGTATTCTCTCAGGACTGGGACAGGTTTATAATGATTTGCAGAACTATCAGCTGGCGCATCATTATTTCCAGAAGGCTGAACGCCTGTATCCGCCAAAGAATCCGAAAGATGTTCATTTCTTTTACAACAGTTGGGGAAATGTGTACAGCAGTCAGGAAAAACCGGCTGAGGCTCTGAAATGCTTCCTGAAGGCTCAAAAGGCTACACGGCAGATGGAACAGCCCCTGGCAACGGCTATTGTTGATGCTAATCTCGGACAGACTTATCTGGAACTCAACCGGTTGGATTCTGCACAGAAATATCTGACTCTTACCACGAAATTCTTCTTTGCCCAGCCCTCCATGCAGAGCGATGTACAGTTCTATGTGGATGGGTTGAATGCATCTCTGGCTCTGAAGCAGGATAGTCTGGCTAAGGCTACTGAGATTTTGAACAAGCCATACGATCTCTCCAAGATGTCGCCTAATTATCTTTACCTTTATCATAAGGGACTGGCGGCTCTTTGTGAGCGCAAGGGACAATATGCCAAGGCTCTGCAATATCAGAAACTGATGAATCAGTACGACGATTCGCTCCGTAACGCTACGATGGTTTCGAATGTTCAGGAGAATGAATTGAGATTCAAGCAGGATACGGCCATCGTTCGCCGTGATTTATCCCTTAGCACCACGCAAGCAGAGGTAAGATCCTTTAGAGTCATCCTGCTCCTGATTATCGGCTTGCTGGTAATGAGCGTATTGGCTCTCATCGCTTTCCTCCGTTACAAATGGTTGCGCAGCAAGCATCAGCATCATGAGGAGATGAACCGGATGATGGCTCTGAAGATGGAGAATGTGCGCAATCGTTTCCCGCCTCACTTCGTGTTTAATGTGCTCAATATCTTTGTCTCTAATCTTCCGAAGGAAGTTGATGTCAAGCCGCTTCAGCTCCTGATACAGGTACTGCGTGCCTACTTGCTTTCTTGCGATAAGATGGCGGTAAGTTTGGAAGAGGAACTGCAGATGGTGACGAGCTATTCTACTCTTCGCCATGAAACCAATCCGTTCCTTCCGATGCCTCAGTTCCATGTTGCCAAGGATGTGGATATGAAGCTCATGCTGCCGTCTATGATTATCCAGATTCCTGTAGAGAATGCTTTGAAACATGCTTTTGTGGGAATGAAAGAGACGGAAGATAAGCCTTTGCTGGATGTAAACATCTGGGTTGAGGACGATATGCTCCGCATAGATGTTACAGACAACGGATGTGGAGTTTCGGGTACCGTTGGCAAGAAAAAGAAAAATTGTGCTGCCAGTACGGGAACCGGATTGAGAATTCTGAACAGTACCATCGAAATGCTTAATGCAAGCAACGAACGCAAGATGTTTTTCAAGATGCAGAGCAACAGAGGAGCATCAGAAGAGAAGGGTGGTACCAGGAATAGAGGAATATGTGTAAGTATCGGAGTTCCATGTAATTACGATTATAATGTCTTTAAGTAAGAAACTTTTCATAAGAATTTAAAACGAAATAACATGCAAGATAGAATTAAGGTTGTGATTGTGGACGATGAACCACAGAGCATCCACAGGTTGCAGGATGATTTGGCAACTCTGGAAGATTTTGAGGTGATTGCCACATCCTCTTCGGCGGTATCGGCAAAGAATCTGGTGATGAGCATACAGCCCGATGTGCTGTTCATCGATGTTGAAATGCCTGGACAGACGGGTTTTGAGGTGTTGCAATCTCTGAGAGATGAAATTCCGATGGAACTTATCGTAGTATTTTACAGCGCCTTCGATAAGTATATGATTGATGCGCTCAGAGCCTCTGCCTTCGATTTCCTGTTGAAACCTTATCAGCAGGATGAGTTTGAACTGGTGGTAGACCGAATCCGGCAGAAAATGAAAGATGGAGATGATGTGGATGAAGATGCTTCTTCCGTTCCAGAGTCCTCTTCCTGTTCTTCTGAATCAGTCTTGGCTTCTCAGAAGGCTCAGGATTTTTCGGGAATGAATGGGATGCTGGGAACAGCAGCCAAGCGTCTTGCCATTCAGACCATTTCGGGTTTATTGATGTTGAAGCCCGATGATGTGTTCAGTTGCACTTTTGATGAGGTTACTCATCTTTGGCAGTTGAAGTTGTCGAATGGGCAGGTTTATAAATTGAAGAGGCAGGTCACGGCAAAGACCATCCTTTCCATGTCGCCTTCTCTGGCTCAGGTGCGTCAGGATTGCATCATCAATCTCGATTATCTTCTCTGCATCGAGAATTATACGCTCCGCTGCATCTTTTCTCCTCCCTTCGACCAGGAAGAAATCACGGTTTCCCGCCGCTGCTATAAGGCGGTAAAGGATCAGTTGGAGATATTGTAGGAATCGGAAAAAAGAAAAGAACGTGCAAAATATAGTTTTTGCACGCCCTCTTCTTCTATGTTTTTATTCTTCAGTAATTCCCCAATCCAATAGCCCTTTGCCTTCCTCGTCCAGTTCGATGCCGAGGCCTATCACCTTTCGCTTGTTAACCATGAAAGGCTCCAGGTATTTTTTATTCAGTATCTGCTGGATGGCAGCCTTCTTTCCACCATTGTTTTTCAGTTTCAGTTCTATCACGTAGATGTAGCGTGAAGTTTGGGCGATGAGGTCGATTCTTCCTGTTGCAAGCATATGCTCTACCTCCACTTTCAGACCGATGGCATTCAGAATAGTACTGATGATGAGACGGTAGCGCTCTTCCATATCCATCGAGGCAAGTTTCTTGTTGCTGTAAGGCACATCGGCAACCAATGCTTTCAACGTTTTCATGGCATCTGCGATTTGCCCGGTACCCAATTGGCGGAACAGACTGCCTTGCAGACTGATAATATCGCTTTCTGATTTCATGGTCAGGCTTGGCAGTACAACCTCGTAAAGAGCTTGTTTCACTTCCTGATTTGGGAAACCTAAGAAATAGCCAAATTCATCGCTCGACTTGATGGTAAGGTATCCCGTCTGATAGAGAAAGAGTTCGGCACCACCATTTATTACGTCAGAACTCTCAAGAGTCTTGCGTAAAATCGGACAATTTTCGAAATTCCGTAAGCGCAACTCCATGTTATCTACAAACTTAGGTAGCATGGAGGTAGCTCCTGATGAAACCCAGAAACAGCTTAAGTCTTGTGTGTCGAGCGCGTTGAGAAGACTGAAAGGATTGTAGATGTCCACCATGTTTCTGCGACTGAAATGGTAGCCATCGTAGTAATCCTTCAGATTATCATGAGTTTGCTGCAGGGTCCACTCGTTCACTTCGGCCATTCTTTCCAGTTCTGGCTTGAAGTTTTCCCCGATTTCTTCTTCTGTAATACCGCAAATGGCAGCATATTCTGGAAGGAAACTGATATTGGTCAGGTTGTTGAGTACCGAGAAAAGAGAAATCTGGGTAAACTTGGTGATACCCGTAATGAAGACGAAACGTTGGTACGCATCATCAGCTTTCAAGATGGAAAACACGCTTCTATATACTTCTGTGCAACCCTCATGCTCGGGAGTTTTCCACGAGTGCTGGAGAGGAGAGTCGTACTCATCGATAAGAATGGCAACCTTGAGCCCTGTTTGCTCATAGGCGGTTTTAATGATGAGGTCGAAGCGGTTTCCTAGTGAATCTGTTGGTTTGATATGGATGCCATATAATTTCTCATAAACATCAAAAGTTCGATCCAGGTATGCCTTAACTTCATTTGCAGTCGCTCCCCCTCGGCTCATGTCGAATCGAATAACCGGGTACTGTTTCCATTCCTTCTCCAACTCCATGATTTTCAGTCCTTCGAAGAGCTCTTTCCTTCCTTCGAAGTAAGCCTGGAGTGTATCAACAAGCACAGACTTACCGAATCGGCGAGGACGGCTCAAGTAATTATACTTTAAACCTTGGTTCGCCAATTTCCAAACCATGTCAGTTTTGTCAACATAGAGGTATCCTTCCTCTCTGATAACATTGAAAGACTGTATGCCTACCGGCAGCTTTCTGCATTCATTGTTTGCCATAATCTTTTCTCCTATTCCTATCTTTAGCCGCAAAGATACGGCTAATTTTTGAATCATGCAAGTTTTTGGCAATTAAAAAGATGTAAATAGATACCTGATAAAAGAATATATTGTACATGCTCTAGAAAAATGCATTTTTTCTTGGTTTTTTCACGGAAAAAACTTACTTTTGCACCATAATAGAGGAGAATTATAACAAAAAGGTGGAATGATTTGCTTATCACCACAACATTTAAACCCCATTAGTTATGACGGAAGATATTAATATGTTGACATTCGATAACTTTATTCAAAAGATTAAGTCTATCAAGACATATCGCAGTAACGCCAATAAGGAATACAAGGTAGTTAAGGTAAACAAGACCGCATTGGTACTTAGAGATCAGCGCACTAAGGCTGATTTTGAAGTACCAGCAGCCCAAGTATTCGCTGCCATGAAAGAACTTGGTAATGAAAACTGCACGGTTCTTAAAATGCGCCAGTATGTAGGAACACATGCCGCACCAGCCTCTGCCGCCCTCATCTTCTGGGCTTTCGGACGAGGACAGGTTCAGGCAGCATTAAAAAAGTTTGCCGATTTGGCGTTCAGGATAATAAGAGAACAGCAAAAACGGAAATAGGAAATCTGGCGACCTGTATGGTTGAAAGGCTTTCAATTGATACTTGATGGTGAAAAAGAGAAAAAGGGTGCATCATGGACTTATGACACACCCTCTGCTTATAAAAAACATTAAATTATAGTATTGCGGAAATAAGGAAATATTAAATTATGGCAAAGGAAAACTATAGTAAATATGAAATGAATGGGGTACTCAAAGTACTACCATTTAGCCATGTATCACTTCATAAAAGTAATACAAAATGCACCATGTTATTTTTTAATCATTACAAAATAATAAATAATATCGTGATAAAGCATTTATTGTTGACGGTGATAGCTCTGTGCATGGATACTTTTGCCCTTGCCACACCCCCGTATTGCAAAGTGTACACACTTGAGGAACTTGATGTGGTCATCAAGAACAGTAGCGTTTATACTCATAAGTACGAGCAGAGGATTGACGTGTTGAAGCAAAAGCTTCGTAGAGCGAATAATGATGAGGAAAGATTGGCGGTGTCTCGTGACATCTTCGCTAAATACTATCCTTTTAAGTTGGATTCTGCATACGTGTATGCGGAACGAAAACTTAGTTTGGCAAAGAAATTGAATGTTTATGAGGACAGTGTCTATTCTGAGTTGGATATTGCGGGTATCTTTACCAAGAGTGGCAACTATTTGGAGGCGAACAGAATACTTTCGGCAACGGATGGCAGTTTGATGTCCAATGATATGCGCCAATACTATTATGGTTTGTATGGCGAACTTTACGATGCACTTCGTCAAACAGCGATTACCTCTATCCAGCGTGAATACTATGAGCGGAGGCGTTTGCTTTACCGAGATTCGCTCAAGAACTTAAATGTCTTGAATAGCGATTGGGACAAGGCTGAGTTCTTGGTAACGAATCAGAAATATACAGATGCGTTGCATATTCTCCTTGCTTCTTACAAAAAGTTGACGGTGGATGACCGAGAGATGGGATATGTGGCTTATTGTATCTCTGATATTTATCGCCAGATAAATGACAAGGATAAGGAAAAGCAGTATCTCATCATTTCAGCCATGTCTGATTTGAAAAATAGTATCAAGGAGTATGTGTCGCTTCGTCGTCTTGCCACCTTATTATATGAGGAGGGTGATGTAACTCGTGCTTACTTGTATATGAGAAAGTCGATGGAGGATGCTACCTTTTGTAATGCGAAACTACGTATTATTGAGGTTTCTGATGCTTTGCCTATTATAGATAATGCGTATGATGCCATGCGCAAGTCCGAGCGAGCACATATCACCTTAGGATTGATTATCGTGAGCTTCCTCTTGCTGTTGGTGGGGGCTTTGATGATTTATACTCGTAAGCAGTTGCATCGAATCGCCCATGCTCGCCGTGCCTTGGAAGAGTCAAACAAGAGTTTGAATGAGATGAACCAGAAGTTGAATTCTCTCAATACACAATTGACTTCTACCAATGACAAACTGAACGAAGCCAATACGGCTCTGCAAGAGACCAATAGCTCACTCTTCGAGAGTAATAAGATTAAGAATATCTATATCATGGAGTTTATGAACAAGTGTTCGGCTTATATAGATAAGTTGGATGCTTATCGACGTTCACTCAATAAATTGGCTGCCAATGGAGGACTGCAGGAACTCTATAGACGTTTGAAGTCAGGTTCCATCGTGGAGGATGAAATCGAAGAGTTCTTTGAGGACTTCGACCGTATCTTCCTCCGAATCTTTCCAGAGTTTGTTGTGTCCTTCAATGGTTTGATGAAGGAAGACGAGAATATTCAACCCAAGAAGGTCGGCCGACTTAACACAGAGTTACGCATCTATGCCTTGTTGCGTTTGGGTATTGTGGAGAATGAGAAGATTGCTGCTTTCTTGAGATGTTCCAAGCAGACGGTATATTCTTATCGTTCTCGCATCCGTTTACGCTCTCTTTATCCTGAGGATTTTGAAGAAAGAGTAGCTAAAATAGATTAAAATCTCTTTAATATATGCGAAATACCCTTTGGATAGGGTTTGTATTTTTCTCTTGTGCTGAATATCATAAGTGTCTGATATTCAGCACAAGTGTTGTTTGTACATATTTGTATTTTTGGTGTACGGTGTTATAACCTATTTAAAAAAGCCCTATCTTTGCAACCAACAACGCCGACAAGGCTGTATTTGGAATTTAAAATAACATAACTAACAATTAATGAACAATTTGAACATGAAGAGATTATTATCTTTCGCTTTCATTGCTTGTGCTGCATTTCTTACGGTAACAGCGCAAGGTGTTGTAAGCAACAATCCTGTGGCTGCAACCAATGCTATCGTGAAATGTGGCAATGCTCGTTTCACCGTGCTTACTCCTGAGATGATACGCATTGAGTATAGTGCAAAGGGTACGTTTGAGGATCAAGCAACATTTACGGTTGTCAATCGTAATTTGGATGTTCCTCAATTTACCAAAACTGAAGACGATACCTATTTATATATAAGAACATCCAACTTGAAGTTGAAGTATCGCAAGGGTACAGACCCTCGTACAATACCAGCTTCTTCCACGAACCTTACCATTGCAGTCAACGGTGACGGTGTTCAGTCCGTATGGTATCCAGGTAAGCCAGACCCATTGAACCTGAAGGGAACCTGCCGTACTTTGGATGGACTGATGGGCGATAGCAAGCGTTCAGAGATGGAAAACGGTCTTGTGTCACGTTCTGGTTGGGCAGTGATAGACGACTCTTGGAGTTCCTCTCGTGCAGATGGTGGACGTTCATACGCATTGGTGCCAAGTACGGAAGTTGGATATAGTTGGTGGGCTAACCGTGCAGACAATTATGCAATGGACACTTATTTCTTGGGTTATGGTCACAATTACAAGAAGGCAATAGCCGACTTTACAAAGATAGCAGGTGACATACCTTTGCCTCCAGACTATGTGTTTGGATATTGGTATAGCAAGTATGCCTCTTATTCGGCAGATGATTATCGCAATATCATGAAGGACTTGAAGACGAACAAGGTTCCTACTGATGTGATGATTCTCGACATGGATTGGCATTGGAATGGTAATGCTTACAGTGGTTCGGAAGGTCGTGGAGGTTGGACTGGTTGGTCTTGGAATACAAACTTGATTCCAAATGCTACCCAATTACTTTCAGAGATGCACGAACAGAACTTTAAGACTGCTCTCAACTTGCATCCTGCCGATGGAATCAATAAGGTGGAGTCTCCATCTTATTTTGCGGCAATGAAGTCCGAATTGGGTGGCAAGTATCTCAATGATGATAAGAACACCATCAACTGGAGTCTTGATTATACAGATTTTACAAAGTCTTTCTTTAAGAATATCATCCGTGACCATGAAAAAGAAGGCGTAGATTTCTGGTGGATAGATTGGCAACAGCATCTTACGAGTCCATATACCAACTCTTTGAGTGAGACATTCTGGTGCAACCATGTGTTCTATAATGAGGCAGCGAAGCGTACCGGTCATCGTCCTGTCATCTTCCATCGTTGGGGAGGTTTGGGTAGCCATCGTTATCAGATAGGTTTCTCGGGTGATGCCAATATCAGTTATGACGCTTTGGCATTTGAGCCATACTTCACAGCAACGGCTTCTAATGTTGGTTACGGTTATTGGGGACACGACTTGGGAGGTCACATGTATTCAAGTGAAGAACTTATCAACAATCCTAACCTCGTGTTACGCTGGATTCAGTTTGGCGTGTTTACCCCAATCTTCCGTACTCATGCCACAAGTGATAACCGCATCGAACGTAGAATCTGGAAGTTCTCTAATTTCCCTACCATATTGGAGGCAGTGCGTTTGCGTTATACTTTGTTCCCATACATCTATACGATGGCTCGCAAGACATATGAAACAGGTATCTCTCTTTGCCGTCCACTCTATTATGAGTATCCGGAGGTAGAGGAGGCTTACACATACGATGGAGAGTATTTCTTTGGTGATGACATCTTGGTGGCTCCTATCACGGCTCAAGCAGGGAGTGACGGAAAGACCAATAAGGAAATCTGGTTCCCTGAAGGTAAATGGTGGAGTGCATCTACTCATGAGATGATAGAAGGCCCATGCAAGCGCACAATGACATTTACAGAAGAACAGATACCTTATTTCTTCCGTGAAGGTTCGGTCATTCCTTTCAATCCATCTACAGTGATGAATGTTACGGAACGTCCTGATAACTTGGTGCTTCATGTGGTGGCTGGTGCCAATGGTGAAGGTTCTCTTTATGAGGATGATGGTGACAATGCTGATTATGCTACCGATTATGCCAAGACTTCCTTGAAGCAAGTTTGTGATGGCAACAGAGGTGAATACATCATCTCGGAACGTCAAGGTTCAGTAAGCAAAGCTCCTCAGAACCGTTCTTATGTGATGCACATCTATAATACTTCTGCTCCTATCTCAGCCCAAGTGGATGGTGTGAGTGCAACTTTCAGCTATGATGAGGCTACTCATTGCACTACGGTGGAAGTACCTTCGGGAAGTTGTTCGCTGGAACGAAAAGTCGTCGTGGAGTATAGTTCTGCGACTGCAATAGATAAGACAGAGGCAAATAAGGTAAGTGTTGCTTATGACAAGACTGGTCAACAACTTGTTGCTTCATTCGGCAAACTTGCCCAACAAGTATCCTTGGTGGTGAGCAATGTCGCTGGCAAGACGTTGTTGGCAAACAACTATAAGCAAGTAGATGGCTTCTCTGAAGATTTGTCAATGTTGATGCCACAGCTATATATAAGTAAGGTGGTGGCTGACAGCAAGACATACGTAAACAAGTTTATTAAAGAATAAAAGTGATATACCCATGAAAAGATTATTTTTGTCACTATATGCCATCTTGGCTGTTTGGGGAGTGAAAGCTGCTGATATGCCTTACTCCTTGGAGTTGTCGCAACTATATATCATTGGTGATGCTACTCCATACGCTTGGGATACCAGCAAGACTCCTGATATGGAAAAGATAAATGAGGGACTGTTTCGATGGACAGGTCACTTGGAGGCTGGCAAGGAATTTAAGTTCCTCAATACGAGAGCATTTCATAAGCATATCGTAGGTACTTCAGCAGACCAAAATATCCAAGTAGGTCAGTATTATGACCTAAACTTGGAAATCAACCAGAGATTGCCTGGAGGCAAGGACTTCAAGTTTAAGCCAACTGTCACTGGAGACTATACCGTGTATGTTGATTTGCAAAGCATGAAGATGGTTGTTTGTGAGAAGGAAGATGAGGTGGAATTGCCAGAAAAGCTCTATGCGACGGGTACTGCATTGGGAGGCAAGGTAGTGGAACTCCCACAGTATGGCAATGTAGAGTTCAAGACGTTGCTTGATTTGCAACCGGGTAATCTCATTCTGCAAGATACACCAGAGGCGACACCATCTACGAAGTATTATACTTCTCTCTTTGAAGGCGTGGATATTTCCTTTGGACAAGACTATAGCTCTTCCTTGAAATGTACGACAGATAAGCAGACTGAAGGATGGAGTGTGAGCGTTCCTGGCAAATATACGCTTTATGCTATCAAAGACAAACATCAGGCATACGCCAAGATATTCAAGCCACGCCGTACACTCTATTTGGTAGGAGGATGCCTCAAGAAATATTGGGACTATTGGACAGACCCAGCTACTTGCCAATTCACTCCAAGTTCATCTAATCCAGAGGAATTGGTATGGGAAGGTTACTTATCTCCTACATGGAGCGATGACCGTCAAGAACCAAGCAAGTTGAAGATACTGACCAACCAGAGTTGGACATCGGAAACTTATCATCCATACGTAGCCGACACTCCTTTGGTTGGTGAAGGAAACTTCCGTAGTTCAGGTGGCGATGATGTGAAATGGGAAATCTCCGAGGCAGGGAATTATCGCATTACCATCAATACGGCAACAGAAACCATTCGTGGAGAACTGTTGGGTAGCAATGCCAAGGAACTGAATGCCGTAACAGAAGTTCGGAAGGTAGAACAGGATGCTTCTGTACAGATCGTTTGTGGCAAAGGAACGATATACGTGAAGTCAACAGAGAAGCCTGTTACAATATCGGTGTGTTCGATAGATGGCAAGCAGATCGCTTCTTACTCAAATATCCAAGAGGGTGTCGTTGCAGCAGGCTTGGCAAAAGGAGTATATATCGTAAAAACCGTAGGCGCAAGAACTTCCTGTCCCAAGAAAATCATGATAGATTAATTAAGGTTCCTAACCGAAAAGAATATACATTAACTTAAAAGTAAAGCATATGAAAACATTCCTAAAAAAGACAACCGCACTGTTATGCTTGTGCATGCTGATGCCTCTTACGCTTTTGGCGCAGGAAATGCTGAAAGTGCAGGGTACTGTCACTGATGCTTCTGGTGAGCCTCTGATAGGTGTAAATGTAAGGACATCTTCTTCCAAGGCAGGTGCCGTTACAGACATGGATGGTAACTATACCATCGAGGTTTCTCCTAAGGCTACCTTAGTATTCTCATACGTGGGTTTTGAGTCTCTCTTACCGAGGCGGTAAAGGGACGCAAGAAAATCAATGTTATCATGAAAGAAGATGCAAATATTAATATCTAAAAATATTTATTAACATGAATGTAAGACAGACGTTTTTATGCTCGTTATTGCTGATGCCTGGTGTAGGTGCTGGCGTTACTACCATATCTGCTGCATTGCCTAATGTTGTTCAGCAGCAACAAAAAGGCATTAAGGCAAGTGGTACTGTTGTCGATAATGAGAACAATCCTTTGATAGGTGCCACAGTCACTGTTAAGGGAACCAAGATTATTGCTATTACCGATATGGATGGACACTTCTATATCGATGTACCTAACAAGAACAGTGTCTTGGTTTTTAACTATCTCGGTTTTAAGCCTCAAGAGGTAAAGGTTGGATCTGATATTAACTTTAATATCCAGTTGAAAGAAGATGCGGTAAGTGCCGATGAGGTTGTTGTCGTAGGTTATGGTAACCAGAAAAAGCTTTCGGTCATTGGCTCTATTCAGACACTTGACCCGGGAAATCTCCAGATGGGTTCTTCTCGTTCAATGAGTAACAACTTAGCAGGTCAATTGGCAGGTGTTATCGCATATCAGCCTTCTGGAGAACCGGGTTATGACAACTCGCAGTTCTGGATTCGAGGTATTTCAACTTTTGGTGCAGGCGGTAGTTCTCCATTAGTGTTGGTAGATGGTGTAGAGCGTAGTTTGAACGATATAGATCCAGCAGAAATCGAGTCATTCTCGGTATTGAAGGATGCTTCTGCAAGTGCCATGTATGGTGTACGTGGTGCCAATGGTGTCATTATCATCAATACCAAGCGTGGCTCTGTAGCTAAGCCTTCTATTGACTTCAGATTTGAACAGGCTATTACGAGACCGACCAAATTGCCCGAATTCATCGGCGCAGCTGAATATATGACATTACTTAACAATTTGTGTTCTGATCCAAGTAAGAGAATGTTTACCAAGGATCAGATCATGAAAACATATACGGGTTATGATAAAGATCTTTATCCGGATGTAGACTGGATAGATGCAATCACTAAGGATTATGCCACTTCTACCCGAGGTAACATGACTGTCTCTGGCGGAACTAATATATTAAGGTATTCATTGACAGCTTCTGTCTATCACGAGACTGGCATTATGGAGACAGATGATACGTTGCCTTACGATACCGGGTCAAAACTGACACGCTTTAATATGCGTGCCAATGTTGATCTCGATTTGACTAAAACCACCTTGCTTCGTTTTAATGTGGGTGGATATCTGCAGAACTTGCGCAAGTCGAATAGTAGTACCGACAATGTGTTTACTCATGCTTTCGAAACCCCACCATTTGTGCATCCTGCCATTTATTCAGATGGTACTATCCCTAAAGCCAGTACCAATCGTGCCAATCCTTGGGCAGAGAGTACACAGCAGGGCTATTATAGAGGAACAAGAAGTAAGTTGGAGTCTCTCTTCCAATTGGAACAAAACCTGAAAATGATTACACCTGGCTTGAAGTTCAAGGCAACTTTTGCATTTGATACCTATAACGAGAACTTTGTAACTCGTGGAAAGACCCCAACCTATTATGGTGTGGCTAAGTCGCGTGGTGATGAGGGTGAGTTGATTCATGGTGTACTTTCCTATGGTAGCGAGTTCTTAGACCATAGCTCCAATGCAAACTATGGTAATAACAGTACTTACTTAGAGTTCTCCTTAGGCTATAATCATACTTTTGCCAAGAAGCATGCCGTAGATGCCCTCTTCCTTTATAACCAGCGTTCTTACGATTGGGGTGATATTCAGCCTAAGCGTTCACAAGGTATAGCTGGTCGTCTTTCTTATACATTCGACCGTCGTTATGTGGGTGAGTTCAACTTCGGTTACAATGGTAGTGAGAATTTTGCCAAAGGCCATCGCTTCGGTTTCTTCCCATCTCTTGCCTTAGGTTGGATTATTTCTGAGGAAAAGTTTATGAGAAATTGTGCTGATTGGCTGACTCTTTTGAAGTTGAAAGGCTCTATAGGTAAGGTCGGTAATGATGATATCGGAGGTCGCCGTTTCGCTTATCTTACCACTATTAACACTGGAGCTTCTGGCTATAATTTTGGTTATTCTGCTGATTATTGGCGTGGAGGATATTCTGAGGGCGAGGTAGGTGTTAACAATTTGACATGGGAAACCTCTACAAAGACCAATGTTGGTATAGAGTTGGGACTTTGGAATGAGTTTAACCTCCAGTTTGATTACTTCTATGAGCACCGTACCAACATATTCATGCAGCGTAAGACTATTCCTACGCAGGCAGGTTTCTTGAGTAACCCCTATGCCAACTATGGCATCGTAGACAACAGTGGTGTGGATGGTACTGTTACTTGGAATCACAAGTTTGGCAAGGATTTGCGTGTAGCTCTAAGAGCAAATTTCACCTATGCTAAGAATGAAGTCAAGGAGTATGATGAACCAGAGTCAGTAAAGGGTACTTATCGTTCATTGACCGGTCGTTCTATCGGTACACTTTGGGGACTTCAGGCAGAACGTCTCTATACAGACGATGATTTCGAAAATGGTAAGTTGAAGGCAGGTATTCCTACTCCAAATATAGGCTCTGTAGTTCGACCTGGTGATATCAAATATCGCGATATGAACGATGATGGCGTTGTCGATGCCAAGGATGAGGGATATATAGGTGGAACAACGACCCCAAGAATTGTTTATGGTTTTGGTGGTAATGTTGAATACAAGAACTTTGACTTTAGTTTCTTCTTCCAGGGTACAGGACAGAGCTATCGTATCATAGGAGGCACTCAGTACTTTATTCCAGGAAGTGGTCAAGGAGTTATGGGAAATGTTTATGCAAACTATAAGGATTGCTGGACTGAGGAAAATCCGTCACAAGATGTGTTCTGGCCACGTTTGTCGGAAAGCACCAATCCCAATAACAATTATGCCTCAACATGGTGGAAGAAAGACATGAGTTTCTTGCGACTTAAGTCAATAGAACTGGGTTACACTTTGCCAAGAAGCATTACTAAGGCAATTTATTCCAACAATATCCGCTTCTTTGTTAGTGGTAATAACTTGTTCTATATTTCTAAGTTCAAATTGTGGGATCCTGAGCTTGATACAGCAGATGGCCTAAAATATCCATCCATGCGCTCTGTAATGTTTGGGTTCCAGTTGAATTTCTGATTAGTAATAAATAATAAAAGACAAAAACAATGAGAAAGACATTATATATTGTGACAATGGTATTAGGCATGCTCGGATTCTCGTCTTGTTCTGATTATTTGGACAAGGAGAATGACACCGAACTTGACCTGAAGATGGTCTTTGATGACAAGACCCGTACCGAGGGCTGGCTTGCCAATGTCTATTCAGGAATTCCTGATCCATATCTTGGCTATTTGCGGTATGCGGGTTGGGAGATTTTAGGTGACGACATGACACCTTCAGAGCGTTATCGCCAGTTCGATTGGAAAGTCATTCCTTTTATCTTGGGTGAGTGGACTACCAACAGCGACTGGGATGGCAACTTCTGGGCCAATTTTCCACAGCGTATTCGTGAGGCAAACATCTTTATCCAAAATGTACATGCTTTGAACGAACAGGGCATAACCTCAACTGAGGTGGAGTACATGAAAGCTGAATGTCGCTTCATGAAGGCATATTACTATGCTCTGCTTGCCAATACATACGGTGGTATTCCGTTTGCACCTGACGAAATTACACCATCCAACTTCAACTTGAGTGATCTGATGATTGGTCAGACCCCTTATGACCAAGTAATTGATTGGTGTGATAAGGAGTTGCAGGCCGCTTCTAAGATATTGCCTGCCAAATATACAGAGGCTCGCAAGTATGGCCGTGCTACCAGTATCATGTGTCTGGCTGTAAGGGCGCGTATGTTGCTCTATGCTGCAAGCCCATTGGTTAATGGTAATACTGACTATGCCAACTACAAGAACGACAAGGGAGAAAACATCATAAGCCAGACTTACGATGCCAGCAAATGGAGAAAGGCTGCCGATGCCTGCAAGGAGTTGATTACAGAGGCAGAGGCTGCTGGATATAAATTGTATGAGGTGAAAAAGTCTGACGGCAAGATTGACCCGTTTATGTCATACCAGGACATGATGTTTAAACGTTTTGATGAGGGTAATACCGAAATTCTGTTTGCTCGTCCTGGTGGATGTGATTATGTTGAGTATGAGAAGCTTGCAACGCCTTTGCGTAGCAGCGGTAATGGTGGTATGGGTGTAACACAGTCTTTGGTGGATGCGTTCTCAATGGAGAATGGTCTTCCTATTACCGATCCTGCATCTAATTATAAAGAAGAAGGTTTCTCTGATGCCGACGAACAGCGCGACAATACCGATTGGGCCTCTCTTTGTAATGGAGGATCCATCACTCGCAAGGGTACTTACAATATGTATTGCCATCGTGAACCTCGTTTTTATATTTGCGTAAACTTCAACAATGGTTATTTCAATCAGGAAGATCGTGTTTATAATATGTTCAGAGGTGATGGAACTGAGACCGACAACAACGGAACTCATGATGCTCCTCAGAACGGTTACTTCGCAAAAAAGAAAATTTACTATAAGGATAATGTAAAACAAGGTAGTTATCAGTATCGCCCTGGAATACTTTACCGTTTGGGAGAGGCTTACCTTAACTATGCCGAGGCTCTCAATGAGTGTGATCCGGGCAATGAGGAAATCCTGACATACCTCAATAAGATTCGTGAGCGTGCAGGTGTTCGCCAGTATACCACAGGTAATACAGATGACAACTACATACATGTCAATCTCAATGATCAGTCTGAGATGAGAAATCTGATTCATGCAGAGCGTCGCGTAGAACTTAATTGTGAGGGACTGCGCTATGATGATTTGCGACGTTGGAAGGAAGCTGAGAAGGTGCTTACTGGTCCTTTCTATGGAATGAACGCCTATGGACGTGATGCTGCAAGTTTTTATAAGCGTACAGTATATCAGACTCGTGTTTACAAAAAGGCATTCTATTGGTTCCCAATTCACCAGTCTGAGATTGACAAAAATACCAAGTTGAAGCAGGCTCCATATTGGAATTAAACATAACAAACCATTATTTAGAAGATATTTATCATGAAGAAATTCATTTTATTCATACTTGTCGCCATTCCTTTGTTTTTGGCAAGCTGTAGTGGTGATGATATTCGGTTCTCCATTCCTGGAGTAGACGATCAGATGCACCTTGCTGCTTCTGAGGAATCGGTGACCCTTGAGCAGGATAAGGGTGAAGAGACTGCTGTTACCTTTACATGGGGCAAAGCTCAAGACCGTGGTGAGGGTACTAAAATAAATTATTATTTCAAGATGGATCTCGAGGGTAGCAACTTTGAGAACTCCATTAGTAAGATTTATATCCCAGAGGGACAGAATTCTGTTAGTTTCACTCATAAGCAGCTCAATACATATTTGAAGATGTGGGGTGTTCCTACTGGTACAGCTGCTGTTGTTGAAGGAGAGATTATCGCAGAAGTAACTGGTGCAGACCATTACATGAAACCTGAGATATCTACAACAACGGTCAATGTGACAGGTTATGAGATTCAACCGCGTAATCTTTACATATTCAAGGCTGATGCCACAGAAGGTGAGGGTGTTTTAATGGAAGAGGTTCTTTCAGAAACAAAGTACAGTTATGCTGGTGCATTGTTGGCTGGTGATTACAAGATTGCAGTAGATGCTGCGAGCAATGCTGTTCGAACTTTCCATGTGGAAAAAGACGGTTTCTGTGTTGTAAATGCAGATCTTTCAACAGGCGAGCAACCTTCAATTACTTATCCTGAACCAGAGATAAACAAACTTTATATGGTTGGTTCTGCTTGTGAGGCAGGATGGAATATTGGTGGCTCATTGAAAATGACACAAGATCCTGTCAATAAGTTCCTGTTTACATGGATCGGTCAGCTTTCTGCAGGTGAGTTGAAATTCCCATTGGATACCCCAAGTGATTGGAGCTGCGATTTTATTATGGCTGCTTCCGAGAACCAGTCTATTACTGACTCACGAGCTGTCAAGAGAAACAGTCCTGATACCAAGTGGCAGGTTCTTTCTGGCGAAGCGGGTAAATATAAGGTTACAGTTGATACATATCACATGACTGTTACCTTTGAAAAGCAGAAAGAAGCAGAGGTACCTTCAGATCTCCCTATCTAGAATAAGTTTGAAAAAAAATAATAATAAGTTGAATCATATATGAAAAAGATAGTTTTATCAATTGTCGCAGTAATGTTTTCTTTTATGGTAATGGGATGTAGCGATTACTCGATAAATGGAGGTAGCTTCAATACAGGTTGGACTCCAGACGATATCCCAGACGATATCCCAGACGATCCTGTAACTCCTACACCCACAGGCAAGACAAAGAGGGCTCCGCTCTACTGGTCGGTGTACGAATATGGCAGAAAGGCCGAGATAGCCGGAACCAACTGCAACATGCCGCTTGAAACGTGGCAGAAGAATATCGACTGGGTGGCAGACAACCTCTTGCCATACGGTTATAATATGATATGCACCGACGGATTTATGACTATGTCGGGCGACGACAACGCCGGACATACCTATATGACCAGTTATGCCGGCATACCGCTAACCCAGCTCGTGGAGATGTGCAAGGCAAAGGGCTTGCGTCTGGGCATATACGACAACCCCTTGTGGGTACACGGCTCGCTCGACACGCCGATAGAAGGCACCAAGTACAAAGTGCGCAGCCTTCTGTACGACCCCTCGAAGGACCACGTCAAGAACCCCAACGCCAGCGACGGCTTTACATGGATTGTGCCGAGCCACAGAGGAGCCAAGGAGTATATCGACGGATTCTTCAAGTATTATAAAAGTATAGGAGTCGAATTTATCCGTATGGACTTTATGTGCACCTTTGAGGACGGTATATTCCACGGCGGCGGCGAAGTAGTCGGACGTGGCTATGGCTCAGCCGAATACAAGCTCGCCCTGCAATACATCAAGGAGGCAGCCACAAAGTATGGCGTCTTTACATCCATTGTGATGCCTAACATGAAGAACCACGGCGAGAATGAGACTCAGTACTGCGACATGGCCCGTATCGTGGCCGACACGTTCGAGGGAGGCTGGGACCACTGCTCCAACCGCGTTCGTGGCTATATCAGCCTCGACCTGTGGCCGTCTACCAACAACCAGTTTGAGGGCTTTATCTATTGGTCGGACATCACAGGCAAGGGCAAGATTATAGCCGACGGCGACTTTACGCTTATCCACTCGTTCGACACCGACGACGAGTGTCGCACCTCGATATCGCTGCAGTTGATGGCTGGCGGACCAATAGCCGTAGCCGACCAGTACAACACCGTTGGCGACCGCGTCAAGTTCTATCAGAACAAGGAGATGCTTGCGCTTAATGCCGACGGCTTTATAGGCAAGCCGCTGACAACCGACTATAACGACGGCAACTCGCAGATATGGTGGGGAACGATGTCTAACGGCGATGTGGTTGTGGCTCTGTTCAACCGCGAGGACCGCACTATATCACGTGGTGTAGAATTGTCGCAGCTTGGCATAAGCGGCACAATGAAGTGTCGCGACCTCTGGACACACACCGATGAGGGCGAGGTGTCGAAGGTAAGCGCGTCGATTCCGGCACACGGATGCAAGGTGGTAAGGCTCAGCAAGCAGTAGAGTGGAGATAAAGCAGTTTGTGCTCAACACCTACTGCAAGGACGGCATACCCTATTACACCTTATCTTATAAGGGTAGGGTAGTGCCAAGGCTTATAAACAGAAAGTAGAACAAATAAAAAATACACTACAAGGATATGAACCATAATTTTAAAATCTTAGCATTAGGCTCCGTGCTCTGCACCACGCTCCTAAGCATGGCATCATGCGGCGACGAACTGCCCGACCCGATAATGCTGCCACGCACATTGGTGGACATACACACCGACTGGAGCGGCATAGATGCACAGCAACGGCCACAGCAGTACGTGCTCTCTGTCAACGGCGACAACTACAACGTAGCGTCGGACACATATCAGATGGAGCTTAAGTCGAACCGCGACTATACGGTCCTGGCATACGTTCCGGTGTTGGGGGTTGACGTGAACGACAGCATAGCCACGGTTAAGGCAGCCTCGCAAAGCACAGGCAATGCCGAAGCAATAAGCGGAACACCCTCCACCTTCTACTGTGCAGCGCAGACAATAACATCCCTAACGGGCGACAAGACAAGTCTGACGCTGCCCATGAAGCAGGCAACACGACAACTCAATGTGTCGCTTAAGGCCAAAGTTACGTCTACCGACGGCAGCGCAGTGGTGCAGGGAGGCTACGCCATCCTTTCCAATGCAATGGCAACATACAATATGTGCACATCCATTCCGTCTACTGCGGTTGAGGCTGTGTCCGACTTCATTGTCAATGCCACAACAGGAACAATAACGGCACCCTTCAATGTCTTTGCGCTCGACCTCAGCAAGGATGTAACCGTGCAGTTTGTGCTGTTCCTATCGGACGGTACACAGCAGCGTCTTGAGACGTCGATAGGCAAATATGTAGCCAACTTCAACGACGGCTCTCACGATACCATTAACGTTGGAGGCAAGGTAAGTGTGGACGGATTGGACTCATCTGTAACCAACTGGACCATTGTTGACATGGGCGTTATCACTCCTTACGCACGCCAATAAGCCCCAAACGCACACCGACAAATCTCTTATAGAGATACACCAAAACAAAAACAGAACAATATTAATTTAAAAATACAGATTATGAAAAAGTCATCATTTATGCTTTTTGCAATGGTAGGAGCTATGACTCTTGCCTCTTGCAGCAACGAAGAAGTAAACGGCAACGATACCAAGAACGCCCAGTTGCAGGTCGTTGCCAACATCGCCTTGCCACAGACACGTGCCTTTGACGACCAGTGGAACGCCGGCGACCAAATAGGTGTATACACCCTTAAGGCTGGTACAACCGACATTGATGCCGCCGACAACCTTGCCTACCGCAACACCCTGACAGAAGGCTGGGCGGCAAATGCCAACTTTGAACCTGTAGGAAAGGCTGCCAGCCTGCCCAACGACGGCAGCAAGGTAGACGTTGTGGCTTACTATCCGTACAGCACTACAGCTGCAGCTGGCGTGGTGGAGCTTGATGTGCAGCAGCAGGACAACCAGGCTCTCATAGACCTTCTTGGGGCAAAGACAACGGGTGTGAGCGCCGATGAGCCACAGGCTGTGCTCAACTTCAAGCATAAGCTTACAAAGATATTTATGAATACCAGAGCCGAGGACGGCTCTTCGCTGTCCGACCTAAAGGCTAACTTAAAGGGTATGTACACCAAGGTGTCGTACAGCGCCTTTGCCGACAAGCTTAGTATGGTGTCTGGCGACACCAAGAAGGATGTGGAGATGCGCTCTTTTGACGGTTACTATGTTGAGGCTATCGTGCTGCCTAACATCGATGGCAACGATGCCGCAACACGCAACATCGAGTTCGAGCACAACGGTAAGGTGTACAAGGCAGCCATCTCTGCCGACGTTAAGTTTGAGCCGGGCAAGAAGTATGTGTACAACGTTACGTTCACAGCTAGCGGTGCTGTTAAGATAGAGGGAGCTGGCATAACCAACTGGGAAGAGGTAACAGACAACAACGTTGTGGTTGTGCCTGGAAGCGAGGCTCAGTATCATTTCAACGACGTCTACGCCGTTGGCGATGCCACACCTAATGGTTGGAGCATCAATCAGTCGGTTAAGTTTAACAAGGTAGACGACAACACCTACACCGCAACATTCGCCCTTAAGGAAGGCGAGATGAAGTTCCCGCTCAGCATCAACAGCGGCTTTGAGTGCGACTATATTATGCCTACCGAGAACGGTGTGGGTCTGTCTCATTCGGCCTGCATGCTCGTTAAGTACCCCGACGAGCGCGACTACAAGTGGAAAGTTTCGGCAGACGAGGCAGGCACTTACACCATTACGCTTGACGTTAAGAACATGACTATGACTGCCACAAAATCGGAGTAAATAAAATAAGACAGATATAATGAGAAGGTTTCTTTTGTTGATAATTTCGTTGTTGGCTGTAGCCACTGGCTTTGCCTTCGACTGCCAATCACCTGGCGGCAAGGTAAAGCTGCATGTGGAGCTTACGCCTTCGGGGCAGCCACAATATAGCTTGACGTACAAGGGTAAGACGGTTATAAAGCCGTCTACCCTTGGCTACGAGCTTATTGCTGCCGACAACCTGATGGACGGATTCAGCGTGCAGACCCAACATAATAAATTGTAGATAATTAAAAAATAAAACTTTAAAAGAATCTTATTATGAAGAAAGTTTTCTTTACTTTGACATTGATGTCCCTGTTTGGTGGACTTAATGCCTTTGCTGATGTTAGGCAAGATGGCGTAGTATACGACGAAATGTCTGATGGTCAATGTATTGTTGTTAATTACGATAATGCCACAATGCCAGCAAACGGAATTGTAACTATCGCCGCGACTGTTGAGATTGAAGGTAAAGATTGTCATGTGACTGGTATTCTTGGTAGTGAGGACTATCCTGCTTATAAAAATAATGGCAGGACCGGTGATGACCGTGCAGCCTTTGCTAATTGCGAGAAAATAAAAGGTCTGAAATTTGCGGACGGCTCAGGTGTTACGTGGATAGGTGACCATGCCTTTAAATCTTGCTCAAATCTAAAGACTATAGAGAATATACCATCCACATTGAACGATATACGGCGTCAGTGTTTTGAGGGTACTGCATTAGAGAGTGTTGATTTGTCGAATACAAACGTAACCATTATGAAGGATGGTGTGTTCGCTAGAAATACTTCTCTGACTACTATAACGCTGCCTCTTAAACTTGAGAATTTTTGGGATTATGCCTTTTATGGTTGCACCGCTCTCAATAATATAGTTATGCCTTCAACTGTTGTGGGGATATACAACAATGTGTTCGAAGGTTGTACCTCTCTGTCTAACGTTAAATTGAATGAGGGTTGCACAACATTGGGACATCATGTGTTTAAGAACTGTCCTTTAACTGCAGTTACATTCCCTAATACATTGAACAGTATTGGTGAGTGGGCGTTTGAGGGTACCAAGTTGACGACGGTTGACTTGTCGAATACACAGATAAAAAGTCTCCCTAATGGCTGTTTCTATAATTGCCAACAGCTTAATGATGTCAAGTTGCCAAAAGATTTGACTTATATAGGTAAAAATGCTTTTTTCAAATCAGCCATTGCTTCTATAACGTTTCCTCCCTTTTTGCAGAAGATTGACGCTTGGGCATTCCAATATTCGCAGTTGACAAATGTTGTAATACCAACAAATTGTAGTACTATTGAGCAGGGAGCGTTTAGTGATAATGCCAACTTAACAACTGTCGTAGTAAATGGTCTTGAGTGCTATTTGGCATATCAAGCATTTTGGAGCTGTCCTAAGTTGACAGATGTTTATATCACTTCTAATAAAGAACCTGTGGCAGGACGTTATGGCTTCCCATTCGACAATTATCCAACAGTGCATGTAGTGCCAAATTATCTTGATACTTTCAAAGGACTGAAAAACGATGAAAATGAGAATCCTTGTAACACCACGAAGTTTGACTCTGAACTCTCCATTACCCTCGACAAGGAGTGGACAACATTCACCAGTGCATACAATCTTGACTTCTCAGGCGTTAAGGGTTTGACAGCTTATACCGCTAAGTACGACAAGGCAAATGATGCGGTTGCCCTTACACCGGTTAAGAGAGTGAAGGCTCATACTGGTCTTATCCTTAAGTGTGAAGCAAACCAAAACTACACATTGCCTATCCTTGCTTCGAATGAAGCCGAACTTGACGCAGTAGACAACCAGCTTAATGGTTGTGTTGATGCTCTTTGGTCTACAGGCCGCGACGTGGACTACTTCTTGTATAATGGCGAATTCGTGAAGTCGAAAAACAATGGTTGGGTACTTCCTGGCAAGAGCTACTTGTATATTGATGGTGGTCGTAACAATGTAAGCGCGAGCCCATTGCGCTTCTACGTTGACAACACCTCTACCGCAATCGACGGCATCACCAACAACCCAGTTGTAAAGGATGATGCTTACTACAACCTCCAGGGTGTTAAGGTACAGCGTCCACAGCACGGTGTGTTCATCCACAACGGCAAGAAGGTTGTGCTTAAGTAATGTGGACCGACAAGGTTCTTGGTGAAAGGTATACATATATACGATATATAATTTAAAATGAAAGAAAATATGAAGAAGACATATCAAACACCGGTTATCACTGTTATCGAAATTGCTGTTGAGAGCCAGATACTCGCCGCAAGCAGCCTTGGCTTCGGCAATGGAGAGATAGACAATCCAGGGGCGGCACATGCTCCAGGAATGAGATACTTCATGGACGACGAGGAGGAAGAATACGACGGTTCCTACTAGAAGTAATCTAATTACACCATCACACCCCAACAGGCTGTGATGGCTACTGCTGTTGCAACATTTTCTTCTTGCGAGGATGAGTTGCCTGCAACTAAGATAGATTAACGTATTTAAATAACCAAACTTGAATAAAGCTATAAATATGAAGAAACATAAAATTTCCCTCTCCGAGCGAGAAGGACTGTTGAGTATTTTGCTCTTGTGTTTAATGATGATGCTTCCTGCATGGCTTTCTGCTCAAACTGTAAAATCTCCAGATGGCAATCTGAGTGTTACTTTCTCGCTCAATGACAAAGGAACCCCGGTCTATCAAGTAGATTACAAAGGCAAGACTGTCATTAACCCAAGTACATTGGGCATTGAGTTGGCGGAGGAAAACTCTTTGATGGATAAGTTCCGTATCAATAAGACGACTACTTCCACATTTGATGAAAATTGGCAGCCTGTATGGGGTGAGGAGAAAGAAATCCGTAACCATTATAATGAACTTTTCATTGAAATGGAAAAGCCTTCTAATGGTAGATACATGAACCTTCGCTTCCGTGTATATAATGATGGAGTAGGTTTCCGCTATGAGTTCCCACAGCAGAAGTTCCTCCCTTATTTCGTAGTGAAGGCAGAGCATACGCAGTTCGCCATGACAGGCGACCATAAGGCTTGGTGGATTCCTGGCGACTATGATACGCAGGAGTATGACTACACAGAGTCAAAACTCTCAGAAATCAGAGGCTTGTTGAAAGATGCTGTTTGCGGCAATGCTTCGCAGACCATCTTCTCGCCAACAGGTGTGCAGACTTCCCTTCAGATGAAAACCAAGGACGGCATTTACCTCAATATCCATGAGGCTGCCTTGGTAGATTATTCTTGTATGCACTTGAATCTCGATGATAAGAGCTTGATTTTCGAGTCACAGCTTACTCCTGATGCGCAGGGCAACATGGCGCACATGCAGACACCATGCCATACGCCTTGGCGTACCATCATGGTCGTGGATGATGCCCGCAAGGTGTTGGCTTCTCGTTTGATTCTCAACCTCAACGAACCTTGTAAATATACTGATACCTCATGGATCAAGCCTGTGAAGTACATCGGTGTTTGGTGGGAGATGATTGGTGGTGGCAAACAATGGTCATACACCAACGACCTTCCTTCTGTGAAGTTGGGAGAGACTGATTATTCTAAGGTGAAACCTCATGGTCAGCATCCTGCCAATACAGAGAACGTGAAGAAGTACATCGACTTTGCTGCGAAGAATGGCTTCTCTCAGGTGCTTGTGGAAGGTTGGAACATCGGTTGGGAAGACTGGTTTGGTCATAGCAAGGACTATGTGTTCGACTTCCAGACTCCTTATCCTGACTTCGACCTTAAAGGACTTAACGATTATGCTCATTCCAAGGGCATCCGTCTGATGATGCACCATGAGACTTCGGCTTCAGTTCGTAATTACGAGCGCCATCTTGAGGCAGCATACAACTTGATGAACAAATATGGATACAATTCTGTAAAGAGCGGTTATGTAGGCAACATCATCCCTCGTGGCGAGCATCATTACGGACAGTGGCTCAATAATCATTACCTTTATTGTGTCACAGAAGCAGCCAAACACCACATCATGGTGAATGCGCACGAGGCTGTCCGTCCTACAGGTCTTTGCCGTACCTATCCAAACCTCATCGGCAACGAGTCGGCACGTGGCACGGAGTATGAATCATTCGCAGGTAACAAGGCATTCCACACCACAGTATTGCCATTTACTCGTTTGCAGGGTGGTCCAATGGATTATACTCCTGGCATCTTGGAGGGTGACATGAACAAGATTGACCCTAATAAGCATCATCATATCAACTCTACATTGGCTCGCCAATTGGCTTTATACGTGACTATGTACAGTCCTCTCCAGATGGCAGCAGACATTCCTGAGAATTACGAGAAGTATGCAGATGCTTTCCAATTCATCAAGGATGTGGCTATCGACTGGGATGAGAGCCGTTACTTGGAGGCTGAGCCTGGTCAGTATATTACAGTTGCTCGTAAGGCTAAGGGCACAGGTAATTGGTTTGTTGGTTGTACTGTAGGTGAGACGGCTCACCTTTCCAACTTGAAACTTGATTTCCTTACCCCAGGCAAGAAGTATGTGGCAACCATCTATGCCGATGGCAAGGATGCAAGTTATAAGGCTAACCAACAGTCATACGTCATTACGAAGCGTGTGGTTACCAATAAATCTGTACTCAAGTTGAAGGCTGGTGCAGGTGGTGGTTATGCCATCAGTATTTTTGAGAAATAATGTTGATGAGAAAGTTTATTCTCTTGCGTTTGGGTTGCAAGTATGGCTTTTCTTTGGCTCTGCCATTCGTCTTTGCGATGATGAGCCATGCTGCAACCATCTCTTCACAACTGTCGGTGGAGATGACAACAGACAAGGCTTGTTATACTCCAGGACAGGTTGTGGTGTTCAGTGCAAGTGGCAGTCTGCCAAGCAATGCCTATGTGCGCTACCGCCATGGTGCTATGGTGTTGGAGTCGCATAAGTTGTCGGATGTCATGAGCAACAACCGATGGACATGGACTCCACCTACCACCGACTACCAAGGTTATCTCGTGGAATTGTTTGCCGAGTCGAATGGGACGGAGGTCGTGTTGGGAACAATAGCTGTTGATGTGTCAAGCAACTGGAAGCGTTTCCCACGTTATGGTTTTGTGGCGGATTTCAACAACTATGATGGTAGCATAGACAAGAACGCCAACATCAAGACTGAGATGGCTTATCTCAACCGTCTCCATATCAATGGTGTGCAGTTTCAGGATTGGCAGTGGATGCACCACAAGCCCGTGAAGTTGAATGCTGATGGTTCTCTCACCTCATGGTATCAAGATATCAGTAAACGTTGGGTCGGTGTGGAGTATGTCAAGAATTACATTGCCGAGCAGCATTCGTATAACATGAAGTCCATCTTCTACAACCTTTGCTTTGGTGCATGGAAGAATGCTACCAATGATGGGGTCAAGACCGAGTGGGCTTTGCTGAAGAATAACGCTGGCAATTATGAGCAAGACTATCATGGTTTGCCAGATTCTTGGGCAAGCAACATTTACTTGCAGGTGCCAAGCAATCAAGGGTGGTTGCAGTATATGGTTGAACGTAATGAGGAGGTGTATGACAACTTTGGCTTTGATGGCTTCCAGATAGACCAGTTGGGCTACCGTGGTACCGTGTATGATGCCAATCGCCATGAGGTAGATTTGCCTTCTTCTTATGAGTCTTTCATCCAAGCCATGAAGCAGGCGCATCCCGATAAGTCTTTGGTGATGAATGCTGTCTCAGGCTATGGGGCTGAGCAAATTGTCAGGAATGATATAGACTTCTGTTATAATGAGGTTTGGGGCAATGGCAATGGATATGGTGGCGCATCGGAGGACCAGTTTGCCAATCTCTTTGGTATCATCCAAACTAATGATAAGTATAGCGACCATCAGCATCCGACTGTCTTTGCGGCTTACATCAATTATGATAAAGCAGACAATGGGGGCTCTGGAGATAGGATGGTCAATACGCCAGGAGTCTTGCTTGCCGATGCGGCGATGTTTGCCCTTGGCGGTTCTCATCTTGAGATGGGCGACCACATGTTGACTCGTGAGTATTTCCCCGCAGCACCTTTGGCGATGAGCGATGAGTTGAAGACGGCACTTGTCAGATACTACGACTTCCAGACTGCTTATCAGAACTTGTTGCGTGGTACGACCTCTAAGTCTGCTTATCTGCCTATCATCAGTTCGACTTCAGAACTGACCGTGAAAGCTTGGCCTCCTAAGGAGTACTCGCTGACAACATTCGCCAAGAAGGTAGGTAAGTGTGATGTGTTGCATTTTCTCAACTTCCTCAATACTAACGACCTCTCATGGCGTGACCTTTGGGGTACTCGTGTGAAACCTGAGAAGAAGACCAATATTCCTGTGATGGTGAAATCTACGAGGAAAGTCTCCAAGGTATGGGTGGCAACTCCTGATAGTCATGCAGGGGCGGTGCAGGAACTTCCTTTTACCCAAAACGGCTATGATGTTTCTTTCACGCTTCCTTCATTGGAATACTGGACAATGGCTGTGATGGAAGGTGAGAATGTGGAGGATGGCATCTATATCACGGGAGAGGCTGTGCAACAAGCAGGCAATGCTGCCTACGACTTGGACCATGCAATAGCGATGAACCGAGACGAGGATGGAAAGGTCTTCAAGGCAACCGTCTATCTGAAGGCAAATGAACTATTCAAGTTTGTCAATGCTCCTGACTGGAGAGTCTGCAAGAGTTACAATGCGGAGTATCAAGACTACGAGTTTAACTCTGCGGTCTCTTTGGCGCATCTTTCCACATCAATAAGAAAAGAAGATTATAAGTTTAAGGTAAAAGAAGCAGGATATTATGACATCACCATAGACTTGGATCAGATGCGTATCTATGTGGAGAAAGGTAAGAAGGTTGTTTTCAAGTAACAGGATATAATTGAAGAAAGTATAAACCCTCAAATCCCACTAAACCCTATAGGTTGCGGATTTGAGGTTTTCCTCTTTTTATCCCTCACATCCATCACGTTTTCTCTTTTTAAATATTTAAACGTTTGATGATGAGGTATTTATCTCTCCTGTATAGCGTGATGGATGGACGAAATGTTTACAAAATCCATCACGCTATCCATCACTTATTGCCTTTATCCATCACGTTTTTCAGCTTATCTTCTTGCTGAAATCGTTTTTTTTATGCACGTGATTCGGGACAAGGATGAAAGTTTTCGGGACAAAGCTTGCATTTGGCTTTAAAATTTTGTATCTTTGCAGCAGCCAAGTTACATGGGGCTGTTGCTTATACCACAGCTGCCCCGTGTTTCTTTGCGGAGAGTTGACAACACAGATTCCACAATGGCTTTAACCACTGCGAAACCTAATGTTTAATTTAAATTTTATTTTTTTTATGGAATTAAATCTTAATGATCCTGAGTTTATCAAAAGTCTGGTAGATTATCATTGGATGTACTGCTTCAATGCCGATTGTCCTCGGGCAGCAGAATGCATCCGATTCATCTCGGCTAAGTTCAAACCCGATGATGTTACTGCCGGAAATGCTGTTTATCCCGATGCTAACCTCCATGCATCATGCTCCCATTTCATGCGTGTGTACCAGTTCAAAGCTGCATGGGGATTTTCCCATCTCTACGACCAGGTAAAACATGCCGAAATGCAGACCATCAAGTACCGCGTCATGGATGTTCTGGGCAACCGTACTACCTATTATCGTGTGCATCGGGGTGAGAAACATCTTACGCCGGAATTGCAGGAGCAGGTGAAGAAGGTCTTTGCTGAATATGGTTATGGGGAACCTGCCTATGATCATTATGCCGAAGAAATCGGATTCGTTTACGAGTAAAGCAGGATTTCTTGCCGATGTATCGAAAAGTGGGAATGCGACGTATCGGTTTGGTTCACAGGATGAAACGGAGCGTTTCTCCGCTTGAAACGAACTGTTTCATAGTATGAAATAAAGTGTTTCTTCATAATATAAACTTTTAAATGTGTAGTTTCCTATATTTAGTTTACTACCTAGAGTCTTATTCCTGGTGAAGGTTGA
>ERZ1026858.227-NODE-227-length-31650-cov-6.373129_pt1 | contig 31650 bp, 32 predicted proteins | sample MGYA00380159_ERZ1026858 | MGnify/ENA primary metagenome ERZ1026858 (study PRJEB33269, sample SAMEA4719795) | human gut metagenome | biome: human-associated habitat; feature: organic feature; material: feces | place: Cameroon | collected 2013-10 ...
CAAGCAGCCCGGCTGGAAGTTTGCCCAGTGGGAAATGAAGGGCGTGCCTGTTCGCCTGGAAGTCGGCCCCCGCGATATCGAGAACGGCCAGTGCGTGCTGGTCCGCCGCGATACCCGCGAAAAGCAGTTTGTGAAGTTTGAAGATCTGGCCACCGCAATTCCCGCCGCAATGGAAGCTCTGGCCAAGGATCTGTATGACCGCGCTTTGCAGAACCGCGAAAACCGCACCTGGAGCGCCACCACCATGGACGAAGTGAAAAAGATCGTGTCCGAAAAGACCGGCTTTGTCAAAACCATGTGGTGCGGTGACCTGGCCTGTGAGGAAGCCATGAAGACCGAAGCAGGGCTTTCCAGCCGCTGCATGCCGTTCGAGCAGGAACACCTGTCCGACGTATGCCCGGTCTGCGGCAAGCCCGCCAAGAGCATGGTCGTCTGGGGCATCGCATACTAAGCCAATCCCGGCAGTGCTGTTTTATGCGGCACTGCCGGTTTTTGTATGGGGAAACGGGTGCTTTTTGGGAAACTCAGGATATATATAGGGCACCGCTGTTGTGCCACGATCGCTGTGTGGCTATTTTTGATTTTTGTTGCCCATTACAAAATAGTTCGTAGGGAACGGTCTATCTCCGGCCTAAGAGCCGGGATTAAAATCCCGGTTGGCCTCCGAAACGCGCCTGCGGGCGCAGTGACCGTTCCGGGACTTTGTGAGAGATGTCTTTGTGATTTTGGTATCAATCCGAAGATATGCGTTGGCTTCCCTTGAGGGTGACTCCCCGCGGGGCGGGGAGATGTCGCGAAGCGACAGAGGGGACCGGGCGCTGTTTGCGCGCTGTCCGCGCAGCGGACTGAAGGGTGGTTCCCTGCGCAGAGCCTAAAATATATGCTATGTTCCAGCTTTCCGGCGGCCAGAGGGCTGGCCGCCCTACCGCGCAATAAATGGCAAATGTCCGGTAATTTTCATACCCGTCCGGGGCGTCGGGGACGCCGCCCTCTACAGACAAGCCCTTTGCTTTCAATGAGCAACCATATCTGGCCCCCGGCGGGGTGTGGTCACCCCGCCCTACCCATAAAATTACTGCTTTTTTCCCAATTTTTAACGCCAACCTTGCCCCAACACAAAAACTCCGAACTCCTCACTCCTACTTCCTAACTAAAAGCTATGCTTCTTCTCCCTACATTGCTGCTCTATGCTCTGGGCTTGCTGCTGACTGGTATCGGCAGCAGGCTGGCTTCGCGCTGCGCAACGTGGTGCGGGGCGCTGTGCGGGCTGCCTATGTGGATGGTGGGCGGCACGCTGGTGGCGGTGTGTACGGCGCTGCCGCAGCTGGTGCTGGCGTTTCTGGCGGCAGGTATGTCCGTTACCGCGCTGGCCGTTGGTACGGCTCTGGCGGGCGCTGTCACCCAGCTGGGGCTGGTACTGGCGCTTTGCCTGCTGCGCTGTAATGTCACGGTGGACCGCGGCGAGCTGCTGCGCAAATGCGCCCTGCTGCTGGTGGCCTGCGGCGTGGTGGCCCTGTTTGTGCGGGACGGCACCCTGAGCTATACCGGTACCGGCCTGCTGATGGGGCTGTTTGTTCTGTTTGTCATGCAGAGCATCGCCTACCAGTACCGCTTTGCGTTCCGGGAGGGGCTGGAGCTTATCACTGTCCAGAAGGAAAAAGGCGAAAAGACCCCGCCGGAAGACCCATCCGGGCGGACCGTCCTGTTCCCGGCTATGAGCATCCGCACCAGCCTGCGCAACCTGGCCGGGGTGGTGGGCGGCATGGCAGTGCTCTGCGTGGGAGCGTGGGCCCTGCTGAACAGCGCCGTGGCGCTGGCCAACCTGACTGGCACCATTCAGGCCCAGTGGGCGGCAACCCTGATTTCCTTTGGCCTCTGCCTGCCCCTGCTGGTGGAAGTGTTCGACCATCCCCTTGGCTCCGCCTGGAAGCGATTTGCGGAAAAATGCCGCATCTACCCGCCGCAGGCACTGCCCATGCAGGTGCTGAACAGCGCCATTTTGAGCATCACGCTGGTGCTGCCTGTTTCCAGCCTGATGTACCGCCGCCGCTTGCCGGTGGGTGAACAGTTCCGCCAGTATGATATCCCGTTCTGCGTTTTGATGGCATTGATCCTGCTGCTGCCGCCGCTGGTCAAAAAGCGGCTGTACCGCTGGCAGGGCAGGGCATGCCTGATACTTTATGTTATGTACCTTGCCGCCGTGCTTATCATGCCGCGGGCAGGCGCATAACTCAAAACAAAACCGCCCGGCGGGAACATTGCAGTTCCACGCCGGGCGGTTCTTATGTTATCAGGCAGCTTTGCTTACAGTGCTTCGATCATATTTGCTACAATGGCGGTGGCAGTTTTGATGTACTCGCCGATGCTGAACTTTTTCACGACAAGAACTTCATAACCGCTCTCGTCCGCGTTATCGCTCATGGCGCGCAGGATGACGCAGGGCACGCCGTTGCGGGCGGCAACCTGGCTTACAGCAGCGCCTTCCATCTCCACGCAGTCGGGCTGGCATTTGTCCTCGATAGTCTGTTTGGTGGCGGCATCGCCAACAAAAAGGTCACCGGTGGCAATCTTGCCGGCAATGGCCTTAACACCACAGGCGTTGCAGGCATCCAGTGCAGCTTTGACCAGGGCCGGGTCGCCGTGGTACTCTGCGGTGAACGGTGCGCTCTGGGCAATCATGTCGTTCTGGGCGTCGTGATATACCACGGTTTCGCCCACGCAGACATCACCAATGCCGATCTTGCTGGTCATGTTGCCTGCAATGCCGGAGAAGATGATCTTCTCCGCGCCGTATTTGGTGATGAGCACCTGCACGGTGGAAGCGGCGTTTGCCTTGCCCATACCGGCGCAGCACACAACGACCTGGCGGCCGTTCAGCATGCCCTGGTGGTACTCCACCCCGGCGTAAGTTTCTTTGGTCACCTGCTCCAGCTTGGCACACAGCTGGTCAACTTCATCGGGCATAGCGCCCATAATGCCAATGATCATGGTATTGCTCCTTTTTATCAGACGTTGAAGAGGAATTCGATCACATCGCCATCATTCACAACGTATTCCTTGCCCTCGGTGCGCTGCAGGCCCTTGGCCTTAACCGCAGCATAGTCAAAGTTGTTGTCGGCCAGTGCGTCATAGCTGATGACCTGGGCACGGATAAAGCCGCGCTCAAAGTCGGAATGGATTTTGCCGGCAGCCTGCGGGGCCTTGGTGCCGCGCTTGATGGTCCAGGCGCGGCATTCCTTTTTGCCGTCCGTCAAAAAGCTGATGAGGCCCAGCAGATCATAGCTTGCCTTAATCAGGTTATCCAGGCCGGTGGATTCAATGCCCATCTCGTGCAGGAACGCCAGCTTTTCTTCCTGGCTGGAACCGGCGATATCTTCCTCGGTCTTGGCACAGATGGGGATTGCCTGTGCGTTTTCCTCTTTGGCGCGGGCGGCAACCAACGGATAGTACGGGTTCTCGTCCAACCCGCCCAGCAGGTCATCCTCGCCCACGTTGCAGGCATAAATCACCGGCTTGGCGGAGAGCAGACCCAGTTCTTTGCGAGCGGTGTTCTGGCTGTCGTCATCCGGGTCAAAGGCAAAGGAACGGGCGGGCTTGCCGCCTTCCAGATGAGCGGCAAGCTCTGCCAGCCAGGCAGCTTCGGCAGCAGCGGTCTTATTGCCGGTCTTGGCGGCTTTCTGCTGGCGGCCCAGGCGGTTGCTGACAACTTCCAGGTCGGCCAGGATCAGCTCCAGGTCGATGGCGTCAATATCGCGGATGGGGTCAACGCTTTCCGGCTTGTTCACATCCTCCACAACATGGATGATGTTGTCATCGTCAAAGCAGCGCACCACATGTACAATGGCATCGCACTCGCGGATATGGCCCAGGAACTTGTTTCCCAGACCAGCGCCCTGGCTGGCACCTTTGACCAGACCGGCGATATCCACAAACTCCACAATGGCGGGGGGCTTTTTGTCTGTCTGCCAGATCTCGGCCAGTTTGTCCAGCCGGGCATCAGGAACCGGAACAATGCCGGAGTTCGGCTCAATGGTGCAGAACGGATAGTTGGCTGCCTGAGCATTCTGGGTGCTGGTCAGCGCATTGAACAAAGTGGATTTGCCAACGTTGGGCAAACCGACGATACCTAATTTCATTTTATCTTTTACCTGTCCGAAAACCCTTGATTTATCGGGGTTTTCGCCTTTCTTTAGATTTCTTGTACGCCCTTTTTACGCCCTTTTTTTGTGACTGGCGGCGTAGCCTGTTGAAATTGGCGTATGGCATTTACCAGTGACTCGTCCGTAACATGGACGTATCTGTCCATAGTTGTTTTAATGCTTGCGTGTCCTAATAGCTGTTGCAGCACTTTAGGCTGTACGCCGCGCTCAATCGCGCGTGTAGCATAAGTATGTCGTAAGGCGTGCATACAAAAGCGTTTGATACCCGCTTCATCACACAATTTGTATAAGTGTGTGTCATAAGAACTGTTTTTTGCAGGTTCACCAGTACGCCAGTTGACAAACACTAAATCGTGCATAATAAGACATTTCTTTTCGCCTGTCCTGCTGTCGATATACTCTAAAATCTGCGACAGCGTTTCAGACTCTTTCCGGCTGTCCTTTTCATCATAACAGCTTTTAAGAATAGAATATGCTTTGTCAGTAAGCGGAATGGTGCGATAACTTTTCTGTGTCTTAGGTGGTCCTGCTCGCCAATACCCTTGACTGTGCCGATACTCTAAACTCTTGCTGACAGTCAACGTGCGCTTTTTCCAATCAATAGAGTCCCATGTTAAACCAATCAATTCTGCCGTTCTCAATCCTGTTTCCAAGAGCAACGCATATTGTCGGTAATTATGTGACCGCGCCGCTGCTTCAAGAAACTTCTCTTGTTCATCAACAGTCAAGTATTTAATATCGTCTACCGCCCGAACAGGTTTCGTATAGCGTACACCGTTCATAGGGTGTTTGGCGATAATGTCATTCATAACTGCTGATTTTAACATGGTTCCCATTGTGATATAAGCCTGCCGAATGGTTGAGCCTGCATAGGCGGTTTCCATTCGGTTAAGAACAGCTTTACAGTGCATGGGCTTTACATCAGCTATACACATAGCCCCGATTACTGGCTGAATATTCCATTTGTAGCGTTCTTGATAATTCCGTTTTGTATTCGGTGCAAGGTCGCAAACAATATTTTCAATCCAATATTCAAACCACTTATCTACTGTCATATCGGGAGAAGTGACAATAAGATTATGCCGTTCTTCATATCTTGCGTCAGCAAGCCAGTTTTTCGCTTCCGGCAATGTTTCAAAGTATTTCTCTTTGCGTTTGCCGTTTTTTGCGTAGTATCTTGCGGAGTATAACCCGTCCTTTCTTTGGTAAATGCCTTTGCCGCACTCTTTACCTTTTAGATTTTTGCCCATTTATCGGACTCCTTTCTTATCTCAAAAAGAGTCCAACGCAACTATATATTATAGCATAAGGACTCTGCTTTTTCAATCTCAACAGGAATTTTTTGTAGCGGTTGTTGGTAGAAGTTCTATATAATTAACTCTCGTCGGATATATTCTTCAAATTCACGTCGCTTTACTAACTTCCGTGTTCCTACAAAAAGTACAAACGGGCAATTAGGTTGCTTTAACAAGGTGTCTATTTTATTTATACCGATATTGCTGTACTCCGCAGCTTCTTTTATTGTTAATGTCAGTTTAAGGTGGATAGGTACTCGCACCTTGTTTTCCATACATAACGGCAACTCATTTTCTTCGCTGCCATTGATTGACACTCCTTTATACTGCAAATTGCAAGGGGTGTTTCGTTCTTTATCATTCATAGGATTTTTCCCCTTTCAAATTTTTATAAAAATGAGCTTTAATCAGACGATTGTTAGCTACAATCTCACGGGAGTTTCACCCCTGCGCGGTTCTCGCGCAGCCCTACCCATTGCCTGCGACGCTTTGAACGCTCGGACTATGGCTATAAGGGAGTATCATTATGTATCTTGCGTGTCGTCGCCCATAAGCTGCTACACTTATTTCACGGCGCGGTGTTGGTCGCTCATTCCCTGTGGGGAAGTCATGGCGCACCCGCCGTATGGCTCGGCGCAAGAGGAACGTATCTGATTTGCCCTATGCTGCGTCGCCGTTATCTTGCGTCGCTTTCTTTGTCAAGGAACAAAAAGGCAGGATAGAGGTAGGCAACGGAAAGGGGAACGCTGCCGGGTCTACCTTATACCTTGAATGAAAGGACAGCCCGCATGAGCTTTGACCGTAAACGGTCGCGTATGTCCTCGTCTGTGCCGTAGTAGGTATTGCCGCGCTCGTCAATGAGCTTCCGCATAGACAGGGACGCTATGTAGCTTTCGTAATGCTGTACGACAATCTTCATAGCTTCCGGGTCGCCCTTTGTTGCGGCTATGATTACCGGGTACGGTAACAAGCCGCGTTCGTCCTGTTCGGTGTTACCATTATGTGCAGTCATAGGCGCGTTCCTCCAAATAGCGTTTTAACAGTTCAAAAGAGCTTGTACGCCGATACTGTATTGTGCTTCTCGGAACATCACGGAATTTTGCAATTTCCGCGTCGTTCATTTCAAAAAAGTAGTACAGCAATACGGCTTCTCGTTTGTCGTCCGGCAAGCTGTGCAGGGCTTCGGCAAGCAGCTTCGCAGTTATTTCCCTGCCTGCCACGCAAAAGGACTTTTCAGCTTCATCATGTTCAAAGTAAGTGTCGTAGGTGTAAAGCTGATTTTCCTCTTGCGGAGTTAGGTCAGAAAACGAAACTTCTTGTAGCTGCCGCCTTTTGATTTCCCCGTGAGCGTTGATAGCTTCATTCTTCAACGTCCGCTTGCAAAACCCGTTAAAAGCACATCGGATTTGCCACTGGGTACGATTAGGTTCATTCATGGTATCACCTCCTTTCGCAACCGCGAAAGCGGGTGATGATTTCCCCTTTCGTAACCCCTCAACAAATGGCGCGGGGAATGTGCCAAACATTCAGAGAAAAAATTTGAAAATTTTTCTCCAAAACGACAAAATGCGCCTGTCCGCAGAACGCAGACAGGCGCAAAGGAAATATTGCAAGCATATATATGAGTTTTTAGCTCACCCACATAGCCGGAATATCCCGTTGTTGAGCATAAACTTTTTTTGATAAATCAGGTCGTCCGGCAACAATAAAAAAGGACACAACAGTACCTCCTTGATACCGCCATGTCCTTAAAAATGGGTGACTTTAACACGCCCTCCGTATTTCCATTTTGAAAAAGAAAACGGCGGTTTTGATTGTTATTTCAAAACCGCCGTTAGGTTATTGATATTCTGTTGGGTGCATGAAAACTTTGCCACCAAACAACGGTTTTTTTTATTTACCGTTAGGCAGCTCTGTATTTATAAATTCATTTCTTTGTTTAAGCGATAGAACGCCCACCCAAAGCTTATGATTGCAATTAGTACGAATAGAGATACTACAAACAGGTAATTTGCAATATCTATCGTTCCATATAAAAGCAGAGAACGTATCGCGCCAATAACGTGAGTAAATGGATTGATGTTAATAATAAAAGCTAACACACCTTTGATACCGTCTACCGGAAACAGAGCATTGCTCAAAAAAAAGATAGGCAACACTATTGCGTTCATTACTGTTTCATACATGACTTCGTTGGGCAAAATAAGACTAATACCATATGCAAGCCCCGCCATTGAAAACGCTGTTAAAAATACCAAAATCAATATTAGTAATAACGCAATTAAATTGATTTGTGGATTAACAGAGAATAGCAGGCTCACAACGCTCATAATTCCTACTTCAAGAAATGTACAAATAACGGCTTCCAAAAGCTGTCCTAAAATAATTGAACTGCGTTTAATAGGCGCAATCAAAATACGGTAAAAGCTCCCGTCAGCTTTCATCATATAATTCATAATCCCGCTACTACTGCAAGCTGAAAAGCTTACTAATACAATCAATCCGGGCAAAATATAGCCTGTATAATTACTTATCCCTGTATTTTTCATGGCTTGTCCGGCAACAGCACTATAAAGGACTAACCATAAAAGCGGTTGTAAGATTGTGATTACGATTGTAAAAGCATTATGGAAACGCCACTTCATATTTCTTTTCAATATAGTAAAGATACTCATAGGCTATTCCCCTCGCTTTTAGAAGTTAAACGTAAAAATACATCTTCCAAAGTTGGCTGTGCGACTTCTATCCCGATAAAGGGAATGTTCCTTTGCAAAAGGAAATAAATGGCTTTTTCCATATCATTTTTACCATTATGCGTATGAACAATTAAGGTCGTATTCTTAACATACAACTCTTGCTCGCCAAAATGTTCTTTTAATTTTGACATATATTGTTTAAGAATAGCCGCATTAGTAAAATGAATTTGCACATTATCTTGTCTAAGATAAGAACGTAAGTCAAAAGGTGTTCCTTGAATTACTTCCTTTCCATCTTTCATAATACAAATTGTATTGCTCAAATTATCGGCTTCTTCAAGATAGTGTGTTGTAAGAAATATAGTTGTTCCAAAATCATTACGGATTTTGTTTATCATTTCCCACATAAGTTGTCTTGACTGTATATCCATGCCGACTGTTGGCTCGTCCAAAAACAGTAATTTCGGATTTGTCATCATATTAAGGGCAATATCCAGTCGTCTTTTTACGCCGCCGGAATAAGAAGATACAGGGTATTTTCTGTATTGTTCCAGACCAAATGCTACAATCAGTTTTTCCATTCGGTCAAATGCTTCGGCTTTTGGTATTTTATATAATCGGCTCTGAAAAAGCATATTTTCTTCCAATGACAGGTAGGTATCAATAGAAGTCTGCTGTGAAACACAAGCAATTTCTGTACGAATGGTAGTCGCTTCTTTTTCAATGTCTTTCCCAAACATTACAATATGACCGGAAGTTGGCTTTAGGTATGTGGTAAGTATTCGTATTAGCGTAGATTTGCCTGCTCCATTCTGACCCAACAATGAAAATAGTTCCCCTTGCTTAACAGTCAAATTCAGACCGGAAAGTGCTTGAACGCCATTTTTGTATTCTTTTACTACGTTTTTAATTTGGATAGCGTACATAAATTATTCTCCCTCTATTGGGAAAACAATTTCTGTAACGTACTTATCGGGGTTTCCTTTCAAAAACATTCCCGGTCCTTTAATATATACTTCTCGAAATGGTGGCAAAAGTTTCAGTTTGTGATTAGCTGCATATTCATCAATGGCGATATATGCCGCACCTAAATTTTCATAAGAGCCGATATGAGTAACGCATATTGCTTTTACACGCGGGATTTCTTTCACTTCAACTCCGTTTCCGTTTGGCGTTTCCGCTGTCGGAACACATAACTCTATTTCCCCTGTTTTGGTTTCAGAGTTCATAGAAATAAAATTGAAAAATGGTGCGCCGTTTGATTTTCCTCGAATAGCCTTAAACACATTAGGAAAAACTTTATTTGCTTCTGTGGCAATGCCTTTATATTTCATGTATGCTACTCGAATAGGCTCAATATCTTTGAGTTCAATGGTATAATTCATTTCATTAGTCCTCCTTCTTTTCTTTTTTAATTCCAATCCACACTTCGGAATGACCATTTAGCGGTTTTCCCGGCATAACTGGATATACTTCTAAGTCTGGCAATCCGGCATATTCATATCCCGAAAACGGAAGCCATTCTGTATAGAAACGTTTGAAAACATTTTGAACATCTTCCTTAAAACGTCCGTCATTTTCAAAGATAACCCATGTAGACGCAGGTATTTCATATTCAAACATATTTTGGGGAATTGCTTCGGTTGTTGAAGCAGCAATATAGTAAAAAATCTCTTGTGGATTTTCATATACCGTAACCCCTAAGATACCACCCGGCTCTTGATTGGTAAGCTCTATGATTTTAGGAAGATAATTATTTTCTAAAGCCTTTTTCCAAAATTCGGGGACTACCTTTTGATTTTCTTCCATATCCGCAACTAATGGAATACGAATACCAACAATACGCATAGCTGCTTTTTCTGTAATTCGATATGACATAGCTGTTCCTCCTGTAATCTTGACAGAAAATCTTATTGGTGGATAAGCATTTAGAACGCTACCCATATTTTTAGCAGCAACTGGTGTTATTCCATGCACACTTTGAAACGCTCTGTTAAAAGCTGTGGGAGAAGAATAACCATATTTCAATGCTATATCCAAAACTTTTTTATCCGATTTCTGTAATTCAAAAGCAGCCTGTGACATTCTGCGACGACGTATGTATTCACTTAAAGATATTCCAGCAACGTATGTAAATACACGTTGAAAATAATAGGTGGAACAACACGCAATTTGAGCGGCTGCGTCTATGGATATGTCTTTATCCAAATTACTTTCTATATACTCAATGGCATTGCTTAAATTTTCCAACCATTTCATTACTCTTACCTCCTCGCCATAATTCTATCGAAATCTGAAATTATATTCCTCTCTTTTCATGTCCTCTTTTGTAAACTTTAACTTATTAAAAAATTTGTGACAAGACCTTTGCTGCAAATAATATGCTCTATTTCTATCCATACTATGATGTGTGTACTCATATCTTACAAGGGAGATGAAATATACAATGTAGTTGGGTGAAATGACTATGAAACAGAGCAAAGAGAAGTTTGATTTTAAGGCTTTCGGAAAGGCTATCAAAGCGGCAAGAAAAGCAAAGGGCTTATCACGCAATCAGTTAGCGGACACGCTGAACATTGCGCCCCGATATATCGCGTCCATTGAGAACAGCGGGCAGCACCCAAGTTTACAGATTTTGTATGAGCTTGTCACGCTGCTTGACGTGTCGGTAGACCAGTTCTTTTTTCCCGAAAAGGAACAAGAAAAGTCCACACGCCGCCGCCAACTTGATACCATGCTCGACAGCATGAGCGAAAAGGACTTGAAAATCATGTCCGCTACTGCCAAAGGAATAGAGGAAGCCGAAAACGACGAAGCGGGGGAATGATGTTCCCTCGTTTTGTCTACATAAGATAGATTGGAGCGTCGCAGCCTGCGGCGTCTTTTTTTGCAAAATTTTTGAAAAATCCCGTCATTTTTGCCTTTTCAAGTGTTGTAGGTAGTGTAGGGATAAGTTTCTTAGCTTAGCAAGCATAGGAAGTGAGTACCCACTTCCGTATTTTGCCCTGCAAAATTGCTTGTTGGGAAGTGTCCCAAACCCTCGGAACGGAAAGGAGCGATAAGCGCGTGAGTGCCAGAAAACGAACCGTACAAATCAAGTTCTATGTGACAGAGGAAGAACGGGATTTGATTGCAGAAAAAATGAAACTGATACCTACCCGGAACATGGCGGCGTATCTTCGGAAAATCGCCATTGACGGTTACATCATACAGGTAGACCATGCTGATATAAAAGCCATGACCGCAGAGATACAGAAAATCGGTGTCAATATCAATCAGATTGCAAGGCGTGTCAATGCAACGGGCAGCGTCTACCAAGAGGACATGGAAGAAATAAAGGAGGTGCTTGCGGAGATATGGCGGTTACAAAGATTAAGCCTATTAAAAGCACGTTGAGCAAAGCCCTTGACTATATCCAGAACCCAGATAAGACCGACGAAAAAATACTGGTGTCTTCTTTTGGGTGCAGCTATGAAACGGCAGATATTGAGTTTGAATTTACCATAGCGCAGGCGTTGGATAAAGGGAACAATTTAGCCCACCATTTGATACAGTCCTTTGCACCGGGAGAAGTCGATTATGAAAAGGCGCATGAAATCGGACGGCAGCTTGCCGACGCGGTTACAAAGGGACAGCATGAGTATGTATTAACAACGCATATTGACAAGGGGCATATCCATAACCACATCATTTTTTGCGCGGTAAATTTTGTAGATTACCACAAGTACAATTCCAACAAGCGCAGCTATTACGGCATACGCAATATAAGTGACAGGCTATGCCGGGAAAATGGGCTGTCTGTGGTCGTTCCAGTGAAAGGCAGCAAAGGAAAAAGTTATGCAGAATATCAAGCCGAAAAGACTGGGACAAGTTGGAAAGGCAAACTTAAAATTGCGGTGGACACACTCATTCCCCAAGTATCAAGTTTTGAAGAATTACTATTCCGGTTGCAGGCGGCAGGCTATGAGATAAAAACGGGGAAATATGTTTCCTGTCGCGCTCCGGGACAGGAACGGTTTACCCGTCTGAAAACCCTCGGCGCAGATTACACAGAGGAAGCGTTACGGGAACGTATCAGCGGAACGCGCACTCGCACTGTCAAAGCTCCAAAGCAGCAGCGCAGCGGTATCAATCTGTTGATTGATATTCAAAATTGTATCAAGGCACAGGAAAGCAAAGGCTATGAGCGATGGGCGAAAATCCATAATCTGAAACAGGCGGCAAAAACACTGAATTTCCTCACTGAACACAAGATTGAGCAGTATGCCGATTTGACCGCCAAAATCTCGGAAATCACGGCTGCAAGCGAACAGGCAGCGGACAGCTTAAAGGCAGCCGAAAAACGGCTTGCTGATATGGCGGTGCTGATTAAGAATGTTACTACCTACCAGAAAACAAAGCCCGCCTATGACACATACCGCAAAGCTAAGAATAAAGACAGATACCGGGCAGACCATGAACGGGCAATAATCCTCCATGAAGCGGCGGCAAAGGCACTCCAAACGGCAGGCATAAAGAAGTTCCCGAACCTTACTGCGCTGCAAGCAGAATATGAACAGCTCCAAGCACAGAAAGAAACTCTGTATGCGGACTATGGGAAGCTGAAAAAACAGGTCAAGGAATATGACGTTATCAAGCGCAACATTGACAGCATTTTGCGGCAGGATAAAGAACCGGAATATAATAAGGAAGCAACACGGGAATAACTTTATCAATATGGAAACGGAAAAATTTTTATGTTATACTGATTGTACTCTACCTTGAAAGGGGCGTTAAAATTGAGCGATTTGACACATACTAATTCTATGATGAATGAAATCAGAGAATTGTTATTAAATGCACGTCAGCGCGTGGCGGTGCAAGTAAATACTGAATTGTTGTCTACCTACTGGAATGTAGGAAAGATTATTGTTGAGCATGAACAGGAAAATAAAGACCGGGCAGATTATGGAAAGCAGACCCTAAAGGAACTTTCTAAGGAGCTGACAAAAGAATTTGGAAAAGGTTTTTCTGTTTCTAATCTCCAATTTATGCGACGCTTCTACCAGAGCTATCAAATTCAACAGACAGTGTCTGTTAAATTGTCATGGTCGCATTACTGTGAGCTGTTGACAATTTCAGACCCGGACAAACGCAGTTTTTATGAAAAGGAAACTATTAACTCCGGGTGGTCGATACGCGAATTAAAGCGGCAGATTTCCACTTCTCTCTACGAACGCTTGTTACTGTCAGAGGGAAAAACGAATAAGGAAACCGTTCTTGCTCTCGCAGAAAAGGGAATTGAAATGTCTACCCCATTAGATATTATCAAAGACCCGTATGTATTTGAATTTCTGGGTGTGCCAGAAAACAAGCCTATGCTTGAAAGTGATCTTGAAAAAGCACTGGTCGCACAAATAGAAAAATTCCTGTTGGAATTAGGGCGCGGTTTTATGTTCGTAGGAACGCAACAGCGCATTACATTGAACGTAAATGGTGAATAACCCGTCAACTTCCTGACATCTCCAAAATCTGGGATAATGGTGTGTAGAGTGTAAAAAGTGTGTTTCACACTTTTTACGAAAAACACCACAGGAGGTATTGATCATGAACACCAAGTTAGCCACCAGACAAATCCGATTGAACGAATGGGCTGCAATTATAAAAGACTGCAAAGCCAGTGGCCAGAAAGTTGATATTTATTGTGAACAGCACGGGTTATCCAGAGATGCCTATTATTATTGGCTGCGTAAAGTAAAAGAAGCAGCTTTAACACAGGCTGGTTTTGTAGAACTTCCTGCTCTGACATCAGAACAGATACCAGCCAAAACAATTGAAAAAGGAACCTCTGCATTTGAAACTCAGATGATTATTAAAATAAATGAGATTGAGTTCTGTGTGAACGAAAACTCGTCATCAGAACTGATATCCAGAATGCTGGAAATCATACGTCATGCTTAATGATGCTTCCGGCTTCCAACACGTTTACTTATGTACCGGATATACGGATCTCCGAAAAGGAATTGATGGATTGCTCTCTATTGTTACCGGAACATTTGGCCTGGATCCAACCGAAGCGGGATCCATCTTTCTGTTCTGTGGACGCAGAAATGACCGGATGAAAGTCTTACTCTACGAAGGCGATGGCTGGCTTCTATGCTATAAAAGATTTACCGATGGAAAACTTCAATGGCCAAGAAGTGAAAAAGAAGCCAGAGACCTTACCCCTCAACAGTACCGATGGCTGATGGAAGGACTTTCCATTGAACAGAAAAAAGTAATACACAAGGTGAAACCAGAGCTTTATTAGTTCTGTTTTATATATGTACATTGACAGTTTTATAAGTTATCTAAATTTCCCTGAAATGCCTGAAATAAAGGGGTTTTCAGTGCCATCTGTGGTATAATGGATTCATGGAAAACATTACTTTAACCCTGGACGAACTGAATAAGATGCCGAAGAATGCCATAGCATTGCTGTACATACAGATGAGCGAAAGCTTTACGATTTTATCTGCACAGAGCCAGAAGATCCAGGATCAGAATGAAAGGCTGATCCATCAGATTGAAGATCTTCAGGAACAGATTGCAATCCTGACACAACAGCGTTTTGGAAAAAGAACGGAAACTGACAAACAGGTTATGGGACAACTGTCGTTTTCTCTTGAAAACATGTGTGTCCTGAATGAAGCAGAGGCACTTGTAGAAAACGGTATTCCTGATGAACCTGACATTGAAAAAGTCGTTGTCCGCAGAAAGAGAACCAAAGGAAAACGTGACCTGAATCTTCAGGACATCGAAGTTGAAGTGATCAACCACGATTGTTCCGAAGACGAATTACGGGAACACTTTCCAAAAGGATGGCATCCTATGGAAGATGAAGTATATAAAGAACTTCAGTATATTCCAGCCAGATTTAAAGTATTGGAACATCATATCAAAGTATATGCCGGGAATTCTGATTGCGGCAGTTTTCTGCGTGCAAAAGCACCGGAACGTCTGCTGGCACATAGTATTCTTACCCCGGAACTGGCAGCTGCCGTGTTTAATGCAAAGTATGTAAATGCGGTACCTTTGAACCGTCTTTCTGAAGAATTCCTTCGAAATGATGTCAACATTCCGCGGCAGGATATGGCAGGATGGATGATCCGTCTCAGTGAGTATTATCTGCAGCCGGTTCATGATCTGATGAAAGCAGAGATTATGGAATCCCACCATATCCATTGTGATGAAACACCATTTATCATGCCTCAGCACAGCAAGGAATATATGTGGGTGTTCCATTCTCCTGGTGGAAGCGATACCCATCCACTCTTCCTATATGAATATCTGGGTGGCAGAAGCGGCGAAGTCCTGGAAAAATATCTATCCGGATATCAAGGGACACTCGTAACCGATGGTTACCAGCCGTATCATACGCTTATGAAAAAAAGTGATAGGATCCAGGTGGCCGGATGTTATGCTCATGCAAGACGTAAATTCACAGAGATCATAAAAGCTGTGAAGAAGAATACGCCGCTCACGCCAGGCCAGGCAGTTGCTGCTGAAGCAGTCAAACGGATTGACGCGATGTATCATTTGGACAACATGTATAAAGAATCATCGGCAAAAGAGAGATTAGATAACAGACAGCGCTCTGTAAAGCCTCTTGTCGATGCCTATTTTGCGTGGCTGAAAACATTACAGGGAAAATCAAACGCAAGCTCCAAGTTAAAAGAAGCAATCAATTATTCGATCAATCAGGAAATATACCTTCGAAGATTCCTGGAAGATCCGCTTCTTCCGCTGGATAACAACGATGCAGAGCGTAGTATCAAGTCTTTCTGCGTTGGAAAACATTCCTGGCATATCATTGATTCTACAAAAGGAGCCAAAGCGAGTGCTCTCTTATACAGTATTGCAGAAAGTGCCAAGGCAAACAGCCTGAAACCATACGAGTACTTCTGCTACCTGTTGACAGAACTTGTGAAGTATCCACGAAACGATGTTCCAACAGAGGTGTTAAAAACTTTAATGCCATGGTCTGAAGAACTGCCGGATCACTGTCGAAAAACTAAATCAAGGTAAAGCTCAGTGCCAGCCTTCGGGCTGGCATATCTTTTTCGGGAGGACGAGTTATTTACCATATACCATTGAACAATACCCACTACTATGTGGATATGGTTTTCTACAACAAAATTCTCCGGGCGTATGTGCTGATTGAATTAAAAACAACCAAACTCACGCCGGAAGCTGCCGGACAGCTTAATATGTATCTGAACTACTACGCCGCAGAAGTGAATGACGAACATGATAATCCACCAATCGGTATTATCCTTTGTACGGATAAAGACAGTATAGCTGCTGAATATGCTCTCGGCGGTTTGTCTAACAATATCTTTGCTTCGCGCTATGTTTCTTATATTCCAAATAAAGAGCAGCTAATCGCACAGGTAGAAGCTGTTTTGAATGAATGGCATAAGCCAGAAAAAGAAAAGGGGGATTGACTATGACTTTTTATAAACGCCATAAAATATTGTCACTTATCTTCTTTATTAGCATTTTCTTACTAATAAAAAATTCGTCTATTCCATATATTTTTGAGCCACCCGTAATAATAGCATACATTTTTGATGCACCCAAAAGCAACTTTTGGGCTAATGTAGCTCAAATGAGTAATATTTTTACTTCTGCATATGTCACAAGTTTAATTTTCTATTATATGGTGAATTATCTTCCTATCATAAAGGAAGAAAAAAAGGCTCGAGATATAATCGCACCTAAATTAGTAAGTTTGTACCTCTATATGAGTGAACTACTTGCAATGATTAAATTTGCAGCAGAAAGAGAACATATTTTTTCTACTGAAAATATTGAAGATATGGATAATCTCCACATTAAAGATACTACTATCTTATGCAATAAGATAACTATTAAAAATGATACACAAAGCGGAACGTGCGTAAACCCTTACAACTTGTTAAAGGACTGCGACAAATACAGAAACTTGATAAAAAATATTTGCAGCGAAATATCTTGTACTCCAAGTTTCTCCTACTGTGATACACATATAATACATATTATTTCAGAAATTCAACTGGCAGATTTATTGCAAATATTACCTAAATCAAATGATTTTTTACAACAATTCAAAGATTTTGATATAACATATTTGGGATTAGGAAAAGGATATAATCAGTTCATAGAAATCAAAAAACGATTAGCCCCATTTGTTGATACAAGGCTTGATTATGAAATGACAGATATATCCGAAGCGGAGATACAAGCGTGGAAAGAAAAGCAAGCAGAGTATTTTAGAGAACACCCCGAAGCTCTCCAAATACTCATTGCAAATCAAAATCAAAGCGATTAAAAAGACGGGACGCGGAAGCTAATGAATAGCCACCGCGCCCCGTCTTTTCGTAGGTACAGTTTTGATTGTATGTTACGCAGTAGAACCCCATTTTTGCAGGGTTAGGTATCAATCCCTTACCCATGCAGGAAACGCGCCCGGAATGCCCTGTAAAGCAGGCTGTTTTTCCCTCTATCGCGTAATAAGGGCGCGTCTTTTCCGCATACGCTCGGCAGCCTGTTTCCGGGTGATACGCTTCCGGCAGTCCGGGCAGTATTTCGCATGGTTGGAGCTTGACGCAAAGGCAGCACCACATACAGTACAACGTCGCATATCTTCGGCTTTCAATAGTTCTGCGTGCAATTCCTTATCCAGAGGAAGCACCGCAGTCTGAAACCATTTGCAGAGCAGCGAATAAGAAATAAGCTGCGGGCATACACATTCTTCCCCGTCGTCAAGCAGTATACATTTTCCATTGTCGCAGTTGCAGCATGATTTTTTTGCAAGGGAATTTACCCTGCGGCTTTGCGGCGGTGTCAGCCGCCTATTCCCGATCATACTTCATCAGCGGCATAAACGGCAAGCTCGGCATATTCCGCTTCGGTCAGTGCGCCTATTTTTTGCATGGTTCTTTCTGCAAGTTCCCGCAAATCAGCGTCCATGTATGGCTGCGCAACGCGGATATTTTCAAGCAATGCCGGTTTGCTGTTGTCCGCGTAAATACTCAAAAGGTTTGTTTCTTCCACGGTAAAACGGTTCATAGTCATACCTCCAAATCGTGTTTTTTTACTTTGGCTGTTCTTTTCGGGGCAGCTTTTTCCTTTTCGGATTGAAGCTGCGCCCGGATAGAGGGACAGGGCTTTCGTATATCCTTATTCCTGCTTTCGTTTTTATCAATCAGTGCATACGTCCCGTGTCTGCCCTCGATTTTGGAAAAGGAAAGTGTCTGATAGGGCAGCATAGAAAAAAGGCGGTCTAAATCTTTGCTGTTCGCAAGCTGCATAAATGCGTTGGAAAGCTCCACCATGAAATGTGTCCTGTTGGGACTGTTCGGCGTATCGCGCCGCTTCATTTCTGCCACAATGCGCCGCGCTTCCGTTTCAATCAACCCGTCATGCAAAACAGCGATATGAGCTTTGAAGTCCCCCGGCGCAAGCTGCTCCCGGCTGTGCTTTTCCTCCTGCAAGAGAAATCGCAGCGCGTCCGGGTCGTTTGGGATAGCTTCAAAGCGTTCAAATTTTCCGTAAAGCGTATCGGGATTGCCTGCAAAATACTGTCCGGCGGGTATATCCCGTGTACCGTGTTCATAAATCAGACGCACCGTATCGGCGGAAAGCTCCTTGTCCTTGACGCGCTCATAATGCCTTGCATAGTTAAGCTCATAGAGATTGCCTTTGGTTTTCCCATGTTCTGTACCTGTCAGCTCGATTGCATAAGCAAGAATACGGTCACTTGTCTGTTCCCTATAAAACCGCCAAGTGTTGTGGGGCGCGGTGTCCTTTAGAAACACGTCGCGTTCCCGAAAGCAATGTGTTCCCATAGGGCGGCAGAGCCACAAGAGGGTTTTATCTTCTTTGTGTGGGCTTGCCGCCGCCTGCGTGATTACGCTTTTATCAATGTCAAAATCACTTTGATAAAAGCCTGTGTTTTGCTTCAAGATTTCACTAAGGGAAGCAAACACGTCCACATCTTCAAATTTGCTTAATTTTTCCATGCGTCAGCTCCTTTCCAAGTCCTGTGATTTCTGCCTTGCAGTTTTCTTCTGTGTCTTTTTCTTATCCGCTTTAAGCTGCGCCCGGATAGAGGGCTTTTCTTCTTTGCTCTTGCCACACGTTTTCTCTGCTTTAATTGCGTCCGCAAGGTCAGTCAAAGAAATCTGTTCCCCGGATTTTACTTTTTTCTCCAATTCGTCCACGGACGGGGTGTTGTTGATAATCCCGTCAAAATTGTTGTCGTTCTGCTCGATAGTGTCCTCGACGTGCTTTAATGGATTTTCCTTTTCCGGCGGCTGTAAAAATTCCGGCACTTGCCTGTAACCGCTGCTGTCAACATAGTGTGCCGTGTCCTGTCCATTCTGATGAAGCACCACAACGTCAGAAACGGAAAGGCTGTGTCCCTTAAAATCTTTCGGGTGGTCGATATTGAACCGGGTATAAATATCTTCAAGGGAAGTCCCCGGCGTAAGCTCGGCGGTATAGATAAGGTCATAATTTGCCCGGTCTGCGGTACGTCCAGTTGCAGCCAGACGGTCATACGGTTCAAAGCGGAAATCCCGCGTTTCATCACCACGCTTTAACTGGTAAATGGAAAAGGTGTCTTTGTCCGGCGCGGCTACTTCCGGGACTGTTTCTTTCTGTACCTGTTCCTTGTCGCGTTCCTTTTGAATTTCCTGCAAATGCTCGTCAATGCTGTTGATGATTTCCGCTGCGGTACTGCGGATTGTTTCAAGGGAGCTTTTCAGCTCGTCAAGTTCCCGTCCGCTGCTCCACCCGGCAACATACCCAAAGGAATAATCCGACGTATCAAGTCCGTAATGTTGGCAGACCGCATAGGCGACGCTTTCTGCCTGTACCTCACGGGTACGGCGGTCTGGTCTGTCTGCCTGTTCCTCTTTCGGGGCGTTGGGGTCAATATCATGCAGCTTCGCATGGGCGATTTCATGGATAGCGGTTTTTATGGTCTGAAGCTCGCTCATTCCCTCGTCAATGGCAATGCGCTTTTCCTCCAAATGGTAATACCCGTGTGAATTGCCCTCGATTTTCTCAAAACCGATAGGGACAGGGGAAGTCTTTTCAAGGGCTGCGAAAACGTCCTTGAAGCGTTCCACGTCCCCGGTCAACATATCCACGGCAATGTCCGGCAGCTCCTTTCCCTCGGTCTGGGAAACATCAAAGACTGATACCACCTTAAAAGCAGGGATAGTGATTTCTTTTTCTTCCTTAACGGGTTTTCCGTCTGCACCGATTACGGGCTTTTGTGTTGCCGGGTCGATTTTCTCCATTTCCTGCTTGATTTTGAACGGGGACGGGGCAAGGATTTTAATACCTTTTTCCCCCTTTACCACATTGCGTTTGAAGTTGTTTTTCCAAGACTGGAAGCCTGCCACAAGGGAAGCGTCTGGCTTCTGCATGGCGATAAGCAGCGTATTGTTGAAGCTGTAATTATGGAATTTTGACATGACGCGCAGATATTCTTTGTAGCGGTCACTGTCGAACAGCTCCATGATACCCTGTTCCAAGCGGTCTGTGATTTCTTTGAGCTTATCCGCGGGTTTCTCGGAAGTCAGCACAATCGGGATAACCGGGTGCGGCTCTTGCGCTGCGGCAGGCGGTACGAATTGCTGCGGTGGTGCGGCAGCGTCCATTTCCACCTTTGTCGGGTCTGGACGTTCCGGCTGCGGGAAGCTCATAACCCTGTATTCTTTCGGTATGTCATTCTCATGCCCGCTGTACCATTCCGAAAAGGTATTCTTATTGTTGTAGATATAGCCCTGCGCGGTAAAAATACCTCCGTCATTCTTTACCGCGTCCCGCCCGTATTCCTCATACATGAAATAGTTTTTTGCTGCTTCGGGCAGTTCCAATTCGTCCAGTTCGTCGATAAGGTAATGCCCGTAGGCTTCTTCGTCCTGTACGGTAGGATAAATCCAGTAGCAATCAAGGTTCTGTGCAAGGTTGATAAGGTCTTTCACGCTTCCGGCATATTCGCCCAGTGTTACCGCCGCCGCAAATTTGTCCCTGTCCTCGTCACGCTGCATTTCTAAGAGCTTCCCGAAATAGTTCAGCTCGTCAATTCCTGCACTCTGGATAACGGAAAGCGGTACGTCAAAGGGCTGCTGTTCGGTATTTGCAAATCCATTGATGAAAAAATCCTGTGAATTTTCTGCGGTAATGCCGATACGGTTCATCGCTTTGTGAAGCTGCTCCGCAGTCGTCGGCATAGGAAGCCATACGCCGCCCGGTTGCCCGGTTTCAAAACGGCTGCGGCTGTCAATCAAAATTGAAAATTGTTCTGCCAAATGTTCGCTCCTTTCCTGTGCAATCTTTTGGTGCATGAGTTCGTAGTCCTCAATGCTCATATATCCGTCATAAATATACGGGTCGATTTCCTCCCCGTTATAAGGTCTTTCATAAAAGGGAAGCCCTGCGGCGTGGGCTAATGCCCGCGCTTTTTCCAAGACTTCCGGGGATAAGGTATCATCATGTGCAGCGATAAAATCCGCCACGTCGTTATAACCGTTTTCATAATGCCGCCGCACTCCGGCGGTCAGCTCGTCAACGGTCATATCCCCGGCTAAATAGCCGCAGTAATAGCTGTTCAGAATAACGGCTGCGGGGTCTTTCTGCCGGATTTCTTCAAGGTGGCTTTTCTGTTCGGCGGTAAGGCTGTCGCCTGCGTCCAGATAGAAGTCCTCACCGTTCCATGAACGCCCCTCACGCCAAAAGGCAACCCAAGCGATACCGTCCCGCAATTCCTCTTGATACTGTTTCACGATGTCCCGTAAACTTGCCATGTGCAGTCCTCCTTTCGCGGCAGTTTCCATAAGGGTTGGGGATTATCCCAACAAGCAAAATTCCCCGCAGTCCTCGGTGAGAGGAAAGGGGGAATTTACGGAAGTGGGTACACACTTCCTATGCTTGCTATTCAAGTCATTTTTTCTTTGGCAGTTCCACACGATAGTTGACGTATTTCCCGCCTGTATCGGCTAAAACCACGTTTCCGTCATAGGTTTTTCCCGTTTTCGGAGAATAAAGTCCCTTGACACTGGCTTTGCCGGATTTTAAGAGTGCAGCGGCGATTTTCGGGGTAAAGACAGTTTTACGTTCCTCAAAAAAACGGTCATTTTTCCACATGGTAAAGGTGCAGTCCCGGTCAGAGCAATAATAGTTTTTCTTGCTCTCATGGACGGGAAAACCGCAGCGCGGGCATTTTCCAATGGCAGGCTTTTCTTCCTTGAAAAGTTCCTTGTTTTTCTCGGAAAGGAACGGATAGGCTTTCACAAGCTCCTGTGCCATTGCTTCAATGCCCTGCATGAAGTCCTCCGGGTTGGCGTTTCCCTTTGTAATCAGCGTCAGCATATTTTCCCATTCCGCAGTCAGCTTTGGGGAAGTCAGACTGTCCGGCAGGACGCAGACAAGGTTGATACCGTTTTTTGTAAGGAAAAGCTGCTTGCCTTTGCGCTCCACAAAGCCGGAGTTCACCAGTTTTTCAATGACAGCGGCGCGGGTGGCAGGTGTGCCTAATCCTTTGCGTTCCGCTTCGGCGTTTGTGTCCTCGCTTCCGGCGTGTTCCATAGCAGACAAAAGGCTTGCTTCCGTGTGGGGCTTCGGCGGCTGTGTGTCGTGGGCTGTTACCTTTGCGGAGAAATCGGAAAACGTCTGTCCCTCGGTAAAGTCTGGCACATCAGATATAAAATCGCTGTCCCCGTCGTCTGCGTCAGGCTTTCCTTTCAGTGTCAGACGATAGCGGTGTTCAAGGTCTTTCCACCCGGCACAGAATACCGATTTTCCTTTTGCCGTAAAGGAATTATCCGCGCAGGAAAATACCGCCGTGACTGCTTCATAACTGTGCGGCTCGGCGGCAGCAAACAGCAGACGCGCCCCGGCAAGGGTTAAAATATTCCGTTCGCTTTCGGGCAATGCTGCAAGGTCGGTTTTCGCAAGCTCCAGAGTAGGAATGATTGCGTGGTGGTCGGACACCTTTTTACTGTCAAGGGTGCGGGACACGTCCGGGGTAAAAGATACGTCCTGCATAAACGGCAGCTTTCCGCAGAGCAGAGCGGCAATGTTCGCCGCTGTACCGCCCATGTCGTCGGTCAGAAATGCGCTGTCTGTTCGCGGATATGTCAGCAGCCGCTTTTCATAAAGGGCTTGAGCCAAATCAAGGGTCTGTTTCGCGGTATAGCCGTAAATACGGTTTGCTTCGCGCTGCAAACTGGTGAGGTCAAAGAGCTTCGGTGGCGATACCGTCTTTTTTTCACGGGTCACAGAAATACACTCTGCCTGTGCGGTTTCACAGATTGTTTTCAGTGCGTCCGCTGCGTCAACGTCAGAAAACTTTTCGCTTACCGCTTCTGCGCCGGGAAGTGAAAGGCGTACCAGATAATATTTTTCTTTCTTGAATGTAGAAATAGCTGTGTCCCGGTCAGCAAGCATTTTCAAGGTTGGGGTCTGGACACGCCCCACGTTCAAGGTGCGGTTATACAGACAGGAAAACAGGCGTGTTGCATTGATACCGATAATCCAGTCTGCCTTTGCGCGGCAGAGCGCAGACGCAAAGAGCGCGTCATAATCCCGCCCGTCTTTGAGGTTATCAAAGCCGCTGCGGATAGCTGCGTCCTCCATTGAGGAAATCCACAGGCGGCGAATGGGCTTTTTGCACCCGGCAACTTCATAGACAAAACGGAAAATCAGTTCTCCCTCGCGTCCCGCGTCGCAGGCGTTCACGACCTCCGAAACGTCGGCGCGCTGCATAAGCTCTTTTAGGATTTTGAATTGCTTTCCTTTGTCTGCGGCTACGGTGTACTGCCAGTTTTGGGGCAGGATAGGTAAGCTGTCATAGCTCCATTTTCGGTACTGTTCCCCATAGGCGGCAGCTTCCGCAAGCTGTACCAAATGCCCGACACACCATGAAATGAGGTAGCCGCCGCCCTCGATATATCCGTCCTTTTTCTCTTTTACGCCAAGCGCGGCGGCGATACTCTGTGCCACGCTCGGCTTTTCTGCAATTACTAAAATCAATGTAAATCCTCCTTTTTAAGTACAAAAAAACGACAAATTTCATAAAGAAATTTGCCGTTACAGAAATAAACAAAGCTATAATGTTTTCATTATCTGTTCAATATCTACATATTCAATGATATTATTAAAGGCAGTGTAATCAACATAAAAACTTTTCTTGAGGTGGTCTTTTTCGATTGCCTTTAACCATTTGAATATTTCCTCTTTAATTATTTTGTTATCAGGCTTAGAAGAATAAAAATGTGTTCCGTTTGCTTGAATGTTCTGTATAAAATGCTTCTGCTTGCTGTCAGCATAATAAATTTTATCGAGAGAACAATATATGTCAAACCAAACATCATGTCTGGAAACAGAGATTTTGATATAACCTATGATTTGATTATATTCCCATAAGCTGCGCGGGAAACTAAAACGTGATACATAATACTGTGTATCTTCTTCGGAATGTCCATGACTAACATAAGTATCGTGTAATTTCTGTTTTTGCTTATCCCACCGCCTATTAAATTCTTTTTTGCTCATGGAATAAATAGGTATTTCAAATAAAGTTTTTTTCTCCATAAACCGCACCTCTTTTTCTTTTTATTGTACCATATTTGAATGGTCGAGTCTATTTTGACGACTTCGATAACAAATTTTTAATACAGTAGCCCACACAAGGGGCTTGCCCCCGATAGGGACAGGACGCACAAGCCGGAGAAACAGGAACGGGCGGCGTAGGTTCACGCCGCCCGGTAGGTCTTTGTATCATCATTTTTTCAAAAGGACTGTCAGTAAAAAAGGTCATACTTCCTCGTCCTCCGTTTCCCCGCTGCCTGTGTCGTCGTCGGTTTCTTCCGGCTCGTCCTCGTCGTAATCTTCAAAATCGAACTCGTCAAGGTCTGTGCTGCCTTTCACATTCTGTTTCGGTTTCCAAATCTTAAAGTAGTAGAACGCGCCGCCACCGCCAAGAGCTGCCACTACAAGGAAGATAACCAGACCGCCCATGTTGTTTGGCTTTTCCTGCGGTTCTTCGGGCTGTTCCGGCTCGGTCTGTTTTTCTACGCCCGTACACGCGCTCATAGTCACAGAGCATACCGGGCAAGTGGTATTGATTGCGCCTGCTACGCATTTATCCGTACAGGTGCAGACTGTCGGGGCGGTAGTTTCTTCCTCCCCGATAATCGCCATGAGGTCGGCTTCGTCCACTTGATTTAAGAAATGGACGGTATTTTCGCCCTCGGCTGCATGGTCAATGACAATGTAGAAATAGTTGCCGTCTTTGCTTTGCACAACAATAAACTGTTTATCCCCCGACGCTTCGCCGGAAATATCATCAACAAGGCTCATATTGCCCTCCGGGGTAAGGGGCTGCGGCTCGGTTTCCACGATAACGCCGCTGTCGTCGGTAGGAATATCATTGCCCTGTGCATACGCGGTTACAGAAACGCCGCCCATACAGATAAGGGCAAAAAGCAACGTAAGAAAGCTGCGGTAAAATGGTTTATTCTTCATGGTAGGTGTCCTCCTCTCTGGTGAGTGCTTCGGGTACAGTTTTCATGCCGGGAATACCGCCGCCGGAAAGCAGGTCGGTAAGGGCGGCAGGGGTAAGGCGCATGGAGCGCACAAGCTGTACGATTTGCAGGTTTTCAAGTTCCGTTTTCTGTGCAAGCAGCTCTTTCAAGTGCGCCTGCTGTTCGGAAATTTTCTCGCGGGTCTTTTCGATTTCCGCATTGATACGGTCAATTTTATTTGTTGCCATACGGTCAATACTCCTTTCAAGTGTTAGTTCCAGTTCATCAGTCCATAGCCTTTGATACAGGCATAATCAAGGGGATAGCTCTTTATCTTGCAAGCGTCGCCGGAATTGCCCTCTACGGTATAGACGCGGTTCCCGTCTGTGCCAATGACAAGCCCTACATGGTCTGCGCTTCCGTCTAAGTCCCAGTCAAAAAAGATAGCGTCGCCGGGAGCGATATTTTCATAGCCCCGCGCACCCCATTGTCCGTGAGAGGTAAACCACGGAACGCCCTGCGACTGGCAGGCGGCAAAGCGCGGTTCGGATACCCCCGCCTGTCCATAGCACCAAGAAACAAAGCAGGCGCACCATGCAACACGGCTGTCAAATCCGTACCAGCTCCAATACGGCGCACCGCCTACATTTCCGACTTGCCCCTTTGCAAGCTCCACAAGCTGCGGATTGCCGGGGCGCGTCCCGTTTACAAACTGAACGCCGCTTAAATCCTCGGACGCGGACGTATCCGCAGAGCCACCGCCAAACAGCAGGGGCTTATTGCCGCTTGTTTCCAAGTACACCCGGAACATTTGAAGCTGCTCGGCAGTTAAAACTTCCGGGGCAATCGTGGCAATATCCCGGTTGGTAAGGGACACATGGAGAATGTAATACTCATAAGGGACTTCCTCGGTGGTTGTTTCACCGGTTTCCGGGTCGGTGCTTGTTTCGGTGCGGTAGCGTATCTCCACTTCTTCGGTCAGCGTCAAGGTGTACTGCATATGAAAGATACGTTCAAGTTCAGCCTGTGCGCTCTGCGGGGTATAGCTCTGCAAAAGTGCGGTCAGATAAGAAGCTAAAGCGTGGGGATTATGCCCGATATTATCAAGGTCATAGCGGTATTCATCATAGTCGGGATAATCACGCTCGATATTGTCAATTCGCTGTTGCAGCTCATTTTCCATAGCGGCATAGTTATTTTCAACTGCCACAAGGTCGCTGTCCTCGGACGTGTAGGACGTTCCAAGTACGCCGTTCATCAGCCCGGAAAACAGAGAGGAACAGGACGACACCCCGGCTGCTGTCATAATGAACAGAAGCAGCGCAGCTATAAGCAGCACAACACCTTTCCTGTGCCTTGTCACAAATTCAGCGGTTTTCTTCGCTGCCTTTTGGGTATGGTCGGCTGCGGTCTTTGCCGATTTCACGCCGCCAGTCCGTACCGCCTTTGCGTACTGCTTTTTGATTTGCTGTTTCTGCCAGTACCGGGAAAGCGGGGTTGACGCGGCAAGTTGCGGTTTCTCCTGCAAGAGCTTTTGATACTGAAATTCCACGTTTGCCTTGAACGCGGCTTTTTCTGCCTTTGCCGCTGCCCGGTAGGGTTTCAGTTTATGCCTGTGGTAGCCCTCCCGGATTTTCCTTGCCCCGTACTTTGCGCCGCGCTCGGTGACTTCCTCAGTCTTATGTGCGCCCTCCACGCCGGAATTGTCTTTCTCCACTTCATGTATTTTGTTATGGACGAATATCCCCGCTTCCTGCGCCGGACGGGACAACGGGTTTTTATGGTGCTTGCCGTTTGGCATTGGCTTTTCCCGTTCTTCAAAGTGCAGGCGGGTCTTGCCTTTTCCCGTAGCTTCCTCAAAGACACGCTCTTTGACAAGCACTTTTTCCTTTGGGAGAGTTGCCCGTGCTGCGTCCAAGTTGTCAGCCGCTTTCTGGGATTTTCGGATATATGCTTCAAGCTCCGGGTTGGATAATTCTTCAGCGGTAAATTGCAGCCGGGACGTTTTCACATTAGCTGCGGCTTCCTCCTGCGCCCGCCGTACTGCGTTTTTGGACGCTTGCCGGGTCTGCGCTGCGCCGATATGCTCCATGACGCGCGCTGTTTTCCCGGTATCGTTTTTTGGAAAAGTACCGGGAGAGGTAAGCTGTGCCGCCGTGTCCTGCGCTGCCTGTTCTGGCTGTTTAGAGAAATCCGTTTCCTGTTCCCGGCGGCTGATACGCTCGGCGGTTTCTTTGGTTTCGTTCACCTCGATAAGTCCGTCACGGCTCATTTTCTGCGTGATTTTATCACGGGGCTTCAATGGGTCTTTCATGCGGTATCACCTCCATTCCTTTCCAGAGGACGCATTATGCGCCCTCGGCTTCCTCCGGTTTTGTCGTCATTACACGGTAAAGCTCGGTATCTTTCGGGAAGCGGTCAACAAACGGCAGCACCACATTCCCATAGAAAATCAGTCCCTCGCCCGCTTCGGAGTGGGTAACGTATTTCATCTGCTGCGGGGAAATATTAAGCTGCTTTGCAAGGATAGCCCGGTCGCCCGCTGCTTGATTGAGCATGAGGACAAAATCAGAGTTTTCAAAAATGTTCTCCACCTCGCGGGACGCAAGCAAATCCTTGACATTCTGTGTGATTGCTGTCGGTATGCCGCCCCATTTACGAAATCGCTTCCAAATCTCCACGGAATAGGCTGCGGTCTGTTCTTCTTTTAAGAGCAAATGAAATTCGTCCATGTAGTAGCGGGTGGATTTCTTTTCTGCCCGGTTGACGGTCACTCGGTTCCATACCTGGTCTTGCACAATCAGCATACCTAACTTTTTGAGCTGCTTCCCAAGCTGCTTAATATCAAAGCAGACAAGGCGGTTTTCAAGCTCCACGTTGGTACGGTGGTTAAAGACATTCAAAGAGCCGGAAACATAAAGCTCCAATGCTGCCGCAATACGGGCGGCTTCGGGTTCGGGCTGCTTCAAAAGCTCGTCGTACAAATCGCCCAAGACAGGCATTTTCTCCGGGTCTGGGTCAGCAAGAAACGGACGGTACACATTCCTTACAGCGCGGTCAATGACGGTCTTTTCCACAGGCTGCAAACCCTCCTTGCCGCCGATAACAAGCTCACACAGGGAGAGGATAAAGTCGGATTTCAAGGCAAGCGGGCTGTCGTCCTCGGAGTAGTTGAGGTTTATGTCCATAGGGTTCACATACTGGGGCTTTCCGTCAATGCCCCTGCCTGTCGGGGACAGCCGGATAACTTGACCGTTCAAACGCTGCACAAGGGAAAAATACTCGGCTTCCGGGTCGCAGATAATAATATCGTCGTCGGTAATGAGAAAGGCATTTGCCATTTCCCGTTTTGCTGCAAAGGATTTACCGCTGCCCGGTGTTCCCAAAATAAGCCCGTTTGGATTTTTAAGCTGCTTGCGGTCGCAGAGTATCATGTTGTTAGAAAGTGCGTTCAGTCCGTAGTACAGGGCTGCGCCTGTCTGAAAAAGCTCCTGCGTGATGAATGGGATAAAAATAGCGGTGCTTGATGTGGTAAGTCCCCGCTGAATGGGGATAAGATTTTCCCCAAGCGGAACGCTCGCCATAAAGCCCGCTTCCTGCATATAGTCCAGACGGGTAAGGGCGCAGTTGTTTTTCTGTGCAATGCCCGCCGTGGCGAAAATGTCATTGTCAAGTTTGCGCTTCGTATCTGCCATGTTCACCACAAGGAACGTCAGCAGGAACATTCGCTCATTGCGGCTCTGTAAATCCTGCAAAAGATTTTTCGCTTCGTTGCCGAATGTGGCAAGGTCAGACGGGATAATATCCATGTCATAGCCGCTGCGTACCGCTTTCTTTTGTTCCTCGATTTTCATTTTGTCAAGGTCGGTAATTTTTCGCTTAATGGTCTTGATAGCTTCGCTCTGGTCGATACTGCGGATATGCAGATTGACGATAACGCCGTTTTCCAAGTCCAAAATCTCCGATAAGATACGGTCGTTGAGTTCCGGCGCAAGGATTTCAAGGAATGATACCGCGCCGATTTTCTTTCCCATGCGGAATGTGCGCCCCTCACCGAAACGGAAAGAGGACGGAGCGATAAAGTCCTTTGTGGTAAGCCCGGACGGAATAAGCCAGTCCCAAGAGAAACGGAACGGTTCGCCCTCCGGGTGGAAAATGCCATGCAGCATTTCCAATCGGTCATAGCCTGTCATGGGGTGTGCCGATACGCCCAAGACCTTAAAATTGTTGAGTATATCGGTTTCGATACGTGCAAGACGGGATTTTGCCGCGTTCATGCTGTCCGCTTCAATGGAAAAGGTGATGTATTTATGCTTCACCAGTCCGTTGTTGCCCTTTGCAAGCTGATTTTTCAGCATATCCGCGTATTCGCTGCGGATAGAGTTAAAAGCGTCGTCCTGCGCCGGGATATGGATAGCACTTTCGGCTTCGCTGCCGCGCCCGCCTTGATTGATGAACGAAAGCTGCACCTGTACGCTTGCGTCAAAGTAGTTGAGGAAATCGCACCAGTTTTCAAAAATGGTGGTCTTATCGTCTGCCTGTGCAAGCTGATAGTTAATATCTTCAAAGGCTACGGTCTTGCTGTACCGCTTCCCGGAAACATGGCAGATACCGTCCGGGAACATCTGCATATAGGGAATGGTCTGCTGTGCGGTGTGGGGCTTCCCGTCGCCCTTTGCGTTCTGTATCACTTCCGCAATCTGTTTCTTTTCGGCGCGTGTCAGCTTCCGTTTAGCCCCGGCTGCGGGACTTTTTGGCTGCGCCTTTTTTGAAGTTGCCTTTTGCAATCGCTAATACCTCCTTTTCCAGTTTTGCCTGCCGTTCCAGAACGGCGTAGAAATTCTGTGTCTGATAAGGGCGTTCCTTTGGTCGGGTGAATTTTGTATTGATGATGTTTTTCATCACCACTTCAAGGGGCTGTCCGTGTTTTTCATACATGGCAAAGAGGAAACACGGGAGCATAACCACAATCATTACCATAGCAGCAAGGCTTGTCCCTGCACTGTTTTTGAGCAGGAAGAACAGCGGCAAGCCAAGAGCCAACGCCGCCGAAAAGAAAATAAGCTGCCGTTTGGTAAGGTTGAACGCAACCTTTGTTTTTACTTTTGTTAAGTCTTTGGGTACGGGTACATACGCCAAGAAAAACCCTCCTTTCATCAGTGGGCGTGAAAGATTGACTTTGCAAGTGCGCCGGTCTTAAACAGGGAAAAGCACAGGATAACGGTATAGGCGGCGATTGAAAAAATCGCGCTGTGCAGGTTATCCGCAACGGTCAGCGTATTCACAAGAACTGCATAAATGCCGACGCAGATCATAATGAGGAAGCCTTGAAAGCCAAGTGCGAACAGGGATTTTAGGTAGTTGCTGCCTATCTGTCCCCATTCCCGGTTTGTCATAGTTGCAAATGGGATAGGCGATACCGAACAGTAAAGGTAAATTTCAATCATTCTGCCGTAGAGGATAACGGTTATCAGAACAGACATGATTTTCATGCACAAGCTCACAAGGCTTGTTTCCATGACAAGCAACAAAAGTTCGGGGATTTCCATATCGTTTAGCCCGTCCTGCATGGACGACAGGGCGGCGGTCACATCAATATTGGTGTTGCCGCCGATTACCCCTGCCGCGCCGGAAACGACACGCTGCGCCACGTCAAATACTGCCATAGTAATGTCAAAGGTGTGGGTAACAAGATAGACTGCTACCCACGCTTTGAAAAACCACTTAAAGAACATGAATGTATCAACGTCGTGCATATTGTTCTTTTCCGTTACCATACTGATTAGCTCCACGCACAGGACATAGGTAATGACAAGCCCCGCAAGGGGGATAATCACATTTTCTGATAGCGTCTGTATCATGGAAAATATGCTCGCGTTCCAACCTTGCGGGGTCTGTCCAACCTCTGCGGCGATAGTGCCGACTTTCTCGTTTACGTCCCCGAACATAGTTGACA